>Ga0310697_10000936_pt1 | contig 36573 bp, 25 predicted proteins | sample 172DNAGHGlowgp2_FD_203883 | JGI IMG/M metagenome (GOLD analysis project Ga0310697, IMG submission 203883) | Sheep rumen microbial communities from Palmerston North, Manawatu-Wanganui, New Zealand - 1728 DNA GHGlow gp2 (v2) (version 2) | ecosystem: Host-associated > Mammals > Digestive system >... | reverse complement strand
TCCTTTCGAGGAAGCCAAGAAGATGGGCGCTATCGCTCTCTTTGGTGAGAAGTATGGTGACAAGGTTCGTGTGGTACGTTTTGGACCTTCATGTGAGTTCTGTGGTGGTATTCATGCCAAGAGTACCGGTCGTATAGGTTTCTTTAAGATTATTTCTGAGAGTTCTGTTGCTGCTGGTGTCCGTCGTATTGAAGCAAAGACGGGTAAGGAGTGTGAAGAGTTACTCTATAATATCGAAGATACACTGAAAGCTATAAAGTCATTCTTCAATAATGCAAAGGATTTGCAGGCCGTCATCCAGAAATACATCGAAGAGCACGACCACATGAAGAAAGAGATTGAGTCGTTCCAGGCTCAGGCTGTGGAGCGCACTGCTCAGCAGTTGGTGGAAAAGGCGCGTATAGTGAATGGTGTTACGGTTATCACCGCTAAGTTGCCCTTAGAGCCTTCTGCTGCCAAAGACCTCGTCTTTAAGGTGCGCACTATGGTGGAGGGCTCTCTGCTTTGCGTAGTAGGTTCTGTTGCTCAGGACAAGCCGATGCTGTCAGTGATGATGAGTGACGACATGGTGAAAGATCACGGGCTGAATGCCGGTCAGATGATTCGCGAGGCTGCCAAACTCATCCAGGGTGGTGGTGGCGGTCAGCCCCACTATGCTCAGGCTGGTGGTAAGAATGTAGATGGCCTCTCGGCTGCTATCGACAAAGTCGTAGAACTGGCCAAGCTGTAATAGCTTTTACAATTGAAAAGCGAAACTAAAAGAAACTACCGCATTCCCTCTGATGAGAATGCGGTAGCTTTTTTATATAATAGAATGATTTAATCTTTCATCTATTTATCGTACGCATGTACTGGATAGTCGATGGTGTAATGCAGCCCTCGGCTTTCTTTTCTTTCAAGTGCAAAACGGGTGATGAGGTACCCCACGTTGATCATGTTGCGCAACTCACAGATATCTTTTGTCGCTTTCACACGCTTGAAAAGATTCTCCGTCTCTTCGTAAAGAGTGTCGAGACGTACCCATGCGCGCTTCAGACGAAGGTCGCTGCGTACGATGCCTACGTAGTTCGACATGATTTCGCCTACCTCTTTTACTGATTGGGTAATCAGTACTTTCTCCTCATTGCTCATTGTACCTTCATCGTTCCATTCCGGCACTTTCTCATTGAAGTCATAAAGGTCTACATGTTCCAACGAGTGTTTAGCTGCAGCATCGGCATAGACCACTGCCTCGATGAGTGAGTTACTGGCCAGACGGTTTCCACCATGCAGACCTGTGCATGAGCATTCGCCGATGGCATAGAGGCGCTCGATACTCGAACAGCCGTTGAGGTCGACCTTGATGCCACCACACATATAATGGGCTGCCGGACGTACGGGGATATAGTCGGTAGTGATGTCGATACCCATTGAAAGGCACTTCTGGTAGATGTTGGGGAAGTGTTTTCGTGTCTCTGTAGGATCCTTATGTGTAACGTCAAGGCAGACGTGGTCTAATCCGTGGATTTTCATCTCCTTGTCGATGGCACGAGCTACGATGTCGCGAGGAGCCAATGACAGACGCTCGTCATATTTCTCCATGAAAGACTCACCGTTAGGTAGGCGGAGAATGCCTCCATAACCACGCATGGCCTCTGTGATGAGGAAGGCGGGATGGGTCTCTCCCGGCGAGTAGAGGGCAGTGGGGTGGAACTGCACGAACTCCATGTCCTGTACGGTACCTTTGGCACGATAGACCATTGCCTCTCCATCGCCTGTTGCGATGACGGGATTGGTCGTTGTCTGATAGACGGCACCGCATCCGCCGGTACACATCAGTGTTACCTTTGATAGGTAGGTATCCACTTTCTGCGTATCGGGATTAAGCACATAGGCACCATAACAGTTGATATATGGTGTACGACGTGTTACCTTGGCTCCCAAATGATGCTGGGTGATGATCTCTACAGCGAAATGGTTTTCCTTAACGGTAATGTTAGGGGTGTTGCGTACAGCCTCCATCAGTCCACGCTGAATCTCTGCTCCCGTATCGTCGGCATGGTGCAGGATGCGGAACTCAGAGTGTCCGCCCTCACGATGCAGGTCGAAGTCGCCATTTTCCTTACGGTCGAAGTTAACCCCCCAGTTGACAAGTTCCTTTATCTGTTCAGGTGCATTCTTAACCACCTGTTCCACAGCGGCACGGTCGCTGATATAGTCGCCGGCAATCATGGTGTCTTCTATGTGTTTCTCGAAATTATCGACTGCCAGGTTTGTCACGCTGGCCACACCACCTTGGGCGAATGAAGTGTTGGCTTCGTCAAGGCTTGTTTTACAAATCAGACACACGGAGCCTTTATTGGCACGTGCTACTTTCAGTGCGTAGCTCATACCTGCCACACCAGCTCCGATAATAAGGAAGTCATATTTATAGACCATAGCTTTTAAGTTTTATGCTGCAAAGGTACAAAATAATTCATAATTCATAATTCATAATTCATAATTATTTTGTATATTTGTGGTCGAATATGAGAAAAAAACTGTTTTTAGCTTTGCTTTTATGCCTGACAGTCGTTGTGCAGGCTCAGTCTATATGGCATGAAGAGGTCAAGAGAAGGCTTGATGTGCTGATGGAGGATAAGCTATTGGAGACAGCACAGTTGGGCATGATGTTTTGGGACTTGACTGACGACACACTGTTCTATCAATGTCACCCTCGTTACTTGATGCGTACAGCTTCTACGATGAAGGCTCTTACGGCTATTGCTGCGCTCGACTGTCTGGGTGTCGACTACCAACTCTCCACCTCTTTATATTATAAAGGTAATATTCAAAATGGTGTATTGTCAGGTGATATTATCTGTGTAGGCGGCATGGATCCTCTCTTTGATGAGACAGATATGAATGTCTTTATCAGCAGTCTGACGCAGAAGGGCATCAAGACATTGAAAGGCAACATTATCTGTGACAACTCGATGCGAGATGATGAGAAGTGGGGTGAAGGTTGGTGTTGGGACGATAAGAATCCCACGTTGATGCCCTTGTTGTATGGCGGTAAGCCTGGCTTTGGTGACCAGCTGATGAAAGGTCTTCGCAAAGCCAAAGTGTCTGTTGGTGGTGTCAGGATTGTCAGTGGTACTTTGCCTGAGGATGCCCGTCTGCTATGTTTACGTACCCATAGTATCAACCAACTACTCGCTCAGATGATGAAAGAGAGTGATAATCTCTATGCTGAGTGTCTTTACTATCAGATAGCGGCTCATGAGGCTGGTAGGAAAGCGAAGGCAAAACATGCTCAGGCCTATGAAAAGACACTATTTAGTAAGATAGGCCTCAATGCTGACGATTATCGTCTGGCTGATGGTAGTGGACTGTCACTATATAACTACCTGTCGCCTGCGTGTGAGACGATGCTGATGCGCTATGCCTGGCAGCAACGTGACATCTTCAATCATCTATTGCCCTCTTTGCCTATTGCCGGTGTTGATGGTACTTTGAAGAAACGTATGATAGGCACTTCGGCTGAAGGCAATGTGAAGGCTAAGACAGGTTCTGTGACAGGAGTTTCCACGTTGACGGGTTATCTCATAGCTTCGAATGGTCATCTATTTTGTTTCTCAATAATGACTCAGGGCTTAAGGCGCACTGCAGAAGGTCGGCTGTTTCAAGACCGTGTGTTAGTTGCTTTGACAACGCCTTTGGGTGAAGATATGCAGGCAATCTGGTCCTTACTTGAGGAACAAGGAAAATAAGCAACTGAAGGATATAAAAAATAAGACAAGGATTTTTCCTTGTCTTATTTCTTTATTTGATAGGATGTTGATTAGAAGTTCACACCAAAGTTCACGTAGAGCGAACCGTTGTGAGCGCCATCATCACTTATCTCCTCCTTAAGCAAATTGGTTACACCAAACTGATAACCCAGTTCCAGATAGAGCTTGTTGTACTCAGCACCACAACCAATTTTGAAGCCCATATCAAAGTGATTCATATAGTCGAAAGTATCGTCCTTCTGTAACTCTACAGTTCCTAAAGGGGTAGATACTTCGTGTTTGAATTTGCCTCCCAATCCGTAAGCGAAGTAAGGACCGATGTAAGGCAGTACAGCGATGTCGTCAGTAGCCTGAATACCGTATTTAATCAGAATGGGGATCTCCAGGTTGTGAGTAGTAAGTGTAGACTTGCCCTCCTTAGCACCACGGCTTGCATAGTAAAGACCACTCTCCAAGAATACAGGTGTAGAATCGCTGACGCGAATACCGATAACACCACCAAGGTTCATACCTACGCGTGTACCCATGTCGTCGAAGTAGTCACCAGTCAGAGTGCTGAAGTTGGCACCCAGACGAATACCATAATAAAGAGTGCTCTCGCTGAGAGAGAAACCACCGCTGCTGTACTGAGCGAATGAAGGTGCTGAGAACAGCACAGCCATAATAGCTACTAAAAATTTCTTCATAATAATTACTAATAATTTGGTTGTTGTTGAATAATTTTAGTGCAAAGTAACAAATTTTTCCTGAATTACGCAAGCATTTAGCCGAAAAAGTGGTGTTTTCGGCCAATGCTCACTATAATTGTTATTGGTGCTGTTCGCGCAGCAGGTCGTTGACCGTTTTCACAGGATTGAACGTACCCAGAGGCACCTCAACGAAGATAGTCGACCAGTTGCTCATAGCGCCGTTCCACAAACCAGGCAGCTCGAGTGCTTTCAGTTCTTTGCCACCCTTCGACTTTGAGGATATGAATCCTGTGGTCTTGTCCACGAAATCGGGCAGGTTGAAGGGGCGTCCCTTATAGTCCTTCACAGCGCAAACCAGATCAACGGGGTTGAAGTGCGTGCCTTGTGTGAACATCTTCATATACTCCTCGTTATTGGTGTCAATCTGTGAGCTCTCGAGAATCTGGAGTGATACCGTACCATCTTGGTTGTATGTCAGGAACGGACCGCCACCAGGCTCACCCACATTCTTCACTACGCCACATACACGCATGGGTCGGTTGAGCTTACGGCGCAGGTAGTCGGCATCCACCTTGTTGTTCTTAGGATTGATACAGATGCACTTCTCTACGAACTGTGCTATCTCTTTCAGTTGCTCTTCGGTAGCACCTTTATCCAAGATGTTCAGGTACTCGAAGGCCTTCTTCTGTGCTGCTACCAGTACGCCGGCAATCACCTGTTTCCATTCTACAGTCTCTGGTTTCAGTCGATCAGGTACTACGTTATCAATATTCTTGATAAAGATGACATCAGCCTCAATCTCGTTGAGGTTTTCTATAAGAGCACCATGTCCGCCTGGACGGAACAGCAGGGAACCGTCGGCTTCGCGGAACGGTGTGTTGTCTGTGTTGGCAGCGATGGTATCTGTCGATGGTTTCTGCTCCGAGAAGGTGATGTCGTACTTGATGCCAAATTTCTTTGCAAAGCCATCTGCCTTCTCAGCCACCTTCTGACGGAAGAATCCCATGTGCTCGTGTGAAACGGTGAAGTGAACATGAGCCTCACCATTGCTGGCAGCATAGAGTGCGCCCTCTACCAGGTGTTCTTCCATTGGCGTACGGGCTCCCTCTTCGTATTTATGGAATAGGAGCATGCCCTTTGGTAATTGTCCATAGTTCAGTCCTTCCTTCTTCAGCATGTTGGCAGCCACAGCCTTGTAGTTTCCCTCTGCTATCAATGCCTCTATGCCTTTTCCTTCGTTCTTTTTGCAGACAGCATCGAGTGCATCATAGAATGCAAATTTCTTAATGTCGGCAAAGTACTTCTTTTCGAAGTCTGTTGTGGGTACATCATAGTCTGCATCTACGAATGCGAAGATGTTCTTGAACATACGGCTGGCAGCTCCCGAAGCCGGTACGAACTTCACGATGCGATGCCCATCCTTTTTGTATTGTTCCCATATTTTTTCGTAATCCTTTCGCTCATCGGCAGTTGGGGCAATGATGCCGTTTCCTACAGCAGCAGCCGCTTCAAGGCGCAGGAATGGGAATCCGGTTTCAAACTGTTTCAACTGTGTCATAATCTGCTCTTCGCTGATTCCGCGTTGAGCGATTTGTTTCAGGTCTTGTTCATTCATAGTTCTTGTAAATTTTGTTTTGGTTATAATAATGGATTTCTATTGTTTGAATCTCTTCATCTGAAGCCAGGTTGAAGTCGCCTGGTATGGTGTTCTTTAGTGTTGAAGCCGCCAGAGCATAGTTGACCTGTCGTTGGCTGTCGTTGGGATAGGCGTGAATGGCATGTAGCAGTCCGGCCATAAACGCGTCGCCTACGCCCGATGGGTCTACCACACCGTTGATATCGTTGATAGGCGACTTCAGCAGTTGGTATTCGTTTGTAGTGTCATTATAGGTATAGAGCAGTGCTGTGAGCAGGTGATGGCTCGATGCCACCATGTTGCGCATGCCCATGAGCCATTTCTTGCATCGCGGGAACGTGGCATGCAACTCCTCGAACCACTCTTGATATTCTTTCATCTGCATTTGGAACGATGAGTCTGTGGCAGTGAATGGAGGTTGCTGTCGCTGACAGATCCACTCAAACTCTATAGCATCTCCGAACATCATGTCGCAGCGTGAGAGCACTTTTTTCAATGTCTCTCTTGGGTCGGCTCCATATTGCCAAAGGTTTTTTCTGTAATTGATGTCAAAAGCCACCTTAACCCCCATTTCGTCTGCGATGTCGAGAGCCTCAAAGGTTGCGTCAGCCGAGCTTTTTGAGATAGCGGGTGTGATACCTGATACATGAAGTACTGAGGCATCTTTCAGTATCTCTCTCCAGGGAATCATGCCTGGCTTCAGTTCTGAACATGCAGAGCCGGCGCGGTCGTAGATGACTTTTGCTGAGCGCATTCCTGCCGCTGGTTCCATATAATAGGTTCCGATGCGTGAGCCACCGAACTGTACATGTCGGCAATCTACTCCCAACTGCATCAGGTTTTGTACGCCAGCATGTCCTACTGGTGTGTCAGGCAGGCGTGTGACAAACTGTACATTATTATTCAGTGTGGCGAGCGATACAGCTACGTTAGCCTCACTTCCACCATATTTGCTGGTGAAATAGTCGCCCTGTGACAGTCTCAGATGATCATTTTTTGAGAATCGGAGCAACAGTTCTCCGAAGGTTACAATTTTGTACATATATCTATATTTAGTTTCTTATTGTCCTTTTCTATATTGTGATGGTGTTTTGCCGTAATGTTGTTTGAAGCATCGTCCGAAGTAGAGTGGGTCGCTGAATCCCAGTTTATAGGCCACCTCTGAGATGGTGATTGTCCTGTCTTGTAGTAATATGGCAGCTCGTTCCATCTTGATACGTCGTATGTATTCTCCAGGAGCCATTCCTGTTACTTCTTTCACTCTTGAGAAGAACTGTGAGTGTCTATAGTTCATGGCCTCTCCCAGTTCATCGATGTTGAGTTTTGGGTCACTGAGGTGAGCTTCTATCTTGGCATCCAGTATCTGTCGGAACTTCTTGTCCTGTTCAGAAGTGATGATGGGTGTCTGTTGTGGTATCAGTTTCTCTTGCGAGAACGACGTCTTCAGTCGCTCGTACTGTTCCAGTAGTTTCATGCATCGTACGGCTAGAAGGTCCACGCTAACGGGCTTTGGTATATAGGAGTCAGCTCCCGACTTGATGCCCTGCATATGGTGTTTCGCGTCGTCCATAGCAGTGAGCATGACAAAAGGTATATCGAAGAGTTCATCATCTTGTCGGATGTTTTTAAGCAGTTCTATTCCGTCCATCTCTGGCATGACCAGATCGCTGACAATAAGTTCTGGTTTCTCTTTCTTGATTTCCTCCAATGCCATTCTACCGTTGTCTGTCGGCACTACCATGAAGAATCGTCCCAGTTCACGTGTCAGATAATGTCTTACGTCGGGATCGTCTTCTGCCAGTACTATGCGTCGGTCGTTGAGTGGCAGCGGTAGCATCTCTGCATATTCGTAATCCTTGCTGTCGTGCAGTTCTTGCTCTTCATTGACCACCTCTGTAGCCCAGTCTTCATCGTTGTATTCTTCAGCATTTACAGGTAGGGTGATGGTAAAGATGCTGCCTCCTTTCGGGTTGTCTGTATGTGTCAGTTCTCCATGATGCAGATGTGCCAGTTGGTAAGCCAGGTTGAGTCCTATTCCGATGCTGTCGACAGCCACTGTTGATCGTGCAAATCTGCTGAACAGTTCTCGTTTCTGTTCCGGTTTGATACCGATGCCTGTATCAGCTACCGTCATAGTCAGTTGTTCTTTATCGGTATTTATTTTTACCTCGACACATCCTCCGTCAGGTGTGTATTTTAGGGCGTTTGAGAGTAGGTTGTAGAGCATCTTGTCGAACATATCGCGATCGAGCGGTATCTCAAGTGATGCCACGTTGGGTGTGAAGTTAAGTGTGATGCGTCGTGTTATTGCCGAGTCAGAGAAGTTGTCTGTGATGTTGCGTGCCAGTTTGATGACATCAGTATTTTGCAGTCTTAGGCGCAATTTGTCGTTCTGTAGTTTGTTGAAGGTGAGCAGCTGACTGGTAAGTCTCAATAGTCGGTTGACGCTCTGCTGCATGTTTTTCACCGGTTGTTTTGCCTCCCCCTGTACGAATCCCATTTTCCCCAGTCTTTCGCTTGAGCCCTGTATGAGCATGAGCGGTGTGCGCAGTTCGTGTGAGATGTTCATGAAGAATTCTGATTTGAATTGCGTCATGCGTCTTTCGAGTCCCAGTTTTTGTCTCAACCGGTATTGGTTCCACAGGCTGTGAATGATAAGCCAAAGTATGAGTAGAGCAATGATTGCATAGATGAAGAATGCCCACCAAGTGGCCCATAATGGTGGTTCTATGACAAAGGAGTATGCTGTTTCCGTGAATTGGCTATCTGATTCATTGTTTCTACTTCTGATAAACAATGTGTATGTTCCTGGAGCGAGGTTGCTGTATGTGACGATATTGTTTGTTGAGGGCATGCTCCAGTCCTTGTCCTCTCCTTTTAGTTTGAAGGCGTATTCTGTCGTAGGTTCTTTACCATAGTTGAAGCAGCTCACCTGGAATGATATTGTGTTCTGGTCGTAAGCCAGTCGTAGTGTTTCTCGTTGGTCATAGTCTTGTCTGTCTTGCATGATATCCTTCAATGCTCTGCCTCCTACATATATATTAGTAATGTGAGGTGTGTATTGCTTTTGTGTCCCCTCTGTCATTGATTGCGGGTTGAAGCAGAGCAATCCGTGGCTTGTGGCAAACACCAGTTCACCATTGTCGAGCAGTTGTCCCTGTCCATTGGCATAGACATTGCCTAGTGGTGTTGCTGATAGGTGGTAAGTATTGAACGCTTTCTTTTTGGGGTTCATTCTAGCCAATCCCGACTGTGTTCCAATCCAAAGCATGCCCTTTTTGTCGACCACCATGCTGGCACACGTCATGTCGGGTAGTCCGTCTGCTGTAGTGAAGTGTTCAAAATCTCTGATGTCTGCATGTCTGTTGTTTTTCGAGATGTAGAGTCCGGCTCCTGTGCTGGCATAGGCTATACGTCCGTCGTTCAATTCTTTTATGCAGTGTACGTCGAACCAGTTGTCTTCGTTGTTGTCCAGATGTGTACTATAGCGTGATGAGTCAGCGATGAGTTCATCGGGTAGGAAGTGTATGATTCCCCTGTTGGTGCCTATGAAGAAGTCGCCGTGCTGACATTCGTAGATGGTCAGTATCTTTCTGACCATGCTGTTGTGGTTGAAGAAATGTCGGAAGACATAGTCTCCATTCTGTTTGACGACGAGGTCCAGTCCTCCGCTGGCACAAGCCACCCAGATGCGTTGTCTGCTGTCCTGGTAGATGTCTGTGACGTGGTTGTTGCCGAGTGACTGCGGGTTGTTGTCATGATGTTGGTACCATTTGCCGTTGATGTTTAGTCCATGATAGTCGGTGCCAGCCCATAGCAGGCCATCCTTGTCGCGTATGATAGCCCTGCAGTTGTCATCGCCCACGTTGAGCAGAGTGTTCAGTTGCCATTCACCGTTGTTTTTCTTCAGTTGCATCACTTCGTGGTGGTGGTTGGCCGTGAGCAGTATGCTATCGTTCTCTTGCGTCAGTGTGAGCATCTCTGCGGCTCTTGCTTTGTTGTCGATGTCGTTGGGCAGTATGCGTTCCTGTTCTGTTCCTACGATGGATGCTCTCATGATACCCTGGTTGTCGAGTACTATCCATACGTTGCCCTGTTTGTCAAGTATCTGGTTGGTCAGGTTGTTGATGCTGATGCCGTTTTCCCCTTTGTCATCTATGCCGTAGTGCTCAGCCGTTTTGTTTTTCAGGTTGTAGACGAAGAGCCCGTTTCCTTGTGTTGCTATCCATAGTCGTCCTTTGCCGTCATTGACGACCTTTACCACTCCGTAGTTTTCCCGTTGTATGGAGTGTTGGAAGATACGTAGTTGGTGTAAGGTCCCATCGTTGTCCATGTAGTGTAAGTAGCCTTCGAGGTCAATGATGGAGTAGTCGCCGTTGTTGTCTTTATAGATATAGGCGTTAGGTACTTGTAGTAGTGCCTTTGTCAGTGTGTTGTCATGTGTGTTATATTCATAGGTGTCGGTTCGTGTGACGTAGACGATGTTCTGTCCCATTCTGGCTAAACCTATGATGTTCTGTATGTTATAGCCTTCCTTTGTTGCATTGTATCGGAGTGTCAGCTTCTGTTGTTGGTCGGTTGTGTAAACTGAGCCGTCTTTGGTGATAAGATATAGTGTGTTGGCTACCGTTATGGCATCGATGAAGTTCACATTTGTCATGAGGATGCTACTTTTGTCTCCTTTGACGTGTGATATTCCCTTGCTGGTGCCGATCCATATTTGGCTATAAGCATCCTCTGCGATGAAGTGTACGTTGTCTGAGCCCAGCAGTCCTTCTTTTGCGGTGAACATCTTGCTTGTGGCTTTTCCTTTGTCATAGACCACGCGCAGTGCCCCTGTGCCGTTACGCCAAAGCCATGTGTCGCCATTATTCAGTATGGTACACTCGTGTAGCCCCCTTGGGTCTTTCCCGTCGGTTGTGTAGTTGACGAAAGAGCCCCTGTTGGTGTCGTAGCATCCATAGACATCTCCGAAGAATCGTATCCAAAGCAGCCCGTTAGGGTTTTGGTTGACTTGTCGTATGATGTTGGAGTGGGGTAGTCGGTTGGCCCCCTTTCCATCGTGATGATATGTCTGGAAGCGGTATCCGTCAAATCGGCACAGGCCGTTGCGTGTTGACAGCCACAGAAAGCCGTATGGGTCTTGCACCATGTTGATGACGTAGTTCGTGGGCAGTCCGTCGTCAGTGGTATAGCGACGGAAGCTCACTTCAGTCTTGGCGTTCAGTTCCAGAAGCATCAGAAGTAAGGCCAGGAAAAAGACTATTCTTGTCCTCATATTGCATGCAAAGATAGATAATATTTTGTAAAAAAAGGTTTCTCTTATTGATTTTTTATAAAAAAACACTTGTTTTGTTGTCCAATTAAAAAAAAATGGCTACATTTGTCACAGAAAATCACATTACTGATAATTATGATAGACGTAAAAGCCACATTACAGCAGAGTGAAGAGAGGATGGAGATGGCCGCCCTCTTTTTGGAAGAAGAGTTGAATCGCATCCGTGCCGGTCGAGCCAACGTTGCCATTTTGGACGGTGTGCGTGTTGAGTCTTATGGATCTCGTGTGCCCTTAAATCAGGTTGCCAATGTGTCGTGCCCCGATGCCCGTACCATTGCTATCAAGCCTTGGGATCGCAAGCAGATTCGTGATATTGAGAAAGCCATTATGGACAGTGATGTAGGTATCACTCCCGAGAACAATGGCGAGGTCATTCGTCTGGCCATTCCTCAGCCCACTGAGGAGCGTCGTCGTGACCTGGTGAAACAATGCAACAAGATAGCCGAGAAAGCCAAGGTAGAAGTGCGCAACGTGCGTGCCGATATCAAGGAGAAGTTGAAGAAGGCTATCAAGGACGGTCTTTCCGAGGACAACGAGAAGGATGCCGAGCTTGAGTTGCAGAAGCTTCACGACAAGTATATCAAGAAGCTCGACACACTGATTGAGGCGAAGAACAAGGAAATCATGACGGTGTAATCATTGAATTTTTCGATTAAGCGAGAGCAGTGCCAAACGTGTTTGAGCACTGCCGAGCGTGAGAAAAATCGCCCGACAGGGCAACATTGAACTTAGAGCATTGAAAGGACTTGTTGTTAAGAATACCGGCAGCTGGTACACCGTCTTGACAGACGATGGCCAGTTGGTGGATTCTAAGATCAAGGGTAATTTTCGCTTGAAAGGTATACGGAGCACCAATCCCGTGGCCGTTGGCGATCATGTGAGCATTGCCACCAATCAAGAAGGAACGGCGTTCATCACTGATATTGATGACCGCCGCAACTACATTATACGCAAGTCTCAGAACCTGTCTAAACAGAGCCATATCATCGCAGCCAACGTAGATCAGGCTTTCCTTGTGGTAACGGTGAACTATCCTGAGACATCTACCACCTTTATCGACCGCTTCCTGGCTTCTGCCGAGGCCTATCGCGTGCCAGTGGTGCTGGTGTTCAACAAGACCGACCTTCTCAATGCCGATGAGCTTCACTACCAGCAGATGATGGTTGCTCTCTACGAGAATGTGGGCTATCAGTGTTGTGAGGTGTCAGCCGCTACAGGCGATGGTATCAATCAGTTGAAGACGCTGCTTTCAGGCAAGATAACCCTGCTCAGTGGCAATAGTGGAGTAGGGAAGTCGACGCTCATCAATCAGCTGGTGCCAGGAGTCAACCTGCGTACCTCTGAAATCAGCGATGCCCACAACATGGGTATGCACACCACCACGTTCAGTGAGATGATCAGACTTCCGCAAGAGATGGGAAGTGGCTCTTTTCTCATTGACACTCCAGGTATCAAGGGCTTTGGCACTTTTGATATCGAGCGTGAGGAATTGACCAGTTACTTCAAAGAGATCTTCCGTTTCTCCAAGGATTGTCGCTTCTCAAACTGTACCCATACCCACGAGCCGGGTTGTGCTGTGTTGAAAGCGCTGGAAGACCACTACATTGCCGAGAGCCGCTATCAGAGTTACCTGTCGATGCTTGACGACAAGGATGAAGGGAAATACAGAAACGCACCATAAAGGATGAATAATAGACTGAAAAACAGATACTTGCAGATCATTGGCTGTACCGCCATTGTGCTGTCACTGGTACGTTGTGCATTCCCTGGAATCGCCGGCTCGCCAGCTGCTGTTGAAAATACAGTCGTTGAAGATACGCTCAAGGTAAAACAACTGGAAGAGACAGCGGCCAACGCCTGTGACTACGTTATGCCGACTTATGGCCATTCGTCGAGCACCCGCTATGTGTCTGAAGGCCATCACCCTCACCGTATCATCAGCGTGCCCAGTTATGCTACAGCCTTCCCCGACAGCAACCATGTTCAGCTGTTGGCTGCCCAGTACTGGGGCGTGTCGCCGGTGAAAAACCGTGCCGATGCCGAGGCACGTAAGGATGAACTCGTCTATATAGGCGGCTCACCTTATTACGACGTAGCCAAACTCAACTCCAGCATACCCTATCTGGTGCCCCATGCGGCACTGCTGCTGGATGACATAGCACGCAATTTCCTTGACAGTCTTCAGGTGAAGGGCGTGCCTCTGCGCCGATTCATCGTCAGCAGCGTGTTGCGTACTGAAGAGGACGTTGCCCGTCTGCGGCGTTACAATCAGAATGCCACAGAACAGTCGTGCCATCTTTATGGTACCACTTTCGATATCAATTACAACCTGTTCTCCGTTGTGTACGACCCTGATGGGCCTCGTCGTGACGATGTGAACGAAACACGTTTGAAACAGATTCTTAGTGAGGTGCTCAATGACTTGCGCAACCAAGGGCGGTGCTATATCAAGCACGAGGTAGTGCAGCCATGCTTCCACATCACTGTCAGATAACTAAAAAGCTAACTATACATGAAACGACTAATACTTGCTGGAGTTCTGGCTCTAGCGACAATAGGGCTTCAGGCCCAGGACAAGACATGGATGGCCGACAACGGCAATGGTACCTTCACCAATCCACTGTTCTATGATGAGTTTTCCGATCCTGATATTCTTCGCGTAGGCGATGACTACTATCTGGCTGGCACCACGATGCACTCAGTGCCCGGTTTAGTGATTCTCCATTCCAAAGACTTGGTCAACTGGGAGAATATCTCTTATTGTTTCGACCGTTTCACCTTCAAGGACGAAGCCTTCTATCTGCAAAATGGTAAGGAAATCTATGGTCAAGGTATTTGGGCGCCCTGCATCCGTTATGCCAACGACCAGTTCTACGTTTTCTCCAACGTCAATGGCAAGGGTCTTCAGTGCTATACCGCCAAGGATATCCGTGGCCCGTGGGAGCATCATAACCTGAAAGGCAAGATCTACGACCTCAGCGTGCTCTTCGACGATGACGGCAAGATATACGCCATTCACGGCTACGGCAAGGTGATGTGTACCGAACTGAAACCCGACATGAGCGGGCCTGTGGAAGGCACTGAGAAGGTGATTATTCCCGAAGGTTCGGCTGTAGGCGAAGGCCACCACATGTATAAAATCAATGGCATGTACTACCTTATCTCAACCGACTATAAGCCCAACGGTCGCACCCTCTGCTCGCGTGCAAAAAATATCTACGGTCCTTATGAGAGTTGTGTCATCACGGCCGATGAGACCTTTGGCTACCATGCTGCTCCGCTTACCCAGTGGAAGGGGCGCATCGTGGACGATGGCTCTGAGTTTGAGATTCCAGAAGCCGACCCTGATGCCACCGCCTGTTCGAATATCCATCAGGGCGGCATCGTGGAAGACCAGTACGGACAGTGGTGGGCGCTGCTGATGATGGACTTCCATTCCATTGGCCGCACGGTGACGCTGGCACCCATGACATGGAAAGACGGTTGGCCCTTCGTAGGATTGGAGGGAAATCTCGGTCGTGCTCCGCGCACGTGGTTCAAGCCCGGCATGCAGCCTTCGTCTTCGGCTGTTGCGACTAAATCGCAACGCACAGAGAAGCGGGCATCGCAGCACACTGAGAAGCGGGCACCCTATGAGCGCAGCGAGACCTTCGACGGAAAGGAACTGGGACGCGTGTGGCAGTGGAACCACAATCCCGATGAGACCAAATGGAGTCTCAACGGCGGTCGACTGCGCCTTACGGCTCAACCCGCCAAGCAACTGATGTGGGCGCGCAACAGTCTTACCCAGCGCGTTATTGGTCCTGAATCGGTGGCTACGGTAGAACTTTATACCAGTGGTATGAAAGACGGCGATGTGGCTGGCTTGGGTAATATCAATGTGCCCTGTTCGTGGATAGGCATTGTGAAGCGAGGTAAAAACGTGGTGCTGCGCCACTACTGGCAGGCAGACAACGATACCATCGACGAGGAGGTGAAACTAAAGGGAGGTAAGATATGGCTGCGTATGATAGGCGACTACGACCGCGACAAGGCTATCTATGCCTATAGTGTCGATGGCAAGTACTTCCGGGAGCTGGGCGACACCATGCAGCTCTCTTATCAGTTGGTCACCTTCCAAGGCTCCCGCCATGCACTCTTCGCCTTCAACTCTAAGGGCAAGGAGGGTGGCTATGCCGAGTTTGACAACTTCACTGTGGAGGAGCCTAAGGCCGACCGCAGCAAGAACATACCCTATGGCAAGTCGTTCCGCATCATCAATCTCGCCACTGACAAGCCCATGTATGCTCAGCCCCACGGCTTGGTACATGATGCTAAGAAGAACCGCCATACGCGTGAATCCTATTTCCATATCATCGACAAGGGACAGGGCAAGGTCGTGCTGCAGTGCGAGGATGGCCGCTACGTGTGGGTCTCTGGCTTAGGCTTGCCAGGCGATGTGCGCCTGACGAAGGATGAGAAGCAGGCTGAGGTGTTCCTCTGGCAAGACTATCTTGACGGTGAGTTCATGCTTATGTCGATGCGCACCCATCTCTATCTGGGTAAGAGTCCTACCACGGGCAGTCCTTACTCGATGGACTTCAAGGGCTCTGACCCTGCCCGTCGCAATGGTGCCGTCTTCCGTTGGGAGGAGAGGTAAAAAACCGTGTTAATCTGTGGCCATCCGTGCCAAAAGAAATCTCTGTGCCTCTGTGGTGAGATATTAGTGAGTCTTTACATGTTTTTCGGACAAATACTGTTTAGTGCGCATTTCTCGCAATGAGGAGTGCGCGCTGTGCATACATAGCGGCCATGCAGCAGCAGCCAGTGGTGGGCGCGAGGCACATCGGAAGAGGGGATGTTTTTCATCAGTACTTGTTCTACCTTATACGGAGTGTCGTCTTTTTTCGACACCAAGCCCAGACGATGACTGACGCGGAATACGTGCGTGTCGACAGCCATTGCCGACTGTCCGAAGGCTACAGCCTGAATCACGTTGGCCGTCTTGCGCCCCACGCCGGGCAGGTCGAGCAAGGCGTTCATGTCGCTGGGCACCTCGCCGCCGTGATGCTCCATCAGGGCGCGTGCCATAGCCACCAGGTGCTTCGCCTTCGAGTTGGGGTAACTCACGCTGCTGATATATTCCAACACATCTTCCGCCTCTGCCTGCGACATAGAACGGGCATCGGGGTAATGGCGAAACAGTTCGGGCGTCACCTGATTGACACGCTTGTCGGTACACTGGGCACTGAGAATGACAGCCACGAGCAACTGAAACACGCTGCCAAACTCCAACTCTGTATTCACTTCGGGCATCTCCTGACGGAAGTGATCGAGCACTACGCGGTATCTTTCTTCTCTTCTCATTTCAAGATACAAAGTTACAAATAATATTTGATATACGCAAATTTTTGCAAAGAAAAAAAGAGCCACTTGTTGCAGCGTTACAGTGTTACAGTGTTACAGTTCCAAAATCAATTATGGAAAGGTCAAAAATTAACTCTATATTTATATATAAATATAGAAGTATTTTTTAGGGTATGGAAATGCCTTTGGAGAACTGTAACACTGTAACACTGTAACAAGGATGACCGCCCCGCGGCGCATTGCAATGGAAGCCTTCTTATTGGCAATGGGAAATCTTTTTATTGGCAATAAGGAAAACTCTGAAAAAAAGTGGGACGAAAATTCGTAGACCGCAACGAGAATGTTGTATCTTTGCACCGTCAATCGTGAGAGGCGCAGGGGCGAACGGCACAAACGCGGAGAGTGAATAGGGCAAACACTCGGAGAGAAGGGCACTTTTTCTAAGAATAATTTGCAGGAGACGCATGTTTTTAGTATCTTTGCATGCGTAATAAAGACTAACGAGCAACTATAAATATGGACGCACAACGTATCATGACATTTCTAAAGGCCGTGACGGTCAACAACAACCGCCCCTGGTTTCAGGAGCATAAGGCAGAGTATGAAGCCGTGAGAGCAGAGTGGGAGAGAGGAGTGGCCCAGGCTCTGGAACGCATCATCACCTTCGATGCCTCAGTGGGCAACCAGCGAGTGAAGGACTGCACCTACCGCTTCTACCGCGACACACGCTTCTCTGCCGATAAATCACCCTACAAGAACCACTTCGGAGCCTATATCAACGCAAAGGGTAAGAAAGCACTGCGCGGGGGCTACTATATCCACATGGAGCCCGACCATTGCCTGTTGGCTGTAGGCAACTACTGGCTACCCACCAACGTGCTGACTGCCTGCCGTAATGAGATGATGGCCAATGAAGAGACGTGGCTCAAAGCCGTGGAAAGCAAGGCGTTCAAGAAGTATTTCGCCACGGAGAAAGAGACCTACGGGTGGGAAGATTCATGGGATGCGGCACAAGGCTTCGGCCTGAACAAGTTGAAGACCTGTCCGGCGGGCTTCCCACGCGACTATGCTCATGTGAAATACCTCCGCTTGAAGGACTACTGCGCCTGGCACCACGTAGACGACAGTTTCTTTGAGGGCGACGGCTGGCTCGACGAGATGGAGCGCATCTTCAAGGCTGCGAAGCCGATGATGGACCTGATGAACAATGTCATCGACGACTATGAGTAACTGATAACAGACCTAAAACAATAATAACTATGTTGAGACAACTGATAGTATTACTGGCATGCATGGCTGCAGTGGGAGCCTATGCCGAACAGAAACCCGTGTGGCAAGACCCGCAGGTAAACCAACATAACCGCGAACCCCGACGTGCCCATTTCTTCGCCTTTGAGAATGAGACACTGGCAAAGACGGGTGACAAGGCAGACTCCAAGCGCTATCTCTCCATGGAAGGCACGTGGCGCTTCTCCTTCGTGAAGGATCACGACAAGGCACCCAAGGACTTCTTTTCACCGCAGTACGACGACTCACAGTGGGTCGACTTCCCCGTGCCGGGGCTTTTCGAGATAGAAGGCTTTGGCGACAAGACCTATAAGAACATCGGGTATGCGTGGTCGACAACCTTTGACAGTAATCCCCCCTACATCAGCGAGACCAACAACTACACCGGCTCCTATCGTCGTGAGTTCACGCTGCCACAAGACTGGCAGGGACAGGACGTCTACTTCCACGTGGGTTCGGCCACCAGCAACCTCAGCGTGTGGGTCAACGGTAAGTACGTAGGCTACTCGGAGGACTCGAAGGTGGCTGCCGAGTTCAATATCACAAAGTACCTGAAACGAGGCAAGAATCTCATCGCCATGCAAGTGATGCGCTGGTGCGACGGCTCCTATCTGGAGGACCAGGACTTCTGGCGCTTCACGGGAATAGCACGCGAGGTGTACCTCTATGCCCGTCCTAAGGTGCACATCACTGACATCGTCGTCAAACCCGACTATTACGATGGACGTGGATGGATCGACTATACCGTGGAGGTCAACCGACCATCGGGCGTCAACCTCGAAGTGGAACTTGCCGCCCTCGACGGCAAGACCATCTTCCGCCACGACGGACACAAGTGGCCCTACTACCACCATGAGAGCTTCGGATTGCAATATGATGATGTGAAACCCTGGTCGGCTGAGACCCCCAACCTATACAACCTCATCGTCACCCTGAAGAAGGGTGGGGAGGTGCTCGAAGTGGTGCGACAGAAGATAGGCTTCCGTCATGTGGAGATTAAAGGCGGACAACTGCTGGTCAACGGCCAACCCATCCTCATCAAGGGTGCCGACCGCCATGAGCTCGACCCCGACGGCGGATATATCGTATCCGTGGAGCGCATGATTCAGGACATCAAGATCATGAAGCAACTCAACATCAACGCCGTACGCACCTGCCACTATCCCGACGATCCACGATGGTACGACCTCTGCGATGAGTATGGACTCTATGTCACGGCAGAAGCCAACCTGGAGAGCCACGGCATGGGCTACAAAGAGCGAACACTGGCCAAGAACGCTGACTTCGAGAAAATGCATCTGGAACGCAATGAGGCCAATGTGCTCACCTTCCGCAACCATCCCTCCATCATCGTGTGGTCACTGGGCAACGAGGCGGGCTACGGACCTAACTTCGAGAAAGCCTACGACTGGGTGAAGGCTACCGACCAGACACGCCCCTGCCAGTATGAACAGGCACGACAGGATGGCAAGACCGACATCTTCTGTCCGATGTACTGCGACTATAAAAACAGCGAGAAATATGCGCTGGGCAATAATCCGCGCCCGCTCATACAGTGTGAGTATGCCCACGCCATGGGTAACTCTATGGGCGGCTTCAAGGAATACTGGGACCTCATCCGCAAATATCCCAAGTACCAGGGTGGCTATATCTGGGACTTCGTAGATCAAGGATTACGCGACAAGAGCCCCATCACTGGACGTGAGATATTCACCTACGGAGGTGACTACGGCAAGTATCCCGCCAGCGACTATAATTTCAACTGCAATGGTATCATCGCTCCCGACCGCCGACTGAATCCTCATGCCTATGAGGTACAGTATTACTACCAGAACGCGTGGGTGAAAGATGCGGACATCAAGAACGGCAAGATAGAAGTGTATAATGAGAACTTCTTCCGCACGCTCGACGACTTGGAGTTGGTGTGGCAGGTAAAACGTCATACAGGAACCATCGATATCAAGGGCATCGCACCGCAAGAGCGAAAGACTATCGTAGACGAGCAACTGAGGAACCAACTCGCCAGAGTAATCGCCCACCATCCTGATGACGAGATACTGGTCAACTTCTACTTCCGCAGCCGTGAGCCACAGCCACTCATCGAGAAGGAACAGGTAATGGCGAAGGCGCAATTTATCATTCAGCCGTATCAGTTCCCGGAATTATCCGGAATCTCCGGAAACTCCGGAATCTCCAGAAAATCCGGAATCTCCGGAAAGTCCGGAATCTCCGGAAAATCCGAAATTACTAAGGAAGAAACCAATACCTACGTGAAACTCTCGGCAGCAGGCACCGACCTATACATAGGTAAGCGCACCGGACTCATCGACTACCTGACCGTGGAAGGCAAAGAGATGCTGCAGTTTCGTGAGAGCATCACACCCGAGTTCTGGCGCGCTCCCACCGACAACGACTACGGCGCAGGCCTGCAGCTCAAGTTCGCCACATGGCGCAATCCGCAGATGGCGCTCCAGTCGGTATCCGTGGGTGACGATTTAGTCGTCACCACCACCTTCGCCCTCGAAGACCAGCATGCCAAACTGACTCTCACTTACACCCTCACCGACGAGGGCGAGGTCATCGTGCGTCAGCAGATGGCTACCGAGAAGGGAGCCAAGGTAAGCGAACTCTTCCGTTACGGTATGCAACTGCAGATGCCGCGTCAGTACAACCGCATCAAGTATTACGGACGTGGACCTGCAGAGAACTACATCGACCGCAACAGCTCTGAGTTTATCGGCGTCTACGAGAATGAAGTGGCTAAGGAATATTACCCCTACGTGCGTCCACAGGAGAGCGGCAACCATACTGACATCCGCTGGTTCTCGGTCATCGACAAAGAGGGCACGGGACTCTGCTTCTACAGCAATGCACCAATGGAGGCATCGGCTCTGCCTTACACCACAGCCCAGCTCGACGACGGTCCTACAAAAGACAAGGCATGGGGACATCACTCGGGCGACCTCATCCCTTCAGGTATGACCAGTGTGCATCTGATGCAGCGACAGATGGGATTGGGATGCGTCAACTCATGGGGCGCATGGCCTCGTGAGGAGTATCGCATGCCCTACAAGGACTATGACTTCACCTTCGCCATAAAGCCGATTAAGAAGTGAGGTCTTGTGCCGTTTGTGTCATTTGTGCCGTTTGTCTTTTGTCATTTGGCAGTGTTGTTGCACAGAACATCGTGCAGCAGCACTTCCCCAACGACATACCGGCTGGCAACTATAGTGGCATCTGCGCCATAGGCAACAACCGCTATGCCGTAGTCAGCGATAAGTCGGAGGAGGATGGCTTCTTCATCCTTCGCATAGAACTCGATACTATCAATGGGCGCATCGCATCGATACAGAACGAGGGCTTCTGCTCATCAGGACAAAAAGGCGGCGACCTGGAGGCTATCTGCTTTTGCCCAGAGACGCAGACACTGTTCATCGCCAGTGAGGCACGCTCGGAGGTCAAGGAGTACGCTCTGAGTGGAAAACAGACGGGACGGCAGTTGCAGATGCCTGATGCTTTCAGAAAAGCCAACAAGAACTACGGATTGGAGGCGCTGACCTATGATGTCTGCTCACGACAGTTTCTCACCACCACTGAGCATCCCCTGGCAGGTGACACCCTGCATCGCATACAGACCTTCGGAATCGATATGCGTCCTAGTCGACAGTATCTCTACAAAGCAGATGCACCGCTCAGTAGTAAGCATGTCTATGGTGTCAGCGAACTATGTGCCGTGGGCGACGGACGACTGCTGGTGCTCGAGCGACAGGTGCTCATACCTCAACGTAAGATAGGGGCAAGGACACGCATCCGCATCTATGAGGTGACACTGGGTGAGCAGGCGATGCTCGAGAAACGACTGATAGGGGAGTTTACTACCAAGCTCAACCTATTCAGCCGCGGCTTTGCCAACTATGAAGGCCTCTGCCTGATGAGTCCGCATCATCTGTTGCTCATAGCCGATTCGCAGAATCAATATGCTGGCGTGCTGCGCGACTGGTTCATGGTGATGAAGTGGTAGAAGAAGATACTGGTGATGAAATGACAGAAACAAAAAATCGGAGGCTTTTCAGCTTCCGATTTTCTTTGGAGGTGCCTGGCGGATTCGAACCGCCGTAGACGGTTTTGCAGACCGTTGACTAAGCCACTCATCCAAGGCACCTTGTCTTTTGCGGATGCAAAGGTACAATCTTTTTTCCGTTCTGCCAAATTTTTTTCTTACTTTTTCTTCTCACACACCGCTTTTTTACGCATTTGCTGACTCAAGGCACAACCAGAACAACCAGCACAGGGATCGTTCTTCGCTGTCAATGAAAGGTGGATGCGCCATGCAGCATAGGCAATGCTCATACCCAGAATGACGAATACCAAGAGTAACTCCATCTCTTATACATATTTATTATATACCAACTCACAGCTTTTTGAAAAACTTGTAAACCGTGTCGACCATACGGTTGGGCAATGCCTTGTCCTCAATCTTCCGCCGGTTGCACACAGCCTTCAGACCACCTGCCACTAGACGGATGTCGAAGTCAGTACCTGCCATGAAGGGATCGCCGTCAATCTGGAAGGCACCTGCCTCGTCACGATGAACATGAAATGATGTAGATGGAATGATTCTGACGTGACGGTTGGAACGAAGGGTCTTCGTAAACAGGTCAGTGAGCAATTTGGTGCGCCCTTTCTTGTTGATGGATTCTACAACAACGAGGTCGAGCAGACCATCTTGAAGCGATGCACCAGGAGCAATATATGTATTGTTGCCATACTGAGCAGCGTTGGCACAGTCTACTAAGAACGCTTCTTGACAGATCGGTTCAGCCTGCCCTTCAACTTGTATCGTATAGCGGGTGGGCTGATAGTTCATACCCTCCTGAAGTACCATCTTGGCGTAGTTGGACAGACCGCGCTTGCCACAATTGGCAAACTTCAACGCTACATGAGCATCAAACCCCATGCCACAGGTGCAGAAGAAAGGACGGTCGTTGACTAAACCGTAGTCGATATCGATGATATGGGCTTCGTTGATAATGGAAAGAGATTTCTTTATACCCATAGGCAAGCAGAGATGGCGAGCCAAACCATTGCCCGAACCACAGGGCACTATGCCAAGGGCAGTAGCACTGCCCAACAGACCACGCGCCACTTCGTTTACAGTGCCGTCACCACCTACAGCCACGCAGATGTCAAGACCCTCACTGGCATATCTGCTGGCCAACTCAGCAGCGTGACCGGCATATTCCGTCTTCACAATCTGATAGTCAAAGACCTTGCTGTCTATCGTTTGCTCAATATATTTCCCAAGCCCCTCTTTCGAACGAGTACCAGAGATGGGATTGACAATGAAAACTATTTTTTTCTTTTGATTTTCCATGGGTGCAAATGTAGTAAAAAAAGGCGAAATAAAGCCTTAAAGGAATACAAATTATAGTTTTTTCAATAATAATTTGAAAAAAAGTGTAATTTTTAGAGAAAAATATGTACCTTTGCAGTCTGTAAAGTAAGTAAACCTATCATTTATACATAAATGGGACAATTACAAGAAAGATTTAAAGCGTATCGCGTACCACAGGAAGCGATGGCCAAGGGAATTTATCCATACTTCCGTCAGATTACTGGAAAACAAGGCACTGAAGTGGAAATGGGTGGCCATAAGGTGCTGATGTTTGGTTCTAACGCATACACAGGCTTAACAGGAGACCAGCGAATCATTGATAAAGCAAAAGAAGCTCTTGAGAAATACGGTACAGGCTGTGCCGGAAGCCGATTCCTCAATGGCACACTCGACTTGCATGTACAGTTAGAAAAGGAGATCGCTGAATTCATCGGCAAGGACGACTGCCTTTGTCTGTCAACAGGTTTCAGTGTTAACCAGGGTGTTATACCTGCATTGCTGAGCAAAGATGATTTTGTCATCTGCGATGATCGCGACCATGCCTCTATCGTAGATGGTCGACGTCTGGCATTTGCCAAGCAGCTCCACTATAAGCACAACGATATGGACGATCTGGAGCGCGTGCTGAAGAACCTGCCTCAGGAAGCTGTAAAACTCATCGTCGTCGATGGCGTTTTCTCAATGGAAGGCGATTTGGCTAAGCTGCCAGAGATTATCGCTTTGAAGAAGAAATACAACTGCTCTGTGATGGTTGACGAGGCTCATGGATTAGGCGTATTCGGTAAACAGGGACGCGGCGTCTGCGACCACTTCGGACTGACCAAGGATGTGGATCTCATCATGGGTACCTTCTCGAAATCATTGGCATCTATCGGTGGTTTCATAGCTTCCGACTTCGACACCATCAACTACCTGCGTCACACTTGTCGCACCTATATCTTCTCGGCATCAAATACACCTGCTGCTACTGCTGCAGCACTGGAGGCTCTTCATATCATTCAGAATGAGCCTGAGCGTATAGAGAAACTGTGGAAGGTAACACGATATGCATTGAAGCGCTTCCGTGAAGAAGGCTTCGAGATTGGTGATACGGAGAGCCCCATCATTCCGCTCTATGTACGCGATACTGACAAGACCTTCCTCGTGACAGCACTCGCATTCAATGCTGGCGTATTCATCAATCCCGTCATCCCACCGGCATGTGCACCTCAGGATACGCTCGTGCGCTACGCATTGATGGCTACCCACACAGAGGAACAGGTGGAGCGTTCAGTGATTGCACTGAAGAAAATCTTCGTGGAGCAGGGAATCATTAAGTAGATTAATCACTAAAGATAAAACATTTAATTCGCTTCGCTCAGAAGCTGTTGATAATAAATGATGTGAGTTGACCTTAAGGGTCGACTCACATTTTTGTTAATATAGTTTAATTTGTGGCAAAAACTTTAGTTTTTAATATTTAATATTAAATATATTTTGTACCTTTGCACCCGCAAAATCGAGGTGTAGCGCAGTTGGTAGCGTTCCTGGTTTGGGACCAGGCTGTCGCAGGTTCGAGTCCTGTCACCTCGACAAAAGAGGAGAGTCAGTAATGGCTCTCCTCTTTTTTTTTGTTCACTCGAAACGTCTATTTCTCACGAAAGGTCACTTCCTGAAAACCCACCAAACGCCATACGCGTTCGCCCGTACCTTTATAATATACAAAAGCCTGATACTGGTTCTCGGTTTGGAAGAAAGAACCCTCCTGGGGCAAAGGGTGGGTGGTGCCGTCAATGTCTTGCATCAACAACTGGTAGTTGTAATACCCCAGTTTCTGCATCACCACAGCCTCGTAAGAACGGTCTTCTTCATTGTAGACCATCGTATAAGTATCGGCAGACTCGGTTGTCCATCGGCCGTTGATGAAGATGCGTGCGTTGTCATATAGTGGCGAATGCAGTAGCTTATAGTGTATGTAGACATATTCTGAAGTACGGGTGGCCTCGTAGTTGTCGCTGTTGCGCAAGAGAAAAGCACCATTGGCATCCTCGTCATAAAGGTAACTGCGTTGTGGCTCACAGGGGAAGGGCCATGCGTGATAGGTGCGAGTAGCCTCGTCCCAAGTAGTGTAGGCAAGTCCCATGGTGATATGACTGGGATCGAGCACCTCAAACTTATGATACTCGTTGCCGGCATCAAAGATGAGCTGACGGTTGTGCTCCCATCGTAGGCTGGTGGGCGTGATGAAGTTGGGACGCACGTTGGCCTTCATGTTATCCTCACGACCGTTCTGAAGCAGGAAGGTCTGAATCTGTTCATCGGGATTACTCACATGTACACCATTATAATTGACGGTCATAGCTACCTGTTGGTGACTCTGTTGGAAGTCAATGTCGGTGTTGGTCGTGATACCTAACCCAACACTCATCAAGGGTTCCACTATACGTAACTCGATGCACGCCACCTCGTCCATGTCATTATCCTCATCGAGAATCCACAGACGGTAGTTACCGCTCAGCTTGATGTTGGTTTGCTCATTGGGAAACTGAAACTGATAGTGGGTATAGAGTATATTGGTATTGATGGAGTTCTCGTAGTCTTCAATAGGTTGGTCATTGAATCCAAGGAGCCAGTCACTTTCAAAAAGGCCCTCGGTAGGTTCCCAGTCGGGATCGCAGGGTACCAGTCGGTAGACGAAACGGTGGTAGTTGTGTGACAACTCATCGAATCCAATGCTTAGCACGTCGTCAGATCCCAGTTCCAATACGGGTAACGCAGTGAAGTCGTCATGGCAAATCACCTCCAGCGACTTCACGTTGGGCGACAGTATACGATGGTGGGCAAAAGCCGTGAAAGGGATGCATAAAAGCAACCAGAGAATACGTTTCATAGGCGTGTAGAGTCTTAGCGTGGCCAAAGGTACAAATAAAAGTTGAAAGACGATTGTTGAAAGATGAAATATTTGGGTTAAAAATTGCTTAAATGTTTTTCTGTTCACGAAAAATGTAGTAACTTTGTAGGCTGAATAAAAAAACAAAAACGCGTCAGAGGGCTCGAAAACAGCCTTAAACGCAAAATCGATGATTTTCCACATAGTTAAATCGTAAATAAATTAGATGGATCAGACGTTCGACAACGACAGAATTTTGAAAATCAACATCGAGGAAGAGATGAAGTCCAGTTACATCGACTATTCAATGTCGGTCATCGTGGCTCGTGCACTTCCTGATGTGCGTGATGGATTTAAGCCGGTACACCGTCGTATCTTATACGGTATGATGGGTATTGGCAATACAAGCGACAAACCGCATAAGAAGTGCGCACGTGTCGTTGGTGAGGTGTTGGGTAAGTATCACCCTCATGGCGACTCGTCAGTGTATGGCGCCTTAGTACGTATGGGACAGGAATGGAACATGCGCTATACTCTGGTAGACGGACAAGGTAACTTCGGTAGCGTCGATGGTGACTCACCAGCTGCCATGCGTTATACAGAGTGTCGCCTCTCGAAAATGGGTGAGCATATCATGGACGACCTGGAGAAAGACACCGTCGACATGGACCCCAACTTCGACAATACATTGGTGGAACCCAGCGTGATGCCTACAAAGGTGCCTAACCTGCTGGTCAATGGTGGAAATGGTATCGCAGTGGGTATGGCTACCAACATGCCTACCCATAACCTGGGAGAGGTTATTGATGGATGCTGTGCCTTTATTGATAATCCCGATATCGACACAGAAGGACTGATGCAGTATATCCCAGGACCTGACTTCCCAACAGGAGCTTATATCTATGGTCTTCAGGGCGTTAAGGAGGCTTATGAGACAGGTCGGGGACGTATCGTGATGCGTGCTAAAGCTGAGATAGAGAGCGGTGAACAGCATGATAAGATTGTGGTCACAGAGATTCCTTATGGTGTCAACAAGGCCGATCTCGTAGCTTATATCGCTGACCTTGCTACACAACATAAGATTGAGGGCATCTCGAACGTCAACGATGAGTCAGGACGACAGGGTATGCGTATCGTGGTCGACTGCAAGCGCGATGCTAATGCCAACGTCATTCTGAACAAGCTCTTCAAGATGACTGCATTGCAGAGTTCGTTCTCAGTGAATAATATCGCACTGGTGCCTATTAAGACAAGCGATGGAACACGTCTTCGCCCACGTCTGCTGTCACTACGTGAGTGCATCCGCTACTTCATCGAGCATCGTCACGAGGTAACCATCCGTCGTACCAAGTATGACCTGAAGAAAGCACAGGAACGTGCTCATATCCTTGAAGGACTGATTATCGCAGTCAATAATATCGACGAGGTGGTTCATATCATCCGACAGTCGGCTACACCTACAGACGCACAGCGTAACTTGGAGAAGCGTTTCGACCTCGATGAACTACAGTCGAAGGCTATCGTCGATATGCGACTGAGTCAGCTCACAGGCCTGCGTGTCGACCAGCTTCATCAGGAATACGATGACCTGATGAAACTCATTGCCGACCTGGAGGAAATCCTCAATAATCCTGAGCGATGCAAGGAGGTGATGAAGAATGATCTCTTGGAGGTCAAGGAGAAGTATGGCGATGAGCGAAAGACAGAGATTATTCCTTTCGATCACGAGTTCAACGCAGAGGATTTCTATCCCGATGATCCCGTGGTAATTACCATATCGCACATGGGCTACATCAAACGTACACCGCTGAGCGAGTTCCATGAGCAGAGTAGGGGAGGCGTAGGAGCTAAAGCTGCTCGCCATCGTGATAACGACTTCACAGAGTATATCTATCCCGCCACTATGCACAACACGCTGCTCTTCTTCACACAGAAAGGACGTTGCTACTGGCAGAAGTGCTATGAGGTGCCCGAAGGTGACAAGAACTCAAAGGGTAGAGCCATACAGAATATGCTGAACATTGAGCCAGATGATGCCATCAATGCAGTTTTACGCATCAAGAAGTTCGATGACGAGGAGTTCCTCAATAGCCACTATGTGATGTTCGCCACCAAGCAGGGTATCGTGAAGAAGACTTGCCTGAATCAGTACAAGAACGTGCGTGCTGCCGGTGTGATTGCCATCAATATCAATGAGGGCGACCAGGTGGTAAGCGTTCGTCTGACCAACGGTAGCAACGAGATTATCATGGCCAACCGCAACGGACGTGCCGTGCGCTTCAATGAGAGCGCTGTGCGTACGATGGGACGTGTCTCTACTGGTGTCATCGGTATGCGCCTCGATGGTGGCGACGATGAGGTGGTAGGCATGGTTTGCATCAACGATCCTCAGACCGAGACCATCATGGTGGTCAGCGAGAATGGTTATGGCAAACGCTCAGATATCGAAGACTATCGCATCACCAATCGTGGTACGAAGGGTGTGAAGACGCTCGCTATCACTGAGAAGACCGGCCGACTGGTAGCTATCAAGGCTGTGACCGACGAGAACGACCTGATGATTATCAATAAGAGTGGTATACTTATCCGACTGAATGTCGATGAGGTTCGTGTCATGGGTCGCGCCACTCAGGGCGTACGTCTCATCAACCTCACGAAGAAAAATGATACCATCGCCAGCGTCTGCAAGGTACAACGCTCAAGAGAGGATGAGATAGAACTTGATGAAGAAACAGAAGATACATTTTCAGAACTCAATGAGTCAGCAGAGTCTACTGACACTCAAGAATAACTAACTGTTTAACCAATAATGATAACGAAAACAATGAAAAAGTTTATGATGATGGCTATGATGGCAGCAGCTGCCACCACAGCCTTTGGCCAGGATGCACTGGTGAAAGAAGCTAAGAAGCTCAATTCAAAAAAAGAGTTCGATGCCGCTATGCAAACGCTCGCACCTGCCCTCACATCAAGCGAGACAATCGATAAGGCTGCAGCATGGAACCTTCAGTCTAACATAGCCTACGACAAGTTCATGGCTATACAGACAAAGGATGCTGAAAACCAAATCTCAAAAAAGAACGAGGCATACGACACACTGGGAATGTACCAAGCTGCAGTGACAGCATGGGAAGCTGCTCTGAAGTGCGATGAGCTCGACCAGCTGCCCGATGCAAAGGGCAAGGTGAAGCTCAACTTCCGTTCTGGTGCTCAGAATCGTTTCAAGAATCACGGTGTTGCCCTCGTGCAGGCCGGACAGTTCTTCTATCAGAAGAAAGATAACGAACAGGCTCTCAAGGCATGGGCACTCTATGTGGGCATGAAGGAAACACCTATCTTTGCAGAAATGAATGACTTCCCGCGTGATCCCTTCTTTGCTGATATCGCTTATTATGCAGCCTTCCTCAGCTACCAGTTGAAGGACTATGCTCAGGCTGAGAAGTATGCACATATCACAGTAGAGGCTGATCCCTCCAAGGCTGCCGATGCCAACGAGATTCTGATCTTCTCGAAGAAGGAGAGCATGAAGACCCCCGAAGACTCACTCGCTTATGTTAACATGGTGAAGAAACTCCACAAGGAGGATCCCAATGAGGATCGCTACTTCAATCTGCTCATGGAGTTCTATACCCGTGGCAACAATCCTGCTGCTCTGAATGCTTGGATTGCAGAGGAGGTACAGTCGAATCCTGGTAACAAGATGGTATGGGCCCTGAAGGGTGAGGCTGAGATGAACGCAGAGAAATGGGACGAGGCTGTAGAAAGCTATCAGAAGGCTATCGAGATTGATCCTGAGTTCGTACAGTGCGTATTTAATGCCGGACGTTGCTACTATGCTTCCGCTATGGAACTGCAGTCAAAGCTTGCCGACAAGAACGGTATGATTACCAACGAGAATCGTGCAAAGGTGGTAGAGGTAGTAGAGAAGGCTGAAGGCTTCTATGTACGTGCCCGTGAACTCGACCCAAGCCGCAGTATCTGTAACTGGGCATACCCGCTCTATCAGATCTATTATTTCAAAAAGGATAATGCCAAGATGAAGGAACTCGAGGCTATCGATCCGTCACTGGCTCAGTAAGATATTGACATTTATGAGGAAGCTACTCGTAGCAGTGCTCCTCTTGACTATGATGACACCGTGCCTGAAAGCTCAGAAAAAAGAGCTCAGTCAGGCACGGTCTTATATCAAGAGTAGCAAGTTCGTAGAGGCGGAGAACCTGATGACTTCGCTTCTGAAGGATACAACAAACCAAGACAACAAACGCATCCATCAGATGCGCTTTGAGGCAGTGCATGGCCAGTACGAACAGGCCAATGAACGAATGTATCTCAAACAGAAGCAAGACACACTGGCATTCTTCAACCTACTGAAACGACTCTTCATAGTAGCTGAGACACTTGACTCGCTCGATGCCAGACCAGATAGCAAGGGTAGGGTAGCTCCAGAATATCGACAAAAGCATGCCGCACTCTTACATCAATATCGTTCTAACATCTTCAATGGAGGAGCATTCCTCACACGTAAGGGACAATGGAAACAGGCGTACGATTTCTATGAGGTCTATCTTGACTGCGCCAGACAACCACTGTTTGCTGATTATTATTACGATTCACTGGATGTGCGCATGCCGGAAGCGGCTTACTGGGCTACCTATGATGGATATAAGATGAACGATGCCGTGCTGACACTTCGACATCGCCATCTGGCATTAAAGGATTCTACACGAGCACCGTTCACACTACAGTATATAGCCGAGGCACGTAGATGGCTCAAGGATGACGAACTCTATCTCGAAACACTGAAAGAAGGCTTCCGGCTTTATCCGCATTTCCCCTATTTCTTCCCACGCCTCGTCGATTTCTACAACGCTCGGGGACAGTATACTCAGTCGTTGGCTGTCTGTGATAGCGCATTGGTGCTTAATGATTCCAGCGAACTATACCTTTACGCTAAGTCATCGGCACTCTTGCAATTGGAGCGTTATGGCGACTGCGTCAAAGTGAGCGAAAAACTGATTAGTATCAACGATTCATTGCCAGAGGTGTACTATAATGTAGGCATGGCATATACATATATAGCTGACAGGGCTGCTACTCGTAAACAACGTAAGGTAAACAAGAGCAACTACCAGAAGGCAAAGACCTATATGGAACGCTATCGCAAGATGAAACCCGATGAACAACAAAAGTGGGCTCCGGCACTATATCGTATATACCTGAACCTTAACATGGGCAAACAGTTCGACGAAATCGACCGCTTGTTGAAAAATACTCTATAACTATGAAAAAAATAACAATTGTCGCTGGAGCACGTCCTAACTTCATCAAGGTGGCTCCCCTCATTCGTGCCATCAAAAATCATGATGATGCTACGTATCAACTCGTATATGCTGGCAGGGAAGACGATCCCACCCTTGAAGCCTCACTCTTCGATGATTTGCAGATGAATCGACCTGACGTTTATCTGGGAGTCGACAGCACCAGTCTGAATGAGATTACCTCACGCGTGATGGCTGCGTTTGATGCCTTGCTTGACAGTCATCCAGCTGATGTCGTCATCGTTGTGGACGACTTGGCATCGACGATGGCTGCTGCTATCGTCACCAAGAAACGTGGCATCCGTCTGGCTCATCTCGTAGCCGGTACTCGCTCATTTGATATGAACATGCCAAAGGAGGTCAATCGCCTGGTCATCGATGCCCTCTCCGATTACCTGTTTACTGCCGGCATCAAGAGCAACAGCGTAGCAACACGTGAACAGGCCGAGGGCTCGAATACTTATATGGTGGGCAATATCCTCATGGATACGTTGCGATTCAACTATCAGCGCTTTGTGAAACCTTCAGCATTGGAGGTGAATGCAGGCGGATATCTTGTGTTTACGCTGAATAGAAAAGCATTGTTGGCAGATGAAGAGAAACTGCGTGCCCTCTTGACTGCTATCGATAGTGCTACTAATGGCACTCCTGTTATAGCACCGCTGCGCGGACGTGCCCGAGAGCTTGTAGAACAGTTGGCACCTGCTGCATCCACTATTCAAATCGTTCCATCCCTGCCTTACTTGGAGTTCGGATGGCTCACGGCTCATGCACTTGGTATCATTACCGACTCAGGCAATGTGGCTGAGGAGGCTACCTTCAATCATGTGCCCTGTATCACGCTCAACAGTTATACAGAACATCAGGAGACCGTCTCCGTAGGTACCAACGAACTGGTGGGCGAAGACCCCGCTCGTCTGGCCGATGCCGTCAGTCGTATGGTGCGTGGTGAATGGAAGAAGAGCGCCTTGCCCGACCGCTGGGACGGTCGTACGGCAGAACGCATCGTGCAGATACTGCTGCAATAAAATACGACAAATGATAACCCTATCATATCCGCAAGAATCCCGAAGCGTCAACAGATGCTTCGGGATTCTTTTTCCAAATGAGTTGTTTTTTTTAGGTCTTATATACTCATTATTCCAAGTCTTTTTTATTCTTTCATGGATGATTCTGAGGGCAAATACAGCTAATAATCTTGGAACGATGTATAAGTACTTACACATTTTCATTAATTATTCACGATTTTAGCAAATTTTGTACGATTTAAGCCCAATACTCAATAAAATTGAGTAAATTTGCAACCAAAACTAAAAACTTGTAGATATGTCAGAGCAAGATAATATCCCCAAGAACAGAAGTCTTGATCTTTGCCAACGTGTTGTCACTACAGAATCTTTCATAGCAGAAGCCAAAGAAATATATGGTGACCGTTATGACTACAGCAAGGTCGAATATAAGAATCGTGAGCATAGGGTTACTATTGTTTGCCCTGTTCATGGTGATTTTCAGGTCTATGCCCGTGAACATCTTGACGGAAAAGGTTGCCCAAAATGTGAAAAGGGAGAAAAGTTTCTACAGAAGCTAAAAGAAAAGTTTGGTGACAAGTTTGGCTTGGATGAATTTGTTTATGAAAGTTCAACCGCTCCTGTTACTCTTGTCTGTCCTACGCATGGTGCTTTTTCAAGGTTGCCACACCAAATATTGAATTTACAATTTGGTTGCCCTATGTGTGGCAGCGATGCTAAAGATGAAATCCACAATGCTGCTGTGGCAAGAAAAGAAGAGATTAAGAAACAAAAGCAAAAGGAAAGAAAAGAGTTTGAGGCTCAACGTCTAAATAATTGGCTACAAGAAAGAGAGGAACGCAGAATCTTACGTGAGAAAGCTATGAAAGATTTTCTTTCAGGGCGCAAGTCCTTAGATTTCTATTATCCTTTTCAAATCTATCAGCAAAGTGTTGACGAACATATAGAAGGTATTAGATATGGTGGATGGAAAACCGAATATTATAAACCGTTTAAGGTAGATGATGAGGAAGCAAGAAAATTAAATTATTTCAGAGAGGGAGACACCTTTTACATGTTCCCTAATGAGGCGCCGTCACAGGATATCATAAATGATTATGAACAACATAAGCCTTACTATGGAGAAGGCGAAGACAGAGTCACTTTCGAGGAACATCTATCACATAGGGGAATAACCGTTTATTTCTATGGTAAAGATTTGCTCCTTAGGGAGGATAGATATAACTATATGCAAAGCCTGACAGAGGAAAATCTTCGTAGTGCAATAGATTTCGTAAAAACAAAATACCACATGAACGGAGATAATGCGAGAATCTATATTTTCCCTTATGGATCAATGGAATTCTTCATTTCAGAATCATTTGAAAAACTTAGCGGTAGGACTGATCACAGAAAAGAATCAAACTGGATTACATTTCCGTTAACCACAGATTTCAATTATAGACTTTTACGACAAGAATGTCGAGATTATGCAAATCTTCATCCTTTACAAAAAGACCCTATACCAGATATTTCAATTGATTTAGAAGAAATGGTAAAAAACGCTTTAGTTAAGAAAATCCATGAGAAATATGGTGATGTGTCAGAAGAAGAAATGAGCAACATTATAAATCAGCTTGCAGATAATCTTGAAGATGAGGATGATAGTTTAGATGGCAAGGGCGATACTATCGAAGAATCTCCTGTAATATTAGAATACTCAAGTAGTGTTAAGGATAGTTTTATTGCCATTGATTTGGAAACAGCAACATCAGAAAGAAGTAGTATTTGTCAGATAGGAATAACAGAGGTCATTGATGGTAAGATTTGCGACACAAAGAGTTGGCTTGTACAACCAGAAGACAACAAATATGATTCAATGAATATCTGGATACATGGTATAACTCCCAATGACACGAAAAACAGTCCTACATTCCCTGATGTTTGGAAAGAAGTTCAGCCATACTTACAAAATAAAATAGTAGTAGCACATAACACTTCTTTTGATATGTATGCTTTGAAGAATGCATTTGACAAGTATGGAATGGAATATCCAACCTTTGATTATTATTGTACCCTGCGCATTGCCCGATACACAATAAAGGGATGTTATAGTTATTCATTGGATGTCGTATTGAATCATCTTGGTATCAATATGGGACAACACCACAAGGCAGATAGTGATTCTCGTGCTTGCGCAATGCTACTTCTAAAATGTTTGGAAATGGATGGGAGCACGCTTGATGATTTGGAAAGCAAATACGACTTTCATAGGGGTTGCTTTGCGCCGAACAAGTTTAAGGCTCATCTGAAAAATGAGAAAGTTTATAAGTACAAGTCCATTATAGAGTCACTTGAAACAAATACCGACCTTTTAGATGAGAATAATTATTTCTTCGGAAAGTCGGTTTGTTTTACAGGAACGTGCAAATATGGTGTAAGAAAAGACCTGCTTCAAAAAATTAAGGATGTGGGAGGTATTCCTATGGATTCTGTGACAAAAGACACTAATGTACTTGTTGTAGGGCAACAAGATTATAGAGTCGTAGGAGAGGATGGGATGAGCAGTAAACAGAAAAAAGCCCTTAAACTATTAGAGAAAGGCTATGATATAGAGATTTTAAGTGAAACAGAGTTCTATAATAGATTTTAATTCCACAAAATAATATGAATACTCAATTAGACATATTTGGTGGCAATGCCATCAACCAGCAAAACCCATTGGTCGACCGCCGTGTCGGTTTCATTGGAAAGTTCAAAAACCGTGCAGCCCTTGTTCGGAAAGTGAAAGAGTTTGGTGCATCCCCAAAGAGTAAGGATGGTTTGACACGTGACACACAAATCCTCGTAATGGGCAATGAGATAAAGCAAGAAATATTGAATCGCTTACTTTGTTATGAGCATGACGGATGGAAGCCATTGAAGATAAGCGAAGTGGAACTTGAGAATATTTTCAAAGGGCATTGCAGTGGTTATGAAACGCCTACAGTTCCAATAAAGCAGATAAGCATAGACATGTCATATTACAATTGGATACCGCCGGTCTATTCTGCTGAAAATGAAGGAGAAGATGAGGATACTGGTATTCGTTGTTCTTCACCTCTTACTTATGGAGAATGCAATCCTATTTCTGGAATGGAGATTTATGTTCCAAACAGGCCCAATGCAGATATGACTGTTATTCGCCAATTGATAGGCAACTTGGGGGGATACGCAAATACTGAGTACTTTGACGAAACCAATGTGGTAATGTTGAGTGCAGAGACGTTACGGCTTTTGGAACAAGGCATTAAGGATGATGTTATAATGCGAATAGAGAAAACATATAATGAAAGTTCAGCCAATTTTTTCAATATTCAGTTTACAAGTGAACCAGACTTCATTGCATGGGTAAAGAAAAGAATGGAAAAGTATCCTGATGAGAGTACATTGTCTCTATTAGCTCAATATGAGAAATCATAATCAGTAAAATAGTTGAAGGATGATTTTACCAAGCAATAAGAAAGAATGTTTTGCTCAGTTGGACTAAATGTTGAGTGAGGCAGACAAAAAGGCTATCGTGGAAGCGGAAGACCTTATTGAGTTTCATTTTACTCTCGGCTTATGGATTCGCAACAATTGGTTATATGACCGCAGTGAAGAAGAACTGGAATCACTCAGTAAGGCATTTGGCATAGATGTACCCTATTTTACGGATGATGATTTGTCATCGGAGATATTGGAAGCATATCAAAAGCATTGGAGAAAGATAAAGGAATAGAACTATGTTATTATTGGGACTGAAGAGTTTCATCATCTGTCCATTGGCATTTCTGTTTTAAAGATTACACATTTATTATTATATCTCAGAAGATGGCCGCATCCTACATCTTTCCTGTGGCAAGTTCTCTGTCAAGATAACTGTAGATGTAAACAGGGCTTTGGAAATAGAGGCCC
>Ga0310697_10000933_pt1 | contig 36642 bp, 68 predicted proteins | sample 172DNAGHGlowgp2_FD_203883 | JGI IMG/M metagenome (GOLD analysis project Ga0310697, IMG submission 203883) | Sheep rumen microbial communities from Palmerston North, Manawatu-Wanganui, New Zealand - 1728 DNA GHGlow gp2 (v2) (version 2) | ecosystem: Host-associated > Mammals > Digestive system >... | reverse complement strand
TGCATAGGTCTCAACTGTCTTGTCGGACTTGATGTCCACTTGATATTGACCGTCTTCCTCGGTCACTATTATTTGAGCCTTAGTTGCCAACTGCTCATTGGCTTTTTTGAGGGTTTCCTTCCAATTTCCATTTCTTGTATTTGCCATAATGCGTTTTTTTTTTTGTTCGTGGTGATAACGGGAAACGGGGTGTTTTATTACAAGTGCCAATTATTTTTTCCCACTCCGCACCGCCTGCATCTTGCCTCCAATCTTGAGCGAAACTTAAGACGGGCGGATGGAGGTTCTCCAGTAGGGATAATAGGGTATATATACAGCATCCGAGAAGCTGGCTCATTATCAATAAGTTAGACAATTTTTCTTGGGCATTCCAGAATCATCCTGGCTCATCTGGTGGCGCATCTGGAGTCCTCCCGCATATATACCCTATTATCCCTATTCGGGGCGACGCTGAGGCTGGAGTAATAAAAAAGAAAACCCCCTCGTCGTGAGGGGGTCTTCGGGTCATGCTCCGTCGGCGCGTGTCCGTTCCTTAAAGGCGCGTTTTTCGTTCCCTGTCAAGCACAACCTCGTCCGTAGAGCCGTTTATATGCTGCCTCATATTTCGGCAAGTCCTGCAAAGGAATGTATGCGTCTCCGCTTATGTACTGTTGATAATAACTAGCCATATTGACTATCCTTGTCTGCTCCTCTTTCGTGAGTTCGAGCAAAGGTTTGTTCAATATCTCCTGCGGTGTCATGGATATGGGTTTTTATAGACGTGATACTCAAATGAGTGGTTAAATGATATATATCCACGCCAAAATAAACAATACACCAGCGGCAACCCAGCCTACACTTTCCCAAGTACTCATCTCTTTTTCCTCTGTGGCAAAATTGAGATTCGGATTAAGTGCAAGGCGCATCATTTCAGTAACATACATATTGCAGTCTTGCAATTCCCATTGGTCACTGATAGCACCAAGTCCTTTGCCACATTCAATTGTGAGTTGGAGATTTCCATTGATTTCCTCAAATTTGAAAGTACCAACCATAAAGGTATCAACCAAACCTTTAATTTTTGAGTTACTTTCAACGACCCAAATGTGGGCACTACTCATTGTGTTATCAACATTGCGGATTTTGTAACTTGTACTTGCGAGAATACGATTCATAATTTCAACACTTTGGTCGATTGTTGTGTTGGGGATGACGATTGATTTTGTCGGATTATTTACTATTCCGTTCATAGTATTGCTATTAAGTGGTTTATATTTTGCAGATGATTTCGTTGAGGTAGAAAAATCCAAATTCAAACGGGAATTGGTTGCCCTTTGTCGTTACGGTGAGGGTGTTCGGCAGCGGTTGGTAGAGTACACTTGTGTCGGAGTGGTACACTCCGAGCGGTGAGTGGGGTCTTGACCGCTTGCTAGCGATAATGTCTTGCAGGTCTTTCTTAGGCAGTAGATATGTGATTTTATCTTTCTTGTCATAGGACACACGTGTTATTGTGATAGTGTCCCCATCAAGCACTGCGGCACATGTCGGAAAAACCTTGTTCGGCATCGTGAATTCAATTCGTGTCATAGTGTGTCCCTCCTATTTGAACTTTTCGATTATGCGTTTCTGCTCCCTCTCTACAGCCTCGACCATGTGGCGGTAGTTCCTGCGGTTGGTTGGCGTGTCGGGGACGCAGACGTGGCGACCGCTCCTTCCAAAGCGACCAAACGGGGTGTGGTAGTGGGTTGAAAGTTTCACGATGGCATAGTCGCAGTCGATGTAGTATGCAGCCTCCTCCGCGCTATCTTCCAAATTAACCTCCCACAGAACACGTTTATTGGAGAGTTCTAGCATGGTTTGCCTTGTCTCCTCCGCATAGTAGGTGTCGGGTTCAAATTTCTTTGCAACCTTCTTTGGTGTGGTGTTGGGTTCGGTGGGGTAGAATTTAACGATTGTCTCCATTGTTGTGTGTTTTTTGCTTGTTCACCGACATAACGGGAAATTGCAAGTTTTATTACAAGTGGCTAAAAATTTCCTGCGAAGACGGACTGACCGTCGTCGGCCTCGTGGACAGTAGGGGTAATAGGGTATATGTCCCGCCGTCGCCAGACAGCGGCGCGCCAGCCCGCCTCCTATACCCTATTATCCCTGAATCCAGTGCGCGCTTCACAGCTGCTGGAAAAAAGAAAACCCCCTCGTCATGAGGGGGTCTTTGTGAAGGTATAGGCTGGTGTTGTCCGTCACTCCATGAGTGTGCCGTTTTCTTTGTACGCCTTGTTCCAAAGGCTGGCCAATTCTTCGGCCTTCTTGTAGGACTGACAGAACGCGACACTGTGGTACGGCGAGAATTCGGTCGCCAAGTTTTGGTTGACGGAAACCCTCAGCGGAATTGCCGAATACTTTGCAGCGTCGGGTCTTGCTTGGTCTCGGCTGTCTATTCTTTTGCCTTCGGAATCGTAGGCGGTGACTGCTACTACGGAGATTGATTTTTGCATTTCTATCGTTGTTTAATAATGCGTGATACTCATTTGAGTGTTTCATTTAGTGGGAGTACACGGCAATCTTAGTCCCTCTTTTCATGCACATACGGCATTTGGCACAAGTTATACCCGTTTCATGTCCATCCTTGTCGACCGCAGGGCAGTGGGGCAACGATTTTACGGATTGGTCGCTGTCCTTGTCATCGTAGGCGAATATGTTGCACAAATCCAACATTGCTGAACCTGCATATTCTTTGAGGTTGCCGTGCCACTCGGACAGATTGATGACGAAGTTTTCGGGTATATCGTTTCCTTTGTTGAGCCACTCGGTCAAGATGTCGAATGACTTTGTGTAGATGTAGAAGATGACATCGGGAATCTCCCTGCAAATCCTCGCGTACAACTCCAACTGCTCCACACTCTCTATTTCGCCCGAAGTGTGGTAACGGAAGTACTTGACAATGTTTTTATCGCAATATTCCTTTATCTGTGCAAGGAATTTTTCGGGTTCGTTCCTCATCATGTAGGTGTTCGTGGCATAGCCTTTCACCGTGCTGTTGTGGTGGTATTTCATGTACCTGACGGCATAGCATGCCTTCAGACACAACGCACAGTGCTTTCCGCATGTGCCGCTGATATTGGTGTAAGGCACCCCCTTGCTGTTTGTAAGCGGTTTGTTACCAGGCAGCAGGTTAATCCCTGGGATGTTGCCCAACTTGCCGTTCCCCTTGCTAACGAAAATATGCAAATTTCCGTTATCGTATATCGGGTAGATTGGAGTTTTAGTGTTTTTTGCCATAATGTTTTTGTGTTTGCTCACCGACATAACGGAATGGAGGGTGTTTTATTACAAGTAATGAAAAATATTCGGGTCTGGATACGAAGCCTGTCCAGTTTTCTGGGGCAGCAGGGATAATAGGGTATAGGGCTGCCTGTCCGATTCGCCGCTCGCTCGTGCGTATATATACCCTATTACCCCTGGGACTGCCCAGTCGGGGCTGCATAAAAAGAAAGCCCCCCGATTTCGGGAGGCTGTCCAATGTCTTGGGAACAGAGTCAGAACGGCAGTTCGATGTCGCTCGGTGTGTAGGAAGTGCCGTATTTGAGTGCGACATGGTAGTAGTTGATGCCGTCCTTTTCATTTAGGCCTGCATACTCGCGGATTTCGCGGGCAATGGCGGCGTCCGAGTTGACAATATCCATTGTCGGGTATGTTATAATCAGTTTCTCGGGAACGTCAGAATCGTCGGGGTCGGCTTTCAAGACGGCGATTCCGTTATAGAACTTTCCACTGTAGCAATGCTCTTCGTTGTCATTAAACACAGTCGGCATTTGACTCGTCGGGTCGTTAGACAGAATGATTTCGTCGTCGATAAAATCTAATTCTTTTCTTTTGTTGTTACTCATGATGCGATACTCATTTGAGTGTTGTTATACAATTCTTAATTAAGCCAATCCTCATTTTCTCCATCGTTCCACCTCGCTGTCGTCCACTGAGATGAACGCGATATAGAAACTTTCGGGTGACACGCAGGGAAGGTTGGCGTTGAAGTCCGTCGCGAACTCGTCCAAGGTGTAAATATCACAATCGTCCAAGTTACTCATTGCGGCTTTGTAGACTGTGCTGTCGTTGGTGCTGCGTATGAGGTCGAAACCTCTGCGGTCGTAACGACTTTTGCTAAAAAGACAAACAAGGTTCTTTTTCATAATGTTTTTTTTTATTGTTCAACTTCAACCCATCCGATGACCCTTCCGTCATAGTTGGAGTTGATTGATTTATACCACTTGCCGTTTATACATTTGTATTTCGTGTATTTCTTTCTGCTGCGTTTCATAGTCCTTGCGTTTTTTGTTCAGTTCAATAACGGAATCGAATGAATTTTATTACAAGTGTGATAAGATATATGTAATACTAATTAAGGAATTTGTCTCTTGAATGGAATTTCTCCGTAAAAGCCAAATTCCTTCCTTTTGTGGTCACTCACTTTCTTGCCATAGCCCTATATGTTATTTTCTCTTTTTTTTACGTTGTTCGCTCAGCCACCCTTTGCTATATTCTATATGCAAACATCCATAATGCTTGTCATAGTGTGCCACAGCGTATGGGTCTGCCCCGTTGTCGCGGAAAAATCCGACGTTCTCAAAATGTATTTGTGTTTGCCCGTCCTCACTGTTCCTTACAGCCGTGCGGTGAAATGTCGCCCTCTCGCAGCCGTCGAGCCAAGCCTCCTCCCCGATGATTCTCTTTACCTCGGTTTCATCGGCTGCATGGTCGTAATTGTAAGGGGTGACATCGCCATGCAAAATACTGGAGGTGGGCAATCCTTTAACATAGATTGCGTAAGACATGTTGCCGATTGCATGTTCTATCGCGATGAAGTCCTCTTCCTTGTCGGAGCAGGTGTTGTCTATAAAGTATTTTTTCTGTGTGTCGGTGAGTTTCATTGTCGTTGTGTTTTTGTTCACCGCTATAACGGAAATCAGTTAATTTTATTACAAGTATAAAGATTAATATTTGCCGTTGGCGGTTTCCTTCGCGACTCCCTCCCATCTCTGGATACGCTCTTTGGATGACATGCCGCAGAGTTCGACAAAATGTTCCTTCCAATCATTGCTGATGGCTGATTCGATGGCCTTGTACTTCTTGTAATTGGGATTGGATGAACTGCGGTCGTACAAATTGTCCAGACGGAGTCTGTCGTACCAATGGTTGACAACGTTGTTGAAGTCCATGCGGAGTTCCATGTCGTGTTCCTTGTGGAGCAGTAGACGCTCCTTCTGTTTCGGCTCGGTCTGTCTTGTGTAGTAGGAGGTGAAGTTGGCCAAGAACTTTTCACACTGAGCCTTGTCAAAGGCAACCCTCATTCCGCACGAGTTTATAACGAACCCGTTGCCGAACAATTGGTCAATCGTGACGCAATCATCCCAATCGGTTTCGGTACTCTGGCAGTACACGATGGCAAGGCCGTCACTGAAGAACCCTTCAAGGCTTGCGTTCCATCCGTTTCCGACACGCATGTCGGTGGGCAGATAGGTACGGTCGCGGTTTTCAAGGCTGCATAATTGCGCGATTTTGGTTTTAAGTTCGGTCTTGTTCATGTCTGTGTTGTTTTAAATTCGTCAACATAACGGAAACGTGATGGCTTTATTACAAATAACGAAAAATAACCCTGCTCGCCGCCGACAGTAGGGGTAATAGGGTAATAGCGGCTCAGGGGCTGCCCGCCGTCGTCTCGTGCGTGTATATACCCTATTATCCCTGAGGCAAGCCAGCGTCGATTGGGAACAAAAAAAGAAAGCCCCCCGATTTCGGGAGGCTGTCTCACTATGACACAAAATTTTGACTAATAGATTTGTTTCATAACTACACACCCTTTGTATTTCTCAAAGGCAGATAGGTTTACGTCTTCATAGCGGGTTGATATACTTGCCGCAGACGAAGCCCCAAGCCTCCCAACTGCAACCGTTAGGCTTGTTGTTCTTTTGCTTACGCCATGTTGCATCGAGCGTCGACCATCCCGACCACGCGCCAGAATTGGTATAACCGATTAGCCATTTGCCGTAAGGGGTTCTTTTATTGACCACAACAACCCCACTGTTTGTGTTGATTTCCATGATGTGTTGCTTTATTTGTTTGCATAACGGGAGCACGGATACTTTTATTACAAACGCGATACTCAAATGAGTGTGCTACTGTCAGTTGGTTATCTCCGCGCATCCAATCCCCGTTTCGTACAACTTGAAGTCCTCTCCATCGCTGCGTATGCACTTTGCAAGGTCTTCGAGGAAGTCCGCAAGGCATCCCTTGTCGGCCATAACGCTCAAGTGTATCTGCTCCACCTCCGTATTTTGTTCGGGTTCGGTTTGGCGCTTATAGCCTTGTCCTTTGAGGATTTTTTCTAACCTCTTTAAATCGGCTACATATTTAAAGGATGTGGTTTTCCAAACCCCACCGTCAGTCCATTGAAGCCACCAATGCCCCTTGCTGCCGCCAAGTTTGTATAATTTAGTTTCTTTATCCATATCTTTGCTGTTTTTGATTGTCAACCTAACGGAATTTGTATATTTTTATTACAAGCGCGATACTCAAATGAGTGTGCTGTCCCTGTGTATATCCACACTGTAGTCGCCACGGTCAAGCACACGTTTCACCTCTCTGCGTATCGCTTCGTCTGTGATGCTTGCATACACGTCAAGGTCAATTGTTATTGTGCAGGCCACCTTCATCGGCTTGTTGAGGACATTGTACTCCTCCTTGTCCTTAACAAAGGTGAGCCAGCCGTTCAACTTGCTGTTTTGTGACTGGACGCTGTAGCCGCATACCTTGCCAGTGACAGTGTTCCGTGCCTTGATTGTCGCGAAAGGTTCTTCCCACACAGTTCCGCCCCACTGGTCTTTGACAGGCTGGCCAGCGTTTTCATTGTATTCTATATCGACAACCTCCATAAGGTCGCCACGAGGGGTTTCATAGAAGAGTGTGCCACGGCACACGTTCTTGATTGTGACAGGTGTTTCCATTTTTTTTTCTTTCTTTAGGTTTTCCTTTGTTTCCTTTAATTTTCCGCCACGTCCACGACCTCGAATTTGCAGTCGTCAACGTCTGGGTTGTCGTTGATGCAGTTGGTGACGTGCAGCCGAGCGAGTTTGGTAATCTCGGACTTGGGCATGTCGGTGTCGGTTTCGACATTGAGGGTGACGGTGAGTTTCACATTGTGTGTCATAATGTCTGTTTTTTTTTTTGTTTACACTGCCATAACGGAAAAAATCCGATTTTATTACAAGTAACTTGAAATTATCCGCGACTCAAAAGATAGAGAGCCTTCTCCGCAATTTCGTTGAAGTGGCAGTAATTGTTCGTCCCGCCAGTCCAATCCTTGTCATGTTTCATTGTGCGGACAAGAATGTGGTTGTACCAGTTGTTCCAAAAACGCACGTCGCTAATGCTGACGTAGATGAACTTGCCGTCTTTTTCAAGCACAGCTGTCCACATAAAGTGGTTCGGATTGAAACTGTGGACATTGATGCCAACTTTGGCACACATGTCCTTGAGTTCTTTCTTACACCGCCGTTCAAAAGTGATGTATTCTTGGGTTCTCGTGCAACTTGACTCGAATTGGTGTCCGATGTATTTCTTTACTTCCATGTTCATGTGTTTTTTGTGTTCACCGACATAACGGAAAAACGGCAGTTTTATTACAAGTACCAAAAAAAAGTCTCATTATCCAGACAGCCAAGGAAACGCATGGCGGAACCGAGTCCTTCGAAAACCCGCCGTCCACCAGTAGGGATAATAGGGTATATAGGAGGCATCCAGCGAAGCCCACAGTAAATCAATAACTTAACCTATTTTCTGGCACAGTTCAGGTGGAATCTAGAATCCTGACGGCACCGTCCTGAGCTTCGCGCGCGTATATTACCCTATTGCCCCTGGACGACGGATGGGCTGGGGCTGAATATGGAAAAGCCCCCCGTCGCCGTGACAGGGGGCATCCTTATTAACCCAAAAATTAAAAAAAATGGAAAACTTATCCTATGACGATGCAGTCGTCCTCGCCCTCGTCGCCATCTTGGTGTATCTTCACCCTGCCGATGACGCTGCCGTTCCTGTGGGTTGTCCCAATCTGGCGTTCCGCCCAGTCCTCTGCAAGGGCGAGGCACTCGAACTGCCTGCACATCGTTTCAATGTGGTAGTTGTCTTTGGTCAGGAGGTCTATAACGTAGTCCATGTTATTCTGTGTTCGTGATACTCAAATGAGTGTATTAGCAGGATTTGTCTTTGTACGTTAGTCTCGCAATATCCTGCTTTGTCATGGTCGGAAGCACTTGGACGAAGAAACCACCGTCCAAGTCTTCTGCGTTGTAGTCGTTCTGAAAGTCCTTGACGTTGGGATAGAACGTGTTTTTGTCTGCCGAACCAAAATCGTAGATATGGACGCTGCTGAACTCAGACTCTTCCTCGAGGCTGAGCATGATTTCCAAGATATCGATTTCATCTTTACCCTCAAAGTTCTCAGGCACGAACTCATGCGGGTTGTCAACTGGATAAAAAATTGCCAACATATTGTTTTGTATTTAAAATTCATACTTATAACGGAATTATCCGTGTTTTATTACAAAAGCCTCCAACTTTTTAGGGTTGGAGGCTCTCCTTTTTATGCAGAAGAAGGGTTACTTTTTGGGAGGTACAACCCCGACCGCGATGAACTCAATATTGACCGTACCATCGTCTTCGGGTTTGTCGCCATCATCGGAGTCGTTGAACTCAACAACCTTTTCGGGAGCGTTATTGTTGTCGAATTCGACAACCTCAATATTGGCGTTCTCTTTCACGCACTCCCCCTCTGTGGCATACACTTTGATAGGTGTGTTGTTGTAGTAGTCGATGGAGGAGGCGAAGAATTTGCCGTTCACGTAGTCGTAGAGGGGCAAGTCTACGACCTTGACGGCCTTCATGGTCTTTTTGTCCCAAAGGTAGCAGACCTTCACCTTGTTGCCGTTGGTAATTGTTTCCTCTGCGAAGTGGTGGCCGTGCTTGGTCAGTCCGCGATGACATCCGCACACCTGCATTTCGATAATGCAGTTCTCGCCCTTGATGGCGTCCTCGGCAGTGAAATAGATACGGGGCAGGGTGCGGGAATGGAATTTGTCTCTCGTTCCGTCAGCGAACACCATGTCGATGAAAAAGAAGGGTCTGTCGGTGGGGATGGTCGCCCGTTTCACGCCGAGTCTGTTGAAACGGCAGGCAACAATTTTTCCGTTCTTACGGGCGTAGTAGGTTGAACCTGCAACTTTGCTCAAATCGAATGCTAATTCTTTACACATACTTTTAATGATTTAGGGGTTTGACTTGATTAATTTCGCTATCATAACGGGATATTCCGTGTTTTATTACAAGTGGGCAAACTTTTTATCAGAGTTTGTCTACTTTTGTCGCATTCACCGACTCGCAGGGTTTGATGACCTCGATATCGAGTTTGTTCGTTTTTTTGTCGTATGTGGTCTTGCGTATTCCGAAACCGCAGTACCAATTGTTGATTACCTTACGACAAATCTCAATGAAAGCATTTGCTTCTTCCAAAGTGTCGAAGGTGTCATATTGGGGATAGCCGACTAAACCGTTGTCATAGGAAATATCAACCTCCACTCCCCAACGCATCTCGGCACGCTTACCTTTGTCGCGGACAATTCTGAAGTAGTCCACACTGTAGCCGTGTTCTCTCTCAAGCCACTCTGGACTTTCCTTTGAAATGATACGTGTGTTTGCGGCCATTGGGTCTGTTGAATACAGAGCCGTGAAGTGTTGGCCTCTGTATTTTTCTGTAAAACAACTGCTCATAACTTTATCCGATTAAGTCTTCAACATAGGGTTCCTCCTCGCCGTGCAGCCATCCGTTCACTCTGTCGGCCACGTCGACCGTAAGCCGCAGTGTAGGCACGGTGGCATTGTATTGTTCCCAACTCTCATAACAGCGGGCTATTTTCACGACCTCGCCGTTAGACATATCGACGTGTACCTCCCGTTTTCCGTCCTCGTCGCGGGTAAAGTTGATTGATTCGATTTTTACTCCATGTGTATTCATTGCTGTGTGTTTTTGTTGATTTGCCCCTATAACGGAATGCGGTTAATTTTATTACAAGTGTTATATTTTTTTTATCCGTCGAGACGGCGACCGTCGGTGCTTCCTGGCCTATTACCCTATTACCCCTAAGCCAGGCACTGGCGGATGACAAAAAAAAAAGCCCCTCCATGGCGGAGAGGCTTTTCTGGCAAAGCGATTGTTTAACTTATCCGTTTTCGGCTCTTTCGGCTTCGCGTTCCTTGATTTTTTCCGACGCTGCCTCCAGACTGCGACGCATCGAGCGTTTAAGACGGTCTGGATATGTCGCCACAAGATAGGCGGCGATAATCCACCCTAGGAGATGGATTGACGCATAAATCCACACTGGCGACAAAACCATCAGCCAGTTCCAATCAATGGTGTTTGTCAGTTGCAGGATGACGAACACCACCGCAAGCACTAACGATAAGGTTCTAAGATATTTCATATTTTTGAATTTTACATATCAGATTAAAAAGCGGAACGGTTATCAAAATACACTTGGGAACGACCCTTGTGCAACCCCTTGGTCTCACGCACAGCCGAGGCGTGGAAACATGCCCTTCCGATACCCGAAAGCCAAGCCTGCTTGCCGACGAGGGCGATGGCTCTTTCTCGGTCTATCTTCTCCTCGCCGTGTTTTTTCCAATATTCGTATTTCATCGAGCCTACGGCTGCCTCGATATACGGCATGTCACTGCTGAGGTAGCCGATTTTCATAAGATAGGTTTTGTCCCTTTTGCTAAGAGTGAAATTTTTGTCGTCCATAGTTGTAAGTTTTTAATGTTTGCACTCCCATAACGAGGAAAAAACCAGTTTTATTACAAACGGCAAAAATAAATTCCATATCATATTGTATTATATATGCGATACTCAAATGAGTGTATTTTTTTTTTATTGTTACTGTAATAAAACAGTCACGTTTTCGTTATGTCGGTGTATCAAACAAACACAATTTAGCTATGAGTATCGAGAAAAGACTATCAAAACGAATCAAGATTGTAGAGGCCGCCCTGCACAACGGTTTTGACGACTCCGTCAACGATATTGAAACCCTGTCGTATCATAAGGACGGACAGGTCTTCACAGACCGTTTCGACCATATCGACACGACGACCACGCCCGTAACCATTCGATTTATCGGCGGCACTGATTATGAAAACTTTTCAGTCCCGTTGGACAGACTGACAGAAGAGTCATTGGACGAACTTGTTGCCTGTATAGAATAAAGGTAAGTTAAACATTAAAAAATAACAGGAATATGTGTATTTCAGGATTATGGGAGACTCTGGTCTCCATTGACTTCATAATAATTGGATTTGCAATAATTTGCGGCCTTATCACGCTTATTAGTTGGCTGCTTAAATCCAATTTGATAGGCAAAATTATCGGAATCATCATTATTTTTGCATGGGCGGTAACAGCTATTATGGCAATCTCTTGGTTCATTTCAGCGGGAAGTCTGAACAATTGGATACTTGTTGGATATTCAGCCGCCCTTTGTATGTCTATATTTTTTTCATTCCAACTTGACTCAAGCCCGTTCAAGACAGTCGCAATCGTCGGGACTGTGGTACTGCTGCTGCTTGGAGGACTTGTCACCTACGGGCATTGGGCGAACATCTACTGCGGTACAGACTGCGGTTTCCTCACCGAATGGGGACACTTTATATACACCAACGTAAAACCTATCCTATAAATGGAAGACAGCGAGATTTTCGGCGAGGTTGTGGCCTCGTTCCAGAAAAGATAACCAAGGCGCGCACTCTGTGTGGAGAAGGACTTGGACTGCGAGAACGAATATATCAGTATCGACGGACAGCGCGAGTTCTGCATCACTGGCTACTGCCTGTTATTCAACCTGCAACGCCTGTGCAAGTGCCTTCTCGGTGAGGGAGAATTATTTTAGTTACTTTGTAATAAAATTGGCACAGTTCCGTTATAGGGCTGCAAATATTAAGAAATATGACTATTAAAAATTTCAAAAAGAACTGGGAACTTCCCCAAATCGTAAGCAGATTGAGGGGCTGCCTTGTGTCCCTCAAAATCATCGACGACATTTGTGTGTTGAACAAAACCCAATTGAAAAACACAAAAACTTATTAATCATGAAGAAGGCTTATATTGTGGGCATCAGCCCTTTGGTTCGTGTAGTTGTTCCCGAGAACGCCACGGAGGAACAAATCATCGACATCGCCATCGAGAAAATGCGGAAAGACCCCGACGAGTACCTCCACGCGACACACTGCGACGAGGTCAGAGAAGACACAGAATGCCCCTACAACCCCGAAACGGACGAAAACCCAGAGCAGGGGGCATCCAAGGTGAACGCGCTTGTGGAGGCTTACCTTGACCTCACGTGCGCGGAAAAGGACGAGTTTCTGCGACTCACCGACCAGCCTTAAACGATTTTACCAACATGGGTTTCATACCAACGGCTGCCGAAAGGCCGCCGTTTTTTTTTTATTATTTGTAATAAAATTTCAATTTTTGCGTTATCGCAATGAAACAAACAAAATGATAAGTTATATGAGCATTGTTATTAACGGTCTTGAAATAGATGTCAATGAACTTGGCGACCGCCATGATGTCGCCATCGGAAACTCCATCCTTTATTTCCGACACGGCCAGTTGGAGAAAATCCGTGTCACCAACCCCGACGGCACAACCGATACTATGTTCGCCAAGAAAACAGAAAAGAAAGACGATACTTGGTGTTTCAAATCAATATCTATCTACACAACGCCCAAGTAATATAGATAATACTTGTAATAAAACTTGAAGTGTTTCGTTATATAGTCACAAACATTAAAAAATAAACAGATATGCGAGTATTGAATCATAATCATGACGCAATCGTAATGTTTGACACTTTCAAGCACTACAACCGCGAAATGACCGAAATCATCGAGGACGATAACGTATTCCGCACCGTCAAGGGTGTCGACGGCAAGGTCTTCTGCGGGACGTTCAAGGCAAGAATCTATATCGGGACAAAACCGATGGGTGTGTACAATTTTGATTGCCGACACTGGGTCAATCTTGTAAAACTGTCAGCACATGAACTGAAGCCCCACATCTCCAAAATGGACAGAAAATAAATTTTGTTCACTTGTAATAAAACTGTCATTTTCCCGTTATAAAGGTGCAAACATTAAAAGAAACGGCAATGGGAAACATTAAAAAAGAAAAAGAGACTGTCTTCAATATCCTTACCAATCGCACGGACGGATGGAAAGACTGTTACAACGACTACTTGGAGTGCTGTAAAATGAGCGGCATAGAGCCTGCTGGAAAGAACAGTAGCGAGTACTGGGATTGGGTGTACGAGGAGGTGGACGAAACCATAAACTGTGACCTTATGAACATGGAGTACTCCAAAATCAAGGACAGAGTTTTCGTTATCACTGGAGCAATCCAACGTTGGGATGGCAGACCCACAATCAAACCAGTCTTCATGAAGGGGCTTGTGAACGTTATCAAAAAAATGTGGGGCAGTGGAGACCGTCATTTCCTCATCGAACTCGACACCAAAGAGGGTATCATCACATCGAGACTCTGGAGCCACGACGACCCTATGGGCGGAACTCACCTTGAGGCACGCATGCTCAACAAAAACGGCGAGAAATGGCTTGCAGCCGCTGAGGAAAGGGGTGAAATGAGCGAAATCGAAATCAACAACCGTTGGTGGACTAGAATAACAGACATAGGTATGATTTATTAACAGGCAACGCCATGAAAAAAACAGAAATCGAAAAGAAATACAACCGTAGTTCTAAATTATTTTCACAGGCCGTGACATCATTTAGAACCGTCGCGTTGGACTACCTGAAATCACTGCTCGAAGAACACGGCCAAATCTACTTCAATTTCAACGGGGATAGTCCAGACGAGGAGGTGTGTGTCGCCTACGACGGAGGGAGGCATCCCGAATATAACTCCAACATGTTCTCAATCGTCATAAGCGTGTTTCTCGACGGGAACGGCAACATCTTGCTCGAACTCGACGAGGACGGGGAATATGGCATCAACCATGTATGCACCCAAGACATATACAGTGTAATCCACGCAATCACCGACCATGTAATCCCCAACGCCAAGCGTCTGGAAAAGGACATGAAACGGACGCTCCGCAGAAAGGCCTTCAACGGCTCAGCCGACGTCAGCCAGTGCAATGTCTCCGTTGATGTGGACGGCCTTCCCGTCATCATCGACACCGTCAAGTATGACAGGGATACGAAATCACTCAAGTACTACGGCAGGGGTATGGAACTCCCGATGACACTCTCCGACAGGGAGACACTGCTCGGCCAGTTCCTTGAATACGAGGATACAGAGCCGTCTTGTCGGCACTATGTTAGGTACTTGTAATAAAACCGTCCGATTCCCGTTATAAAACAACTTTAAAAACACAAAGCATAACATATATGGCACACAAGAAAATCACAGACCCGAGCAACAACCGACGAAAACTCATCTTGTACGGCGTATGCTCGATGCCAGACAACGGGGGCATGCCAGCCATCGACCGCCTGCACAAGACCCGCACGGAGGCTGTCAAGGACGCATCCATACGCGGTGCGGGCATCTGCAAGGTCGAAATGCTTGTCCCATCGGAGAAAAACCAATGGACGATAACGATGGAATGCTGCACAACGCAGTCCACCGTCCCTGTCATGACCAAAAAAATCACGTTGGAAACCGTCAACCGTCCTATTGTATGGGGAACGAACAAACTCACCGATGAGGCTGTGCAAGCATATATCGAAACCTATATAGGCGACAACCCGAAGGAAATCGAAAACTTCAAGGAGTGCAACGGAACGTTGACCTTCTTTAAAAACCCCCGAAGCCCCCAAATCAACTGACATTTTCAATCCATGTACATGAAGCGCGTCCCAAATCGGGGCGCGTTTTCCGTTTCTACCCGCATTCCTTCGGAACTGGCGGGCTTTCTGCGTCTGGCTGGACGGTTGTCCCGCCCACATTGAGAAAACCGCTCAGACGGTCTGTTTTTGAATCGGTGGAAAAACAGGCGCTCCAGTAGGGATAATAGGGTATATATACACGCATGCGCGACGGCGTGCCGATTTTTTTTTTTCGGCACTTGTAATAAAACCGCAACAGTCCCGTTATGGAAGTGCAAACATTAAAAAAATACATCATGAAGGTAAAGGAAATCTACAAAGAGACAGAAGGCAACCTCATTGGAATCATTAAGGATGCTGTTAAAGCCAACGGCGGAAGTGTCGTGGTAAAGGTGGATTGTGGTGAAAAAAGATGCCATAACGATGTGTGGACTGAATATATCGAGAAAGTAACCGACAGGCCAACCGAATTATTCAACGACTATAGCAAATCCGCACATGGCATATATTATTGTCGGGATTGTTGTTACGACAGCCCGATTGAAGAACTCAATGATATCGACATCCTGTTTGAACTCGCCCGACAGTGCGAACTTTCTTTGAACAAAGCGTAATAAAACCGCATAAATTCCGTTATACTATCAGCACAAAAACACAATATTATGACAACTAAGAGATATACCACAACGAAACGCCCCCGAACTGGGGACTCGTCGGCAATCACCAAGGAGGAAATCTACTTGAGCGACAAAGCCGTATTCAAGGACGAGATGGAGCATCCCTACGAATGCGAGTGCTACGACGGCGCGGCGTTCTGCGTCAAAGTCCCCTGCAAGGAGAACATGAACGCACCGCAGAGCCTCATACTCGGCTACCCTTCCATGCGTTCAATCAAAGGCACGGCCAAGGAAACCGCTTGCAAGGAATACCGTGGCATCCCAATGGGCGAACCGCTGTGCTACTCCGACATCGCAATCAAGTACGGCAAAATCGGCAAGTACGGCTTCACCGCCGACGAATTGAACATCATGGACGAACTCGCCCGCAGCGCGAAAATGGACTGGTTCATCACCACCACGGAGGGCAACTTCAAGGACGGCGAGACTGGCAAGCCGATGACCGCCAAGAAAGCCCTCAAGCAGTTGGTCGAAGGCCTGACCGACGATGACTTCAAGACCCTCGACAAGGACGACTTGGTGATTTTCATCCGCTCGCTGGCATCACAACTATAATTACTCAAAAGAGTGTATCCAATGGAAAGACAGAAAGTAATAACGGAACTGGAAAGCCTCATCGGACGCTTCAACCGTCTCGACAAAGAGACCAAAAAGGAAAACGCATCGACTGGGCGGTTTCTGCAAGACCAGCTGGAGTATGCCAAAATCGGCAAGGTAAACTACAACACCGTGTGGTCGCCGATGGCTCTTTATAAGATGAAGGGCGACACCCCGTCCCAGTCAATCCTCCAATACCGCATGAAGCACGGCGACTCGACAGACCTTGTCGAGGGTTTCGAGAAAATCCGCGTGGCGATGGCCGACGGCAGCGGTTACAGGACATTGTAGAACCAAAAAAAAAATCAAACATCATGTATTACGTCACATGCCAGATAAAGCCCACCGTCCCGCTCCAAGGCTTGGGCTACAAATCAAAGAGGTTCGCCGTCGCCTGTGAGACAAAAGACGAGCAGCTCGCCGTCGCGATGGACATGTCGAGCATGGACGGTGTCTCATACGTCCGACTTAGGGAAACAAAGCCGTACAAACGCATCGTCCTGTCGGCGAAGGACTACGCAAAGAAATTAACACTTTAAAACAATGATACTGTAATAAAACACATGGTTTCCCGTTATATAGGCAAAGTTAAACATTAGGACTATGGAATGTAAAGCGATAGCCGACAAGGCTTACGAACAAAGCAAATGTGCCAATTTAGACACCCCAATTTATGGAAAAATTCTCTGGTTGAGAAAGTGCGTGGGGGAGAGAATTGCCACTGGGAAGCCCGTGACGGAGGAACACCTCGCCAATTGCAGTACCATGCGGCAAATCACCCTCGGAATTGTCAGGGACTTGGAAAAAAGAGGGTTTCCTCCCGAGAAAGGCACGGTTAAGATGACACGTCAGAAAATCGGCGAGGAATTGGCCGCAAACATTCTCAACCTGTAATATAGCAATGAACATGACAAAAGAGGAATTTCTCGAAGTGGCGAAGGTCGTGACAAACATCGCGATAGACAACCGTCTCTCGATAGACTTCAACCCCGATTTCAACGACGAACTGGACTTCGTCACAGACCTCAAGACCGAGGCCATTGACTACAGCATCCTTGAGAACCCGACATGTATAAATGTCTGTTCATATCTGGTTGTCACGCTCCCGAAGGTCGTGACAGACGAGACCGAACCAGCCACCGAGTACGATTCAAGGGTCTCAGAATACAACTATGTGGCAAACCAGTTAATGATGGTTGCCAAACCACAGTACCTGCTTGGCGTGAAGGATGGCCGTTTCGTCGAGAAACTCATGTGGTGCATCTGGTTCTAAACCCCGACAGACATGGAGACATTCTTGGAATACACCGAAAGCGTCTGCAAGCGGCTCATAGCCGAAGGGACATTGGCAGACAGCGGGGAGAAGGCATCGTTCGCCGACGTAGTCCTGCACGCAACCCCAGAGGAACGCGGGAAGATGGGCAGTTTGCTTGTGGACGAGGCGGTCAGACAGGGCGAGGACGGGGCGACGTTCCGAAAGGAATGGGACACCTTCGTCGAGACTGCGCTGAAAGGCGGGGCGAAGCGTTCGCTGGCCGATATACAGCCCCAGGCCAACGAAGAGTGGGGTATGCCGTACCATCTCATGCCCCATGCCATCTCCACACAATACAGCGGCCTGCACAGGTCGAAACACCAGTGCACTCGTAAGCCTAAACCAAGGCAGCGGGGAGTGAAGCACGGTAACCGAAAGAAGAAGAAATAATGTTGTATGTGTTTTTGTGGCAGCCAGTCCGAAAGGGCTGGCTTCTTTTTTTCCTACTACTCATTTGAGTGTCTGGCAGGGGTAATAGGGTAATATACGCACGCGGGGATTTCCTGAAATGATTCCGACTGGAATTTATTTTTGTCACTTTGTAATAAAACAACCTATTTTCCGTTATACAGGCAAAGTTAAACATTAAACATTAAGACTATGGGACAGTATTACAGACCCCTGCTTTTCAAGGCAGATGAGGAAAATTGCACACAAAACAGCCTGCTTGCCTCGTTCAACAGTTGGGACTACGACAACGGCCTCAAGTTGATGGAACACTCTTGGGTGCGTAACAGCCTCGTGTGCGCCGTGTTGTGCAAAATCAAGGAATTCGGCAAGGTGCGTGTCGTGTGGGCTGGCGACTACGCCGACGACGAACTTCAGCGCATGTGTGTAAAAATAAAGGAGAGCCAAGACACCGACAAGCCGCTGACCGTGGCCGACTTTGAGGACACCATCATCGACCAGAAGGCTTGGAAGGCGCAGAACGACGACGACTACAGCGAAGTCACTGGCAAGGCCGTTGACAGGGAAATCGAGGAAATGCTTGCGTTGCCTCTCGCAGAACTTAAAAACTCCTCCAGCGACAACGGCGTGTGCCTCTACAACCTCTGCTCCGACGAGAGTATGGATGTCAAGTCGGTTCGCTACCCGAAGACCAACCCCCAATTCATCATCAACTACACCAAAAACCAGTACGTCAATATCAAGCATGTCAAGTGCGAGAACCCAGAAGTATGGGGCAGCGAAGAATGGTTTATCCATCCCCTGCCTCTTCTGACCTGCGAAGGCTGTGGTCGCGGTGGTGGCGACTACCACCAGTCGGAAGACCATCCCTCCTACCAGTACATCGGAGCGTGGGCGAGAGATATCATCGGTGTCAGCAACCAGAAGGCCGACGTGGAGGGCTTCGAGGAAATCATACCCGACTTCCACGAGAAATAGGCCAGACCCAGTGAATCCCCTGTCGAATGGCAGGGGATTTCCAGCCAACTTGTAATAAAACACAGCAATTTCCGTTATATAAACACAAAGACAAAAACACAAAGACAATGGCAAATTTCACAGTTAAAGTAAAGGCCGACCCCTATTTCAATATAGAGTCTCTCGCAGACCTGTCGGCAATGCTCGAAGACCGTACTTCCGACCTCGAAGACGGCAAGAAACACACCCTCCATTTCTGCGGAGAACACTTCACCGCGACACTGACCGTTGACCCTAAAGACAAATAGCCCTATGGAGAACCTGTTTGAAACCAGACCAGACTTCACCTGCAAATACGACATGCGTCGCTGCACGGTGAACGGCAGGGAAATGTTCTGCACCAACGAACGCATCAAGGACAGTGACATACCCAGCGGCCTCTACAAGGCTGAGGTGCGCGGAAACGACTTCGACAACGCCAAGTGGGAGACTATCGAGCCAGCCGTAGCGGTGAGCCACACCGCAACCCTCATATCAGACGAGCCGTTCGTGTTCGAAGACCACTACGGCATCAAAGGGCGCAACTACCAGTACACCCAAGTGAACGACTATGTAATCGAGTACGACCCAGACCTCGACTTCCCCATCGACGACGAGGACGAGGACGACGAATAAAACCCCTACGGATATGCCAGCAAAAAGTGAAATCCAGATAGACGGTCGCACATTCAACAGATGCCACATCAGCAGGCAGCAGTGGAAAGAATGCCTGACCCCCTGCACGTTCTGCCACAGTATAGTGCAGGGAGCCTGTGACCCGAAGCACCCATTCTGCGACAACGAACACGAGTGCTATATAGCCCTCGGCAATATCTACGGCGAACCAGTAAACGAAGAGTGACCATGACAACCAAAAAGAAAGTGCAAGCCCTCTTGGACGAGGTGAACAGAAAGGGCGGGAGCGACATCCGCCTCATACAGAACAACGCCCCATACGGCCTGTCCGATTTCGTGAAGGGAATGTATGTGTGGCCCAACCTGTTCAACGGCTCCCTGAAAGAATGCCACGCATTCCTGAGCGGGATGCTGCGAGTGCTGAACCGACAAAAAGACAGACAACCGATGAATTAGTTCTGACCATATTTTTAATGTTTGCTAGGGACTCTCCCACGACGGGGGAGTCCCGTTTTTTTTATACTACTCATTTGAGTATCTTGGTAGGGATAATAGGGTATACACGGACACCTGGCCGTGCGGTTCACATTAATTTTTGCTTACATTGTAATAAAATTGAATTGAAATCGTTATGAATTTAGAATTAAATCATTCTTACTATGGATTTGAAATATACCATACTTGAAGAGACGGTGGTTTTTGAAGGCCACACGCTCCACCGTATCGAGGCCTTGAAGGACTTCGGTGATGTAAAGAAGGGTGAGAAGGGCGGCTGGATTGAGAAAGAGTCCAACCTGTCGCATGGCGGCGACTGTTGGGTAGACGGCGACGCCAAGGTGTACGGCGACGCTCGTGTATACGACAATGCCAAGGTGTACGGACGCGCTCGAGTGTACGGTTGTAGCGCAGTGTACGGCGACGCCAAAATATATGACGATGCTCGTGTACACGGCCACACCAGAGTGTACAGCAATGCTCAGGTATACGGTCACGCCGTGGTGTATGACAACGCCGAGTTGTACGGCCACGCCCATGTGGATGGGCACGCTTGGGTGTACGGCTTCGCCCATGTGTACGACGACGCTCAGGTGTACGGCACTGCTTGGGTGTACGGCTACGCTCGGGTGTACGGCGACGCCAAAGTATACGGCTACGCTCGTGTTGGCGGCACCGCTATAATCAATGATTTCGGTTGGGTTTGCGACCACGCTCAGGTGGGCGACCGCGCTGTAATCTGTGATGACAGTTGGGTGAACGGCCATGCCCATGTGTACGGCGACGCCGTAATCTGCGGCAACGCTCGGGTGTACGGCGGGGCTAATGTGTGCGACCACGCTGTAGTCCGTGATAACAGTCGAGTGAACGGCCACGCCCATGTATATGACAACGCTGTTATCTGTGGTGACGCTCAGGTGTACGGCGAGGCTAAGGTAGGTGGCCACGTCCGTATAGGTGGCAATGCCAATGTGGGGGGCAATATGACGATATCTGGCTTCGCCCGTGTATTTGGTGACAGTGAAATTATGTAATAACACAAGAACATGAGTTATCGTGAGCACTGTAGAAAAAATAAATTCAAATTTGTAATAAAAATAGATTAAAATCGTTATATAGGCGACAATTTACCAAAGTTCAACCAAAAACATTAAAAATTATGGCAGATATAATTCAGCAAGCCTACAGCATCATCAACGGTGTCAGCGAGAACACTAAGACTATGAACGCCCCCACACTTGGACTGGGCTTTCACCAATTCGACGGCGACGTGTCCGTCAAGGAGGTACTCCATCAAATCGGCGCGGACTTCACCGTCCGCAAGGAACCCCTTTACCGTATCCCGTATGAACTGGATGCCAAGATACGCCTCGGCGAGCCTGTGACCATCGACCCGAAATACCTCATCGGCACACACTCGGCCACCGTATGCCTCGAGTCCGACAAGACCATCGGCATTGTCGGCAAGGACTACGGCATCATCCAGAACGCAAGAGGTCTCGAAATCCTCGACCTCATAACCAACTCCTCGGTGGACGGCACCTCCCTCAAGATTGTCTCCGCTGGCCTCGTGCACGACTTCGAACCCTACATTCAGGCACGGCTGGGCAGCGACGCACGAATCGACGGCGACAATTCCGACACAGAGTTCTACGCCTTCTTCCACAACACCCACGACGGCAGCAGTGCCATGAAAGTGACGTTCACGGCCATCCGCGTGATATGCCGCAACACCTTCAACGCCAACCTCAAGGCCAAGACTGGCATGATGTTCAAACACTCCAAGAACGTCGGAGTCCGCGTCGATTTCAGCCGTCAGGAGAGTATCGATGAGATTAAGTCCCGTATCGAGCAGCTGAACATCTTCAAAAAAGAGTACATCGAGCGCATGAACTCCTACCGCCTCGCCAAGGTCACGGAGGACGACATCAACCAGTTCGTCGCCAACCTCTTCATCGACGACGAGGAAATCCTCGCCCTCGCAGCCAAGAACGGCTACAACTACGACACACTGATGATTCCCACCAAGGGCGGGGACACGAAGAACTTCCCGACCGTCACCAAGAACAAAATCCGTACCTTCCGCGACATTCTGGAGAGCGGCGACGGACAGGACACCAACCGTGGGACGAAACTGTGGCTCTTCAACGCCACCACCAACTACCTGTCCCACGACTCCTACGGCAACGGCAGCACCGATAACGACCTCGCACGAGCCACCAAGCGTTTCGACTCCATGATGAAAGGCAGTGCATACAACAAGATGAACGCTGTCTACGAACTCCTCGCGGTATAATTCCCATCCCGATACCAAACCCGAAGACCCCCTCACTCCGAGGGGGTTTTTTGTTGCTTGCCAGTCCGCTGGCAAGGGACAATAGGGTATATACGCGAGGCCACTATGCGGATGAAATTCCAGTTTAATTTTGTTTTTACACTTTGTAATAAAACCGTCATTATTCCGTTATGTGTAAAAATAAATAAAGAGCAGTAAAAATGAAAAAGACCACAAACATGCTGATAGCCGAGGCAATCGACAATTACCAAAACCGATTGGCTGATAAGTCTGTCATACAATTCGACAGAAGGAACAAGGCGATGCGCGGTGTTCCCCTTGTGCAAAAGATGTACATATCGGCTTTGCATGAAGGCGTCATCGACGTCCGAGGCCTCGACAAGTCGGCGAAAGAGTTCATTGAAAACTGTGCCGACAGTTTGCAGGGAAGCATATTCACCGACCGCTTTGGCCAACGCTGTTACCTGTGGCGTGAAGGTCGGCAATTATATTACAAGACCCTCACTGAATGGATGACTCCCAACAGGTCTACCATGGTGGCTGGTGCGTTCAACCATAATTGCGCCCGCAACATTAACGGCGATGTTGTCGTGTTCAGCCATTGTAGCTCAAACATCGCGCCGTGGTACTGCCAGTAAGACAATAAATCATAAATAAAAACACATAACACAATGACAAGGGACGAATATATTAACGAGCGAGACCGCATACACAAGATGGAGGTTGACCTCAACCGCCGCTACAGCGAGGAACACCCGATAATGGAGAAGTTCGGGGGAAAGATTATCAAAGTCTACGACACCACGGACAAGGAGTGGACACCTCCGTTCAGGCTCAAAAAAGTCAAGTACGGCTACTACGGCCACGACGTGCTGCACGGCAACATCATAGAGGACGGCGTCGAAAAAAGCAGGCTAGTGATGACATGCGAGGTTGACAGCACGTCCAAGATAGAGGTATTGGATATATCAGTCCCAGTCTATTAAGATAAGGCTGTTGAGAACAAAAATATCTGTAATAAAGCATCCCCATTTCCGTTATGGATGCGAACAAGCGAAAATATAAAAGACATGGCAGACGAAATCGTTTTCAACCCGATAAAGACAAAGGCCTTCGAAATTACCGCAGCGGCCAGGGAAGACGCCCCTGTCGAGTACTGGTCTAGCCCCACAAAGGACGAAATCGCGTTCGGGCACGGAGCGACCCAACACAGGGACTTCGAACTCAAGGACGTGCTGAAAAAGGACGGCACGATAAAACGCTGGGTCAGGGACAGCAATGGCCGCAGATGGAACTACTCCAAGTTTACGGAATGGAGGACGCTCAAAACAAGCAGGTACTTTTAGAAAGAATTTCAACCGAAATCTGTAATAAAACAGCCTCATTTCCGTTATGGAGGCATATAAACAAAAACATTAAAAATACAACATTATGCCAAATTGGGTGTCAAATCAAATCAGATTTATCGGAGACCGCGACAACATCACCTCCGTACTCAAACTTGTCATTGTTGACAAGCGTTTCCTAGAAAATAACAAGAAGGGCGAGTTCAACCTGTGCGAACATGTCCAGAGCCACGCATCCTACAACGACGAGGACAGGAAGGTGTGCGACAAGTGCGAACACGGAAAGTCCTGCCCCCTGCTATCCGATACGGACGGGTGGCTTGTGGCCAGCGTCGACGACTACGGCCAGTCCACGAACCGTCTCGAGGAAGGGGACGTGTACTTCGGAATCCTAGTACCGCAGCCTATAGCCATGTACCAAGGCGGAACAAACCGCCGTATCCAAAGCATCAACGCCAGATTCGGTATCCTCGACTGGCTGGAGTGGAACATCAAAAACTGGGGGACGAAATGGAACCCCAATCGCGACGAGACCACCCTAGAATGGCTCGACGACACCACCGCACAACTCTGTTTCACGACAGCGTGGAGCCTCCCAGAGCCTTGGCTGACGAAACTCGCCGAGGAGTGCAGAAAGCACGGCGTGGAGATTGAGGGCGAGTTCGCCGACGAGGACTTCGGCGGAGACATGGGCGTGTTCCGCACCGCCTGTGCCGAGGAAGGCGAGGAAGGCGACATCGTCATAACCCGCGACTCGGAGAATCGGGAACTCTACGAGCGTTGCTGGGGCGAGGGCATGTTGGACGAAGACGAGGACGAGGAACCCCGAGAGGACTGACAGAAAACAGGGGGGACTACTCAAATGAGTGTGTCCCCCATTCCAAAACCGAAAAAACACACAAAAATATGGCAAACAAGACAAAAGTGGACACGCTTGTGAAGAGCGTGTACAGCAAGGACGAACTGACATTCCTCAAGGCGAACCTGATTGACCCAGCCCCAGGAAAATACGCCCGCCTCGACAGCGTGGACACGTCCGAACGCGGGGAAGCCCTCAAGGCGATAAAGAAGCGCGCCAGACTTCTGCGCTCGCGGATGGCGTCGTATCTGGACTTAACCCACACCACCCTCGAAGAGTGGGTGCAGGAAGCCAGAAAGCGGGAGAGGCTAGCGGCCAAGGCCGAGAGGGAGAACCTGTCGATAAGGCGAATGCTTCAAACGGACGCGGGAATGAGTGTGTACTGCCTGCTCTTCAGCTGCATCAGGGGCGGGTCGCATGTCGACATGGTGTCCGCCAGATACTCGGACAGGAACGGGGTGTGCTGCGACGAGCGGCACGAGACATATTCGAAGTCGTGCCCATATCCCAAGGTCGTCAGGGACTTCACGCTCCATGTCAGAAAGGGGTGGCACGTGTTCAACGTCGGCGGCCTCATCACGTTCGTCAAGGGCGGCAGGATAGACCGCGCAGGCATGAAGTGCCAGTGGGTCGAGCAGGGTGCGTCAATCTCCGACCTCGCCACGGTCGACGGATACCTGGTCAGGGGGCGGCACATCAAGGCGAAATCCCTCAAAGAGGCATTGGCCGCCAGCAGGAAGTCGCGGGAAAAGCAGCTGGCCGACATCCTCAAAGCCCGCCACAGAAAGTCCGACAACTACAAAAGGCTGGCCGACGGGACGCTCCGCATATCGGTGGTCGACTCGCTTGAAAGCGGCAACTGCTACGCTGGGACGATGAACTTCAAGAACAGGTACGAGGCCGCCGTGGGGCGTAAGTGCGAGGACATCACGATGGCCGACCTGCGGAGGTACGCCGAAGAGTTCGGCGTCTCCCTGTACGCCGAGAGGGCTATAAGATACGCGGCGGGAAAATAGGACTGCTACTCAAATGAGTGTGTCCCCCAAGTAATAAAACCGAGGAAACTCCGTTATATACAATGAAACAACAGAAACCATGAAAACACAGGTAATAGAGAACATACTGAAGAACTGCTGCCATCACGGCACGACTGTCGAGGTCCGCACCCCGTCTGACACAATCAGGTGCGAAATCCACGGGGACACGCAGGACCACTTCGAGCTGGACAAGGAAAACAAGTCCCTGGAAATCCAGACGGACGAGGGCACGTACTGGGTCGACACCGACAAAATCGAAACCATACACATCTAAGGCAATGTACGCTACAATATTCAACCAAGACGGGTCGAGCTACCCCTCGTATCTGGTGGCCTCGGTGAAGCTGGCGCACCCGAACGGCATGCAGCTCACGGTGACCGAGACCCCAGAGGGGTTCAAGGTGACCGAGACTGGCCGTAACGACACGAGACTGTCGGTCAGGCCGTCGTCGAGCAATTCGATAATAATAGAAAACTGACGCATATGGAAAGAAAAGACATACCGATAGCGGACAACAAGTTCGAGCACAACGGCAAGTCCTACGACTGCTCCCACCTGATTAAGCGGGACAAGAAGGCCATCCTGAGGGAGGCCGACGCCAACCACGGGGACACGTTCGACGTGCTCTACGACAGGGACACGCTGGAACCCGTCAAGGTCAAGGCGTACCTCGACGGCAGCGGCGCAATCGTGTACCTGATGATTGTCTACCGAATCAGGTACAGGGTGGGCGGCGTCCAGAGGGCGGCCTGCGGCGAATGGTATCCGTTCTGCGAGCTCCGCGACGGAGTCCTGTTCGAGAGCAGCCTGTACGCTGGCTCCATATGCTGGTAACAAAAAACCGATTGATATGTGGAATTTAACGACCGAGGAACTGGCCATAAGGGCGGTTGTCCTGGCACTTGTGTGCCTGCTGCTGTGGATGCTGGTGCGGTGGCTCGAAAAGAAAATCTGACGACGGCATGGAGATAAAGGTATATTTCCAGACATTCAGCTGGGCTGTGTACACACAGGCACGCATAGCGGCGGCCAGATGGATGAAGGAAAAATACGCCGAGTTCGGCGACAGGACAGTCTCGTCCTGCTTCACGGAGAGCCACAGCAGCGTCACCGCGTGGATAACCGTGAGGGACGGGGAGGTGAAAACAAAGGAGATATAGACAAACAGCAAAAAAATAAACGCAACATGGAAAACTTAGGTATCGTACTTATCGGGTTTGGCTTGCTGATAGCCGTGCTTGGACTGCGGAACGCGGTGGACTCCCTGAAGGAAAAGGTGGCCTCCAAACTGGAGCGCATCGACGACCTGCTCTGCAAAATCAGGGACAACACAGATAAAGGGCATCAGAAAACGGAGGACTGACCATGTGGGCGGTATACAACAGGGAAGGCAGCAGGATGTACCAGTACCCCGCCAGCGAGTGCGAGGACCAGGCCATGGTAATACTCAGGAGGGCCCAGGAGAACAACCCCCGCGCTGGGTTCCGACTGAGGCGCGTGGAAGACGAGGAAAAAATTTCCGAGCAGCTGTAATAAAAGGGGAACTTTCCCGTTATGCATCCTGAAAGAAAACGATAATTACTCATTTGAGTATATTTATACGACGGCCCAGTAGCACGTAATCGGAAGCGTCCCTCTCTCCTAAAGAGGTGCCGAAAGGTCTTGCAGGTTCGAATCCTGTCTGGGTCACAATCCAAAACTCAAACATTTATTGTTTTAAACTATTTATAAAAAAAAATGTTTGAATATTATGAAATGGAAAAATAAGAAAGACGAACTAGAACGTCTGATTATTCATGAACAAATACCATATGAAGAACTTGGCCGTAGATACGGTGTTAGCGGCACTGCGGTCAAGAAGGCGGCCCAAAGGCTCGGTATATCACTTCCACAAAGAAGAAATATAAATCCGACCGAGACATTCAACCATAGAGAGCCAAAAAAAGGCCACTGCCTTAATTGTGGAGAGGAATACATCCTCTATCTTTCACATAACGCCAAGTTTTGTTCCAACAAATGCCAGCATGAGTATCAATATAAAGAGTATATCAAAAAATGGAAAAACGGTGAGACCGACGGAACCACAAACATATACAGCCTGTCCAGACATATAAGAAAATATATGATGGAAAAAGCTGGCTATAAATGCGAAAAATGCGGATGGGGTGAGATAAATCAGAATACTGGCAAGTCACCGCTACAGATACACCATAAGGACGGAGACTGTACGAACAACCAGGAAGAAAATCTAGAAGTACTGTGCCCGAACTGTCACTCACTGACCGAAAACTATGGTTCATTAAACAAAAATGCGACCAAAGGCCGAGCCGACTATTTCCATTATGGCAATGACGGTTATCTAGAACGCAAGGAAAAAAGAAAAGAAAAATATAAAGACAAACATTAATGGTTTACCTAGAACTCCTCATGACGGCCTCCGTGGACTACGCCTCGGAGCGCTACGAGCACAAGGCGTACCTTGAGCTTCCGAAAAAGGCCGTGAACATCGGCAACGGCAAAGCCGAGCTCACCGACGTCGGCGTGCGGTATTGCAAGACTATGCACGGCAAGAGCCTGGGCTGGGACCCGACCTACGGCAACTACAAACTGGTCCCGCTCACCGCCGACAACATATTCGAACACTGGCTGAAGGCCTACGCGAAGCTACGCGACGCGAAAGAGGAGACGGGAATCCTCGACAAGGCCATGTCCGAAATCAAGAGATTTTGAGCATATAACATGGAACTAAGGATAGAATACAGTCTGGAGCGCGGCGTGTCCAGGGAGTCCCAGAGGCTGCTTGACACCGCGCTGGCCCACATGTTCGAGACAAGGCTGGGCATAAAGCTTGGCCGCCTGTCGGGCGAATGGCGCGTCGCGAACTGCGGCGGCCCCAGGGTCGAGTTCGACGCCACGTCGTCCGACCCCCACATCGGAATATTCGGAACCGCAGTCATTGAAGACGGCTGCCTGAAGGGCTTCACTGGCACGTACACCGCCCCGTCAGCGTCAAACCGCGAGACCAGGGAATTCAGATTGAAAATCCCCCCGATGTCGGTCCTCTGGATACTGGCCGCCGCCAAGGCCGCGGAACCCCAGAAAGCATCGCCAGACTCCGAGTTCGACGTGCCAGACTCGATGCTCGAAGACGTCGGCGGACACTCGGGCGGCCTGATGTTCAACCCGTCGCACAGCCCGTTCGATGGCGTGACGCAGGATATATTCGACACGCCGCAGGACATGTTCGACTTCCCCTACGAGCTCAAGACGCCAGGCCAGATGGACCACTTCGTGAACGGCCTGCTCTCCTGCATGGAACGCACCATAGCGGAACGCATGGACTGCCAGCACATGTTCATCGACAGGATAGACCTGCCAGACGGGGTGTGCCCAGGCGTGTCGGCGGTGTGCCTCAAGCTCCTGCCATTCGGGGACGCCCTCTTCGCCGAGACCGTGGCGGACGGCGGGCGGACAGAGACGCGTTTCTCGGAGCTGGGCGTGGACAGGGCCGCCGAAATCACAAGGTATGTCATGGGGCAGTACCCCAAGCAGCCGCTGCTCAAATAACACAAAGAAAGGAACAGGCAACATGAAAAGGAACATAAAATACACGGGCGCCGAGGACGTGCGCAGGGAGAACCGCAGGAACGACAGGTACTACTGGCTGTACAGCCTGGTGATGGCCGCGTTGGTCGGCATCCTGGCCACATCGCTCTGGTGGGGATGGGTGCTCCTGGGACTGTTTATCGAATCATTCAAATAAAAATCCAGATGATTGAAAGGGAAAAACTCAAAAAAGGCGACCGCGTCCTGGTTGTGGGCCCTCGCAAGGAACACGAGAAGGTTGTGGTCGTATCCGTCGGCAGGAAGTACATAGGCGTGCAATGGGACAACGGCGAAGGCCCGTTCGGGGCCGTCAAGAAGTTCGCGAACGACGACCGCATGGAAGGAGCGGACTGGTCCGCGGAAAGGCTGTTCCTGGGAACCCTGGAAGAGCTGGAGCGGGCCGAGGCTGAGCGGGACGCCGCCAGGGCGGTGTGGGAGGACATAGACCGCGGGCTGTCCAACTCCATGCCCCTGTGGAAGCTCAACGGCATGAAGGCCGTGATGGACTCGCCGACGCTGGAAGAGGCCGAATGCAGAATCCACGAACTGGCCGTCTACAGGCAAAGCCGAACATAAAATACATGAATTACTCATTTGAGTATATTTTTTCCGCTTTTTAAAAAACAAGCCCCAGGGAAAAATTTTAAACTGCAATTGATTTCCAGTCGGATACGATTTCGGCTGGATTTTCCTTTTCCTGCTGAAAGACCTCGGATTCCTGGCCTGGGCCGCCTGGACGGGCCGTTTTTCTCCTGATTCCGAGGAGTCGGACCCCAGGGAAAATTCTCCAGCTGGGCCTGGCGGCCAGGCACTTGCGATTCCAGCCAAGATTTTATTTTCCTGCTGAAAGACCTGGGCCCCGCGCGGCCTGGCTCGGTCGGGCCAGCCACGGCGTGAAACATTGTGAAACATTGTTCCGCAAAATATATTTCACTGAAAATTAATTAGTTGCAAAATTGTTCCTCGTGAAACTCCGCGATGTTCCTCGTGAAACATGGCTGGCTGGGCTGGGCGGCCCTCAGTAAAAGTCTGTATTACTCAAATGAGTATAACTGGCGGAGGCTGGACCTGGCCTGCGGGGCGGGGGCCCCTGGCGCGGGCGGGCCTGGACGGACTTGACGATGAAATTCTGGGTGAAATTTTTTGGATGAAATTTCGGGGCGGGGATGGGGGGCGGACAGTTCGCAGCGCCATCTCGAAAGGGCCCGTTTCTCCTTCGTCGACCTCCCTCTTTAGACTATAGTCCCCCGAATATCAGCCAGATTCCACAGGCTGCCAAAAACTGCCAAAATTTGCCTTCCTGTCCCACAGGCTTTTACACAACCGCCCAGTATTCAGGGATTTCTGCTGAACCTCCACATACTTAGTATATTACATAGGTGTCCAACATATCCTCCAGAAAATGTGGTTTTTACGTTTATTATTGAACTCATTAACTAGGTGCCAGTACCCGTCAAGCGGGGACCGCATCCACTTTAACTTTTCGTGGTCTCTACGAGGGGCTGGGTGTCAGTACCAATCAAGTTGATACTGCATCCACTGATGTCATCGAATGTAAAGGGATATAGTTAGTGTCAGTACCAATCAAGTTGATACCGCATCCACTCTGGTGACAATATCATTATGGCTTCTGCATGGTGTCAGTGCCTATCAAGTAGGCACCGCATCCACTGGGCTTTTGTTGTATATTAGATATAGCTTTGGTGTCAGTACCAATCAAGTTGATACCGCATCCACTTATTTCCCTTCAGTTGGCTTGTATGGGTCAGGTGTCAGTACCAATCAAGTTGATACCGCATCCACTTATTTCCCTTCAGTTGGCTTGTATGGGTCAGGTGTCAGTACCAATCAAGTTGATACCGCATCCACTTTTTATATATAATAAATAGTCTGTTATTTGGTGTCAGTACCAATCAAGTTGATACCGCATCCACTCAACGTCACAGTCGAGCTGGAACTGGCCGTGGTGTCAGTACCAATCAAGTTGATACCGCATCCACTACAACCGCAGAGATGACAGCAAAGGCAACGGTGTCAGTACCAATCAAGTTGATACCGCATCCACTATATTCATTGCAAATTATTCAGCCACAAGTTTCAAAGAGCTCTCTTCCGTCTTGGAAGTTGGTTTCACGGCGGCTGTGTGCGCCCCGCCGTCGGCGTTTTTCCTTTTCTGGAAAGCGGCCATAGTGACCCTCTCCGCGTTTTCGGCGTTCCATCTCCTGTTCCTGGACACAATCTGGGTCGCGCCGTACTTGACAAACTCTTTCATCGGGAGTTCCTTGTTGAATTCCTCCCTGAGGGTGTCGTCGGATATCCTGTCGGCTATGTTGACGGCTGCGTTGAAGTCGCAGTTCATCTTGGTGCCGTCGCTGCCTATGTAGCATTCCTGGGAGACCCTGAAGTCCTTGTCGACCGTTCCGTTGCGGCTGTCGGTCTGCGAGGTGTAGGCCTGGTCGGTGTAGTTCACCTGTATGTCGTAGTTCTGGGAGACTATGGAGAACATCTGTTTGATGCTGGACATTCCCGCCGCCTTGGCGATGCTGGTCTGGAAATACCTCTTGTCGTTCTCAGCCTCTCCAAGGGCGTTTAGCTTGACGTTCTCTGGGATGAGTTCGCCGTCCTCTATGTCGAAGTATTTCCTGTTGGAGCGGTAGTATTTTGTCGCCTCGTATGGTATGCCGTACTTTTCGGCCCAGTATTTGCAGTTGTTGCAGAACCATTTCGGCTTCAGCTGGTCCCTGAAATTCTTCCAGCTGCCACAGTCCAGGTGTTCCAGTGCGATGCTCTTTATGCCGTTCTCCTGGAAGAGCCACAGCATGTAGGCTATCACCTGCCTGGTGTTCTCGGCTATCTCCCTTCTCAGGGCCTGCCTCTCCATTGTCAGCCTTTCAGCGTCCTCTGTGGGGTAGAAGCCAGACCTCTCGCCCTTCTCAGGCTTGCCGTGCTCTTCGTCGTAGGCCCGCTTCCTGTCGTTCCACTCCTTGTCTATGCAGCGCAGCCTGGTCTGGTTGTTCCTGAACGCGATGGTGGTGTTGATGTAGTCGTATGATTTCCTGTCCCCGCTGTATTTCTTCTTCAGGAAATTGAGGCCGTCGGCAAGCAGGTCTGGCCTGGAATAATAGGTCCCGTCCTCCCTCTTGACGAATCTGTCGTTCCTTTTTTTGCCGTGGTCGTCCCAGTCTCCGAGGTCGCTCACGAGGAGGAAGCTGGTGTGGTTGCCAGCCGTGCTCCCCTTGTCTCCGAGGTTGACGGCCAGGTTTATGTTCTTGAGCTTGTCTGGCCTTCCTATTGAGTTGTAGAAATCGATGAGTTCGCCGTTGACATCTATGTACCCATTTAGGTTTGTGGCGTTTGTTGAGAACAGGGAGTGTTTGACGTTTATGTCTACGCCGTATGTCGGGTAAACCTTGAAGTAGTTCCTCGGTTTGTGCTGGATGTGGGTGTACGACAGGTTGACGCACAGGACCCTTCCGTCCTTTTTCGTCTTCCTCTCGCTTATGGAGAAAGCTGACATTGTGAATGTATTTTTCAACCTGTCGCTCCATTTTCTCGAATCCTTGTCGGATATGTATATGGGCAGGTAGACATAGCTGCCTTTGCAGGCTCTGTCGATGAGGTCGTAGCGCTGGTTGGTACGTCTGTCGTACAGTCCGCTGAAAGCCTCAGGCATGTAGGTTGTGCCGTATCTTCCGCCAACTGTGAACAGTTTCAGTTTTATGACATATTTACACTCCCCTATCCTGTCGATGCCAGCCTCGGCGTACTGGGGTATGTCCGTCACCTTGAATATCGGGCATCTTTCCTCGTCCTGTTTTTTGTTTATGGAAACCGAGTTCACCAGATACAGTATGTTCTCTGTCCTGAACTTGCATCCTCCATTCTCACCGAACTCCTTGGCCACTTTCGCCATGTATTCTTCCGTTTCGGCCTTCACTGCGTCCTCGTTCTCAATGAAATGGCCGATTATCTGCCTGGCTTCATATGTTTTCTTGCTTTTCTTCTGGTTTTCCAGGAAAAAGTATTTGTTCTCCTCGTTCCAGTAGGCTTCGAGTGTCCTGCAATGGAGATACTTTTCGTACTCGTATTCGACTCTCTCGCTTCCCCACAGCTCATCCACCACCTGCTTGGCGAACTTGTTGCCGTTGGTGTAGCAGAACTTAGGCTTGTTGCCGTCCTCGAACATCGACCTGGCGCATTCCCTGGCTATGTGGTCGTACAGCAGGGTGGTGTAGGTCCATTCGATGTCGGTCTTGGACTTGATATAGTCGTATCTGTCCAGCACCTTCTGCCACTCATCCATTTTGTCCTTTTTCTTTGCGCTGGCTATCTTCTTCTCAAGTTTGGGATGTATGTCGGCCTCGTTGCCGCTGGCCATCAGCATCTCGACAATCACCTTGTCGCTCTCGTCCTCGAATATGTCGTCCTGCCATTTCGGTTTGCTGGCTTTCATGACACCCTTCAGGGCGCTGATGTATTGGCCACATAGGTTCTCGACGGTCCTCTCGACTATATGTGTATTGTCTGGCCCTTTGTCTGGGAATGGCTGGCCTGTGACATCTGGATAGAACTTTTCTCTGTATATTTTTTTATACTCTTCTTTTAAGGCGCTGCGGAAGATATGGTTGTCGCTGGTCATAGCCGCTTTCTCGATGTTGTTCGAGATAGTTTCTGACACGTTGTCGATATACCGCTTGGAGCAGCGCATAAGATGGTATATGGCCGAGGTTGTTTTCTGCGGCAGTTTCCCTAGTTTGAAAAAAGCCGACCTATCCTGCTGGCAGGCTATTTTCTCTGGTGTTCTTGTTTCTTCCATTGTATTGTTATTGTTGTGTATCGGTCGCCCGTTACTTCGTGTTGATAATGTTCTTTATCGTGTCTGACAGGTCGTCTGGGTTTCCTTCAATAACGCTCCAGTCCTCCGTCACGTGCTGGTCGCCAATCATGGAGCTGCCATAGCCAGACTTCCTGACGACGACGATTCTCTCCCCGCCGTCTATGTCGGCCAGCTCGAACCAGGTCCCGCACCATCTGTCGTTCCCGTCGGCCAGGTCCACCTGTATGATGTACCTGCCAGGGTCTGGGGCCTTGGCGTCGAACGCCGTGTAGCCAGGGTAAATTTTACTTTCCATGTCGTTGTCCTGCGGTTTTTCTGTATTTATCGACTATGTCCTTTATCTCGTCGTCGGTGCATTCGTCCCTGACCAGCTCCGACCTGTATGGGGTGTTGAACGCGAACACCATGAATCCCTCGGGCAGGGGGTTGAAGATGTCGTCCCAGCAGCCGTTGTACTTGCACCAGCCGCAGTCTTCGTTGAGGCAGCCCTTGCATTTCCTGTCGTAGGCCTCGCGCATCTCTGGCGTCAGCTTCCCTGGGTCGGTGAGCGGCTTGCCGCTGGGGCTGGGCTTGTCCGACAGGTAGTCGTCCCTGTCGACGTATTTCCCGTTGAGGGCGGCCCTGAGTTTCCTTTTCGACCGTTCCAGTGTGGTATGAAAATCTTCCATGTTCATGTCTGTTTTTATTATGTACGGTGTGTCTTTGAATGTCAGCCTCGCCCCTTTCTTTATTTGTCATAGTCAAGGTTGCATGTCCTGCCGTCGAGTTCCCATGGAACGATTTCATGCTCCCTCGGGTCGATTCGCTTTTCCTCCCCGACGGATTTCCAGGAGCACATCCTGTCCATGTACACCCCGTCGGTCTCGTTGATGAAAGGGGCCATGGTGTCGCGTATGCGGTCCATCACCTCCCCCAAAGTCCAAGTGGGGCCGAGGCTCTCGTATTTACGGTACAAGGCTTTTACGGTATCGTAGATTTTCTCCATGGTCCATTTATCGGCGTCGAAATAGAGATGGCCCTCGCTGGCGTCCCATTCCTTGCGGTTGGACAGGCAAAGGCCGCCGTCGCCGCTGTAGCTGTACATATAGCTGACAAGCTTCATGGATTTATACATCCATTCGGGCGCCTCCATGGCGAGGCCCTTCCCAATCAGGCCGCGGTAGTCGAAATGATGGGAGTTTAGCCAGTCTGCATACAGTGACATGTTTTCGTTTGAAAAGTTCAACCAATGATATTGCCAGCTATGGCCAGATTGGATGTTTTCATCTGTATTGGCGATTCCGTCATTTTCAACTTTAAAATGACTGATGGAATCTTCTCCGACAAGTAAAGTGAGCAATTCTTTCTTTTCTTCCTCCGTCATGCTCGACATCGGGCGGAGGTAGGGTATATGTCCATTATCGACGATATAAATGACGTCGGTTCTTGGGGACAGTTCAAGTATGCCACAGCCTTTTGATGTTTTAACACCGTATGGCAGCCTGGCAGACAAATCTCGTAGCAGCAGCTCTTTTTCTTCCTCTGTCATATCAAAAGTTTTTGTTGTAATCTGGTCCCAACACAGGATAGCCGCTTTCAGTTCGTGGATTTCTCCATTGTTCAAGAGTCCAATGAACTGGCGGAACTCCGTGTTCCTTACACCACTTGTCCTGTTCTTCGCTTGTATAATAATGATAGCCTCCAATCACTTCCATATCTAATCTGTTTTATACATTCCTTCTGGCGCCTCTATCGCAAGCCCCTTCCCAATCAGGCCGCGGTAGTCGAAATGATGGGAGTTTAGCCAGTCTATCGAATCGTAGTTGCAAGTCGGGCTTTCTGGGGTCCCGACATAGTCTTTCAGGTAGTATTCGTAATGCCTCCCGTTTACCGATTCCTCCACTTCGTATCCAGCGTAACGGATGAATTCCTCTTTCTCCCCCTCTGTCATGCTCGACATTGAGCGGAGGCACGGCCTGCATTCCTTTATCGGGTATGCTCCATTGACGGTGTCGTCAAGTCCTTCTATTGAAACCACCCTGTGCAGGGTCTCTCCATGGTAGAAGAACAACCCGTACATGAGGCCGTCACAGAATGTCTTGAAAAGCAGCCTTGAATCCTCCAGGTCTTTTAGATAATTACTCATTGTCTCCATATTTATTCAATTCTTTTTTTTCGTCGTCCCATTTATAGCCCGCTTTTTCCATTTTTTCAAATAGGAGGTCACGTTGTATCTTAGTGGCGGGCTTAATAGTATTAACTTCTATACAGTCTGGTCCTTGCAGACCAAGCTCCATCTTATCTGATGATACAAAAAGACAGCAATATCCCGTTGCGACTACCTTATCTCTGTTCGTCTCATCAAATATCCATCTATCAGTTCCTTTAAAGATGAAAATGCAATCGTTATTCCATCCCGTTGAATGTAGCACATCGCCGTCCTTTGCATCTTGGACGGTCCATGGTCGCCAGCATCTGTCCACATATTCGACAGTCATTCTTTCATGATGCCCGTCTGTACATTGCAAAAGGTAGTTTGCTTCACTGATTGACTCTATGTAAACTGCATTATCATAATCAGTCATAACCCAATCACCGACTTTAAATTTGGGTTTTGGAATATCGGAAGCTG
>Ga0310697_10000930_pt1 | contig 36674 bp, 31 predicted proteins | sample 172DNAGHGlowgp2_FD_203883 | JGI IMG/M metagenome (GOLD analysis project Ga0310697, IMG submission 203883) | Sheep rumen microbial communities from Palmerston North, Manawatu-Wanganui, New Zealand - 1728 DNA GHGlow gp2 (v2) (version 2) | ecosystem: Host-associated > Mammals > Digestive system >... | reverse complement strand
AAACACTTGCTTTTCGGCATCTTCTTTGCTATACTTACTAAACGCGAGTTAAGTTATGTAACTCAATTTTATAGGAGGAGGTGGCGATTGAAACATGGCCAACATTAAATCTTCTGCAAAGAGAGACCTTAAGTCCAAGGAACTCAGAGCCAGGAACCGTGCTGACAAGACCGAGCTCAAGACCATGGTAAAGAAATTTGACGCAGCTGTTGCCGAAGGCGACAAGGACAATGCCGTCGATGCCTATAAAGTTGCTGTTAAGACAGTTGACCGCGCGGCTGCTAAGGGTCTGCTGCATAAGAACAACGCAGCTCACAAGAAGTCCGCAATGGCAAGCAAGCTCAACAAGCTGGCCTGAGCCGTCCATATGGTTTAACGAACCGGGAAGGAAACTTCCCGGTTTTGGCTTTTCTTTTGGGAAAGACAGACAGAATGTCCGCGCACGTCCAGGCGGTATCTTTTCCGTCTGATTTTGTCTCGAAATCTTGACATACACAAAGTATGCCTGCAATTTCTCACCTTCATCAGACGAAAAATCTGCTCGCCTGTCCGTACACGGCCACTCTGCCTGTCCTTCCCTTTTTGACTCCAAACTCCTCACTCCAAACTTTCTCCGTTGACTCTCCCCTCTCTTTTCGCTATAATTAAATACACTTCGTATAGAACGCATTACGCTTTGTAAAGCGAGGTTATTTTATGAGCAAATCCCTGATGCTGATCGTCAACCCCATGGCAGGGCGGGGCGCTTACAAGACCAATTTCGGTGAGGCCATGGCTCTGCTCGCGCGGGGCGGCTACCGCACCACGCTTTTCTTCACCGCCTCCCGCGGAGATTCCACCCGCTATGCCGCGCAATACGCCGGGAGCTTTGACACCGTTGCCTGCATCGGCGGTGACGGTACCCTCAGTGAAGTTCTGGCGGGCCTCATGCAGCTTGACAATCCCCCGCCGATCGGCTACTTCCCCATGGGCACGGCCAACGATGTGGCCACGACCCTGGGCCTGCCGAAAAACGACACCCTCGCCGCCGCGCGCAGGCTTCTGGTCGGCACGCCCCACCCCTTCGACGTGGGCGGCTTCGGTGAGAAGGACTACTTTGCCTATATCGCGGCCTTCGGCGCCTTCACCGAGGTGAGCTATGCCACCCCCCAGGATCAGAAAAAGGTGCTGGGTCACCTCGCCTATGTGCTCCAGGGCATGCAGCAGCTACCCTATATTGCCCCCATCCAGACCCGCGTGGAGTACGACGGGGGCGTCTTTGAGGGGAAGGTCCTCTACGGCAGTGTCTCCAACTCCACCTCGGTCGCGGGCATCGTGCGCCTGCCCGACACGATGGTGAGTCTCGGCGACGGGGAAAGCGAGCTGGTGCTGGTGCGCGATCCGGGAAACATCGCCTCCTTTGCCGAGGTGGTAAACTCCGTACTGAGCGAGCGCTTTGACAGCAGCAATCTCCTTATCCTGCACACAAAGAAGGCGCGCTTCCGCTTTGACAGGCCCGTGGCCTGGACAAGGGACGGCGAGGCCGGCGGTGAGTACACCGATGTTGAGATCCGCAACATCCACTGCCCCGTGAAGCTGATCTTCTGATATAAAGCTCTTGCAATCCCGGCCATGCCTCTATATAATATCAAGGAATTTTCACATTTGTACTTTTTCACGTAGAAAGGAAGCGTCTCCATGAAGCGTCAGAAAATTGCAGGCATCTTTGCCGACGCGGCATCCCTCGCCGACCAGCCCATGACCGTCTGCGGCTGGGTCAGAACCGTGCGCGATATGAAAAACTTCGGCTTTATCGAGCTCAACGACGGCTCCTGCTTCAAATCCCTGCAGGTCGTCTTCGAGCGCGGCAGGCTCGAAAATTACGACGAGATCGCCCATCAGAATGTGGGCGCGGCCCTGATCGTCCACGGGACGCTCACCCTCACCCCCGAAGCCAGGCAGCCCTTTGAGCTCAAGGCCGATTCCATCACGGTCGAGGGTGTGTCCACCCCCGACTATCCCCTGCAGAAAAAGCGCCACAGCGTCGAGTTTCTGCGCACCATCCAGCACCTGAGACCGCGCACCAATCTCTTCTCCGCCATCTTCCGCGTGCGCTCCGTCGCCGCCCAGGCGGTGCACGAGTTCTTCCAGCAGCGCGGCTTTGTCTATGTGCACACCCCCCTCATCACCGGCTCCGATGCCGAGGGCGCGGGACAGATGTTCCGCGTCACGACCCTTGACCCCAAGAATCCCCCGCTCAAGGAGGACGGCAGCGTCGACTTCAGCCAGGACTTCTTCGGCAAGGCCACGAACCTCACCGTCTCCGGCCAGCTCAACGCCGAGAACTTTGCCATGGCCTTCGGCGATGTGTACACCTTCGGCCCCACCTTCCGCGCCGAGGTCAGCTATACCCAGCGCCACGCGGCCGAGTTCTGGATGATCGAGCCCGAGATGGCCTTCGCCGACCTGGGCGACTACATGGACACCGCCGAGGCAATGGTGAAATACATCATCAACCGCACCCTCGAGCGCTGCCCCCAGGAGATGGAGTTCTTCAACGCCTTTGTCGACAAGGGCCTGCTTGACAGGCTCCACAACGTCGTCTCCAACGACTTTGGCCGCATCACCTACACCGAGGCGGTGGACATCCTCAAAAAGAGCGGCCAGAAGTTCGACTACCCCGTGGAGTGGGGCATCGACCTGCAGACCGAGCACGAGCGCTATCTCACCGAGCAGGTCTTCAAAAAGCCCATCTTCGTCACCGACTACCCCAAGGACATCAAGGCCTTCTACATGCGCCTCAACGACGACGGGAAGACCGTCGCGGCGGCGGACTGCCTGGTGCCCGGCGTGGGCGAGATCATCGGCGGCAGCCAGCGCGAAGAGCGCCTGGACGTGCTGGAGGCGAGAATGGACGAGCTGGGCCTCAACAAGGAGGACTACTGGTGGTACCTGGATCTCCGGCGTTACGGCTCCTGCCGCCACGCGGGCTACGGCCTCGGCTTTGAGCGCATGGTCATGTACCTCACCGGCGTGTCGAATATCCGCGACGTGGAGCTGCACCCCAGAACCACCGGCAACGCGGATTTCTGAGAGTCACCCCCGTCATCCCGCGCCAGTGCCGCAGCACCGGCGTGGGAATCCGTCTCTCCTTTGCGCAGGTCAAACAGCGAAACAGCGTTAAGGCAATACCGCATAATTCGGCAAGAGCAGATTCTGAGAAAATTTAGGGTTCTGATGAAGGCGGTTTTTCGCGGGAATACTTTGTGTATTTCAAAAAAGTGACAAAAACAGAGCGCAAATTTTTCAGAAGATACCGAAGACGGATTGTGCGGTGCTGCCTTAAAGAAAGGTGATGAAAAATGAAGCCTTGTCCCAACTGCGGCGCTCCTGCGGAGGAGGGCCAGAAATTCTGCGGCGAGTGCGGCGCGAAGCTTACATGGGAGGATCTGCCGCGCGAGCCCGTCTATACCGACAATGAGCGCCTCAAAAACGACCCCGCGCTCAACAGGCCCGTCTCCGGCCCGAAGCCGAAGAAGGAGCGGAAGGTGCCGGAGCTGACGCTCGAGCCGGACCTCTGGGGAACGGGCTCAGCCGCGGCCGCGGCGACAGCCCCCGCGCCGGAGCCGGAGAAAAAGGAACCGGAGCTGACGCTCGAGCCGGACTCGCTTTCTTCCTCCAGAGCGGCGGCAAAGCGCGACGGGGAGGTCGAACACCGGACGGAGGACCGCGATTACGAGCGGCCCGACGCCGAGTACCACGGCCCCGCCCGCGGTGGTCAGAAGCACTACACCAGTCAGCAGAGCGGCAGTCAGCAGCGTGCGAGCGGGCAGAGCGGCAGTCAGCAGACGGAGCTGCCGCACGATTACACCATGTCCCGCACCCCGCCCGAGCAGCAGGAGAAAATGCCGGACGAGACCCTCATGCTCATCTGGAGCACCATCCTCTCCTGCTTTTGCAGCGTCTGCGGCATCGTGGGTCTTGTCAAGACCATCAAGGCCCGCAAGACCATGGACGCGGCCATGAAGTACCGGCTTTTAAGCTCGGCCAAAATCTGGCTCATCGTCGGCACGGCCCTGCACGTACTGCCCTTCCTCATAGACCTCCTTTAATCAAAACGGCAGCCCCGACGGGCTGCCGTTTCATATATCAGTATTACATTTTCTCAGGTGCCGTAACGCCGATGATGTCCAGCGCGATGGCGATGACGCGGCGCGTGCAGTCGCACAGCTTGAGCCGCGCCTCCAGCAGTCCCGGCTCCGCGTCCTTGATGCGGCAGACCGTGTAGAAGCGGTGGAAGCGCCCGGCAAGGTCGGCAACAAACTTGTTCACGCGGCTGGGGTCGTAGTCGCGCGCGGCAAGGCGGATCTCCTCCGGCAGGGCGGCGAGCTGCTTGATGAGCTCCTTTTCCGTCTCGTCGGTGAGAAGCCCGGCGTCCGCGTCCTCGGGGACTTCGTGCCCCTCAGCGGCGAGATTGGCGATCAGCGTGCAGATGCGCGCGTGGGCGTACTGGACGTAGTAGACCGGGTTTTCGTTATCCTGGCGCTGGGCAAGCTCGAGGTCGAAGAGGACCGGGGACTCGGGCCGGGAGTTGAAGAAGTAACGGGCGGAGTCGACCGGGATATCGTCCAGAAGGTTTGTCAGCGAGATGGCCTTGCCGGTACGCTTGGACATGCGCGCCTCCTGTCCGTCACTCATGAGCTTGACAAGCTGCATGAGGACAATGTGCAGGCGGTGCTCCCCGTCGAGGCCCAGGGCGTCCAGCGCGCCCTTGAGGCGGGCGACGTGGCCGTGGTGATCCGCGCCCCAGACGTTGACCGCCATGTCAAAGCCGCGCGTCTCCAGCTTGTTGCGGTGGTAGGCGATGTCGGCGGCAAAGTAGGTGTAAAAGCCGTTTGCGCGCCGCAGCACATCGTCCTTGAGCTCCAGCTTCTCAATCTCCTCCGGCTTTTTGCCCGTCTTCAGGAGGTTTTCCGTCAGGATCTGCGCCGTCCGGAGCCACAGGGCCCCGTCCTTTTCGTAGGTATAGCCAAGCTCCGTGAGCCTTTCCACCGTGTCGCCCACAAAGCCGCTCTCATGCAGGGAGCTTTCAAAGAACCACTCGTCGTAGTTCACGCCGTAGCGCCGGAGATCGGCCTGCATCTTGGGGATGTTGCGCCTGAGACCGAACGCTGCCATGTCCGCGTGGCGCTCCGTCTCGGTTTTGTCGAGGTAGCTGTCGCCGTATTCGGCGCGGAAGGCCGCGGCCAGCTCCTTGATATCCTCGCCCTGGTAGCCGTCCTCGGGGAAGGCCACCGCGTCCTCGCCCAGGATCTGCTGGCGGTAGCGCGCGTCGATGGAGGAGGCAAACTTCTCGATCTGGTTGCCCGCGTCGTTCACGTAAAACTCGCGCCAGACATCATAGCCCGCGCGGTCAAGGACGCTCGCCAGCGCGTCGCCCAGAACGCCGCCGCGGGCGTTGCCCATGTGCATGGGGCCGGTGGGATTGGCGGAGACGAATTCCACCATCAGCCTCTGTCCGTGCCCCTCGTCCACGCGGCCGTAGTCCGCGCCCTCGTCTGCGACGCAACGCAGCACGTCCTCATACCAGGAGGGAGCGAGACGGAAGTTTATAAAGCCGGGGCCCGCCACCTCCACGGAGGAAAACCAGCTGTCCGTGAGATCCAGGTTCTCAACAAGCGCCTCGGCGATTTTGCGCGGGGCCATGTGCAGGGCGCGCGCCCCGGTCATGGCGTGGTTTGCGGCGTAGTCGCCGTTCTGGGTGTCCTTGGGGATCTCCACCGTGCCGCGCAGTTGCGCCCCGGCGGGGAGCTGTCCCTTTTCGGCGGCCCGCTCGCAGGCGCTCTGCAGCAGGGCGTTGATGCTGTCCTTCGCGTTCTGGATCATGTTAGCCATTGCTTCTGTCTCCCATCTTCTTCTGTTCTTTCACCGTCAGCTTAAAGCGGTTTCGGCTGACGAAGGCGTGCTCGAGATCGAGCACATAGTCGATCTCCACATGGCCGCCGTGCTCGTTGAAGCGGCTGGTGAGACCGCGGGTGTTCATGTGCATGGTGGCCGAGCCCACCGGCGTCTCGTAGAGAAAGGCGTGCTTCTCGCCGGGGCTGAAGACCATGCGGCTCGTCACCGTGCCGCTGCGGTCGACGACCACCTTGTCGGCGCTCACCACGACGTTGGTCTCGGTGCCCTCCATGCCGGTGACCTCGCTCTCCTGATAGCTGAGGCAGGCGGTGTCCCCGTCGAAGGAATACCGGCCGTCGGTGGTGAAGTCGATGGAATCCTCCTCCCCCTCACCGTAGCCGTAGAGGCTGCGGATATAAATGACTACATCTTTTGTCATATCAGATCTCCATAACGGGCACCTGCTCGGCGTGAACAGGGCCGATTTCCAAGTAAGCTTCGGCGAAGGCTTCAAAGGCGCGCACATCGCCGCTGACGAAAAAGCGCCGTTCAGCCCGCTCCCCGCCGGTGAGAGCGTTCTGCGTGAGATAGTCGCGCAGCGCCGCGGCCCCGCAGTCGGCGGCGGACAGGAGCTTCACGTCTTCCCCGAGCGCGTCCCGAATGGCCCCTTCAATAAAGCCGTAGTGGGTGCAGCCGAGCAGCGCGGCGTCAAAGCTGCGGCCCCGGATCGGCGCAAGCGCGCGCTGTACGCAGTCAACGACCAGGGGATCATCCCGCCGGGTATGCCCGGACTCGATGAGCGGGGCCAACTCCGGGCAGGGTACGCCGACGATCTCCCGGCGCATGCCGCACTTTTTCCACAGCACGTCGGTAAATTCGCCGCTTGCGATGCTCGCCGCCGTGGCGACGATGGCGAGCGGCCCGTCCCCCGGCACGGCCGCCATGGTGTCGAGCGCCGGGGCCAGCACCCCAAAGGCGGGGATGGGGTAGGCGCGGAGCTCCTCCTTCGCCGCGCTCGAGATGGTGCCGCAGGCGGCGAGGATGGCCTTCACGCCGAAGGAGGCCAGGTAATCCATGTCCTGCACGGCGATCCGGCGCAGCTCAGGAAGCGGCCGCGGGCCGTAGGGCATGCGCCCGGAGTCCGAAAAGTAGACGAAATCCTCATCCGGCAGCATGCGCATCAGCGCGCGCAGGCCGGTCAGCCCCCCTACGCCGGAATCGTACACCCCGATGGGCCGTTTATCCATCACCGTCGCCTCCCATGATTGAAATGTTTTGCTGAACTAATAATATATCATGGAAGAGCAGATGGCAAGAAAAAAATTGTATCCTTTTCCTGTGGAATTGTCCTTGCTGTTCTGCTATAATACCATGAATGAAGAAATACGGCCGCGGGCCGGGCCCATGTTTTCACAAATGCAGAGCAACGGCTTTGCATTTGAAAGGAGGAGAGCTTCATGAACATCGAACTGAGCGAAAAGGAGTACCGGCGGCTGCTGGACATGGTGTATATCGGCAACTGGATCCTGAACTCGGCCCGCGGGGACGACCGCTTTGAGGACTATGATCTTCTGCAGGAGAAGCTCTTCGCCCTCGCGCCGGAGCATGGGATGCGCTCACTGGTGCAGCGCTGGCACGGGCACATCTTCCCGTCCCAGGCCTATGAGGACGGCGGCATCCATGAGGCCATCGCCGACTATGAGGACGCGGTTTTCTTCAACATCCTGGCCGAGGAGCTGGCCCGGCGCGATCTGGGCCTCGAGGACAGCGACCCCGAGGACTTCACCGAGCTCAACGAGCGCATGGAGGAATACATGCAAGAGTTTGAGAAGAACGGCCTCGGCACCATCAATATTGATCTCTACCCCTCTCAGTCAGCGCCGCAAACGGCGCTGACTGCTCCCCCAGAGGGAGAGCCAAAAGAGGAACCGCCCCGGTGCGGAAACTTGCCTCTCTCTTTGGGAGAGGAGGCACGGCGGCCTGCCGTCGTGACGGAGAGGGAAAAAATACATTTTGCGAGGACGATATGCACGACGAACTGACAAGAGAAGACATCAAAAAAATGCAGGAGGAGCTGGATTACCGCCGGCTCGAGCTCATGCCCGGCCTCATCGAGGAGGTCAAGCGTACCCGCGCCTTCGGGGACCTGAGCGAAAACTTTGAATACAAGGCCGCCAAGCAGGCCCAGAACAAAAACCGCAGCCGCATCCGCTATCTCGAGGGCATGATCAAGACCGCCCATATCATCGACGACCGCTCGGCCGCGGACGAGGTGGGCCTTTTTGACAAGGTGGAGATCTACATCTCTGAGGACGACGAGACCCAGGTCATCCAGGTGGTGTCCACCGTGCGCACGGACCCGCGCAAGGGCCTCATCAGCATGGATTCTCCCTTCGGCAAATCCGTCCTCGGCCGCAAGGTGGGCGACGTGATCACCGTACACGTAAACGATACATACAGCTACGAGGCGGAGATCCGCGCCATCACCAAGGGAAAGGACGACGGCTCCGTTCCGCTCCTGGGATACTGAACATTTTGGAGTGCGGAGCCGCGGACTGACAGGCAGAACGAGGACGCAGGCAGCGCCGAGCGCGGACGGCTGCGCGATAAGGTATCGTCCTTGCGACCCGACAAGGGAAATGTGAGATAGTCGCGGGAAAAAAGGCCCGGAGACAGCAGAAATGCCTATCGCGTCTCAGCGGCCTTTTTCTTTCTTACACCGGGCGCGGCGCATTCTTTCTTTTTGGGCAAGAGCCAAAAAGAAAGAATGGGGGGCGCATCCAAGCAGGCTGCGTCTTTTGACCGGGCCGGAAATATAAAACGCACGGCATCTCAGCCGTGCGCTTTTTTTGTCCGCGAAGCGGACACCATATCTCCACTTTTCACTTTCAGAAGTAAAACCAGTCGTAGCCCGCGTGTCCCGGGCGGCTCAGGCAGTAGACGCCGACGATGAGGTGGCCGAGCAGGAGCGTGAGGCCCACAATGGCCTTGACCCTTTTCGGGCGTTGCTTCCAGTCGGTCTCCTTGAGCTGCAGAAAAAGCAGGGTGATCGCCGTGCCGAAAACCGACGTATAGAGCGCGAGACTGCCCCACTCGTAGTTTCCATCGTTTGCGCGAAAGCCCGTCTCGGTGAGGGTCAGCGCCTCCAGGATCGCAACACCCAGCACGCCCCAGAGGATTGCGAGGTGGCCGCGCTGCGCCCTTTCCCGCACGCCCTGTACCGCGTGGCTCCAGATGGGCAGGAGAAGACTCCTGAGATACATCACAAGCGCCGCGAGAAGGCCCGCGAGCGTCCAGGTCCTGAGCGCCACGCCCGACTGCGTGCCCGCAAAATCCTCGGCATAGAGGGCGCTCGTGCTCCACAGCAGGGCCAGCAGGGCCGGGATGAAGGCAAGGCCGATCAGAAGCTCGTTTTTGAAGCCCCGGGCGCGACTTTTCACAAAGTCCCACACCAGCATGCAGAAGACCGCCGGGGCAAAGGCGCCGAGAAAGCTGGGCTTAAAGAGCGTCGACAGGAGCAGCCACAGCATAAGGCCCAGCCAGTCGGAGAGCCGGAGCTGCCCGCGGCGGCTGTCCCAGAGAGAGAAGAAGCAGAGCAGCGCGAGGGGGATGGGCGTGCGGCTGAAGAGCAGGGTCATGTTGTGCAGGACGTTGCCGTTATACACGCCGAGATACATCCCCGTCTGCCCCGGAAGGATCCACGGCCCGCAGAGGTGGGCCAGCAGCGCCGCAAGATACGCATACTCCCCCTCGAGCCGGGGAAACATCCGGCGCAGGAGAAGCCAGAGCGTCCCGATGCCGAGAAGCTGATTGACCGTCAGCAGCAGCGACAGGGCGGTCTGCCCGCGCTTTTCCCCGAGCGTGCCCCACAGAAGGCGGATCAGCCAGGAGGCCAGGCCGTAATCGCTGTGGCCGAGGGCCAGCCTGACGTGCGCCGGCATGTCCGAGAGGATGTAGTCGGCGCACATGAGATAGAAGATCCGCTGCCAGCGCCAGCAGAGCGCCAGCGTCAGCACCACGCAGAACACCAGGCACATTTGCCGCGGGAGCTTTCCTTTTTCACCCATGGCTTATTCCTCCAGCTTCGGCGGCTTTTTGTCGATGGCGCCGAAATAGTGGACGCGCTCGGCGGGGTTCAGGCTGAAGCTGCGGCAGAGATTGTCGATGTTGGCCTGGCACCAGTCCTTGTCCGCAATCATGCTGATCAGATCGCCCATGGCCCGCAGCCAGGATTTCTCGTTAGAGCCGATGCGCCCGTAGTCCCGGGGAATTTCGGGGCGGATCTCGTCGGCCATGCGCTCCAGCTCTTCCAGAACCGACTCGTTTGACAGGGGGCCTGCCAGAAGCTCGGCCGCGCGGGTGAGGTATTTGTCACGGAAAAGCTCGTTTTTCATCAGCGGCACCGAGAAGGCGGACACCTGGATGGTGTTCGCGGCGTAGCTGTTCAGCAGATGGCTCTGAATGCTGTCAAAGCTGCGGAAGGCGGCGTCCAGATCGTAAAACAGCAGGTGCCACTTGCCGTCGGCCTGGTAGGAGCGGGCGTAGCGTAGGTTGCCGCTTGTGACATCGGTGTTGGCGCAGAAGCCCTCCAGAATCAGCCAGTCGATGAGGCTGTCGATGTTCACGGCCCTGCAGAAGGCCCGGTAATTGTCGTTGCTTGACAGGTCGTGGGTGTTCACAAAGTCCACCGTCGCCATGTAGAAGTCGGTGCCGTAGGGGGCGGGGGCCTCAAAGCACTCCACGCTGTTCTCCTCCACCTGGGCGACGTTGGCGTAGAGCGAGGCGTTGGGCCGCTCCTTGAGGGTGTATATGCCCTGGTACTCGCCGTTGAGGTAGAGCACGCAGAAGAGGCTCCGCTGGTTGACGGCGGCGGTGTCCGCCTTTTCGGCGAGGCGCTGGGCAAGCTCGTTGCGGATGACCGTCTGGTACTGATCCTGCCCCGCCCGCAGCAGCAGCGCCGTGAACGAGGTCGCCCCGCCGCCGTAGAGGTCGCACTCGAGCGTCGGGTCCCCATAGGCCCCGTTGATGTGCACGGCGAGGTTTTTCTTAAGGAGCGCGAGGCTCGTCTCGCCGTTTAAGGTGACGCCGCAGTTGATGTTGAAGTCCTCCCCGTCCTCCCGGTAGAGCGCGAGGCTCCCGGGCAGCTCATAGAGCTTGCTGCCCGCGCCGTAGATCGCGGAAAACTCCTGAAAATCCTCCGCCACAAAGCTTGCCACCGGCAGGCTGTGGCCCTCGTTGAGGATAAAGCTCAGAGCCAGGGTGCGGCTCGGGATGGCGTCGGACTCAAAGCGCTTCACGCTCACCACGCAGGTCCTGTCGATCTCGATGGGCCCGGTGTACAGTTCGCTCTCCTGCGTGGGGGCAGAGCCGTTGACCGTATAGCGCAGCTCTCCCTCGCCCGGGTCCTTGAGCTCAAGCGTCACGGACTTCACTCCCTCAAACACCCCGTCGGGCGTGAGGGCGACGGGCTTGGCGCTCACTCTGCGCAGTCCGCCGAAGTTATTGCGCGCGGGACTCGGTGTGTCGAAGTAGAAAAAGCCGGGGATGCTGTCCATGCGGCCCATGCTGCCGCCGGCGGGAATGCCCCTGAGACCGATGCAGTCGATGAGCTCCCCGTCCGAATCGGTGATAAAAAGCTGCTCGTGCGCGGCGTTGAGGGAAAAGCCCGTGCAGGGCGTGTAGCTGTAGAAGTCCGAGCCCGGCAGCTCACACACAAAGAGGGCGAGCTCCCCGGGCTGCAGCTCCTGCGCCGGCATCTGCCAGAGGAAGGGGTTCTCCCCCGTGTCGGAGAGGTAGTAGTCGGAGAGCGTCACCGTCTCGTCGGAGATATTCTTGATCTCCACCCAGTCGCAGTCGGTGGAGCTGCCCGCCACGTTGATGCCGAGGTTCTTGACCGCCGCCTCGTTGACCACCAGGGGGCCGCGGGGCCGGAGGGTGCGCTGCCAGGCGATGGAGCCGGAGCTGTTGTTGGGATAGCCCGGCGTGGGGTAGAGCGTGGGGCCCCAGTTTCCCTCGTCATCCAGGGCCATGGCCACGTCCGCCGCGCAGCCCCCGCAGGCGGCAAAGTCCACCGCGATGTCCGCCGCGTCGTAGAGATACACGCAGTCGTATTCCGAGAGGCCGAAGTCCAGGTGCAGCTCCTCGTCCGCGCGGTTTTTCTTCGACGCGAACAGAAGCAGCCTCTCCCCGGGACCGAGCTCCGTCTTCGGGAAGGTCCAGCCCCAGCGGCCCACGCGGTCCGCGATGCGGCAGCCCTTGAGGTCAATGACCTCGTCCGAGACATTTGTCAGCTCGATCCAGTCGGAAAAATCCCCGTCCTCGTCCCGGATGACGCTGCGGTTTTTTTCCATCAGCTCTGTGATGCGCAGCTTTCCCATCAGGGATGACACCGGCTCCGGCGTCGCGCTGGGAAGGGGTGTGTGCGTGGGCTCGACCGGGGCCGAGGCCTCTGCAAACAGGGGCAACTTCCGCTCAAACAGCACCGCGGAGACCGTCACCGCCAGCATCAGTACGGCCAGCAGCACCAGGATAGAAGGATTGCGCTTCGGCATGGGGAAACCCTCCAAGGTCGGAAAAGTACAAATGAAATCAATCAAAACATTATACCGCCGATCGGTGCTCTCTGTCAAACACAATGCTTGTGCAAAAGGCGGGGAGAGGGTATAATACTCCTATCTGACCTCCCTTTGGAAAAAGGGAGGCGGCCGAAGGCCGGAGGGATAAATATACGGAGACTGCGCCGATCGGTCGATCCCTCAGTCAGCCTGCGGCTGCCAGCTCCCTTTCGCAAAGGGAGCTTAGAAGGAAGGTGATTTGATGAAAAACATCCTCATGCTGGGTACCGGCGGGACCATCGCCTCCGAGATGACGCCGGAGGGCCTCGCGCCCGAGCTCACGCCCAGCCAGCTTCTGCGCTATGTCCCGGCCATCCGGGAGCTCTGCCGCGTGGACTGCGTGAATCTCTTTTCCCTGGACTCCACCAACATCACGCCCGCCCACTGGATCAAAACCGCCGCCGCCATCCGCGAAAGCTACGACGAGTACGACGGCTTTGTCATCAGCCACGGTACCGACACCATGGCCTATACCGCGGCGGCGCTGAGCTATCTCGTGCAGGGGGCGGACAAGCCCATCATGATCACCGGGGCGCAGAAGCCCATCAACTACGACTCCACCGACTCCAAATTAAACCTGACCGACGCCTTTGTCTGCGCGTCCTCGGGCCTGCTCGCGGGGGTGAACATCGTCTTCAGCGGGCGCGTCATCCTCGGCACCCACGCGCGCAAGACCTGTTCAAAGAGCTTCGCCGCCTTTTCGAGCATCAATTACCCCGATGTCGGCATCCTCCTGGATCACCGCCTCGTGCGCTACATCGCGCCGGACGCCTTTTACGCCCCGCGCTTTTTCGACGTGCTGGATGAGAAGGTGGCGCTTGTCAAGATGGTGCCGGGCCTCGACCCCGCGGTGCTGGACTTTCTGCTGGAGCGAAACGACGCGCTCATCATGGAGTGCTTCGGTGTGGGCGGACTTCCCGCCTATGAGGACGACCGCATTTTGCATCTTGTTCAGAAGCACACGGCGGCGGGGAAATTCCTCGTCGTCACCACCCAGGTGCAGAACGAGGGCTCGGATCTCTCGGTCTACTCCGTGGGCCACAGCCTCAAGCAAAATCCCCTTGTCCTGGAGGGCTACGACATGACAAGCGAATCCCTCTACGCCAAGATGATGTGGATTTTGGGCCAGACGAAGGACCCGCGCGAGGTGGCAAAGCTCTTCTACACCCCGGTCGCGCACGACATGCTGCGCGGGACGTGAGAAAGGTTTATTCTATGCAGACAATCATCATTATCGGCGGCGGGGCCTCGGGTATGATGGCGGCGCTCACCGCGACAGAAAACAGCGATCACCGCGTTATCCTGCTCGAGCGGCAGCAGCGCGTGGGGCGCAAGCTCCTTGCCACGGGCAACGGCCGCTGCAACCTCACGAACACCGGGGCAACGATCGAACATTACCACGGGGAGAACCGGGACTTCGCCGCCCCGGCCTTAGCGGCGTTTCCCCCGTCGGCGGTACTGGCCTTTTATCGAAAGCTCGGCCTTGTGACGGTCGAGGAGTACGGCGGGCGCGTCTATCCCCTGTCGGACTCGGCCAACAGCGTGGTGGACGTGCTGCGCTTTGCCCTCGAGGCCGCGGGCGTGGAAGTGAAATCCGCCTGCCCCGTGCGGGAGGTGAAGCGCGAGAAGTCCGGCTTTCTCGTCATGACGGACGCGGAGCGCCTGCACGCGGACAAGCTTGTAGTTGCCTGCGGGGGTGCGGCGGGCGAAAAGCTCGGCGGCGTGATGGACGGCTATACGCTCCTCGGCCAGCTCGGCCATAAGCGCACGGCGCTCTATCCCGCCCTGGTGCAGCTTCTCACCGCGCCGGACTACCCCCGTGCCCTCAAGGGCGTGCGCGCCGACTGCGCCTTGCGCCTTCTCGCGGGCGGGGAAACCCTTGCCGAGAGTGCCGGGGAGCTCCAGTTTACCGAGACGGGCGTCTCCGGCCCCGCGGTCTTTGATCTCTCCCGCGCCGCCGCGACGGGGGGCAAGGGCCTCGTCCTCTCGGCGGACTTCCTGCGGGCATATGACGAGGCCGCCGTGCTGACTTTATTAAAACAGCGGCAGGGAAGCCTGCCCGCTCTCCCAGCTTCGGACATGCTGACGGGCATTGTCCACAACCGCCTGGGAAAAATGCTGGTAAAGTACGCGGGCCTTGACGGAAACGCCCCGCTTCGCGCCCTGGACGATGGAGCGCTCAAAAGGCTCGCGCGCGCCTGCAAGGACTTCCGCCTCGACCTGCGCGGGACGGAGGGCTTTGACAAGGCCCAGGTGACGGCGGGGGGCGTGAAGACCTCCGGCTTCAACCCCGAGACGCTCGAGAGCTGGTTTGTCCCCGGCCTCTTCGCCTGCGGGGAGGTGCTGGACATCGACGCCGACTGCGGGGGCTTCAACCTCCAGTGGGCCTGGGCCAGCGGAAGACTCGCGGGGAGGCTCGGCACATGATCCTGATCCGAAATCTCCGCCTCGAGACCGGGGAGCCTCTGGATGCCCTGCGGCAGAAGGCGGCAAAGAAGCTGCGCGTCCCGGAGGGGGACATCACGGAGTGCTTTCCCGTGAAGCGATCCCTGGACGCGCGAAAGAAAAACGACATCCACTATACCTGCTCCGCCGCCGTGAGCCTGCGGCGCGGGGAGGAGAGAGCCATGCAGAGAGCGGGAAAGGACGCCGCGCCCTACACCCCGCCCGTCTATGAGATCCCGCGTGCCGACGGCAGGGAGCGCCCCGTGGTCGTGGGCTTCGGCCCTGCGGGCATGTTCGCGGCGCTCCTGCTGGCAAAGGCCGGGGCAAAGCCCATTGTCCTGGAGCGCGGTCAGGCCGTGGAGCAGCGCTGCGCCGCGGTCGAGGCCTTCCGCCGCGGCGGGGAGCTGAACCCCGAGTCCAACGTCCAGTTCGGCGAGGGCGGGGCCGGTACCTTCTCGGACGGGAAGCTCAACACCGGCACGCACGACAGGCGCATGTTCTGGGTGCTCCGGGAGTTTGCCGCCCACGGCGCGCCGGAGAGCGTGACCTTCGATGCCAAGCCCCACATCGGCACGGACGTGCTGGTGGACGTGGTGAAAAGCATACGGGAGGAGATCCTCGCCCTCGGGGGGGAGATCCGCTTTGAGACGAAGCTTTCCGGGCTTGTGACGGAAAACGGCGCGCTCTGCGCCGCAAGGCTCAGCCACGCGGGCGTGACGGAGACCCTGCCCTGCCGTAAGCTCATCCTCGCCGTCGGCCACTCGGCCCGCGACAGCTTTGAGATGCTGTATGAGCTTGGTATCGAAATGGAGCGCAAACCCTTTTCCATGGGCGTGCGCATCGAGCATAAGCAGGAAGCCGTCGACCTTGCCCAGTACGGGCGCGCGCGGGGAGAGCTCCCGGCGGCGGATTACAGCCTGAATGTCCACCTGCCGGACGGGACGAGCGCCTATACCTTCTGCATGTGCCCGGGCGGCAAAGTCTTCGCCGCGGCCTCGGAGGCGGGCGGCATCGTCACCAACGGCATGAGCTACTCGAAACGCGACGGGGAAAACGCCAACGCGGCCCTGCTCGTCACCCTGCACACCGAAGACTTCCCCGGCGAGGGGGTCCTCGCGGGCATGTGCTGGCAGCGGGAGATCGAGCGCGCGGCCTATGCGTATACCGGCTCCTATCAGGCGCCCGCGCAGCTGGTGGGGGACTTTCTCAAAAAGCGCCCCAGTACGGGGCCGGGGGCCGTCACGCCCAGCTATGAGCCGGGGGTGTGCTGGGGTGATCTGCGGCGGGTGCTGCCCGCAAGGATTACCGACGTGCTGCAAAATGCCATCCCGGAACTCGGCAGGAAGCTCCGCGGCTTTGACGATCCGGCGGCGGTGCTCACCGGGCCCGAGACGCGCTCGTCCTCGCCGGTGCGCATCCTGCGGGATGAGGGCCTGCAGAGTCCGACGCTCCGCGGCCTCTATCCCTGCGGGGAGGGCGCGGGCTATGCCGGCGGCATCACCTCCGCCGCGGTGGACGGCCTAAGGTGCGCGGAAGCGGTTTTGAGAGAACAATGAAGCTTACCAAAACGGAAAAAATCATATTCTTCGCCCTGCTCGCCCTGGGGGTCTTCGCGCGGGTATGGCGCTTCGGCTCCGCGCCGCCGGGGCTCAACCAGGACGAGGCCTTCGCCGCTTATGAGTCCTGGGCCCTGCTGCGCTTCGGGCAGGACAGCTCCCTGCACCCCTGGCCGGTCTATCTCACCGCCTGGGGCAGCGGCATGAACGCGCTGGAGAGCTATCTGATGCTGCCCTTCCTCGCCCTCTTCGGGGTGAAGGTCTGGGTCATCCGCCTGCCGCAGCTCCTGCTGGGGCTTGCGGCCCTGCCCGCGGCCTTCTCCGTCGGACGGCGATTGGGGGGCAATCGCGGCGGCCTCTGCGCCCTCGCGGTGCTCGCCCTCTGCCCCTGGCATGTGCTGCTCTCGCGCTGGGCGCTGGAGTCCAACATGGCACCGAACCTGCTGCTCCTGGGCCTGTGCTTTTTTCTCAAGGGCCTGGAGGACGGGCACTTTCTGCCCCTCTCGGCGCTTTTTTACGGCCTCGCCCTCTACGCCTATTCCGCCGTCTGGCCCGTGATGCCGCTGCTTCTCGGCCTCATGCTTCTGTACGCAAGGCCGCGCTTTGATCGGTCTCTCGCCCTCGCGGGCGTGATCCTCGCGGCCCTGGCCCTGCCGCTCGTGGCCTTTCTCGCGGTAAACTACGGGCTGATGGACGAATTCAAAATCGGCCCCTTCTCGGTGCCAAGGCTGGTCGCGGCGCGGTCGGGGGAAATTTCCCTCCGGAATATCCCCGAAAACCTCAAGACCATGGGGGGCATCCTGGCCCGCCAGTCGGACGGGCTCAAGTGGAACAGCCCCGGCGCCTTCGGCCTTTTCTATCCGGTGCTGTTCCCGGTCTTCGGAGTCCTCGGCCTCGGGGCGCTTTTGTATCGGTCGGTCAGGGCCCTCCGCGCGCGGCGCTTTGACGCGGCGGTGCTGCTTCTCATCTGGCTTTTATGCGGTGTGAGCCTCGCCGCGCTCATCTCCGTGAACGTCAACCGCATGAATTTCCTGCTCATGCCCCTGGGCCTGACCACGGCCCTCGGAGCGTTTGCGGCGCTGGGGCTCGCGGGGCGGTACGGCCGCGCGGCGGGAATCGTTCTGCTTGCGGTGCTGCTGGTGTTCTTCGGCTTTTTCGCGCGCTACTATTTTACGGAGTATGCCGACTCCCTGAACGGGGAGTTCACCCTCGGCTGGGACGCGGCGCTAAAGGAGGCGCTTTCCCATGAGGGGACGGTCTACGTGACCGGGGCGCTTTCGTACCCGAAGCTCCTGCTCGCGGCGGAGATCTCCCCGCAGGACTTCAACAATACGGTGGAGTACGCCGTTTACCCGGCGCAGTATCTGAGTCCCCTGCGCTTTGACCGCTTTGTCTATTGTGAGGACAGCGATCCGCCCTTTGACATGTTCGGCGTCTACGTCCTCTGGAACGGCGCGCCCACGGCGCGCCTGGAGAGCGCGGGCTTCACCGTCCGCCGCTTTGGCTGCTTCGAGGTATTATGGCGATAACGCAAAAATGACCTGCCGGAATGGCAGGTCATTTTTGTATGGTGCGGCCGAAGGCCGGAAGGGCTTATTCGTAGTCGACCACGTTTGCCCAGCGCAGCAGGAAGTCGCGCTCCTCCAGCTTGCCCTTGACGGACTGGGAGGCGGCCACGATGGGCATCCACTTCTGCACATAGCTCTTCTCGATGTTGCTGCCCTCGCAGAACATGTCGAGGTACTTTTCGGCAAGGTCAGCCTCGCCGCGCAGATGGAAGGTCAGAAAGCTTCTCGCCGCGTCCGCGGAGGCGTTGCCCTGGGTGGCGTGTGCCCAGTCGATGACATAGAGCTCGTTTTTCGGGGTCAGGATGATGTTCGAGGGGCAGAGATCTCCGTGGCAGAGCTTGTCATGGTTGGGCAGGCCCTCCAGGCGGATCAGCAGCTCGTAGCGGGTGACGGGGTCAAGATCGGCGGTGAGGATCTTGCGGTTCATCTTGTCCTTGAGCCTTGACAGCAGCGGGCTCTTCTTCGTGTGGATGAGAAGCTGGGTGTCTACCATCATTTCAAGGTACTTGTCGGTGTTCGCGGGATCGTCGCGCATCAGGTGGGAGAGGGTCTCGCCCTCGATATACTCGGAGATGATGGCCCACTTGCCGTCGATGGTGGTGACCTCGAGAATTTTCGGCACATTCAGGCCCACGTCCTCCACACGGGCCTGGTTCAGGGCCTCGTTGAGGATGTCCGCCTTGCCGAAGCTGTGGTTGAAGACCTTGACGCACCGGTCACCGTCGCGGTAAATGACCTTGTTTTTGCGTTCAGCGATCACATTTTCCAGATTCATTTTCATGCTCTCCCTTCCAGCTGAGTTTCATCGGGCTTGGGGGTTTCCCGGAACGTATTGCCGTAGTAGGCGTTGAGGTACATCTGCTTGATCTCGCTCATGAGCGGGTAGCGGGGATTGGCCCCGGTGCACTGGTCGTCAAAGGCCTGCTCGACCATCTCGTCGAGCGTTGCGAGGAAGGCGGCCTCATCCTCCACATAATCATGGATGGTGGGCTTGATGCCGATAGTGGCCTTCAGCTCGTCGATCTTCGCAATCAGGGCCTCCAGCTTTTCGCTGTCGGTATTGCCGCCGCAGCCGAGGGCGTCCGCCACCATGGCGTAGCGCGCGAGGGTGTGCGGGTGGTCGTACTGGGGGAAGGTGCCCATCTTGGTGGGGGCCTCGGCAGCGTTGAAGCGCAGCACCTCATCCATCATGAGGGCGTTTGCCAGGCCGTGGGCCACATGGTGGAACGCGCCGAGCTTGTGGGCCATGGAGTGCATCACGCCGAGGAAGGCGTTGGCGAAGGCCATGCCGGCCATGGTGGCGGCGTTGGCGACCTTCTCGCGGGCCTCGACGTCGCTGCCGTCGGCGTATGCGCGCGGCAGGTAGGCAAAGAGGTTCTTGAGCGCCTGCAGGGCCAGGCTGTCGGTGTAGTCGGTGGCCATGACGGAGGCAATGGCCTCGAGCGCGTGGGACACCGCGTCGATGCCGGAGGAGGCGGTCAGTCCCTTCGGGGCGGTCATGTGGTAGTCCACATCGACGATGGCCATGTTGGGCATCAGCTCATAATCGGCCAGGGGGTACTTGATATGGGTCTTCTCGTCGGTGATGACGGCGAAGGGCGTCGCCTCGCTGCCGGTACCGGCGGAGGTGGGCACGCAGATGAAGTAGGCCTTTTCGCCCATCTTCGGGAACTTGTAAATGCGCTTGCGGATATCGGAGAAGCGCATGGCCATGTCGGCAAAGTCGGCCTCGGGGTGCTCATAGAGGACCCACATGATCTTGGCCGCGTCCATCGGGGAGCCGCCGCCGAGGGCAATGATGACATCGGGCTTAAAGGAGGCCATCTGCTTGGCGCCCTCTCTCGCGCAGGCGAGGGTCGGGTCGTTCGGCACGTCGAAGAAGCAGGTGTGCTGGATGCCAAGCTCCTCAAGCTTTGCGAAGATGGGCTCTGCCGCCCCGGTCTTGTAGAGGTGCGGGCCCGTCACGACGAAGGCGCGCTTCTTGCCCATCTCCTGGAGCTCATTGAGTGCCACGGGCAGGCAGCCCTTCTTGATATAGATCTTTTCCGGCGCGCGGAACCAGAGCATATTCTCCCTTCTTTCCACCACGGTCTTGATATTGAGCAGGTGCTTGACACCCACGTTTTCGCTCACGGAGTTGCCGCCCCAGGAGCCGCAGCCGAGGGTCAGCGAGGGCAGGAGCTTGAAGTTGTAGAGATCTCCGATGCCGCCGTGGGAGGACGGGGTGTTCACCACGATGCGGCAGGTCTTCATCCGCGCCTGGAAGGCGGCGAGCTTGTCCTGGCCGGTGGCGATGTTGAGATAGATGGAGGAGGTGTGGCCGAGGCCGCCGCCCCGGATCAGCGCGTCCGCCTTCTCCAAGGCGTCGGCAAAGTCCTTCGCCCGGTACATGGCGAGCACGGGGGAGAGCTTTTCGTGGGCAAACTCCTCGCTCTTGTCGGTGGACTCCACCTCGCCGATGAGGATCTTGCTGCCCTCGGGGATCTCCACGCCCGCGAGCGCCGCGATCTTCGCGGCGGGCTGGCCGACGATGCCGGCGTTCAGGGAGCCGTTGATGATGATGGTTTTGCGGACCTTCTCCAGCTCCTCGTCCTTGAGAAAGTAGCAGCCGCGCCGGGCAAACTCGGTGCGCACCTGATCGTACACGCCGTCGAGCACGACGACGGACTGCTCGGACGCGCAGATCATGCCGTTGTCAAAGGTCTTGGAATGGATGACGGAGTTGACCGCGAGGAGGATGTCGGCCGTGTCGTCGATGATGGCGGGGGTGTTGCCCGCGCCGACGCCGAGGGCCGGGGTGCCGGAGGAGTAGGCGGCGGTGACCATGCTGGGGCCGCCGGTGGCGAGGATGATGTCGGACTCCTTCATGAGAAGCCTGGTCATCTCACGGGAGGGGGCGCTGATCCAGCCGATGATGTCCTCGGGCGCGCCCGCCGCGACCGCGGCCTCGAGCACGACCTTCGCCGCCTCGACGGTGCTGCTCTTGGCCCTGTGGTGGGGGCTGATGATGATGCCGTTGCGGGTCTTGAGCGCGAGCAGGGTTTTGAAAATGGCGGTGGAGGTGGGGTTTGTCGTCGGGATGATGGCGCACACGAGGCCCAGGGGCTCGGCGATCTTCTTCATGCCGTAGGCCTTGTCCTCTTCAATCACGCCGCAGGTCTTGGTGCTGCGGTAGGCGTTGTAGATATACTCGGAGGCAAAGTGGTTCTTGATGACCTTGTCCTCCACAATGCCCATGCCGGTCTCCGCCACCGCGGCCTTTGCCAGCGGGACACGGGCCTTGTTGGCCGCCGTGGCCGCGGCGAGGAAGATGGCGTCCACCTGCTCCTGGGTATAGGTGGCGTACACGGCCTGGGCCGCCTTGACGCGGGCGATCTCCGCCTCCAGCGCCTCGAGTGTATCAATCACGGGATAGTCTTTGCTCAAATTCGTTCAGCTCCCTTTCTTTTCCGGTAACAAGTATGATCCTCTCCGGATCGTCAAAATAATAACAGAATTGCATAAAAACTGCAATTATCATTCTTGCCGAAGTTTCGCATTTTCAGCCCCTGCCGGAGGGCCTTTTCTTGGGCAGTTTTCTATATGCCTGTTTTATCGCATCAATCGCCCCAGCAGCGCGTCTGTCCGCACGATGCCGAAGCTGCGGGAATCGACAGCCTCCTCCCGCGCGTCGCCCAGGACAAAGAGCTCGCCCTGGCGCAGGATCAGGGGATAGACCGGCCCCTCAGGGCGGGGATCGGTGCGCGTGAAGCTGTAGCTGCCGCGCTCGGCGATGCCGTTGATGTAGGCGATGCCCTCGCGCACGTCCACGCTGTCGCCGGAGACCGCCGCCACCCGCCGCACGGCGGGTGTGCCGTCGGGAAGTCGCAGGCACACAAGGTCGCCGCGCTTGCATTCTCCCGTCATACGCAGGTACAAAACGGGCTGGCCTTTCTTATAGGCGGGGCGCATCCCGTCGTCCCCCTGCAGCAGCACCCCGAAAAAGAGCCCGAAGGCCACCGCCAGCAGGACGACCACGCCGAGGGCGATGCGGATGCGCCGCATGAGCGCCCGGTGCTCCCGGTCATAGCCGGAGCTTCTTGCGTTCGTCGGCATGCTCACTCCTCCGTCCCGTCGAGCACCGGGAAGGGCAGGCGCTCAAAAATGTCGCGCTTTTTGTCCACGCCGGGGTAGACCTCCAGCAGGGTCAGCCCCTCGGGCCGCAGGGTGAAGACGCAGCGCTCCGTCACATACAGGACCTGCTGCCCGTTCTGCACGGCCCGCGGCCCGGAGAAGCTGATGCTGCGCACCTTCTCCACAATCTTTGGCACCGTGCCCTCCCGCACGATGCAGACCCTTCCGTCCTCCTCCGTGACCTGCAGACCCTTGGTGTCGAAGGTCAGACAGAAGACCACCTTCTTCGTCGCGGCGGTGATGTTGCCGAAGCCCCCGATGCCGGAGGCCTGGTCCGCGCCGCGGTGGGCGTTGACGTTGCCGAGGCGGTCCATCTCCAGGGCCCCCATGAAGCAGACATCGAGGCCGCCCCCGTCGTAAAAATCAAACTGCATGGACATGTCGCAGATGGCGTCCGCGCCGATCATCGCGCCGAACTCTGCTCCGCCAGCCGGGAGACCGCCGGTGCCGCCTGACTCCACCGAGAGCGTGAGATCCTGCAAAATCCCCGCGGCGGCGGCGTACTTGCTGACCTTCTCGGGGATGCCGACGCCGATGTTGATGATGTCCCCGCGCTTTAGCTCCCTTGCCGCCCGGCGCCCGATGATCTCCGCCTCGCTTCCGCGCGCCTTGCCGCTCCTGGCGTTTTCGCCCTCCAGACGGTGATACCAGTACTGCATATGGCTTGCCGGGACATGGATGTCCCCGGAGAGAGTGCCGAAGGCCTCGTTGTCGCGCTCCGGCTCGCACACGACCACCACATCCACCAGCACGGCGGGCAGGATGATGTCCCGGGGGCGGCTGAAGTCGGAGCGCACCCGGTCCACCTGCACGATGACCTTGCCGCGGTTTCGCCGGGTGAGCTGGGCGATGGAGAGCGCGTCAATGGTGCTGTACTCCCCCTCAAAGGAGATGTTGCCCTTGGCGTCCACGGAGCTTGCCTTGATGAGGGCGATGTCGAAGGCGGGCAGGCGGTAGCGGAGGTACTCCTCCCCCTCAATGTCCACGACCTTCACCAGTGTCTCGTCGCGGGAAATGCGGTTGAGGCCGGGACCCTCCACCCGGGGGTCGGCAAAGATGCCGAGACCCACCTTCGTGATGTAGCTGTCGTGGCCCCCGGCCTGGGCGCGCATGGCGTGGGACATGGGGCCGAGCGGGAGATTGTAGGCCTCGAAGCGGTCCTCCAGCACCAGCTTCTTGGTGCTCGGCATGGACCCGAAGTGGCCGCAGATGATCTTGCCCACGGCCCCCTCGCGGATATAGTTTTCCGCGCCGCGGTTCGGGTCAAAAAGTCCGAAGCCCGCCGAGGACACCAGGGTCAGGTTATTCGGGTGCCCGGTCGCGCGGAAGCGTTCGGTGATGGCGTCGTGCAGCTTCTCGGGGTTTGCCGTGCCGACAAAGGAGTTGAGGCCGATGACGGCCCCGTCCGGGATCAGCGCCGCCGCTTCATCGGCGGTCATGATTTTGAACATAAAAATCACTCCACTTTTTTAATGGCTCTGGCCGAGAAAGCCCTCAAGGATCAGGCTTGCCGCCACCGCGTCCACGTTTTTGCGGTGCTGCTTTTCCTTTTTCCCGGCGCTGTGCAGGATGGCGTGGGCCTCGATGCTGCTGCGCCGCTCGTCCCAGAGGATGACGGGAAGCCCCGTCTCTTTTATAAGCAGCTCGCGGAAGGTGCGGCTCTTCTCGGCGCGCGGCCCCTCCGTGCCGTCCATGTTCTTCGGCAGGCCCAGCACCAGCGTGCCCACGTCCCGGGACTTCGCCTCGTCGGCGATGCGTTTGGCGGCCCGGTCCATGTCCCATTCCTGCATGGTCCAGGCCTCGCCCGCCAGCATGCCCAGCAGGTCCGAGACCGCAAGCCCGATGCGCTGGTCGCCGTAGTCGATTGCCATGGTGCGCATGTGCGTCCCTCCTATTTCTTGTGCTTCAATCTTGTAAACAACCTCGGCGCGGCCTCGCCCGCCTTTGCCACAAAGGAGAAGGCCGCGTAGCTGAGCGGGACGCTCCCCGTGCGGATCACCGCGCACAGGGCCTGCACCGCGGGGCCGCCGAACACGTCTGAGCTTCGCGCCCGGACATGCTCGTTTTCCAGGATGCGGCGGATTTCCGCCTCCTTCTCTTCCTTCGTGAGCGTGCACTTCGGGGAGAAGAGCGTGGTCATGCACGAGAAGATCCCCTTCATGAACATGTAGCGGAAGTCCCGCTGATCCTCCGCGCCGAAGCGCTCACACAGCTCCTGCATGCGCTCGTCGGCCAGCACGCACACGTCCGGCTTCTTATCATAATACCGGGTGATCAGGCTCTCCCCCGGGTGCATGATGTACTGATAGCGGATCTCCGGCAGCACCGCGACGGAGCCTGCCCGCTCCAGGCAGTCGTAGATGAAAAGCCGGTCCTCGCCCCAGCGAAAATCCGCAAAGCGCAGATTGCCCTTCTGAATGAGCGCGGCCCGGAAGAGCTTGCCCCAGACCTGGTTTAAGAGATTGGCCTTGTAGAGCCGCCCCAGAGCCGTGCCCAGGGTGTCGGGCGTGTAGAGGGCCTGCGGCTCAAAATAGCGGTTCTCGCTCCCGTCCGGCTGGAGGATGCTGAAGCCCATCAGCACAAGGTCGGCTCCCCCGCCGTTTTTAATGGCGTATTCCAGCGCGTCCGGGGAGAGCAGATCGTCCGCGTCGGAGAACATGAGGTACTCCGTCCCGTCCGGCACCGCCTCGAGGGCGACGTTGCGCGCCCTGGCCGGGCCGCCGTTCGGGATGCGGATGGGCAGCAGTCGCGCATCCTCCCCCTGCAGGCGCTCCAGGATCGCCGCTGTTTCGTCCGTCGAGCCGTCGTCCACCACGATGAGCAGGAGATCGCCCATGCTCTGGTTCAAAACGCTCCTCACGGTCTTTTCAATGGTGGCTTCGGCGTTGTAGGCGGGCACGATCACCGCCGCCCGCGGGGTCTTCTGCTGCGTGGCTGTTTCTCCGTTCATCGCGCGCTCTCCTCCTCCGGACAGGCATGCCAGACCTCCGCCAGAAAGGTATAGACGGGCATCAGCTCCAGAAAGGCGTCCGCCACGATGGCGGGCAGCTCTGGTGTGAAGGCCGCGCCGCCGAGGTCAAAGCTCTTTGCCAGGCCCACGTATTTGCGGTTATACCAGGCGTCCAGCAGGGGATCGCCGTGCAGGGCCTTGGGGCGCTTGTAGGGCTGGCCCATGAGCTGCCAGCCGCCGCGCTCGGCAGCCTTCGCCATGCGCAGGAAGCGGGCGGGATTGGCGTCGATGCTGCGGCGGTAGACCTCCATCTGGGCGGGACTTACCTCCCAAAAGCCCATGCCGTATTCATAGGCCGAGGGGGAGACCTCAAACCAGAAGGCGGGGCCGTGCTTCGATACATCGCTTGTCCAGATCGTGAACCACAGATGGTCCTTGTAGGGCCCCCGGCCGAAGAGCCGCCGCGCGTCCCGGTAAATGCGGGAGATGTGCACAAAGCCCTCAAAGCCGGGGCGGCGCCGCTTCATTTCCTCATAGGTCTCCGCCGCCATGGCCTTGAAGGGGGTGTTGACAAAGTCCTCAAATTCCTGCTTGTGGGCGAGAAACCACGGCCGTTCGTTGTTGAAGGCGAGCTCCCATAGGAAGCTGCCGGTCTTTTCACTGAAACCAGAAAACATGCCTTTACCGTCTTTCTTAGAATGTCGGTATTCTATCACAATCCAGCCCCCCGCGCAACGGTGAGAAACAAAACAAGGCAGACCCGGAAAGCCGGATCTGCCTCGGAATATCACATATCAGTGCTTGCCCTGCTGCTTGAGCTCCTCCAGCTTTTTCTGCTCCCTCGCCCTGGCGCGGCGGGGATTGCGGATAAAGACCAGGATGCCGATGCCGAGCAGGGTCAAGAGAATGGCGAGGATGCAGAGCGTGCGCACCACGGGGCCGCGCCCCGCGATCCAAAGGCTGATGACGCCGCCGATGGCGGCCACGCCGTAGAGCACCAGCACGGTCTGCTTCTGGCTCATGCCGAGGGCCAGCAGGCGGTGGTGGAAGTGGCCCTTGTCCGCCTGGAAGGGACTCTGCCCGTGGGCAAGGCGGCGGATGACCGCAAAGCCCGTGTCGGCCAGCGGCAGGGCGAAGGCCACCACGGTCTGCAGCTTGAACAGGCCGAGGATGGACACCGTCGCCAGGATGAAGCCCAGAAACTGCGAGCCCACATCCCCCATGAAAATCTTGGCGGGGTTGAAGTTGAAGGGGATGAAACCGAGGCAGGCGCCGATGAGGGCGGTGAGGATGATGGCGGCGGAGGGCTCAGCCGTGAAGAAGAGGATGGACGCCACGAGCAGGAAGAACGAGCAGATGGCCGTCACCCCGGCGGCAAGGCCGTCCAGCCCGTCGATGAGGTTGAAGGCGTTGGTGCACAGCACGATCCACAGAATCGTGATGGGCGCGCTGAACCAGCCGAGCTCCATATAGGTCTGGGTCACGGGCCAGGTCACGGCGTCGATGATGAGGCCGAAGCGCACGCACACAAAGGCCGCAAATACCTGCAGCACCAGCTTTACCGTGGGCTTCAGGTTCACAATGTCGTCCACAAAGCCCATGCCCGCGATGATGAACGCGCCGATCACAATGCCGTAGATTTTCTCCGACACCTGCACAAACAGCAGCACAGCGAGGAAAAAGCCCACAATGATCGCAAGCCCGCCCATGCGGGGGATGGGGTGGTTGTGCACGCGCCGGTCGTCCTTGGGGATGTCCATGGCGCCGATGCGCTCGGCAAAGCGCTTGACCGGCGGGGTCATGCGGTTGCAGACCACCAGCGCCACCACAAACGCGGAAAAGAGCGCCAGCCAGGGGTTTAAGTTCGGAAACATAAGCTTCCTCCAATTAAAACGGCTTTTCGACCAGGCCGATCTTCTTATAGACCTTTCTGAGCGTACGGCGGGCAACGGCGCTCGCCTTCTGCGCGCCCTGGGTGTAGACCTCCTGCAGATACGCCTTGTCGGCGATCATGCGCTCGGCCTCCTCGCGGATGGGGCGGAGGTTTTCAATGACCGCCTCGCCAACGGCGGGCTTGAAGACGCCGTAGCCCCTGCCGTCAAACTCTTCCTCGATCTCGGCATAGCTCTTGCCGGTGACGGAGGCGTAGATGTTCATGAGGTTTGCCACGCCCGGCTTGTTCTCCGGGTCGAAGCGGACGCAGCGCTCGGTGTCGGAGTCCGTGACGGCGCGCTTAAACTTGCGGGCAAGCTCGTCGGGGCTGTCCATCAGGAAGACGCAGCCCTGGGGGTCGGACTTGGACATCTTGGACGAGGGGTTCGAGAGACTCATGATGCGCGCGCCCACCTTGGGGATATAGGGCTCGGGCACCTTGAAGGTCTCACCGTAGAGGTTATTGAAGCGGATGGCAATATTGCGCGTCAGCTCGCAGTGCTGCTTCTGATCCTCCCCCACGGGGACAAAGTCGGCCTGATACAGCAGGATGTCCGCCGCCATCAGGGAGGGGTAGGTGAAGAGGCCGCCGTTGATGTTGTCGGCGTGTTTGGCGCTCTTGTCCTTGAACTGCGTCATGCGCGACAGCTCCCCAAACATGGTGTAGCAGTTGAGGATCCAGCCGAGCTCGGCATGCTCGTGCACATGGCTCTGGAGAAAGAGGGTGTTCTTCTCCGGATCCAGGCCGCAGGCGATGTACTGGGCGAGCTGGGTCGTGGAGCGGCGGCGCAGCTGCTTGGGATCCTGCCGCACGGTGAGGGTGTGCAGGTCCGCCATGAAGTAATAGCAGTCAAACTGCTCCGGCAGCTCGCTCCAGTTTTTCACCGCGCCGAGATAGTTGCCGAGGTGCAGATCGCCCGAGGGCTGAATGCCCGAGAGCATGACTTTTTTCTTTTCGCTTGCGTTGTCCATAAGACTGTTCCTCCAGTGTTGACAAATTTCCACGTTTCTATCTATTTTAACAAAAGAACTGATACTTGACAACTGCCAATTTACAAAATAATATAGCAGGAGAAAAAGCCCCTCTCCGCCCCGGTTTGCGAACCGGGGCACCTCCCCCAAGGGGGGAGGCAAGACCCGGCTCCCCCTGTGGGGGAGCTGTCACGGCGCGTGTTCGACCGCGCCGTGACTGAGAGGGTTTTATATCATCCGCACGGAGGAAAAATATGAAAGATATAAGCTGGTTCAACGACATGGAAGCGCGCATCCCCACCGGGGAGGTGCGCACGCGCTTTGCCCCCTCTCCCACGGGCTACATGCACGTGGGCAATCTCCGCACGGCGCTCTATACCTATCTCATTGCCCGCCACGGCCAGGGCAAATTCATCCTGCGCATCGAGGACACCGACCAGGGCCGCCTGGTGGAGGGCGCGGTGGATGTCATCTACAAGACCATGGCCGAGTGCCATCTCGAGCATGACGAGGGGCCCGACGTGGGCGGCCCCGTGGCCCCCTATGTGCAGACCGAGAGACGGCCCCTCTATAAGGAATATGCCGAGCTTCTCATGGAGCGGGGCCACGCCTACCGCTGCTTCTGCGAGAAGACAGAGAGCGAGGAGGATTCCGGCGACTTTAACCGCGGGGACGACCCCTGCCGCAGCCTCAGCCGCGCCGAGTCCGACCGCCTTGCCGCGGAAGGGAAGCCCTTTGTCATCCGCCAGCGCATCCCGCATGAGGGCAGCACCACCTTCCACGACGAAATTTTCGGCGACATCACCGTGGAGAACAAGAGCCTTGACGACCAGGTGCTCTTAAAGCGTGACGGCCTGCCCACCTACAACTTCGCCAACGTCATCGACGACCACCTCATGGGCATCACCCATGTCGTGCGCGGCAGCGAGTATTTAAGCTCCGCCCCCAAGTACAATCTCCTGTATGAGGGCTTCGGCTGGCCCATCCCGAAGTACGTCCACTGCTCGCCCGTCATGCGCGACCAGCACAACAAAATGTCCAAGCGCCACGGCGACCCCTCCTATGAGGACCTGATCGCCCAGGGCTACCTGACCGACGCGGTCATCAACTACGTGACCCTGCTCGGCTGGAGCCCGAGAGGAGAGCGGGAGATCTACTCGCTCGACGAGCTCAAGGAGGTCTTTGATCTCTCCGGCATCTCCAAGTCCCCCGCCATCTTCGACATTGAAAAGCTCCGGTACTTCAACGCCGAGTACATCCGCGCCATGTCGCCCGAGGCCTTTGCGAAGGTGGCCGAGCCCTTTATCCGCCGGTCGGTGAAAAACCCCGCCATTGACGCTGCCGCCGTCGCGGCCCTTTTGCAGCAGCGCACCGAGGTGCTGACCGAGATCCCCGAAAAGGTGGACTTCTTCGACGCCCTTCCCGACTACGACACGGAGCTTTTTGTGCACAAAAAGTCCAAGTCCGACAAAGACTCCTCCCGCGCGGTGCTCGAGAAGGTGATCCCCGCCTTTGAGGCCCTTTCCGACTGGAACGACGAGGGCATCATGGACGTGATGGTCAAGCTTGCCGAGGCTGAGGGCGTGAAGAACGCCAAGGTCATGTGGCCCGTGCGCATCGCGGCGGCGGGCAAGGCCGTCACCCCCGGCGGCGCGGTGGAGATCTGCCGCATTCTGGGCAGGGACGAGTGCCTGCGGAGACTGCGCGCCGGTCTCGGGAAGCTGGGATAATTCTCTCCCGAAAAATCCCATCCCATACACAAAGCCGCCCGGGCATGCCTCCGGGCGGCTTTCAAACGACTGCGGGAGGCGCTGAATAAAGCAAGACATACGGATTGTTCAGCGTTTCCCCCAAAAAAGGAGGCGGGACATGGATCTCATATCGGGCGGCTTTCTGCTGTTTGCGGCGCTCACGGTGCTCGTTTACCGTGCCCTGCCGCCGGGTCTGCGGCCGAAGTGGCTGCTGCTCATGAGCGCCGTTTTCTATCTTTGGGCGGATGTCCGCTGCGGCCTCTTCCTGCTGCTGAGCGTGCTGAGCTGCTGGGGCGCCGCCCTGTACCTGCCACGGGCGAAGCGCAAAAGGCTGCTGCTCGGCCTCGCGCTCCTTTTCAACCTCGGCCTGATGGCGGCGCTGAAGCTTCTGCCGCGCCTCTTGGCGCGCATGGGCGGCGGGGGCTTTGCCCTGCTCTATCCCCTGGGTCTCTCCTTTTACAGTCTCCAGGCGGCGGGTTACGTGATCGACGTGTACCGCGGCCGAATCGCCCCGGAAAAAAAGCTCTGGCGCTTTGCCCTGTTTCTCTGCTTTTTCCCGGTGGTCTCCCAGGGCCCCATCTCCCGCTGGGAGCAGCTTGCGCCCCAGCTCTTCGCCGGGCGGGAGCCGGCGGGGCGTGAGTTCGCCTTCGGGGCACAGCTCATGCTCTTCGGCTACTTCAAAAAGCTTGTGATCGCGGATCGCGCGGGGCTTCTCGTGGACACGGTCTACAACGCGCCGGGGCAATATGCGGGCCTCGCGGTATGCCTCGCGGCGCTTCTGTACACCTTGCAGCTCTACACCGACTTCTCCGGCTGTGTGGATATCTGCCGGGGCGCGGCGCAGATGCTGGGCATCGACCTCGCGGAGAACTTCCGCCGCCCCCTCTTCTCCCTGAGCATCCGGGAGTTCTGGCGGCGCTGGCACATCACCCTCGGCGCCTGGTTCCGGGACTACCTCTATTTTCCCCTCGGCGGCAGCCGGCGTGGGAGCGGGCGCGCGCGGCTCAACACCCTGCTGGTCTTCGCGGCAAGCGGACTCTGGCACGGGGCGGGGCTGAACTTCCTCTTCTGGGGGCTCTTCAACGGCCTTTGCATCGTGACCGGCCCGTCGGCCCTGAAGCTGCGCGACGGGCTCTGGCGCCGTCTGGGGGCAAAGCAAACGCCGCAGCTTCTTCGCCTGCTGGGCTGCTTTTTCCTGGTGGTGTTCGGCTTCCACTTCTTCCGCGCCCCCGGACTCTCGGCGGGCCTCGGCATGGCGCTGGACGCCGTGCGCGGCTTCTCTCTCTCCGCGCTCACGGACGGGAGTCTCCTGGCCCTCGGCCTCGACGGGAAGGACACGCTGGTGCTCTGGCTTTCGCTGGTGCTGCTGCTCGCGGTCTCCCTCCTTGAAGAGAAGCTTGGCACCGTGCCCCTGCGGGAAGAACTTGCCCTTCTGCCCCTGCCCCTGCGCTGGGCGCTCTGGCTCCTGGGTCTCGCCGCGGTCCTGATCTTCGGCGTCTACGGCCCCGGCTACGACCGCGCCCAATTCATCTACATGGGTTTTTAATACGGCGCGACATTGTACAGGGTTACAGGTTATCGCCCGGACTGCACCTCGTACAGGGCAGAACCTCACGCTCGATACGAAAGGTATGGCAAGACCGGCCATCGCCCGGACTGCACCTCGTACAGGGCAGAGCCTCACGCTCGATACGAAAGGTATGGCAAGACCGGTCATCGCCCGGACCGCACTTTGTACAGGGCAGAACCTCACGCTCGATATGAAGGGCGTGGCAGGATCGCTTATCGCCCGACACGGCACACTTCTTTAAGCTCCCTTTACGAAAGGGAGCTGTCAGCGAAGCTGACTGAGGGATCGGCCGGCTGCGCGGGAAGGCATCGTCTCTGCGGCACGACAAAGTACAATGTACGATAGTCGCGGGAAAAAAGGCCCGGTGTCAGCAGAAATGTATATCGCGTCTCAGCGGCCCTTTTCTCTTTGGAGTCCAAGAACCGTTTCTCTTTTCGGGCAAGAGCCGAAAAGAGAAATGGGTCTTGATCCACCTGTGGGCAGCCAACGAAAGGAGCGGCAAGCAAATGAAAACCGAAAAAAATCACACCCGCCGCAGCCTTCTTTTCCTGCTGCTGGCCCTGCTGCTGGTGCTGGCGCTCTGGCAGATCTTCGACCGCAAGACCGCCTGCTGGTACACGGAAAAGGTGCGCGGCTTCTATAACGAAGAGCCGCAGACCATGGACGTGCTCGGCTTCGGCTCGAGCCGCATGTACTGCACCCTCAACCCCCTGGTGCTGCACCGCGAGACGGGGCTTCGCGCCTATGTGCTGGCAAGCCAGCAGCAGCCCCTTCGCGCGACCCTCTCCTATATGCGCGAGGCGCTGAGGTACCAGAGCCCGCGCCTTCTGATCCTCGAGGCCACCATGGCCTTCAAAAGCCCCGCCGAGATCGGCGAAGCAGAGATCCGCGACTGCCTGGACCCGCTGCCCTGGTCCATGGAAAAGCTCTCGCTCATCCGGAACCTGGTCCCCGAGGGGGAGCGGGCCTCCTACTACTTTAATCTCCTCAAATACCACCAGCGCTGGAAGGAGCTGAGCGCGCGGGACTTCGACTTTTCTTACCTAAAAAAGCGTGATGTCTTCCGGGGCTACATGTACCTCACCCCGGAACGCGGGGCCGACTGCCGCGCCCAGCGCTATGACGGGGTCGAGGCTGTCCCCATCCCGGCGGAAAACCTCGCCCTGCTGCGGGAAATGCAGAGCCTTGCCGCGACGCACGGGGCGCGGCTTCTCCTGCTGGCGGCACCCCATGAGGCGGTGACGGACGACCTCGGCTTTCTCAAAAGCCTGCACGCCTTCTGCGAATCTGAGGGCATTCCCCTGCTAGACCTGAACCTCTGCTATGACGAGCTGGGCCTCGATGCGGCGCGGGACTATTTCGACACGGGCCACTTCAACGTCCGCGGCGCGGAGAAGGCAACAAACTATATCGCCCGCTATATCCGGGAGCACTTCGACCTGCCGCCCGTCCCCCACGCGCTGGACCGCGAGTACGCGGCGGCCTGTGACGAGTGGATCACCCCCCTGCATGAAGCGTGAGCGGAAAAGCCGTGCGCTTTCCGCCGCCCCATGATACAATACACTGCATAAAATACCGTAAGGAGCAAAGCATGAACGACATCATTTTATTAAAGGTCGGCGAGATCATCCTCAAGGGCCTCAACCGCCGCCGCTTCGAGCAGAAGCTGCTGGGCAATATCCGCTGGCGCTTGAGCCGCATCGGCAAATTCAAGGCCTATATCCTCCAGTCCACGATCTATGTGGAAGCAGCGGAGGAGAACACCGACATGGACGCCGCCCTTGAGGAGCTGCGGAAGGTCTTCGGCATCGTGGCCATCTCCCGCGCCGCCGCCTGCGAAAAGGACAAGGACGCCATCGTGGAGCTGGCGAAGACCTATCTGCGCGACGAGATGCTCCGTGCCAAGAGCTTCAAGGTGGAGACCCGCCGCTCGGACAAGTCCTTCCCCCTCACGAGCGTGCAGCTCAGCCAGTATGTCGGCGGGGAGCTGGACGATGCCTTCCCCAACTGCGCGGTGGACGTGCATGATCCCGAGCTCACCGTCCATATCGAGGTGCGCGACCTCGCCGCCTATGTCCACGCCTCCCCGGTGCCCGGCGCGGGCGGCATGCCCGTCGGCTCCAACGGCGTGGCGGTCTCCCTGCTCTCCGGCGGTATCGACAGCCCCGTCTCCACCTGGATGATCGCCCGCCGCGGCGTGCGCCCCATCCCGGTGCACTTCTTCTCCTTCCCCTACACCTCCCAGCAGGCCAAGGAGAAGGTCATCGAACTGGCAGAGCTCCTCACGCCCTGGTGCGGCCGCATGCGTATGGAGGTCGTCCCCTTCACCCATATTCAGGAAGAGATCCGCGACAAATGCCCCGAGGAATACTTCACCCTCATCATGCGCCGCTTCATGATGCGCATTGCCGAGCGCATCGCCCTGGACAACGGCGCCAAGGCCATCGTCACGGGCGAAAACCTCGGCCAGGTGGCAAGCCAGACCATGGAGGCCATGGCCTCCACCCAGGCGGTGCTGAAGCTTCCCGTCCTCCAGCCGCTCATCGGCATGGACAAGAGCGAGATCATTCAGCAGGCCCGAAAGATCGGCACCTTCGAGACCTCCATCCTCCCCTATGAGGACTGCTGCACGGTCTTCACTCCGCGCCACCCGCGCACCCATCCCACCGTGCAGGAGGTCGAAGAGGCTGAGGCGGCCCTCAATGTCGGGGCCCTGGTGGACGAGGCCATGGCGGGCCTGGAAAGGATTCCGGTGGGTTATGAAGAAGAGCTTTGATACCGAGATCCTCTCCGTCGGCACGGAGATCCTCCTCGGCCACATCACCAATACCGATGCCCGTGACATCTCCGAGATGCTCGCAAAAATCGGCATCAACGTCAAATACCACACCGTTGTGGGCGATAACCCCGAGCGCCTGCGCCGCTGCGTGGAGATCGCCAAAGGCCGCGCCGACATTCTCATCACCACCGGCGGCCTCGGCCCCACCTGCGACGATCTGACCAAGACCATCGTGGCGGAAGCCTTCGGCAAGCGCCTTGTGAAAAACGAGGCCGAGGAGCATGGGCTTTACGAGTATATCGGGACCGGCCGTGGCCTCACGCCCAACACCTTCAGCCAGGCCCTGCTGCCGGAGGGCTGCACGGTCTTCCACAATCTCTGGGGCACCGCCCCCGGCTGCGCCTTCGAGGCGGCGGGAAAGCATGTCCTGCTCTTCCCCGGCCCGCCGAAGGAGTGCGTCCCCATGTTCCGGGAGTACGCCGTGCCCTACCTCCAGAAGCTCTCGGACGAGGTGATTGTCTCCCACAGCGTCAACATCTTCGGCATCGGCGAGAGCCGCGTGGACGATCTCTTTGCCGACGAGATGAACCGCATGACAAACCCCACCATGGCCCCCTACGCCAAGGAGTGCGACTGCCTGCTGCAGATCACCGCCAAGGCGGAGAGCGAGGCGGCGGCGGAGGCCATGATCGCCCCGGTGATGGCCCATGTGAAAGAGCGCCTGGGGGATGTGGTCTACGGCGTGGATCTTGACTGCCCGGAGCAGGCGGTGATGGCGCTGCTGAAGGAGCGAAACCTGACCTTTGCCACCGCTGAGAGCTGCACCGGCGGGGACATCGCCCGCCGCTTTACGGAACTGCCCGGGGCGAGCGCTTTTCTCAAGGGCGGCGTCGTGAGCTATACAAACGAAGTCAAATCCTGCATGCTTGGCGTGGACCAGCAGCTTCTCGCGGAGAAGACCGCCGTCTGCCGCGAGGTGGCCGCCGCCATGGCCGAGGGGGCCAGGGCGCGCCTGCACACCGACCTTGCCGTCAGCGTCACGGGCCTTGCCGGTCCCGACGGGGACGGCGTGCACGAGGTGGGCACCGTCTTCATCGGCCTTGCCGCCGAGGGAAAGACCTTCGTGCGCGAGACGCACATGGGCGCCTTCCGCACCCGCAGCTTTATCCGCCGCATGGCGGGCAACCACGCCTTCGACATGCTGCGCCGCTATTTGAGCGGGCTGGATGTGGAATAGAGCTTGACTTCCCTTCACAACGGGGTTACTATGAAAATACCACAGGGGAGGCGCCGCAGCGCCTGACTGCCCCTGCCTCCCCAAAACAAGAAAGGGGTCATCTCCATGAAAAAGCTGTTTACCATCGCGCTTGCCCTCGCGCTGCTCCTGGCTCTCAGCGTCCCCGCCTTCGCAGAGGATGCAAAGTATCAGAATACCCAGGCCTTTCTCAAGGACTTAGAGGGCTACGACAACGTGCAGAGCGAATTGGTCGGCGTCATTGATTTTGCCGGCGAAAACTATGAGCAGGTCAAGATCACCTACAAGAGCTCGTCTTCCGAATATATCTCCAAATTCTCGATTCTCTTCAATGAGGACGAGAAGGACGTCGTCCTCTATATGAACCCGCTCATTCAGTTTGACGAGAGCAAGCTGGATCAGGTTCTTGGGGCTGTCAACAGCATCAACGCCCAGACCACCGGTCTGAAGCTGTATGTGGATACCTCGGACAACACCGTCTCGGCGGAGCTTTTCCTGCTTGTGACGAAGGATTCGGCCGTGGAGCTTGCAGAGATGGGCCTCGGCTTTATGGTTGGTTTTACCGACAAGATTTACGAGCAGCTCTCCGAATACGCGGCATAGTTTTTTCTTGAAACTGCAAAACAAAGGCGCAGGGCTTTGCAAAGCCCTGCGCTTATGTTATACTGGGACAAAAATGAAAATAAACGGAAAAAGGAGAAAACGACATGGAAAACAGCATGGTACCGCAGGCCGCGCTTGACCGCATGGTGGGCTTCATCCAGTATTGCGGCGGGGAGCTTCTGGAGTGCGGGCAGGGCGGCGTTCTCATGCGCATTGCGATCCAGCCCCACCACTGCAATTTCTATGGAAAGGTGCACGGCGGCCTCATCAGCACCATCATGGACGCCACCGCCGGCCTCACGGCAAGCTTTGCCGGCCCCGAGCAGCGCCCGGCCGTCACCCGCAGCGCGGATATCCACTACTTCCTGCCGGTCTCCGGCGCGGAGATCTTTGCCAAGGGCCATGTGATCCGCGCGGGCAAGACCATGTGCCTGGTGTATGTGGACGTTCTCAATGCCGACGACACCATCTGCGCCACCGGCGCCTTTGAATACTTCTACGTCGACCACCACTGATACGATTTCGTGCTAAGGCGCGCGTAAACTTTTTTGAAAAAATTGAAAAAAGGGGCTTGCAAATCCCGCCGGACTGTGCTATTATTCATAAGCTGTCAATTAAAGACATGCGCG
>Ga0310697_10000929_pt1 | contig 36713 bp, 32 predicted proteins | sample 172DNAGHGlowgp2_FD_203883 | JGI IMG/M metagenome (GOLD analysis project Ga0310697, IMG submission 203883) | Sheep rumen microbial communities from Palmerston North, Manawatu-Wanganui, New Zealand - 1728 DNA GHGlow gp2 (v2) (version 2) | ecosystem: Host-associated > Mammals > Digestive system >... | reverse complement strand
AGAATCTACTACCATCTGCTATTTCCTTATTACAATTTTTACAAATCATCTCGTCACCTCAATAATATAAATTTATCTTAATTTAGATAAGCCCGACATTGCAATACTCATAGCAGCATTTACAATATCATCCTTAGCTGTTTCAAGTACCATATATGTACAGAACATTGCAATTATAACTGTAACTGCTACTGAAATCATCTGAATATATGTTGACTTAACCTGATCTAACTGCATAATTACACAATATGCATTAGCAGCTAAAACAAATGAAACAAATGCACCAGCAAGCATAACTGCAAAACCTGGCCAAGGAAGTAATAACATAACAATACCACCTGCTACAACGCCGATACCCTTATAGACACTCTTAAGACCTACAACAGCCCATACTGGTACCATACTTGGATTAGCTGTCTTATCAACTATTTTAGTTCCAACGAACAACATTACTCCTGCTATAATATCAACAATAACCATCATTATAGCAATCATGATAACATACTTAACATAAGGAAATTTCATTTCCTTAGCAGCATCACCTAGTTTTAAGTGAAGTTTTAACATTGCAAGTGCAAGTCCAATAATGTATAAAACTGCACCTACGCCAAGTAAGATAAAACTATCTGTGTTATTTCCAGAATATGCAATGTTTCTAATTTCCTCAACAGGATTCTTTACGATTCCTAATACCTTATTAACAAATGCATTTGCCTGACTTGGTCCCTGATTAAACTGACCCGCATTAAACTGCGCTCCACTGTTAAACTGACCCTGATTAAATTGTTGCTGGCCTTGGTTAAACTGTCCCTGATTTTGTGGCTGAGTAACTGCCTGTGAAGGTGCTGTGTATTCACCCTGTGAACCGTCTGCAGTTTGAGCTGCTTCAGCTACCTGATTCTGGCAATCACATACTTCGCCTTCTTCTAATGGCTTACCACACATGTTACAAAACTTTGCCATCTACTTATCCTCCAATAATTTAATTATGTCACAAGTATTATTAAATACATAAACACAAATGAATTATACCATAAGACCCTATAAAAGTAAAACGATTTAGTACACAAAGAAAGAGCGCTATGCTCTACATAACGCTCAATCTTTAGTGGGTTTTTTAGGTGCCTATAAAACAACCTTTGTCTTCTTACTCCATTCACTATAAACTTTCATTCCATTGGATAATCTCTTATATGCCCTTACCTTTACATACATGACTTTTCCTTTAGAAAATCTCTTTATAGTCACAGTCGTTTTATTGGCCTTTTTTATTTTAACAGTTTTCATAGAAGCTTTCTTTGAATAAATAACTTCATAACCATCTGCTTTCTTAACTTTCTTAAATGTAAATTTAAGTTTATTCTTCTTAAGTTTTTTAACTTTCGCTACTTTTGACTTTGCAACTTTAATAATTCCATCTTCATCTAAATCATCTTCTTCAAACTCTCTGTTTCCTGTCAGGGTAACATTCCATTTAGCTATTACTACATCTGTTCCCTTTAACGTAGCATATATAGTTGCACCTCCCTCAGAAAGACACTTAATAACGCCATTAGGTGTTACACTTGCGACATTGATATTATCGCTTCTCCACATCAAACTTGAATTTTCAATTTTCACTGATGCATATGTAAAAACCTTATTTCTATTATATACTTCTAGCCTAACAGTTTTACCTGTAGTATGATTTATATCTTCTCCATTAACATACATGTTCAAATTTGAAATACTGGCATCTATATCTAATACATTATCTTTATTAGTTCCTCCATATGCCTTTTCTGAAACTGCAAATCCGAATTCCTGACTCCAATAATATATTCCATTTATTTGAACACAACCTATCCCTATCGATTTATATTCCTTACTAAGCATGTTTTTTCTATGCCCTAGTGAATTCCACCATTGTTCAAATGTACCGTATGAAGTATCTCTTCCTGCTGCAATATTTTCACCCCATATCATCTCTCTATCTAGCGAATAATACACAGTATTATCCGGTCTGCTGTGTGAAAAAATAACTGCTGACTCCATACATCTTCTCATCGCTGCATCTAAAAGACGAGCATCCATTGTAAGTTCAAATAATCCCATCTCTCTTCGCTTTTCATTTAAAATATCTAGTACTTCAAATGCTTTATCATAATTATAAAAACCTTTTACCTTAATAGAACAAACAACTTGTTGTGACGAATCTTCTGCATATATACTATCCTCAAATACTAAACAATTAAATAAAAAGATTAAAACAAGAGAAAGAATTATTTTTGAAAATAATCTATCTCTTTCCATATTAATCTGCTCCCCTCATAAATTGTTAAAACATGTTTAACGCTTCTTAACTACTAACTATATTTTATCATATTTGTCATATTTTTTCACGAAATTTCTATTTTTTTGTATATATTGCACAAAAACTTTCCAAAACACCTCAAAAAAAAAGCCTCATTTTAGAGGCTTTTCAATATTATTGGCATTGTTTGTTTTTTAATTAACACTTTATATATTATTCAATAATTTCAGGTTCATCAAAAGACTCACCAAATGTATCAACTGTCATGCTCTTAATAACCTGATCTTCAAGTGGTCTATCGCTATAATCAGTTGCAGTATTTGCTATTTTATCTACAACATCCATACCTTCTATAACCATACCAAATGAAGCATACTGTCCGTCAAGATGTGGAGCATCCTGATGCATAATAAAAAATTGTGATCCAGCTGAATTTGGCATCATACTTCTTGCCATTGATAATACACCTCTTGAATGTTTCAATGTATTATCAAAACCATTCATAGCAAATTCACCCTTGATGCTATAACCAGGACCACCCATACCTGTTCCGTCCGGGCATCCTCCCTGAATCATAAAACCTTTAATAACTCTATGAAAAATAAGTCCTTCATAAAAATCATGATTAATTAAACTAATAAAATTCTTAACTGTATTAGGCGCGATTTCTGGATATAATTCAGCTTTGATTATATCCCCACTTTCCATTTCAATTGTAACTACTGGATTAGCCATCTTTCTTCCTCCATTCATTTTTATTTTACATATATAAAATATCACATTTTAAATATACACATCAAATATCATTCTAATTCATACGACCCCAATTTTCAAGTTTTTATTTCCCTAATAATGCCATATTATACAAAGTAAAAACCACACGAAAACGTGTGGTTTTTGATTTGGTTTGGTTTGTGTGGATTATATAAAAAAGGGAGGAGAACCAGTTCATACTGGCTCCTTAATTATGAAAAGTAATTTAGTTTTGTTTCTTACTAAACTACTCTTTGATTATAACCCATAAATGTTTTTTAAAAGTATATAATGTGTTAACATTAGAATAACATTTTATGAACAAATTATGAACGTCGCGAAATTTTAAGCAAATGCCATAATTATACTATATGCCATAAATAAACCATAACCAACTATTGATATAAATCCCTCAAATCTATTAATTAGATTCTTAGATTTAGCAAATGCAAAAATAGTCAATGTTACAATTGATGTCAATATAAGATTTACCAATGAAATCATTGAACATGAAACAGGATTAATAATTGCTGATACACCAATTACAAAACCTACGTTAGCAATGTTAGAACCAACCACATTACCAAGAGCAATGTCATTCTCTCCCTTAGCAATTGCAACAATTGATGTTACAAGTTCTGGAAGTGATGTTCCAACTGCTACAATTGTTAGGCCAACAAGTGTTTCACTCATTCCAAGTTTAAGTGCAATAATTATTGCATTATCTACAACAAAATCTCCACCAAACTTAATTGCTGCTGCACCTAAAATAATAAAGAGTACACTCATTCCCATTGATACTTCTTTTTTATCACTTTCTTCTTCAGTAATACTACCATTTTTAATTGCCTTAAGTGCACTAACTACAGCAATAATTAAAAATGCAACAAATATAAGTAATAATACTAAACCTTCAATTCTGCCAATCTTTCCCGATACCTTATCTGCATTTTTAGGAAGTAATGGATTAATTTTTCCAATAACTTTTCCAGCAAATACCTTATCCATAGAAAATACCGTCATTAAGATAATAAGTATTGAACAAATTGGAAAATCTCTTTTTAATACATCTTCACTAACTGTAGTTGTTTTAATCAAACTAACTAATCCTAAAACAACTAATATATTAAATATGTTTGATCCTACTACATTACTAATCGCAATGGCATTAGAACCTTTCATAGCAGCCGAAATACTAACCGCCGCTTCTGGAAGAGATGTACCTATTGCAACAATTGTAAGACCAACAACTATTGAAGGAATTCCAAACTTTCTAGCAATATTTGAACTTCCATCAACGAAAACATCTGCACCTTTTACAAGTAGGACAAACCCTACTAATAATAAAATGATTGCCTTAATCATAATATGTCATCCTTTCATTCCCTTAATAAACTATTTAAAATGAAATACCTGTGATGCAATTGCAAAATAAATTGATAATGAAACTGCATCAACAAGTGTTGTAATCAAAGGACTTGCCATAACAGCAGGGTCAAAACCAAGCTGGTTAGCTAAAATAGGAAGTGTACATCCTATAACCTTAGCTATTATTACAACCAGTGCAAGTGTAACACAAACTGTAAATGTTACCATAAGCTGTTTATGGTCATATCCATACATAATACAAAGTCTGATTAGATTTGCAACAGCAAGTGTTGTACCAATACAAACTGCAACAAGAGCTTCCTTAGCAACAACTTTTCCTATATCTTTAAATTCTACATCCTTAAGTGAAAGTGCACGGATTACAGAAACCGATGCCTGACTTCCGGCATTACCGCCAGTATCCATAAGCATTGGAATAAATGCTGTAAGTGCTGGCACAATCGCAAGAGCCTCTTCATAACTTGATAAAATCATTCCAGTAAATGTTGCAGAAATCATAAGGAACAATAGCCATGGGATTCTTGATTTATATGTTTCCCATACACCTGTTCTAAGATATGGCTTTTCAGATGGTAAGATGGCTGCCATCTTTTCAATATCCTCTGTAGCCTCTTCCTGTAAGATATCCACGATATCATCGACTGTGATAATACCAACAAGTCTATTTTCACTATCAACAACGGGCATCGCAAGGAAATCATACTTCTGGAATTGGTGAGCAACTCTTTCCTGGTCATCAGTTGTTGTAACTGCTATTACGTGTTCTTCCATAATATCAGCAACAACTGCATCAGGATTACTAAGAAGCAAAGTTCTAAGTGTTACAGTTCCAAGAATCTTTCTGTCTAAGTCTAAAACATAGCAGGTATTAATTGTTTCCTTATCAATTCCTACCTCTCTAATTCTTGCAATCGCCTGTTTAACCGTCATGTTTCTTTTAAGATCTACAAACTCCACCGTCATAATACTTCCAGCGGAATCTTCTTCATATTTAAGTAGATGATTAATATCTCTTCTTGTTTCTGCCGATGCATTTGCTAAAATACGTTTTACAACATTAGCAGGCATTTCTTCCATAAGGTCGGCAGCATCATCGGCGAACATGTTTTCAATGATGATGTTGGTTTCTTTTTCTGTAAGAGATGTAATCATGCTCTGTTCAAGTTCAATCGGGAGGTGTGAAAATACGTCGGCCGCAACATCCTTAGGGAGTAATCGAAATACTCGAATTCTCTGTTCATCTTCGTGGATGTCTTCTAGGAGATCAGCTATATCAGCTTCATTCTGCTCGACGATTTCTCTTTTAACTTGGGCATATTGTTTTTCGTTAATCAACTTTAAGATTTCTTCTGTGTTAATCATCTCGCCACCTCCGTTTCGAAATTTTTATACTTTACTTGTTTATCACTAATTATACTTCGAAAATCAAATCTCCGTATGATGGCATTGGCCAAAGATCTTTATCAACGATCATTTCAAGTTCATCGATTGGTCTTCTAAGGTCTGCCATAGCTTCCTTAACAACATCTTTATAGTATACCGCCTGCTCTCTACCTGGAGTCATAGCTGATGCGATGTCGCTAACTTCAATTAATTTTGAAAGTGCAACTTTTGATGCTGATAACTTATCACTAGTTTCAATCAAAAGTTCTGTCTGTACAGATACATCACAATCTGGAACTGCTGATTTAATTTTATTAATAGAATCAGCAAGTCTTGTTGTATATCTGATAATTGCTGGAATTAAATGCTTGCTTGCAAGATCAATCATAGTTCTCGCTTCAATATTAAGCTGTTTTGCATACGCTTCATACTGAATCTCTTCACGTGATTCAAGCTCTGCTCTTGTAAATACTCCGAACTTTTCGAAGAGAGCAACAGCCTTATCTGTAGTAAGTGCAGGAATAGCATCAACCATAGTCTTAAGATTTGGAAGGCCACGTCTTTCTGCTTCCTTAACCCACTCTTCTGAATAACCATCACCATTAAAGATAATCTTCTGGTTTTCAGTTGCAAGTCTGCAAATAATTTCATTAATTTTTTCTTCTCTCTTGTCTTCAGCAACTTTTTCAAGTTCATCAGAAATATCACTAAACTGTTCTGCAACGATTGTGTTAAGAACAATGTTAGGTGATGCAACTGAATCGCCTGAACCAACTGATCTAAATTCGAATTTATTACCAGTAAATGCGAATGGAGAAGTTCTGTTTCTATCTGTAGTATCCTTCTTAAAATCAGGAAGTGTATCAACACCAGTTGCAAGACGTTCAGCCTTAACTGAACTTGTAGCACTACCATTTTTAATAATCTGTTCAACAATATCCTCAAGCTGATCGCCTAAAAATACTGAAATAATAGCTGGTGGTGCTTCATCTGCACCAAGTCTGTGGTCATTACCAGGATTAGCTGCTGACTCTCTAAGTAAATCACCATGCTTATTAACACCTGCTAAAACAGACATAAGTGTTACAAGGAAAACTGTATTCTCGTGTGGATACTTACCTGGATTTAAAAGGTTAATTCCATCATCTGTAACAAGTGACCAGTTATCATGTTTACCTGAACCATTTACTCCAGCAAATGGTTTCTCATGTAATAAACATGTTAATCCATGACGGTTAGCTACTTTCTTAAGCATTTCCATCATAAGCTGGTTGTTATCTACAGCAATGTTACACTGTGCATAAATTGGAGCAAGCTCGTGCTGAGCTGGAGCAACCTCATTATGCTGAGTCTTAGAAGATACACCAAGTTTCCAGAGCTCAATGTTAACATCCTTCATAAATGCTGCGACTCTTTCTCTGATAGTACCAAAATAATGATCTTCTAATTCCTGACCCTTAGGTGGCATTGCACCAAAAAGAGTACGACCTGTAAAAATAAGGTCCTTTCTCTTTAAATATTTATTCTTATCAACAAGGAAGTATTCCTGTTCCGGACCTACTGATGGAACAGCACTCTTTGAAGTTGTATTACCTAGTAATCTTAAAAGACGAATAGTCTGAGTATTTAAAGCCTGCATTGATCTAAGAAGAGGTGTCTTCTTATCAAGAGCTTCACCTGTATAAGAACAGAAAGCTGTTGGAATACAAAGTGTAGCACCAGCTGCATCATGACGAACGAATGCTGGTGATGTGCAGTCCCAAGCTGTATAACCTCTTGCTTCAAATGTAGCACGAAGTCCACCTGATGGGAAAGATGAAGCATCTGGCTCACCCTTAATAAGTTCCTTACCTGAGAATTCCATAATTACTCTTCCATCAGGCTTTGGTGCTGAAATAAAAGAGTCATGTTTTTCAGCAGTTACACCTGTAAGAGGCTGGAACCAGTGAGTATAGTGAGTAGCTCCCTTTTCAATAGCCCATTCCTTCATAGCGTGAGCAACTGAATCAGCAACAACTGAACTAATTTCTCCACCTTCTGACATTGTCTTTTTTAGTTCTTCATAAATCTTTTTAGGTAATTTTTCTCTCATGGCTTTGTCGTTAAACACGTCTTCGCCAAAGATTTCTTCAATATTGATTACTTCGCTCATATTTTTTCCTTCCTTCAAACAATCAATTTATATATAAAATCATTAATCTATAACTTGTTCCCCACGAACTAATTGAACAACAAATCTTTTTGAACTATCATTCTTAGTACAAGTAGAAAGAGTAATGATTCTATCTTCTGCATTAAGTGTCCCTATATTTGTCTTATATAAAGATTCCTTTAAACAATTTTTCTCCCATTCTTCAAATTCAGCCTCACTCTTAAATGCTGTCTTATAGGCATCACTAGCAGCCTTGGCACTTTCAAGATACGCAGCAAATACATAATAAATATAATGGTCATCACCAATATATATGTCAAATGTAGGATTCTTCTTATAATACTTCTTTTTCTCGTAATTAAGTAATGAGCCAAACATTGAATCCGTCCACATATTATGACCAAATATAACACAATTCCACGCTTGCAAACCATCCGTACAATCACAATCAGCGAAAATTGCGCCATTTGGATTCTCTGATTTATCCGCAGCATGTGTTAAATAGTATTTATTATCATCTGCTTGTAATATCGGGTACTGAATTCTACTACTCTCCTGCCTAATGTAACCCAGCGCATCCGAGTTTACCTTAAGCAATTTATTGTAATCCCAAACCCACTTATTAGTTTTACCTTCGTAGGTTAAGGAATCATTTTCATCATCATTAACATTTTCATTATTAGACGGTACCTGAGCCCCTGTTTGTGTCTCAGTTTCATCTTCATCTGCACTTACAACAAACATTTCATCTATACTTTTGTAAGTCGAATTACCGCTACTATACTCAAGATACGATTTTGTAATCTCATAGGATGCATAAACTATAACGCCCATGGAGGCAAATACTGCAACCTTACGTAGCACGTTTTTCATATTCATATAATCACCCGTTTTAAAAAGGGGTAACATTAAGCAATTGCCCTATATGTTACCCCGCTTTTCTACAAAAGTAAAAATTAGTTAGCTTTTCCTACTGAGCCAAATAATTCCATTTTTTCTTTAACTGTAGCCTTGATTGCTTCAAAACCTGGAGCAAGAAGTTTACGTGGGTCAAATCCCTTACCTTCAAGATCCTTACCAGCTTCAATATATTTTCTTGTAGCATCAGCAAATGCTAACTGACACTCTGTATTAACGTTAATCTTAGCAACACCAAGTGAGATTGCTTTCTTAATCATGTCTTCAGGAATACCTGTACCACCGTGAAGAACTAATGGCATTTCACCTGTTAACTGCTGAATAGCATCAAGTGTTTCAAAACTTAAACCTTCCCAGTTATCTGGATATTTACCATGGATGTTACCGATACCTGCTGCAAGCATTGTTACACCAAGGTCAGCGATTGACTTACATTCCTGAGGATCTGCACATTCACCCTTACCGATAACGCCGTCTTCTTCACCACCGATTGAACCAACTTCTGCTTCAAGTGACATACCGTGTGCCTTAGCGATTTTAACAAGTTCTGTTGTCTTAGCAACGTTTTCATCAATTGGATAATGTGAACCATCGAACATGATTGATGAGAAACCAGCTTCAACACAAGCTAAACATCCTTCATAACTACCATGATCTAAGTGAAGAGCTACAGGAACTGTAATCTTTAACTCTTCCATCATACCGTTAACCATACCTACAACAGTCTTATAACCTGTCATATATTTTCCAGCGCCCTCTGATACACCAAGGATAACTGGTGAATTAAGCTCCTGAGCTGTTAATAAAATTGCCTTTGTCCATTCAAGATTGTTGATATTGAACTGACCTACTGCATAGTGACCTGCTTTTGCCTTTTCAAGCATCTCTTTAGCTGATACTAACATATTTAATTACCTCCAAAAAATCTTATATATGTGAATAATCACAATTATTCTATTAATTTTATATGTGAATACACACACTTACGCTTATTATACTCTATTTTCTTAATAAATAAAATAGTTTAATTGATAAAATTTTTACAAAGTACATTACTGATTCGCAGTAAAATGTAAAAAGCATAATTACGTTGCTTGCAACAGTAATTATGTTTTTTTATATTTTAAGAGCGAAGCGAGAATTACAAAACCAAATGAGGAAAGTGTCTGCGTAGCAGACAGTAAAGCACGAAGTGCGAACTTTCCGAATTGTTTTGTAATTCCTGCGAATCGGTAGATGCAGGAATTAATTTTTTTAAATTCCTGCGAATCGGTGTTTTCTTCTAAGCAGTAAAATACCTCCGCAGAGATCTGCGGAGGTATAATATTTCATTATTGTTCTGAATTAAATGTATATGTTTCCCAGTATTTTTCATCAATTGAAGGGAATTCATATGTTTCCCAATATTTATCATCATACTGAGGAATATCTGAACCACCATCACCTGTACCAGCATCTACAGTACCCTGTGAATACTCTGTACTTGTTTCCTGTTCACCAGAACCGAAATCAAATGTATCTGTAGATGTTTCCGGTTCAGTATATTTTGTTTCTGGTTCTGTCTGTCCAACACCACCATTGCTAAATTTATCAGGTAAATTTAAATTATTCTTTCCAAATAATTTAAGTACTGATTCTAATTCATCTGCGCTTGCATCAATACCAGCATCTTTTAAGAAATCATCAACATATTTCTTATAATCGAAACTAGAAAACTCTTTCTCTAAAGCTGCTGTATCACTAGCATCAATTGTATCGCCAGGTTTAACTTCCTTAGGATCATCAGTAAACTTAAGTGAGAAATCTACATTACCATATTCCTTACCATCAACTGAAACTACAACTCCAACTGTTGTATCAAGTCTCTTCTCATCAATTGAAAGTTTTACTTCTAAGTCTTTAACTTTAGAAATATCATCTGTCTTAATAATAATATCTCCTTTAAAGTATCCTTTAAGAAGTTTTGTAGTATCACAATTCTTAAGTTCTGCTGTAGCATTAAATTTATCCTTACCACTATTAACAGTAATATCAAATTCACCACTTGTTTTGCTGAAGTTAGCATTTCCAGTACCTTCAATACTATATGAAAGTCCGTCATTAGATTTTACGCTCATATCATAACCGAACTTTTTACCACTAACTACAAGAACTGACTTTGATTCAAGGATTTCTTTTTCTTTCTTACCATCAGAAACTTTTATGTTATATCCAGCAACATCACCTTCAGCATCAACATACACTGTCATCTTAAGGATATTCTTGTAATCTTTCATATTATCCTTACTATCTTTAATGTCCTTTATTATTTTGTCGATACCATCCTTCTTTTCCTCATCATACTTAGAAATACCGAAGTTTTCTCCTGTTGCATCTTCTATGTTTTTGATAAGATCTTTTACATAATCATCAATTTTGTCGTCATCTTTAACTTCTTCTAAGAATTCAACTGCCAAATCACAAACATCTTCACCGTCAAAATCACAATCAAGAGCTGTCATCTTAGCTTTAACACCAGAAGCTTCTACTGTTTCTGATGACTTACTAATCATCTTATTCTTAACCACATAGTCAAGATAAACATCAAAGTATCTATCTGATTCATCTTCAACAAATTCAGGTGTTGGAATAAGCTTCTTGAAATCAAGCTTTGAAGCCTTCTCTAAATACTGATCAATCTGTTTTCTTGAAGCATTTTTTTCAATCAAACTAGAAAAATCAACATATTTATCTGAAATTTCTGGAACACCTGCATAAACACTCTTTAAATCCTTAGTTGCACCAGCTTCAACAGAAGCAAATGTCTTATCATTGAGTTTACCTGATGCTGTTATTGAAACAGTATCCTTCGTTGTACCAGCACTAAATTCAGCACCAACTGATTCAAGTCCCTTAGTATCCTGTCCAAGGTCTTCAACTAACTTAACTAAATCTTTTCCAGCCTTAGCTTTAACAGAGCCTTCAACGCCCTTTTCATCAGCTGTTAAAATATCATAAGTATATTTGTATAAATCCATTCTGTCTTTTTTAACTTTTTTATAAGACTTCTTCATTACCCATTCATAATACTTTGATGGAGAAAGTGTATGAAGTTTGAATGCATTTACAACTTTACCCTTAAATGCAAAAGTAATAATACCTGCAGCAATAACAAGAACTGCTATAGCAGCAAGAACAAATTTCTTAAATCCACCTCTTGATGATGGAGTTTTAAAGCTACCACCTGCACCATTTGCATTATTTCTCATAAATGATGAGTATTCATTCATAACCTGATTTGATGTATCAACTGGTTCACCAGCTGCATTATATGTCTGACTCTGATTAAATCCCTGGTTTCCTCCAAATCCTGGCTGACCACCTTGGCCACCCTGACCGCCAAAGAATCCCTGACCATTCTGTCCAGACTGGCCTCCAAAGTTTGGCTGGTTACTAAAATTTGGCTGGTTACCAAAGTTTGGCTGTCCTCCAAAATTTGACTGATTACCAGCGCCCTGCTGTGTACTAAATGTAGACTGAGCAGGTGCTTGTGTATTAGTAGCTACACTTTGTGTATTCTCAAATGAGTTCTGTGTATTGTTAACTGTCTCATTTGCTGTATTATCAACAGCATTAAGTGGTTCACCTGTCATTGGATCAAACTTAGGTGCATTATTAGCCGCATTATCTACTGGCTCAATAGGCTTACCTGTCATTGGATCAAATCTAGGCACATTACCATTATTATCCATTAATTAATCCTCCTATATTTTCCTTAGAATTTACATAACCAACTTACTAACATCATCATTCTACTACACGACTCTTTCATTGTCAATTTGAGTCATATATAAAAGATGTTAATTAAGTACCCTTCATATACTATACACATCAGAGCTAAATAGTGTGACAAAACATCTTTCAACCAAAAAGCCAAAAAACCAAAAAAAGAGATAGCAATTATATCGCTACCTCTTTTGTATGGTTTATTATTTATAATCATAAACTTATCTAATTCTAGATAACATTCTTTTCATTACACCATCAGAAAATGGTACCTTATATAAAAGCAACGAAACAACGTAAAGAATCACTTCACACACTACAAGTCCCACTGCTCCAATAATCATAATCGAAATATCATCAATTGATAATCCATTGACAAATTTTAAAAATTTATTCTGCGGATCATTAGATGCAAGAATAATATACATTGTTGGAAGCATAGACAATATTCCCAATATTGCATTTCTATAATATACCTGAATGTAAATTGCAAGTCCTATATCAACTATCAAAAATGATATAACAGCGAATTTAACATCAAATTCAAAACCAAACTGTTTTGAACATATGTAATATAAAACGATGCACAACAGATACATAGTAACCATAAATATTGAATGTAAAATAACAGTTCCCTGAACGATATACTTCTTATACTTTGGAGAAGCTACAACGCATTTAGCATATAACACGTTATATAGAGACTGTAATGGAAACATACCCATAAATGGTCCCCAAAAATAAGCGCCAACCATATCAAGTCCATGTGCATTTCCAATTGAATAACCAATTGCCATACATCCAAACATTATAAACCCAATTATCGTAAATTTACGCTGAAAATCATATTTCAGCATCTTTATAGAATTAATAATCATGTTCAAATCCCTCCATATTAGTCGTTATACCACGACTTATCAATACACAACTTTGTTTTATATAAAATCAAAACATTACTTATAATCGCTACTAGCAAATATACACCTGCAACTATTTCCATAATATGATTAGCAACAAATTTAGGTACTTTCATATCACCAGAAGCCATTCCAAACTGGAAAATTCCAATTATCATACTATGAAACATCATTATTAAATATGTCGTAATCATGAAAGCCTGCGAATTACGAAAATGTCTATTTATAAATAACATAAGACATCCTAAACCATATCCAATCAAAAGTAATGGATAAACTTGTTTAAAATACACTTTAAAACCTATACCCATAAAGTAATGTAATTCTTCATATAGCAATAAAGCAGTTACTGCATATATAACTGTTCTTAAAACAATATCCATAATGACAACATCCATAAAGAATTTCTTTCCTCTTCTAGATGTCTTTAAAAATTCAATACCCTGCGTTTTTCTATTAAGTGTTGCACAGAATGTATAAAAATCAATCATTGACCATACACACGCAAATCCCATAGCCAACAACATTGTTGCAATAAGAACAAATGTCGCATTATTTTCATAAGGCATTGCTTTATCATTGTAAAATACTTTTGTTTTATATAAAATACCAACCAAAATAAGTAAGCCAACCGGTAATACTATATAATCTAATATTTTCATCAACTGTTTTACATATGAGTTATATGACTTTAACATAATATCCTCCTTATAAAACAACATTACCTAATACAGAGTTCTGTTTCATAACTGCAACACTTATCTGGAAAAGAGTAGGTATCTCTTTAATTATATCAAATCCCGCTAACTTATCTAGGTCTTTAGAAAGGCAGATTCCCTCATAACCAAACTGATTTGCATGCGCGTTAAGCAAATGACCCTTTACTTTTTCATAGGAATCATTATCCCCCTTAACCACTATGTATTTTTCCTTTAAGTCTTCAACAAAACCTTCCTCAACAATTTTTCCTTTTTCCATAATAATTGCATAGTCTGTAACACTTTCCATATCAGAAATATTATGTGTTGAGAAAAGAACCGATCTCTTTCCATCTCCGCCTGCCAAATAACTTCTTAAAATATCTGATAATTTTTCTCTCATAAGCGGATCAAGCGGTGATGCAGGTTCATCAAGAATTAATGTTCTTGTATTTCTGGCGAGTACTGTTGCTAACATTAATTTTACCTTATTACCATCTGATAACTTTGAAACACTCTTTCCTTTAATAGTAAAAGTATCCGAATCTATTGCCAAAGCATTTGCTATATCATCAAATTTCTTCTCATCAAAATCATCAAATAAAAGCTTACTGATTTCTTTTACTTCTCTTCCTGACCATGTAGGAATAAAATAATTATCAGTACCTGTATATCCAATTTTTTCTTTCGCATCTTCAATATTCGTCGTTTCATTGAAGTAGTTAATCTCACCCTTTGCATCTCTTCTAACTCCAGATAAAAAGTTTAAAAGAGTTGATTTACCAGCACCATTTTCTCCTATAAGTGCCGTAGCAAATCCTTCAGGAACCTTTAATTCATCAACCTTAAGTTCGAAGTTTTTATACTTCTTATTAATATTGTGTCCTTCAATTGCGTATTTAATTTCCATGACTTCTCCATTATTTCTCATAATTCCATTTAATAAGTATTATAAGTTACTTATTACTCCTTTCAAATATTCTTTATAAATTTTTCATGTTATACTTGACTAACCTCAAGCAAAGTATTTAATGTATCCTTTAATTCAGTCTTGCTAAGACCGGCAATCTTGGCAGATGTTATTGCCTCCATCAATGCATCTTCAACTTTACGTAAATGTTGTTCCTTTAGCATTTCACTGTCTTGAGCATTAATAATGAAACCTTTTCCCTGCACCGCAGTTACCAAGCCTTCTGCTTGTAGTTCCTCGTATGCTTTCATAGTTGTAATAACGCTAATTCTAAGGTCTGCCGCCAAACTTCTTATAGAAGGTAAATATTCGTTCTGTTTTAGTTTTCCAGATAGAATATCGCTCTTTAACGATTCAGCAATTTGTTTATAAATCGGAACGCCAGAATTTTGAACTAACTTCATCTAACCATCACACCTCCTCGTTTAACTATTCAACTGTTTATATGTTATATATACACTTAAAACAGTTGAATGTCAACACTTTTTTAAATATTTCTTGAAAAAAATGTATTAATATGTGAAAATTGTTCTGTGTGTATTTATGCTACACATATTCACACGTATAGATTACTATCTAAAACGGAGGGGATTATGAATATAGAAGTTTCTCATATTAGTAAAAAATATAAGAAAAAGACGATTTTAAAAGACATATCATTTGCTGCAAAAGAGGGCGAATGTATTGGTATATTAGGTAAAAATGGTTGTGGCAAAACCACTCTATTATCAATCTTAGCCGGAATTCAAAAAAAGGATAGCGGTTCATGGGAAATCAAGGATACCAACGAGGTTAATCCTTTCCTTGAAATTGGTTATGTCCCTCAGGGTTGTCCTTTTATGGATGATTTAACAGTTCTTGACAATCTTAAACTCTGGTATAATTCAAGTTGTTCCAATTTAAACGAAGAATTAAATAATGGAATCTTAAAGATGTTACATGTGGATGAATTTACTCACAAAAAAGTATCTTCACTTTCAGGTGGCATGAAAAAAAGACTTTCAATCGGATGTGCGATGGCAAATAAACCTAGAATTCTTATTTTGGATGAGCCAAGTGCAAGCCTTGATCTTGAATGTAAGGAAGACATTGCAGCATACCTTACCAAGTATAAACAGGCTGGTGGAATCATAATCATCACATCTCACGAAGAACACGAAATTAATTTATGCGATACAATATATATATTAAAGGATGGTACCTTACATAAACATGATTATAAGGATATTCCTAATCTATTAAGGGAAATGTAAGGAGAAATATATGAGTTTAACTTATTTAAAACTTGAAATAAAAAAAATGTTTAAGAAATTACCTGAACTCTTTCTTGGACTTCTTATTTTTCTTGGTATTTCTCTTGCTATAACAGCTATTGCTTATACTGTATACTCCAATAAAAAAGAAGATTTTTCTTCTTATAAAGTTGGACTTGTTCAGGATAAACAGGACAAATATACAACCATAGCTATGGAAATAGTTCAAAACTTAGACATCATAAAGAAAACGCTCAAATTTACCAGATGTACAAAGGATGAAGCTTATAGTGGTGTAAAATCTGGAAAGTACGATGTTGTTTTTATTTTTCCAGACGGATTTGCTGATAATGTAATGGATGGTGAGGATTCACAAATCGAAGTACGATATGGAGATACTAGGACATCAACCATAGGTTACTTTATGAAGGATGTTTCAACACTTGCCACGAACCTAATAATTCAAAGCGAGCGAAGCATATTTGCTCTTAAGGATTATTATGACTTGAAGGGGCTTGAAGGCAAAAAAGAAGCTGATAAAAAACTCAACTTAAAATACTTTGATATTTTGCTTAGTCGTAACAATCTTTTCAACAGTGAAATCATATCAAGTCTTAATACACTAGACATGGCAACTCACTTTTTCTGTGTTGGCTTAATAATGATGTTTTTACTACTAGGAACATCATGTGCGAAAATTCTTTCAAAAGACGATTTAGACTTTTACAAAAAAATCAGAGCATTCGGCATATCATCACCAATACAGATTCTTATTAAATTAATAGCAACTCTATGTCTATTCTTTTTTATCTACATGTTATTATTGCTACTTGTATTTGCTGTATTAATCATATTTAGAATAGACATAGGTAGTACACTATTAAACACAAAAATTGCCGGCGTTCACTTAAGTTTATTAAGTTACAATAATACTACTATTTTTGTATCACTACTAAAGTGTAGTTTTATATTAATACCGATTGCTGCATTTCTAGTATGTTTATATGAAATCACGCCTACAACATCTTCGGCTGTTTTATCGTATTTCATATTATCACTTTGTCTGGCATTTGCTTCAGGGTTCTTTTTCCCAGATGCACTTTTGCCATCATCTCTTACAAAACTAGCAGCATTTACTTATACAAAGAATATGTTTTTATATACGACTAACATATTCTACGATAGTGACATCACAAAGTATGCGCTTAACCTTATCGTACATAGTTTGGTTTTCGTACTACTCGCTGCACTTATAAGAGAAAGAAATTTAAATAAATGTTTATAATAGAGGATTAATTATGAAGAAGTTTAAACTCTTCCTTACTCTTTGCTATTTGCTTTTTAAAAGATTATTCAAAAATCCAATATTTGTTATTTCATTAATATCAATACCAGTATTGGCGTGTGCGCTTAACAAGTCAGCAAATACCGATGAAAGTGTTTTAAAAATTGGCTTATATGCACAGGAAAAATCAGAAAACATTCTAGCTAAAAGAATAATTGAAGAATTTACAAAAAAAAATGAAAAAACATTTTCATTTATAGAATACAAATCAAAAAAAGAAATGGATAAGGCGATTCTTAAGGATGACATCACTTGTGGAATTACATTTGAAAAAGAATTAGAGAAAGCCTTATTAGAATTTTGCGATGGAACATATCAAAATGATTTAACTCACGATAGTCCAATAAGCATTACATACAGGGATGTTTATGAGAAATCTGCTAACCTGATTCTTTGTAAGGAAGCATTCTTTTCTAAAATATATGATGTATACTCTGAAGCAGTAATGTTAATATTTGCTAAGGATACATTAAATATAGATACTAAGGAAATGCTTAAACTTAGGGAACTTAGAAACGAGCAGGAAGTAATTGAAAACTTCTTTACTTTCACATATGCAAACGGAGCGAAAAACGAAATTTTATCAGGAGATAAAACAATTAGTTACCTGCTATTGCCTCTTCGTGGATTAATATTTGCTCTAATACTACTTTGTGCAATGTGTGGTGGGATTCTTTATCTTCATGATGAAGAGCAGGGATTCTTTAAGAATGTAAAATACACAAATAGATTCATCTATAATTTAGCCTATGTATTTGTTCCAACAGTTTTATCTGCAATATGCGGACTATTTGGACTATTCATGGGAGATGTGGCTAGTTCGATGTTTAAAGAAATAAAATTAATGATTCTATACTCCATATTAATTATGGCTGTTTGTTTTATATTCATATCACTAACAAGATCACTTAATCTCTATGTTTCAATCTTACCATTGTACATTATAAGTAACATTATAATATGTCCGGTATTTATAAACATAGCAGACTTTGTTCCGATTTTTAAATACGTAAGATATTTCTTACCAGTTTACTACGGATTAATGCCTTAATAACAAATCCCGAAACCGCTACGCTTGTCTCGGGATTGTATGCAGTCGTCAAATACATTCAAGCAAGCTTGATGTACTTGACTCGTTGCTAAACAAAAAAGAAGATTCATATTGAATCTTCTTTTTTTAAGCTGGCCCACAAGGATTCGAACCTTGAAATGCTGGAGTCAGAGTCCAGTGCCTTACCGTTTGGCGATGGGCCAATATGAATTTTCATCAGCACGGACAATTATACATTAAATATGATTATTCGTCAAGCATAATTTTAAAATATTTTATATAACTTTTAGCAACTAAAAAAGCAGGCCCCCCAGCCTGCTTTTTTATAACTATTCTGTAACGACGTCAGCAGCCTTCTCTACTGCATCTTCAACCTTATGATCAATCTCTTCAAAGTCATCGTCGAAATCGTCATCATCATCATCGAAATCTTCAATGTAATATGGTTCAAAATACTTGTATACCGCAAATGCGATAGCAGCCATAGCAGCAATAACACCGATTACAGCTAATATACCAACTACTAAATTCTTTTTCTTCTCAGATTCTTCTTGCTTCTTAGCAATCTCTCCAAGTCTCACAGAATTAATAAGTTCTTCCATTCTTGATGCCATACAATCACGTCCTTTCAATAATTTTCTTTCTCTACAACAATTTCTACATTTAAAGAAACCGCCCATAAAAAACCTCTCCTAAAGCCTTGTAGTAGCTTTTTACTTCGTTTATGATTTCATAATTATATCATACTATATGCACTATTTCTATAATTTTTACAAAATAAATTGAAATTTTGTATATTTTATATAAATTTACTAGTTCTAATTGTACCATATAACCATATTCAAGAACGAAACTATGCTTTTTTATCCTAACAAAAAATATTTTTCCTATATCTTCTTCAACTTAGCAAATGCAGCGAACATCTTTCTAGGTCCACTCTTTTCAAAATCAACAGTAACCTCAAAATCCTTAGCACCTGAAACAATGCTTGTTACAACACCTTTACCAAACTTAATATGCTTAACAGTATCTCCAACATCATATCCTAAATCAGATGCACTTTCAACCTTAAGACTACTTCCCTTAACAGGACTTACACTATATGTACTCTTCAAGGTTGAATCGCCAGTCTTTGCAGGCTTCTTTCTTGTTCTATTGCCATAACCACTTCCATAATTACTCTGATAACTATAGCCAGATACTCCATCCATGTCACCACCAAAGCCAAGGAATGAAGGCTTCTTATTCTCATCACCACCGATTTCTCTTCCAACCTGAGCAAGACTTCCTCTTGTATCAAGCAAAAGTGGTGGAATCTCCTTGATAAATCTAGAAATATTATTATACTGGCGCTCTCCTCTTAAGAATCTAGACTTAGCTGCAGTCATAATAAGCTTTCTTCTAGCTCTCGTAATTGCAACATAGCATAGTCTGCGCTCTTCCTCAATCTCAGACTCATCTTCTGCAGTAATCGCCATATATCCTGGGAACAAACCATCTTCCATGCCTGTTAAAAATACATTATCAAACTCAAGTCCCTTAGCAGAATGAATAGTCATAAGCACAACATAATCCTGATCCTCATCAAGATTATCAATATCTGCCACAAGAGCAACCTCTTCTAAAAATCCAGAAAGTGTAGGATTCTCTGCACTTTCCTCATAATCAAGGGCCTTACCATAAAATTCATTAATATTCTCAAGTCTAGCAAGACTCTCAGGTGTATTCTCATTCTTAAGTTCATCAATATAGCCAGCCTCAACTAACACTTCTTCCACAAAATCTCTAATTTTATCTGTATCAGCCTTAGCCTTACAACTATCTATAAAATCAGTAAATCCCTTAATTTTACCTGCCGCACTCTTAAGTGTAGGAATTTCTCCTGCAATACAAAGTGTCTCATAAAATCCCATACCGTTTTCATTAGCAAATGTAGCCACTTTCTCTATACTAGTATTACCAATTCCACGCTTAGGTACATTAATAATTCTTCTTACTGATATGTCATCCTTACCATTCTCGATAGTCTTAAGGTAGCATAAAACATCCTTAATTTCCTTTCTCTGATAGAAGTTCTGACCACCAATAATTTTATATGGAATATTATTCATAAGGAACTTTTCTTCAAGTTCACGAGACTGAGCATTAGTCCTGTAAAGGCATGCAAACTCACTATAACTTGCGCCATTATTAACAGCTTCCCTTATGTTTCTAGCGACAAAATCAGCCTCATATAATGAATCATTAAGCTGAACAAATGCAACCTTATCACCGCCATCCTTATCAGTCCAAAGTGCCTTATCCTTTCTATATGTGTTGTTCTTTATGACAGCATTTGCTGCATTAAGAATGTTACTTGTAGAACGATAATTCTGCTCTAACTTAATAACCTTAGTCTCTTCAAAGAAATCTTCAAACTCAAGAATGTTTTTAATGTTCGCCCCTCTAAACTTATAAATAGACTGATCATCATCACCAACAACGCATAAATTTCTATACTTCTTCGCAAGGAGTCTTACAAGTTCAAACTGCGCCATGTTAGTATCCTGATACTCATCAACCATAATATATTGAAAACGTTCCTGATAATAATCTAAAACCTTATCATCATTAGCGAACAAAAGCACAGTATTTACAATCAAATCATCAAAATCCATTGCATTATTAGAGCGAAGCATATTCTGGTATTTCTTATAAACCTTAGCAATTATCTCTTCCCTATAATCACCCTTCGCACTCTCAGCAAATTCACTCACACCAATCAAGTTATCCTTCGCGTTTGAAATTACTCCAAGCATTGATTTTTCAGAAAACTTCTTTGGATCAAGATTTAACTCTTTTAAGCAAAGCTTCATAGCAGCTTTCTGATCATCACCATCATAAATCGTAAAGTTAGTATCATAACCTATATGATCTGAGAATCTTCTAAGTATCTTCACGCACATGGAGTGAAATGTTGAAACCCAAATGCTTTCCGCACCAAATCCAACTATCTTATCAACTCTCTCACGCATCTCTCCTGCTGCTTTATTAGTAAATGTAATCGCCAAAATATTCCATGGATTAACATTCTTTTCATCTATCAAATATGCGATTCTATGTGTTAAAACTCTTGTCTTTCCCGAACCTGCTCCAGCTAATATAAGCAACGGTCCGTCAGTATGACAAACAGCCTCATGCTGCTTATCATTAAGTGAATCATATATACTCATCAAATTCTACCTCATTTCTTTTTCGTACTGTATCAGTATACCCCAGCCATCACTTTTTTTCAACCAGAAATCGAACGAATGTTTTATTTTTCATTTTGTATCAACTAGTTTTCAAAACCACATCTCACGATATTTTTCTTGTAATGTGGTTTCAATTACTGTATACTTGAAATGTGTATTTCTGAAAATATGTATTATTAAAAGTTGTGTGTAGACTACGCGCCACGAGTATTTATATTGTCTATCTGTGACTCAGCTCTCGCACGGTGCGGGCTACCCCTAACCACACTAAGTTCAAAAGCATTTGTTTTATCGTGATTAATATTTTTCATTCGTATAATGACAACATTATATGGTGATAAAGCAAAGCAATACATTTAAGTGCAAGCACTTATGCATTGCTTTACTTTATCACCACATAACGCTTCGCGTTATGCGAATAAAAAACAAATCACAAACAATTACTTTCTCACTAAGTGTAGAGACCCGCAACGGTCCCATCTAGAAAATATAAAAATACTCGTTGTCGCTTACTTCTAGTAATAATTTTAATAATACATATTTTCAGAAATAATCAATTAAAATACAGTAATTGAAACTATATTACGGAGAAAAAAGATATGACAAGTAAGATAGAAAAATCAATTGAGAAAATCACTTCGAAGACTTCGGTGATTGATGAAAATACGATACCTAACATTGCGTTGTATATGGATCAGGTTACGACTTTTATAGATGAGAATTTGTCATCGACTAAGAGATATGAAGATGATAAACTACTTACAAAGACGATGATTAATAATTATACTAAGGCCGGATTATTACCACCACCTGAAAAGAAGAAATATTCTAAGGATCATATTTTAATGTTAGTATTAATTTACTACTTTAAGAGTTTCATTTCCATTAGCGATGCAAAAACTTTACTTGATCCTCTTAAAGAGAATTATGTTGGAAGTGATAATGGACTTTCATTAAGTGATTTTTATAAAGATGTTTCAACAGAAGAAGTATTCTGTCATGAAGAATTAATTAATGATTTAGAGCAGAAGCTTGAACATGTCAAGAAAAACATTAAAGCTACAGATGGCAAAGATGAAAACATTGAATACAAACAGTTATTCACTTTTATAAGCATGCTAAGTTACGATATTTTCACAAAGAAAAGAATCATTGAAGATTTAATTGATAATATTGATGACTTTCTACCAGAAAAATAAACATACCTTTAGGCAAAATAAAGCGCCCTTATAGGGCGCTTTACTATTTTATTTAATTGGTCTTCCAATTCCAACTATATACGCTTTATTCTTTGCATATGAAGCTTCTCTAACACCATTAGGCCAATTAGCTTCGATTAATGTATCATTACCTACATACATTGCTACATGTGTAATATTTCTATATCTTCCATTTTTCCATCCACTGTAAAATACAAGATCTCCAGGGCGAAGCTTCTTAGTGCTACAACCTTTATAACTTACTCGCTTATGTTTACCAAACAAGTACTTACACTCTTCTGCTGCTGTTGATGCCCATCTTCCTCTATAGTTAGCTACATAAAAACCAACTTTCTTATATGATCTCCATACTAGAGAGCTACAATCATAATATCCTGCATTCATACGTTTAGGCTGGCTATATGGGCAACCATAAACGGCATATGCACTCTTAATAGCTTTAATAGCCTTTTTCTTACCTACAGCACAATTAATCTTAACAATCTTATGATCAACTTCTGCTACAATAAAACAGCTACCATACTTTTTAGCCTTAACTCTACCTTTCTTAGTAACAGTTGCAATATTTGTTTTATCCGAGCTATATTTTAACTTACTTAATCCATCCACAAGACCTGTAACAGTAATTGTTAGTTTCTTACCCTTAATAAGCAAGATTGGTTTTGCTTCACCGTTGCTAAATTTTGGATTAGTAACCTTAATAGTCATTGTTATTTTTCTTCCATCAACTACTGCAGTTATTGTTACATCCTTAGATGTTTTCTTAATTGAGTAAACCATGCCATCTTTTGAAACGCTTACATATTTACTCTTTGAACTACTATATGTCTTAACACTATCTTCGTAAACACCAGTTATTTCAGGAATAAAACTTCCTCCAACTGCAAGAGCTTCTGTAGTCTTATTAAACTTAGGATCAGATACTCTTATTGTTCTTGTTATAGTATTTACTTTATCATTATCTTTAACTGTAACGGTAATAACAACTGATCCATATGCCTTAGTAGTTAGTATTCCTTCGCTACTAACTGTTGCAATATTTTCATTATCAACAGACCATTTTACTTCACCAATTGTATATGTTGTTGACAAAAAATAATATGAAGTTAATCCAGAAGCAACAATATCATCGCCTAAGATTTTTCCATTATCATAAAAAACTGTACAAACACAAGTACCTTCTAAATTAAGATCCTTGCCTAAATACTTATAGTTCACACTTATTTTGGCTGATATTACATCTGTTATTTCACCATTTAATGTAACAACTCCATCCTCAGAAACTAAAACTTTTTCATTATCTGATACAAAAGTTGTTTCCAAACCATAGAATCCTTCATCAGGTAAAATTTCGCTTTGTCCTCCCCAAGCATCTTTCTGCCACGTAGGGTTTGATGGATTTACATTACCAATTCGTTTATTATATTCTTCTAATGTTAATTTTTCACCCTTTAATAAATCACCTTGAAGTTCCAATTTAATACTCTGTGAAGGAAACATAGTAACTTCTGTGTAATTAAGTTTTATTGTTTTATCAATTACCTGTGTCTCTTCCTGTGCATACAAGACCTTACTATTATAGGAGCAAATACTCACTAAACAAAGCATTAACCCTGCTATGTACAAACCTATTTTTTTCTTAATAAAATTCAATTTTTCATACCCACTTTCCAAAAACTGTTCCTATTATAATTTTCTTATTTATACATACTTATAACAACTATACTTTAATCCAATTATTTCTTTGATTTTTCTTTCTTTTTCAATCTTTCAAGAACAATGTCATAACCATCATTTCCATAATTAAGACTTCTATTCACACGACTAATTGTAGCTGTTGATGCACCAGTAAGTTTTACAATTTCAGCATACTTTGCATCATTCTTTAAAAGTTTTGCAACCTCAAATCTCTGTGCGATTGATAAAAGTTCATTAACTGTACATAAATCTTCAAAAAAATCAAAGCATTCCTCTTTTGTTTTTAATGTTAAAATAGCATCTAATAGATGATCTACTTCCTCTGTTCTAATTGATTTTCCCATAATTTCTTACCTACCTAATCATATTCTTATATAACATAACCGCATAAGCATTAATAGCTGCAACCGTTTTACTATCCTTAAGTTCACCCTTAAAAATCATATCCTGTAGTTCACTTAATTCATATCTTTCTACATTAATCTCTTCCATTGGATCAAGATGCATTTCACCTTTAGTAAGGTCTGTTGCAAGATATACATCAATGTTTTCATCAAATATAGCAACATTAGTATTTATAGATAGCAAATATTCTATCTTACCTGCCTTATATCCTGTCTCTTCCTCTAACTCTCTTGTTGCACACTCAAGAGTTGGTTCATCAGGAGTATCAAGTTTACCTGCGGGAATTTCTAGTGTAAATCTATCAAGCGCATTTCTATACTGTCTAACCATCAAGATTTTACCTTCATTATCAATTGGAAGAACTGCTGCTGCACCATTATGATGAACAAAGTCCCATACTGCAACTTCTCCACCCACTTCAACCGTATCTGCATAATAGTCAACAACAGCACCCTTATGAATCAATTCTCTTTTTAGTCTTTTTACGGGTTCCATATTAACCTCCATATAAAATTTTAATTTATCACCAAACTAAATCTCACCAATTTAGCTAAACATATTCTTATATTTATCCCATATTTCATTGTACTTATCCCAGAAAGCATTATACTTATCCTTTGTTTTACCAATCTTACGCTTCATACTAGGGAAAGCCTTAGTAAATCTATGGTTTGTAAATCTCTTGTTGCTAAACAATTCCATATACTTTGTATAGAGTTCTTCGTACTTCTTCTGAAGTTCCTTTGTCTTCTCAATACCTTCCTTGGTTTTTTCGATACCTTCCTTGGTATATTCAGCAACTCCATCTTTAAATTCATCCATACTCTTTTGTGTTGTAACAACACCTTCAAATATACCTTGAGCCATGCTATCAGAAATACTTCTAAGCTGAGTTGTAAGCATTTCCATACTTTTAAGTTTCATACCAAACTTAACCATATCTCTAACAGTAATTGCTGCATCACATACAAAGGAAATCATGTATATGGCACATATAATCTTACCAGGAGTATTTGGAATTTTACTAACAAACTTTGCAACACCTGGCTGAATTATTCTCATAATAAATACGCCACCGATTCCCCAACCAATTGAGAACTTAAGGCATACATAACCCATAATATTAAATGGCTTATCAGAATAATCCCACCACTTTGTATTAAATAATTTTTCCAAAACTGCGCCCGTTATAAACTCAAGCACACTAGTAAGCATAAATGATCCAGCAAATAAAATTGGAATATTTTTATTAAATGGTCTTAACGCAAAAATAACGATAACCATCCCAAAACCATATATCGGACATAATGGACCGTTTAGGAATCCCCTATTTGAAAGCTTACCTGTTTCAACAGCAGCGTAAGCTACTTCAACCATCCAGCCCACAACGGCATATATCATAAAGAACCATACATAATCATATAAACTATAATACATATAAACCCTACTCTCTATGTATAAAACTTATATTTCTACTTTAAAATATCCTTACAGATATCCTTAATTTCATCAACGCTAAAACTATAACCACTATTACAGAAGTGACACTTTATCTCGACATCCTTACCCTCACCGATGATATCTTCTATATCCTTCTTAGGAAGAGTTGCCCAAACTTTTGATACCCTCTCTCTACTACAATTACAATAAAACTTAGTAGGAACTTTTTCTGTAATATTAATACCCAAATCACCAAGAAGAAATTCTAAGATATCCTCTGCACTCTTACCTTCTTCAAGCATTGAAGTGACTGAAGGTGTATTATTAATCTTTTCCTCTAAAAATGAAATAGTTTCTTCAGTTGCATTAGGCATAACCTGTAATATAAATCCACCAGCTTGCTTAACAGAACCATCCTTATCAACCAAAACACCAAGCGCCACAGCTGATGGAACCTGCTCTGATGTAGCAAAATAATATGTTAAATCCTCAGCAACTTCACTTGTTCCAAGAGGAACAGAACTTGCATAAGGCTCTTTTAATCCTAAATCCTTAATAACTGTAAGTGTACCATAACCAATTGCCGCACCAACATCAAGCTTACCCGCATAATTAGGTGGAAGTTCAATCTCAGGATTACCAACATACCCCTTAACATTTCCCTTAGAATCAGCAGTAACAGTTACTCCATTAATTGGACCATCACCCTTCATCTGAAGTGTAAGTATGTCTTCATCACCCTTCATCATAATGCCCATCATGGCACCACCAGTTAAAAGTCTTCCAAGCGCCGCTGTACAAACCTTGCTAAGCCCATGTTTTTCTCTTGCTTCTTCAACTAATTCTTTTGTATTTGCTACAAATGCTCTAATCTGATCATCAGCAGCAGTCGCTCTTAATATATAATCACTCATAACATCCTCTATTTTCTTATTTTTATTAAACGCTTAAGTCTAACCCTACCCTTTTTGGGCAAGATAAACTTAACCTTCTTATTTATCTTAGCAAATGCCCTCTTACCAATAGACTTTATGGTAGTTGACTTAATCTTAATAAGTTTAAGCTTCTTACAACCATAAAATGCCTTCTTACCAATGGCCGTAACTTTAAAAGAAACACCCTTAAGTTTAACCTTAGCCCTAATAGTAATCTTTTTGCATCTCCTATTAACCGGCTTTAAGTAAGTAACATTACCTCCAGTAATCTTACCATTCTTCTTAACAAGCTTGGTAATTTTATAAAAACCATTTGTCTTTTTATCTTTAATAATCTGATTCTTTTTTAATGTAGAATTCGCAATAGTTTCTGAATTGTTCTTTTTAGTACCAGATGCTTTATTACCATTTGCTAAATTCTGCTTGCTTACATCTTTACCATCACGCTTATCTACAGCAAATGTATCATAAAGTTTACTTTCATTTATATCCCTATCATATGTATAAGCATCATAGCATAATATACCATTCTTTATTCTAACAACACCATACATAGGAAGTCTAGGTTGAGAGTCGCAACCATTTCCCTTAATAGGATTTATACCAAGATGAATTCGTTCATCTCTCTCACTTGCATCAATAGTATCATAAGCTTTATTTGCACAATAGTTAATTGTAACATAGTGGGTTCCAACAGGTTCAAAATTCATAAACCTATTCTCGCCATCATATGAAAAAGACTCTGATAAATCACCAGCATCCGAAAAAGCCTTATAGTCATACTTTGATTCATCACCATCAAAGAAAGGATACGATGCTGAACGTGTATACACATGGTCATGTCCCTGAAGAACAAGATCCACATTATATTTAGCGAATATAGGGCACAAATTATCCCTATAATATTTTACATCATAATTATTTGAATGCTCACCAGTGGACATAAGCCCCTTATGAATCTGAACAATCTTCCACTTATAATCCTTATATTGTTCTAGAATTCCACGAAGCCAGTCTAACTGCTTCTCAGATTCTGGGTAATATACATTAATATTAGTATTAAGATTTATGAAAAGAACATCATTTCCATAAGTATAAAAATAATTACCACCTGATAAAATGTCTGCATATGAATCCTTAACATAGTCTGCCCAGTTAATATCAAATCTATCAGCAAATGCATAATCATATGCATCATGATTACCACTTGATGGTGCTATAGGCATATTCATTAATGTATTACTTGCAGTATCAAGTCCCCAAATCCACTCATCCATATTAACATTATCATAAGAGAAATTTGTAAAATCTCCTGAGAATGCAACGAATGAAGATTCTGGATACTTGCTCTTTCCTGCTCTAAGTACATCGGACCAAACTTCATAACTAACCTTTGCACTTTCCTGACTATCAGTTAAATGCAAAAATGTAAGTCCATCAACATCATTTTTTTCTTTCTCAATAACAAGTGTACCCGTTTCTGAATAGCTACCATCTTCATTAACCACCATATAAAGGTAAGTTGCACCAGATTTCAAATTTGAAACATGCGCCTTAAAAATATTCCACTTGTTACCATTAACATCTGTTCTTGATGTTACAGATGCATTAATACCATTTACAATATCCCAATTTATATCATCTTCAGTCTTACCTTTAGGTAACTCAACTAATAAAAGCTCAGAACTTTTTATCTTATCATTTGTACTCCAGGTAAAGCCACGAGAATAAATATCATCATAATAAGTTACAGATATTCCTCTAGGTTTAACATAAGGATCATACTCTTTAATAAGTCCATTATCCCATGAAGGAAGGGTCCCAGCCTTATGAATTTCTATACCAGAAATAGTAAATTCATCTCCAGCCTTTATGTCCCTACATGTACCTCTAATACGAAGGAGCTTAGGATTCACTGATTTAAAAACTCTGTTAGCATCATCCGGAAGTTCCATAGTAATGTAACCTTCATGATATGAAACAGTCTTTTCTAAATAAATATTTCCATTATCACCTGAGAACATAAACTCTTCATCAGCTAAATCAATACCATCATACTTAATGCTTATATAATCTCCAGCATTATATGTATACTCTGACACATCAGTAAATAACCTATATGTTCCCTTACCATTTAATGATTTATATGTACCGATACCACCTATATAAGAATTCAAAGTGGCCCAACTCTTGTTATCATCAATTTTTAATTCTTCAAACTTAGCAAGTCCTTCATACGCTGCTTCAACTCGAATACTTTGGTCATTAACCACCATATTACTCATCATAACAGACGCTGACAAAACCAAACCCAAAGACCAGCTTATAATCTTTTTCATAATAACCTCTATTTACCACACTCCCTGCATATGACATATATTCTTTCACTATCATTTCTAACTTCATCTCTAGTGAATGCATCATATGCGGTAACAAATTCCATACCAGCAAGTTTAATTGCCGTCTTTATCTCATCAAGACTATATGCTCTTTGAAAATGCTCCTCGCTATACTTATCAAATCTGCCATCATCAGCCTTAATAAACACACTTAATCCATAACTATTAATCTTTTCATCCTCATCATAATAGTTATCCCAGATAAAACTCTTATCCTCTCTATCTTCAGCAATAACAGTCTCACCTATTGAAGTATATTTATATTCAGTATTAAGATCAAAAATAAATACTCCCTTAGGATCAAGAAAAACATTAACCAACTTAAAAACAGTAACCAAATCATCAAAATCAGTAATGTAATTCATGCAATCACATATACTAACAACCGCCTTAACAGTTCCATATAAGTCAAGTTCTCTCATATCCTGATTAAGATAGAGTATGCTTCCATCTTCTTTTTCCTGTCTATCGCTTTCTTTCTCAATTGCTATATCAAGCATCTCAACAGATGAATCTACACCAATTAAATCATATCCACAATCTCTTAGACGTCTTGTAATCTTACCCGTACCACATCCTAAATCCAGTACCAAGTCCTTATCTTTAACGTCATATTCCTTAAGTAATGAAACTATGTACTCAGTCCAATCATCATAAGGAACATTATCCATAAACTCATCATAAACCTTAGCAAATGCTGTATATTCGTCCATCATAACCTCATACAATAAACACATATATCTTAAACGCCTGTAAAACACTTATAGTTACTGTGTTTTATTCGGCATTTAGTTTCACACTTTACAATACTAAAGTATAACATATAAATGTATATATTTCAATATTTGCCAATTTATGATATTATTATATTCGTTATGAGAGAACAATATATAGAAAAACAACTACGAAAAAACTTAATCAAATCATTAGTACTTCCCCTATTATTTTTCGGAGTACTAATTGATGCATTACTTATATTAAATCTTAATGAAGTAAGCAAGCCTGTAAAAGTTGATAATGTTTGGGATTTTTTTACTGAAAATTCTAATGCATCTCTTAAAAACAAATACGTAAAAGTAACGCTTAATAATCTAGAATACACAGGATTTGATCTTACAAAGTCAGGCAAAAGAATTGGTTCTTTTTACTACATGATTAATAATTCAAATTGTATACTCACACTTATAAACACAAGCAGTGATAAAGGTAGCACACATAAAACAATTCCATCAAAAATAAAAAAATACCAACTCACTGGTAAGATTCTTAAATCAAGTAGTTTAAATAATGAACTAATAAATAACATTGCCAAACAGATATCCTGGGATTCAAAAAATCTCAAAGATAACATATCCGAATATGTAATAAGCGAACCTGATTATAAAATTTCAAAGGTATATATGCTCGCTTCATTTATTGTAATTTTATTAGTAATAACATTAATATACATAATTTATAAAATCATATTATTAGTTAATCCGCATCTATTGCCAGGATTTAAAATATTAAATAGATACGGTAGCAGAGATATTCATATCCGTACAGCTAACAGAGAACTTTCCAATAAAGTTATTGAACGTTTAGATAACGCATTTATTACTGAGAATTACTTTATAGATTTATCAACCTATAAAACTATAATCATCCCTCTTAGAGACATAGATGCATGTAAGTATCAAAACAGGCGAAAAAGAAAAAGCACCATTAAGGTTAGAATGTCCCATGGTGATACTTATAAAATCTATGATAGAACATATTCAGATTATAAGAAACTAAAAAACTCTTTAGTGTTAGTATCAACTAACAACTAATCATACATAAAAAACAAGATTCCAAAATTGGAATCTTGTTTTTTATTATTTATTTAACAACAAATTTATTTGTTTTTGCTTTCTTAAGAAGTTTCTTATAAGCCTTCTTATTTTTCTTGTTTACCTTAAATGTAAGCTTCTTGCCTTTCTTTCTAGCAAATGCCTTCTTACCAATCTTAGTAATCTTAGTTGACTTAATAATAACCTTCTTTAATTTCTTAGCATCAGCAAATGCTCCAGCTCCAATCTTAGTTACATTCTTTCCAATAGTAACCTGAGTAGCTTTCTTGTTACCCTTGAATGCGTTCTTACCAATAGATGTTACATTATATGTAATACCATCAATTGTAACCTTATCAGCAATCTTAATCTTCTTTAATGATTTCTTATTAAGGCCTGTAACTTCTACTTCACCAACTTCACCCTTCTTAACAACAGCTTTTGTTACTTTATATGTGAAGTTCTTATCTGTTAACTTAGTTCCTACAGCAGGTGCTTTAAATTCATCCTGTTTTGCTGGCTGTGCAGATTTCTGTTCAGGTTTCTTTTCTTCTTTTTTATCATTTACTATTAGATTATAGTATTTATAACTACCATCTATACTAATAGTATAAGATACCGTACCATCATCCTGACATTTATATGTACCAACCTGCAAATAATAGTATTTTCCTGCTTCTAAAGTAACTTTGATCACAAAATCCATTTTACCAGCATCATAATCTATATCATCTCCATCATCAATTCTGTTATAATTTTCATCATACAAAACAGCATACGGATCATTACTTCCACTATTACTACTATTTATAATATATTCTTTAGTTTCTGATGGACATATTGCCACATATACCGAATTATCATGTGAAACTTTATTTATAGCTACCGAATTGCCATCTAAAATAAATAGCTCATTAGCAATATTTAAATTCATCATAACAAATACACCCTTGTATGATCCTATACCATCTATTCTTACAACATATGTTCCATTTTTATTTGGAACACCATCAATCCATGAATTTTCATCCAATGATAAATATGAATTGAAGTCCTTTGGATTACAATACTTTACAACAAAATCTTTATCTTGTGTTATATACTTATTATATAAATAATTTTCATACTGTTTTTTTTCAGCATTATATTTTACTTTCACATCATATTTATAACTAGAAACACTGTAAACATCAGGAATTTCATAAAAAACTACAATTGATCCCTTATAATCACCCTTACCTGTAAATTTAAATGCATACATTCCCTCTTCAGTTATTTTCTCTTTTGACCATATTGGTTTAATATAATATTGCTCCTCTTTACACCAACCATCAAAAACATAATCAACATTTTCTTCTAATTGAACATTTACTTCATCTTCAATTTTATTATCATAAAAATAATTATCGAAAAAGATATCTATATATGAAATCATTTCATTTGTATATCCATTAAGCATAGTACTCATATCATATGGATCTACAATAGTAATTTCCATTGCTTTCAAATCAGAAAGATTACCCATCCCTTTAATCAAAACCCAATAATCACCAGGTTCCTTTGGACTTCCGCTAGTCCAATCCTGTGAATTATAATCTTCTCCATCATAATACGGTTCCTCTCCACCGTCATTCTCGGCATATCCAATAACCTTATAATCCACATTTTCTTCCATATCAAAATAATCTTCACCATTTTCACTATAAGTCAACACCAACTCTACTGGGTTACCATCATACTTATATCTTCCATCTGCAACCGAATAAATATCTACTTCTTCTAAGCTAATAGTATCAGCTTTTTCAGCATAAACAATAGTTGTGTTCATAGTATTAAACGATGTTCCAACAAGTGACAATGCTGCAATTACAGCAAGTAGTTTTTTCTTTACTCTCATCATTATACATACTCCTCCTTTACTAAAAAAATACCCACTTATAATTATAATATAAATATAAACGCATTGCAAATAAAAACAGGTGCTAATATGCACCTGTTTTTTTAAGTTCAGAAGAAACACACTCAAGTGCTGCTTCAATTACTTTATCCATATCATAATACTTATAATGACCAAGTCTGCCACCAAATATTACATTCTCTTCCTTATCCGCAAGTTCTTTATATTTATTATATAAATCACTGTTTCTATCATTATTAACTGGATAATATGGTTCAATACCCGGCTTCCATTCTGTTGAATATTCTCTTGAAATAACAGTCTTAGGAATTGAATTTCCATTCTCATCTTTAGCGAATTCAAAATGCTTATGCTCTATAATTCTTGTATAAGGTACTTCTCTTTCAGTATAATTAACAACTGCATTACCCTGGAAGTTTTCCTCATCTAAAATCTCATTTTCAAATCTTACTGTTCGATATTCAAGATTGCCAAGTTTAAACTCAAAATACTCATCAATCATTCCAGTAAATACTATTCTTTCTGCTATATCTGGATGACCTTCTTTAAATTCAAAGAAATCAGTACTTAGTAGCACTTCGCTACCTTCAAGCAATTTCTCCACAATCTGAGTATAACCACCAATTGGAATTCCCTGGAATCTATCATTAAAGTAATTATTATCATATGTAAAACGAAGTGGTAATCTCTTGATAATAAATGAAGGTAATTCAGTACAAGATCTTCCCCACTGTTTTTCTGTATAACCCTTTATGAGCTTTTCATAAACATCTCTTCCAACTAATGAAAGTGCCTGTTCTTCTAAGTTCTGTGGATTATCACAAGCCTCTTTTGCCTTCTGTGCTTCAATAATCTCCTTAGCTTCTTTTGGAGTCTTAATATTCCATAACTTACTAAAAGTATTCATATTAAATGGTAAGTTATAAAGTTCATCCTTATAAATCGCTACAGGACTATTAATATAATTATTAAAATCAGCAAATTGATTGATATAATCCCAAACAGTTTTATTACTTGTATGGAAAATATGTGCACCGTACTTATGAACATTTATACCCTCGACTTTTTCAGTATAAATGTTACCTGCTATATGGTCTCTCTTATCAATGACAAGGCACTTCTTTCCTTTTTTAGTCGCTTCATGAGCAAATACTGCTCCAAAAAGTCCGGCTCCAACAATTAGATAATCATATTTAATCATCGTTCTTTCCTCCTAAAACATCTACCTATTCGTCTGTTTCTTTAATGTCTTCACCAAAAACCTTTTTCTCTAACTCTCTAATTCTCTTCTCATATAAAGCACACTTCTGTGTAAGTTTTCTATTTCTATCATTTAATTTTGAAACAATTGAAGTAATTGTAATACAAATTAAAATCAAGAAAAATAATACAAGCGCAAATATACCATTTGTCCACTCTACAACACCCATCTTCTTAAGTGGATATTTTAATACAACCGGGAACAATACAGTAATTAACAACACAAGACCTGTTAAAAGCCATAATAATGTATATTTTAAGTTTAAGCTATCCTTTTTAAGCAAATGAAAAATAAAAACATAATATAATAAAATTGCAATCAATAGAGATATTCTTAAATATTCATTCATTATTTCTTCCTCCCTACAGATACAGTAATTCTTTTCATAACAATTGCTATGGATACCTTAATCATGTAATACAATGATTTAAAGCTCTTAATTGAACTTTCTCCACCTTCACGTTCTCTCATAATAACAGGAACTTCAGATATTCTTGCTCCATTCATAACACCTGTAACAATTGCTTCAGGTTCTGGATAATCCTGAGCATAGTCTTTTGCATATAACTTAGTAAATTCAACATTAGTAGCTCTAAATCCACTTGTTACATCACATACTTTAATACCACAAGATAGTTTGATTAATAAACTTAAAAAATTAATTCCGAATCTTCTAAGTGCTGATGACTGGAATCCCTCCTTATCAATAAATCTTGAGCCTATGCAAATATCAGCCTCGCCATCAACAATAGGCTTAATTAATTTACCAATATATGCAGGATCATGCTGTCCATCACCATCAATCTGAATAGCTATGTCATAACCATTTTCATATGCATATAAATATCCAGACTGAACAGCACCACCAATACCTAAGTTAACTGGCAAATTAATATAATTTGCTCCTATGTTTTCAAGAATATCTTTTGTATTGTCAGTTGAACAATCATTTACAACAAGATAATCTACCTTTGTTTCACACTGTTCCAAGCTTCTAACTACTTTTTCAATATTTTCACTTTCGTTATACGCTGGCACTATCACTAATATTTTCATCTAATACTTTCTCCTCAGTAAGATCTTCTTTCTTGTTTTTAGCTGCCCAAATAACATAACCTGTCATCATAAAGTAAACAGGTGCAGTTAATACTGCTGGATAAGCATATCTCATCATTGTATTAACCGGGCCAGCTATAGCTGTAAGAATCAACAGCATTGTTGGTAACATCATAAAAATCATTTTTTTCTTTTTATTATACACCAATATAGCTATAGAGAATATAATAAGCCATGTATTAAATCCTATACTTTCAAGCATGCCTATTACTGGAATATTTCTATATAAATACGCTAACTGCGTAGATTCTTCTCTAAACGTTTTTGTTTTTTCAATATTAACTAATCCATAAGGTTCTCCCGGAGGTGTAATTTCAACATATGTTAGCCAGTTAGCTCCCTCTGGGAAGAAGTATCCATATGTATTATTCATTGTAGCCTGTACATATG
>Ga0310697_10000928_pt1 | contig 36733 bp, 33 predicted proteins | sample 172DNAGHGlowgp2_FD_203883 | JGI IMG/M metagenome (GOLD analysis project Ga0310697, IMG submission 203883) | Sheep rumen microbial communities from Palmerston North, Manawatu-Wanganui, New Zealand - 1728 DNA GHGlow gp2 (v2) (version 2) | ecosystem: Host-associated > Mammals > Digestive system >... | reverse complement strand
ATAGGAGTTCATCACCACGTTGTAGGTCTTCTCCATGTCGAAAGGCGTGCCGTCGGCCATGCTGAGGATGGTGATGCGTTCGCCCATAGGGTTTTTGTCAGTCACCTCGTAACGGATGCCGGCGGCGCAATCAAAGTTGTATATGGGGTTCTTCATCTCGTAGGCGTATTCGATGAAGTCTTTCACTTCCTTACCCGTCAAGGCCATGACTGCCAACGAGTTCTCGAAGGGGTACCAGGTGAAGAAGTCCTTGACTTTCAGCATCCCCGCTTCGAGCGTCTTGCCGCCTCCGAGGGGAGCAGCCATGGAGATGTCGGCATGTATGCCTTCGGCTTCCACGGTCTCCATCTGGCAACGGTGGATTTCATCGACCCAGAGACACGGACCGTTGAAAGCCTCGTCGCTGCTGATGCTGACGGGCAGCTCGGCCACCTCCTTGTTTTGGTAGGCTTCTGCACGGTCGAGGTAGGGTTGGAGCATGGCGAGGAAGGCTTCGTCCTTCTCGTCGCCATCGGTGGGCATGAGCTCGATGCTGATTTTTGGTTTTTCTCCTTTTTTCAGCGTCACTTCAGCTTTGGCCAGTCCTTGTCCCCGGCAACCTGAATTGAGCACGTAAACAGGATCGCCATTGGGGTTCGTCAGTTTTTCTGCTTTGGCACGGTGGTCGTGGCCGTAAAAGATGAGGTCGAAGCCGGGGATGTTCTCCGCCACCCATTTCACGGCATTCTCGCGTCCAAGCGGATGGTCCTCGGGAAGATTCTGCATTTGAGGCTCATAACCTGAATGGAAAAGGCCCACCATTAGGTCGGGATGCTCGTTCTCTTGGATGGTCTTCACCCATTTTTCGGCTGCGGCTTCCAATTGCTCAAAACGCAGGTCTGGGCGCAATCTGTCTGGCACCCAGGTGACTACATAGGGCGTCAGCAGTCCGAGCACGGCGATCTTATAGCCTTCACGCTCTATCATTATATAAGGTGTGAAATACGGTTCGCCCGTTGTTTCATCGATGACGTTGGCGGCCAGCACGGGTACCTTGGTCTCGGCATACACGCGGTCGAACACCTTGCGACCCGCCTCTATGTCATGGTTGCCTACACAAGCCACGTCGTATGGGAAGAAGTTAAGTACTTCGGAAACCAAATTGGGATGTTCGGCATCTTGGTTGGAGCAATATTGGAAAGGCGTGCCTTGCATGTCGTCGCCGTTGTCCAATAAGATAAGTCGGTCACCTAATGTGGCTTTCATCTGTTTGATGACATAAACGTCATTGGCAAATTCATCGTAACGCCCATGAGTATCAGTGGTTTCGATGAGCGTTAAAGTGGTCTCTTTTGGGGCGCATGAGGCAAAGAGTGCGGTCAATGCAATCATAAGGACAAGTCTTTTGGTTTTCATAGTGAATGGGTTTTTTAAAGCGCTAAAAGTAGGACTTTTTCGGCTTTGTGTGGCAATTTGATGAAAAAATTTCTCAAAACGAGGCGGAGTAACGTTTTATTGCGTATTTTTGTGGCACAATTCCAAGACCGTTTGCAACATGGCCGACTTGAGCATCATAGTATCCGAGATCGAATTGAAATTGAGGAAATTGATTGATGAGAAGAATCAGTTGGCGGTGGAGAACAAGCGGCTCGCCGAGGAAAACGCTTCGTTGGATCAGGAGAATCTGACGCTGCGTCGATCGGTGGAGGAGTTGCAGGACAAAATAAATAAATCTACAATTGTTAACGCACTCGACAACGAGGGAGAAGTAGAAGAAGGAAGACGGCTCATCAAGGAGTTGGTCAGGGAAATCGACCGGTGCGTTTCGATTTTGAATAGTAAGGAATAACTCAGATAATTGAACGTCAGCAAGATGGATGAGATCACAATCAATATCACCCTGTTGGATAGACCCTACCGTTTGTCGGTGGCTCGAGCTGACGAAGAGAAGGTCCGCAAGGCCGGCAACCTCATCAACGAGAGGATCAAATACTACTCGAAGCATTACGCCTACAAGGATGTGCAGGATCTGCTTTCGATGACCGCCTTGCAATTTGCCACCTCGGTGGTGAAGATGGATACTGAACTGACCTATTGTAATCAGAATCTGGAACGCAAGTTGGAAGACTTGAACAACTTATTGAGCGAACAATCATAGTTTCACGCCAACCCGTGGAATCGTTCTTTGAAGATCTGGAACTGCCTGTTCAGCGCATTTGGTAAACTCAACATTATCAACACATCAATCGGTCTACTCGCGCACTGTAAAAACAGGCCTCATTCCTTTCGGGGAAGTGCCTTTGGCACCGGTGGACGTTTGCGCAACGCGGTGGCCACAAGCGTATTATTTGGAGTTTACGCATCTCCAAGAGCAGGCAGTTTCTTTTTGTTTCCTCCTCATTTTTCGAGTAAAAACAGAGTTTAAAATGTTATTACTCACCATCACAAACACAACTTGGATTATTATCGCTGCAGCGGCTTTGGTCGTGGGCCTTGCAGTGGGTTATTTCATCACGTCCACCTTGTTGAAAAAGGCAGTCACCAAAGAAGAACGGGCTTTGCTCGAAGAAGCCAAGGAAAAAGCGGAAGTCATTAAGAAAGAGCGCATTCTGCAAGCCAAGGAGAAGTTCCTCCAGATGAAGGACGAACACGAAAAGGCTTGCGAAGAACGCAACCGCGCCGCCCAAAAGGTGGAGCAGAAGGCCAATCAACTGAAACAGGATGCCAGCCAGAAGATGGACGAGGCACAACGCAAAGCCAAAGAGGTGCAGGCTGCCCAGCAGAAACTGGAAAGCCAGATAGAGACCTTCAACAAGAAAAAGGCCGACCTCGACCGTATGCATAGCGAAGCCTCCAAGAAGCTTGAGACCATCTCGGGCCTCTCTGCAAAGGAAGCCAAGGAACAGCTCGTCGACCTGATCAAGGAAGAAGCCCAGGCCGATGCCATGGTCTACGTGAAGGAAGTCACGGAAGAAGCTAAGTTGAGCGCCGCCCAAACCGCCAAGAAGATTGTGTTGGAGACCATCCAACGCACGGCTTCGGAGACGGCTATCGAAAACACTGTCAGCGTGTTCAATATTGAAAATGACGAGATTAAGGGCCGTATCATCGGTCGTGAAGGCCGCAACATCCGCACCCTCGAGTCGCTTACAGGCGTCGAAATCATCATTGACGACAGCCCGGATGCCATCCTCATCTCAGGCTTCGATCCCATCCGCCGCGAAATCGCCCGCCTCTCCTTGCAGAAGCTCGTCGTCGACGGACGTATTCACCCTGCACGTATCGAAGAGGTGGTGCATAAGGTGGAAAAGCAAGTGGACCAAGAGATTATGGAGACGGGTAAGCGCACCTGCATCGACCTTGGTGTCCACAACCTCAACCCCGAGCTGATTAAGATGATTGGACGCATGAAATACCGTACCAGCTACGGCCAGAACTTGCTGCAACACTCCATTGAGACTGCCAAGCTCTGCGCCACCATGGCTGCCGAACTTGGCCTCAACGTGAAGGCTGCCAAGCGCGCTGGCCTCTTGCACGACATCGGTAAGGTGGCTGAAAACGAGGAAGAACTGCCGCATGCCATTTTGGGTATGAAGGTCGCAGAGCGTCTGAAAGAGAAACCCGATATCTGCAACGCCATCGGTGCCCACCACGAGGAGATCGAGATGGACAACCTGATTTCGCCTATCGTGCAAGTGTGCGACGCCATCTCTGGTGCCCGTCCTGGTGCCCGCCGCGAGGTGGTGGAGGCCTACATCCAGCGTCTCAACAAGTTGGAAGAGATGGCCATGAGCTATCCGGGTGTGGTGAAGACTTACGCCATCCAAGCTGGCCGCGAGCTGCGCGTTATCGTTGGCGCCGACAAGGTGAGTGACCAGGAAGCCGACCGCATCGCCTACGACCTCTCGAAGCAGATCCAGACCGAGATGACCTATCCGGGTCAGATCAAGATCACGGTGATCCGCGAAACGAGAGCCGTCCAGTACGCGAAATAATCTGACGATGGCCTATGGCTTATGACTATGGCTCACTTTATGAAAGTTGAGCTTAGTTAAAAGTGAGCCATAGGCCATAGTCATCAGCCATAGTCAAACATGATCAGAGAAGAAACTGTATTCGGACCCATCCACAGCCGTCGTCTCGGTAGCTCATTGGGAATCAATCTGTTGCCAGAAAAAGGGAAAATATGCACCTTCGACTGCATCTATTGCGAGTGCGGTTGGAACAAGGACGGGCGTAACGACACCCAATTGCCCTCGGCAGAAAAGGTGCGCAAAGCCTTGGAAACCAAGTTGCAGCAATGCCAAAAAGATGGCGTTAACATTGACTCCATCACCTTCAGCGGCGACGGGGAACCGACGATCAATCCTGAGTTCCCTCAAATCATCGACGACACCATCGCCTTGCGCAACCAGTATTATCCCGACTCTAAGATCACGGTGCTGTCGAATGCCACGATGGTGCACAAACCGGAGGTATTTAATGCCTTACGCAAGGTTGATAACCCGACGATGAAAATCGATGCCCCAACCAATGAACTCGTTGAGAAAATCAACCATCCCGCCCCAGGTTATGATGTGAATAGGGTGGTGGTGGCACTGAAGCAGTTCAACGGCGACTTCATCTTGCAGACGATGTTCTTGAGAAGCAAGGACTTCGATTCGTCAACCCCCGAGGTCTTGAAGGGCTGGATGGACATCGTGCGGATTCTGAAGCCTCGCGAAATCATGGTCTACACTATCGACCGTCCTACGCCAGAGGAAGGCTTACAGAAATTCACCGTCGAGGAGATGCGCCGCTTGGTGCAGCCTTTGATTGACGAGGGGCTCATGATTCAGATTAAGGGGTAGTTTTTGTGGCATGGTTTGCCGGCCATGTTCTTATGTCTGTTCGAATGTTGATTCCCCTGATTTGAGTTGATAATCTCATGGGTAACTTCAAAAAACACTTTATTCTTGACTTTTGCTTTTTCGCGTTGTATATTTGCGGTGTCAAAAAATTAAGATGCCATGACGAACAATGCGCACATGTCGCCACAGACGCCGAACATTTTACATAAAATCGTTTTCTTGATAATTTCTTTAGCGATGGCATTAGCTTCAGTATGTGCCTATTCGCAAATCCGCATAGATTGGCAGCAGTGCTATGGAACTTTTAGTAGCGACGATGCCAACCGTATTATAAAGAAAGATAATGGGTATTGGGTGGCTGGATACATTGGAAGCCCTAGTGGCATGGTGACAATTCCCGTACAAAGTCGATCTTGGGTCATTGGAAAACGGGAAATCTTGAAAAAGAACTCAGTTTAGGACCTTATGTTCGAGTAAGGGAAGATTTATTTTGCGGGATAAGTGAAGGCACTTTTTATGCTCTCGGACTTCCCCAAAATGAATTGGGAAAGGAACAGTTAGGAATAAAGAAATTGAATGCTAATGGAGAGGTGGTTGGGGAAACCATGGTGGGGTATGAAAGCAAGGCGTTCTGGCATTGTGCATATGGGACAAGTACTCCTGACGGAGGTGTGATAGCCTCAACAACCACCCAATGGGGAGGAGGAGACATTACCAATTATTATGGGTGGAACGATGCTTGGGTGGTGAAAATCGACAGCCTCGGCCGTCTTGAATGGGAAACCACTTTGGGTACAGAGAATTCAGAATTTCCAGAGTGCTTTATCAATGCGTCGGACGGAGGATACTACGTGGGAATAAGTGGCGATCCAGGCTATGTTGGGTCCATACCCGTTTGCAGAGTGCCTTCGACTGACGAATTCGATGTTCTCTTCATCAAATTGGATACCGATGGCAGCTTGCTTTGGTCCCGTTGCTATGGAGGGTCGAAATGGGATGTGATTGCGCAAATTGTAGAACTCGAGGATGGTTTTCTTTTGGTTTGCAGTTCGGAATCGGACGACAGGGATGTCGAAGGAGCAGGATATCATCTCGGATACCTCAATAACAACCCCAATTATGGCCAAACTTATGACATTTGGCTTGTCCGCACCGACTTAGACGGCAACATTCTCTGGAGCCGCTGCTATGGGGGAACAGACGATGACTTCCCTACTAAAGCCTTCCAAAACGAAGATGGAGGTTTCACGGTTTTCGGAACCACCTGGTCTATTGATGGCGACGCGCAGAGTGCACAGAATCTGCATTTCCCATGGGATGAATATATCTCTTCAAGGCTGTGGGCTTTCCGCATCGATGCCGAAGGCAATATGCTATGGGAAAGGGCGATAGGAACAAAAATGGGTAGAGATATCAGATTGGAAGATGTTGTTAAGTTGAGTGATAAGGAATGCACCATCCTTGCCACTGCTGAACCACCTGCGGAAGGCTGTGAAGGTGATTTCAATTGCACCAACTGGGACAACCGCCTTTGTGGGTTCGATTCCTATTGGGTTCTCCACATTACTGACATCTTCGACTATGATAGTGTGGAAGAAGGGAAAGTTGAGGAAACAAGTGTCTGTGTTTATCCCAATCCAACGCGAGAGCTGCTTACCATAACGGGCAAGGGACTGAAGCAAGTATGCCTTTATGACCTGCTGGGTCTGCAAGTGGGCTGTGCTGTATCTTACAATGGAGTCAATGCCATGCTGGACACAAGCAATCTCGCTTCTGGAGTTTACGTGGTGCGGGTGTATACGGAAAATGGCGTTTGCATGAAACGAGTGGTGGTGGCAAAGTGAGGATTAATATGCATTATTCGCTGACTATGCCATGTGTCCTATTAAGATAAGCCTCTATCATCACTCCACTCCAACATTCATTCGTCCCATCAGTCTCTGCCAAGGCGAGAGGAAGGCAAAAAGGAAATCATAGAGAATCAAGCCAGGGAGAAGCCCTTTCTCACCCAGTCGTTTTGAAGCCTTGTGGTAGATAAAGAGTTGTGTCCCAAAGCGTAACAGGAAGAAAAAGACTAAAATCGGGATGTAGAACGCCGCACCGTTGACGATGGTGAAAGCGGGTTTGGCGCAGAGGGCCAGCAAGGCGATGAACGAGGCATAGAACAAGAATTGTGAAGCGTAGAAGAGACTCAACATCAGTCGGGCACCGCTGTCATATTTCGACACGGTGGAGTAACGGCTGCTCTTCTGTCGCATCCACAGGTGGAAGGAACTGGGAGGCGTGGTGAGGATGGCATCCTCGGCATCAATCAGCACCTCGGTGTTTTTCTTCGTGGCCACTTGGCTGATGAACAAGTCATCGTCGCCAACCGAAGTCTTGTAATGCGAGATAAAACCTTGGTTCCTGTAAAACAATTCTTTGCGGTAGGAGAGGTTCTTTCCTACACCCATGTAAGGATGGCGGTTCAAGGCAGCAGAGAGATAGAGCAACCCGTTTTGCAGGGCATCGAAGCGCATGATGCGGTTGAGGCTGCTTTTCTTTTGGACGTATGGACTGTAGCCGATGACGATCTCCGTGCGGTTGTTGTAACGGTTCACCACACTGCGCAGCCACTGGTCGTTGACAGGCATGCAGTTGCAGTCGGTCAGCACGATGAGGTCGTTTTGTGCCGACTTGATGCCCATCGAAAGCGGGAACTTCTTGCCGTTGAAGAAGTTGAGATGCTGTTTCAACTGCACTGGTTTGATGCGCGACTCTTGACGTTCCAAGTCTTTCAGGTATTCCTCAGTGTCGTCGTCGGAGCAGTCGTTCACCACGACAATCTCAAAGTCAGGGTAATCCTGTTTGAGAAGCGCAGGAATGAGTTCGACGAGGTACTCGTAGGCATCGCGTGCACAGAGCACGATGGAGACGGGCTCTAGCTCTTCGTCGAGTTTAGGACGCGCGTTCCTTTTATAGAAGGCCACCTTCGAGAAGAGACCCCAATGGTAGATTAGTTGGATGACAAGACAAATGCCGAAGACGATTAAAAGTATGAAACTTAGGTTATTATAGTTGAAATTGAATTGCATTGCATAGAAAGATTTGGTTTTGCAAAGGTAATAAAAATGGGGATTTATTGATGGTAAAAAGTATAATTTTTGAAAGATTTCTCGGCCTTAGCCGATACCCAAAAAACACAATCAAAAAAAGTCGTATTTTTGCGCAAAAATAGAACGATGAATTTTAGCATTGCCGCCAACGACCCGAAAAGCAACGCCAGGGCAGGCGTGTTGCACACTGACCATGGTCCCATCGAGACCCCAATTTTCATGCCTGTGGGTACGGCGGGCACTGTGAAGGCTTGCCATCTGCGCGACGTGCGCGACGAGGTGAAGGCCCAAATCATTTTGGGCAACACCTATCATCTGTATCTGCGTCCAGGCTTGGATGTGCTTGAAGCCGCCGGTGGTCTGCATAAGTTCAACGGATGGGACCGTCCCATTCTGACGGATAGTGGTGGCTTCCAAGTGTTCTCGCTCACAGGCATCCGAAAGATGAAAGAGGAGGGCGTCACCTTTCAGTCGCACATCGATGGTTCGCGTCATTTGTTCACGCCAGAAAACGTGATGGATATCCAGCGTAGCATCGGGGCCGACGTCATGATGGCCTTCGACGAATGCACCCCTGGAACGGCCGACTACCAATATGCCAAGCCTTCGATGGAACGCACTCACCGCTGGCTCGACCGTTGCATCGAACGGTTCAACGCTATCGAACCGAAATACGGCTACGAGCAGGCCTTGTTTCCCATCGTGCAAGGTTGTGTCTACCGCGACCTCCGCGAGCAGTCTGCCGAATATATCGCCTCGAAAAACGCTGTTGGCAATGCCATTGGTGGGCTGGCTGTGGGCGAGCCTACCGAGGTGATGTACGAGATGATCGAGCTGGTCAACGCCATCTTGCCCAAGGACAGACCTCGCTATCTGATGGGCGTAGGCACGCCTGCCAACATCCTTGAAGGCATCTCGCGCGGTGTCGACATGTTCGACTGCGTGATGCCCACTCGCAACGGTCGCAACGGCATGATTTTCACCTCCGAAGGCATCATCAACCTGAAGAACGAGAAGTGGAAAATGGACTTCTCGCCCGTCGACCCCAACGGCGAAACTTTCGTCGATGCACAATATACCAGGGCTTATCTGCGTCATCTCTTCGTCGCCGGTGAGATCCTCGGCCCCATGATTGCCAGCCTGCACAACTTGGGCTTTTACCTCTGGCTTGTGCGCGAATCACGCAAGCACATCATTGCCGGCGACTTCACGGAGTGGCGCGACGTGATGCTCCCCAAAGTAACAAGAAGACTATGAGTCACGTGTCTCGCAGTCTCGTAGTCACGTGTCAATAATAAACACTGAATGAGAAAGATAGACGCATATATCTTCAAGAAATACATCGGGACGTTCTTCTTCGCTATCTCGATGCTGCTCTTGGTGGTCATCATCTTCGACCTGTCCGAGAACATCGACAGTTTCTTGAAGCACAACGCCCCCTGGCAACGGGTGGTGGTTGACTATTACGTCATGTCGGTTCCCTATTACATTAACCTTTTCGTACATCTGTTCGCTTTCATCGCCGTGGTGTTCTTCACCTCCAAGATGGCTGCCCGAACCGAGGTGGTGGCTATTTTGAGCAGTGGCATCAGTTTTTGGCGTATGCTCGTGCCTTATCTGTTGGCTGCCACCATCATCGCGTTGATGTCTCTTTATTTTGGTAACTTCTTGATACCCAAGACCAACGAGATACGACGTCAGTTCAAGGACGAGTACATGGAGAAACTCACGCAAAGTGCGGGTCGCAATGTGCATGTGGTGCTTGACAAAGATGAGTTCATTTATGTGGAGAGTTACAATATCGCCAAGCAATATGGCTACAAGTTCGCATGGGAAAAATACGAAGGAAGTGAATTGAAATACAAGGCTATGGCCGATGTGCTCTATCACGACACTCTGGGTCCCAACAGTTGGTATTTCGACCCCTATGCCATCCGCTATCTCGACGGGGAGGAGGAGAGTCTGGAGAAAGGCCGCAACTACGACACCATCATCAAATTGGTGCCTACTGACCTTTACAAAATCAAGGAGGACTTCGACGAGATGAATTTCTTCGAGCTCCGCGACCATATCCGAACCATGAAAGAGAAAGGATCAGAGGGCGTGAAGGCCTACGAAGTGGAGATGCACCAGCGCATGTCGGCCCCAGCAGCGGTCCTCATTCTCACCTTGATTGGCGCTGCGCTTTCGAGCCGAAAAGTCAGGGGAGGCATCGGAATGCATCTTGGCATCGGCATTACCATCGCCTTTGCTTACATCCTCTTCATGCAGGTGTCAAAATCTTTTGCCATCTCGGGCGGACTGTCGCCCATGCTCGCTGCATGGATTCCCAACCTAATCTTCTGTGTGATTGGTGTCTATCTGTTGATTAAAGCACCGAAATAATCTTTTGATTTACAGATTGTTATTGTTTTCTTATGGCGTTTTTTCCCTTTTTTTGAAAAAAAATGTCCGCGCTTTGCCGACTTTTCCTTATTTTAGCCACTTCTTACATCCAACAAAACACATCGCACCATGCATATCGCAGTAGCAGGCAACATAGGTTCTGGCAAAACAACCCTCACAGGGCTCCTGGCCAAGCATTTCAACTGGAAACCTCATTATGAGGAAGTTGAACACAACCCCTATCTCGACAGTTTTTATGAGGACATGCAACGCTGGTCGTTCAACATCCAGATATTCTTCCTCAACAGCCGTTTTCGTCAGGTGATGGATATCCGCAAGAGTGGCGAGGATGTCATCCAGGACCGTACCATCTATGAGGACGCCCATATCTTTGCGGCCAACCTCTATTCGATGGGACTGATGGAGACTCGCGACTTCGAGAACTACCAATCGCTCTTCGAGCTGATGACCAAGTTCCTGCAGCCGCCCGACCTGCTGATTTACCTTCGCGCCTCGGTGCCTACGCTTATCCGCCATATCGCCAAGCGCAACCGCGAGTTTGAGCAAAGCATCAGCATCAGCTACCTGACCAACCTCAACGAGCGCTACGAGAAGTGGATTAGTGGATACAACGAAGGCAAACTGCTCATCATCGATACCGACAACATCGAGTTGGAGAACCCTGAAGACTTGAGTACCGTCGTCGACCGTATCGAAGCCTCACTGAATGGTCTGTTTTAATGAAAACCGAAGGTTTTTCTCTAATTCAAATAAAGGACTTCAGTGGTCTTCTCAAATTCTCAAATTCTTGACAAAAGAAAAACTAGATCAATGAAAGTAGTAGGAATCATACCCTCCCGTTACGCCTCGACGCGTTTCCCTGGCAAGCCTTTGGCCATGATTAAAGGCAAGACGATGATCCGACGCGTGTGCGAACAGGCATGGAAGTCAAAGTTGGATGCTGTGGTAGTGGCCACCGACGATATGCGCATCGCCGACGAAGTGTTGAGTTTCGGTGGACAGTATGTGCTTACCGATCCCAATCATCAAAGCGGCACGGACCGCTGCTGCGAGGCCTTGTATAGGATTGAAGGTCAGTATGATGCAGTGATAAACATACAGGGTGATGAGCCTTTTATCGACCCGAAACAAATCAACTTACTCATTGACTTGATCTCGCAGGAGGACGCACAAATAGCATCGTTGGCCCGTCATATTGGCGACGATGACGAATTGTTTAGCCCTAATGTGGTGAAAGTGGTGATGGACAAGCAAGGCAAAGCCTTGTATTTCAGTAGAAACCCCATCCCGTTTATGCGTAATGTGGCTCGGGAGCAATGGCTTAAGAAAGGCAACTATTATCAACATGTGGGTATTTATGCCTACAAGACGGATATTTTGCGTCGGATTGCTGAAATGAAACCGTCGGCGTTGGAACAGGCGGAGTCGCTTGAACAGTTGCGTTGGCTCGAAAACGGGTTATCTATCCGCATGGCCTTGACCGACACTCCAACGGTCTCCATTGATAGTCCTGATGACCTTGCTAAAGCTGAACAACTTGCATTGAATCAAACTCATAAGTAAGGATGATTTCCATTGCAGAAGCCATATCAGACCTGCTCTATGTGCGCGACACCGTGGTGGTGCCTGGGCTTGGCGCTTTCGTCAAGAAGGCGGTCTCGGCCAAGGTGAATCCCGTAGCAAATTACTTTGCCATGCCTTCCAGCGTGTTGGAGTTCGATCCCAACTTGCGCGAGGATAACGACTTGGTGGTCAAATATATATCGGAGAAAAACGATGTACCCGAGGATGAGGCCCGTCGCCTTTTGGCCATGTTCGTCTCCGACTGCTTCAACAGCCTCAAGGAAGGGAAAAAAGTGGTGCTGAACCAAATCGGCACCTTGTCTTACGATTGGGCTGGCGACCTGGCTTTTGCCCCTGACAACGCGGTAAACTACAACGCCGATGCCTTTGGCCTTTGTGACTTCACTCCTGAACCAGTGCTGCGCTGCAAGACCAAAGACGAGATCAAGGAGGAGATTGAACGGCAGCAGAAGGACAAGAACACTCCCGTCACCGTCGATGAGAAAGAAGTGCACAGAAAGGAAGAGGGCGATCCCGAGGATGATGATGAACCGAGACGCTTGGGATGGTTGTGGATTGTCTTGGGAATTCTTCTTGTTGCTGGCATTGTGTTTGGCTTGCATTACTTCAAGGTCATCGATCTCGAGAAGTTGATTCCTGGGAAAACGAAACGCGTCATCGACATCAAGCCTGGCACATACAAATTTCCTACCTATACTGTGGATTGGGACGATGTACTGAAACAATACAAGGAGACTTGGAAACCTGCCGAGCCGGAGGTGGTCGAGAATACCGAAGTCCCTGCGGAGACGCATCCCGAGTCGTACATCCGTGTCATCGTTGGGTGTTTCGACTTGGAGAAGAACGCTGAGAACATGGTGAATACTATGAAGGCGAAAGGCTACAATGAAGCCTTCTACGAGCCACACCGTAAACAATGGTATGTCGCTGTGGGTTGTTATGCCACCGAAGAGGAGGCCAAAACCGCTTGGCGGGAAGTGAACGCCAAGGGTGAATACAAGGCCTGGATTAAGAAATGAACAAACCCCTTAGATGGGCGTATTTTTTCAAATAATTCATTTTTTTTCTTGACTTTTGCTTTTTCGTGTCGTATATTTGAAGCGTCAAAAAGGAAGAAGTCCAATCTGATAGGGCGTAACACTTTTTCCTTTCAACATGGAAACATAGTATTAACCCCAAAACACTCAAAATGAAAAAGTTAGCTTTAATAACAATCTGCCTCGTAGTCATCAATTATATTGAGGCTCAAATCACCCGTCCACAGGCAGATGCTATTGTGACTGACCAAGTCTTCTCGACGGACTTGGACCAGATTGACATTTATGCGTTTCCGAACCTATTAACTATTGGCGAGGTCATTGTCCTTGCCGATGGCACCGAAATTGCCGCTCCTTATCAATCTTGCTATGCCTATTTCATTGACTTGATGCCTTTTGCTAATTGGTCACATCCGTGCAAGTATTGCTTCGTGAATTTCAATGGCAATCATGTGATAATTGACAAGTATGTAGAACCAACTATTATACCTGTCTCCCTCGTGCAACGGCCAGCGGCAGTGCAATACACCTATCATTATAATGCATCAATACAGCCGGAAGTGCCAGAAACGAATCCACATCTTTGGGCAGTCCTAATATGTGCTAATGTAAGAGGTGATGGTATGTATTCGGATTATAGACATCGGTATTGGGGCGACTTGTCATGCGTATATACAACATTGACGAATGTGTACGGTTTCCAAGAAAACACTCTCGAAAATGAGGAAAGAACCGATACACATATCCTTGTATTTGCGCCAAGCACACTCAATGGTTTATACAATGAAAATGACTTGAACAATAGTGGAGGATTTGGAAACACAAACGACTTTTTCGCAATGAACAACTATGCCGGACCTATCCATGAAAACATGGGAAGAGGCTTTTCATATTCCAAAACAGATCTTTCAACATTGTTTCAGAAACTATCGGAGATTCTTACATATGAAGATCAGTTGTTTATTTACATAACAGGTTATGGCGTAAACTACCCAAGTTTGGGATTCGAGATGCCTAATGGTCAACAGGGAAGCAATATAATTGTAAAACCTGGAGAATTGAGGAATTACGTTGCGGACATCAAATGTTCCCAAATGACTCTAATTATGCAAAACAACTTCTCTGGCAGTTTTAAGGATGCTTTTTTGGATTGTGCTGGTGATATGTGCGAAAACCGCATCGTACTGACGGCCACCGACGAAAACAGTTGCTCATTTCCTGAAATGTATATTACGAGAGATGGTCAATCGTCTACTCATAATGAAAAAGAGAATGTTAATGAGTTTACCTATTATTGGGCTGCTTCCCATTTGGGCTATTATCCTTATATCAACACGTTTGAGGAGCAAGTTGTTGGTCCTTGGATTTATCCAGGATATGGAGTAATAGACGGGACTGGGGACAATGCGATGCCATGGAACACTTTCTTTTTAAATGACCCACCAGATGCTCACGAACAATATGATGTTAACCCTGATACGGATAATGACGGGGTAATCTCTATGCAGGAAAGCTATACATTTGCCAACAATTTGGATACATGGACGACCGATGGTTATTTCAATCCCCACCAAAATAATCCAAATGGCCTTGAAGTCCCTCAATCTGCCTACGAGAGTTCTTTTACTGCTGAAGCTGCCACTATGGTTGGCTACCAAGGACAGGTGGATGGCGATGTTACTTCAGGTTCTTTCACCCAACCCTACCGCCTTTGTGGCGATCTCTGGACATGCGGTCCCCAAACGAGGGTGCTTATGAACGATGACATCTTTGTACCCGAGGGCAAAAAGATATACATTAAACCATGGAATTATATAGCCCTTGAAAACTGTACCATTGACAAGCTTCCAGAAGCACAAGGCATGTGGCAGGGAATACAAGTGTGGGGACAAGCTGGCCAACCCCAAGATTATCAAAACCAAGGAGCCTTGTATATGAACAACGCTTCCATCAAAAATGCCATTGTGGCCGTGGATTTGTGGAAACCTTGGCAGTATGACCAAACGGGAGGAATATTATCGGCATATAATTCTTCTTTCATTAACAATGCCAAAGGCCTGCGAATTGAAGAATACCAAGACTATGACCCAATAACAGGCAATCCTAAAGATTATAGAGCATGTCTCCAAAATTGCACCTTTGAGGTCAACCACGATTTCATAGGGACGGAAACCTTCTACGAGCATGTGAAACTCGTCCATGTTCAGGGAGTGCGTTTTGATGGCTGCAAATTCAAATTGGAGAATCCCAACAACCATGTGGTGAGTTGGGCAAAGGGCATTCTCGCTTTTGATGCGAACTTCAGCCTTGATAGTTATGACGCATATGGCAATCTAATAGGCCAGTCTGAAGTGAATGGATTGTTCATGGGAATCCATGCAGTGCATGATTTTAACGAATTGACAAAGCCTTTCTCTGTCTTTAACACCAATTTTATGGGCAACGATTGCGGTATCTTCGCTCGTCAAGTTGGTTTCCCAACAGTTGTGAACTCCAACTTCGGAATTGGTCGTTTAGGAACCGACTGCGCTATGGGTATATATGCAGAAGGAATTTATGATTTTACTATTGAGCAAAACACTTTCTTCAAAACGAATCAGTGCCCGCAAAACAACTATGGCGTTGTGATAAAGGATTCTAATAGTAGAGGAACACAAATCAACAACAATAACTTTACCAATCTGTATTGCGGGAATTTGGCCATTGGTAACAACAGATGGGGCGATTTTGGCGGTTTATTGTATCGATGCAACACTAACACCTCCAATAATATTGACTTTTATGTTTTGAAGGACAACGATAATCTTACTGCTATTTGGATGTACCAAGGTATACCCTTATTGCCTGCCAAAAACAAATTCAGTCAAGGCGCCTATAACTTCTACAACGGGGGACGCAGAGTGCTTTATTATTATCAAAGAGGAGCTGCTGGCGAAGAACCGGTCATATATAATTCGGCAGTTAGTGTTTATTACACTGATGCTGTAGGTGAATGCACATTGAACTATGATTCCCAGGTCAATAGCAAAACGGCACTTTTGCTGTCCGCTCCCCAAAAGCAGCAGCGTGAAACGGATTATTACACGGCTTTGAACACCTACAATAATGTTAAGACATTATATAACCATCTCACCGATGGAGGCAATACCAGTGGTACTCTCTCTGATATTGAGACGGCAATGCCTTGGCAGATGTGGGATTTGCGTGCCGAACTGCTTGGCGCCTCTCCCTATCTATCTGAAGAAGTGTTGAAAGCAACCGCCGACAAGGATGACGTGTTCACTGAATCCGTCCTTTTCGAGATTCTCGCTTCCAATCCCGACGAATTGAAGAAAGGCGACATCATTGACTATGTGAAAAACAAGACCAATCCGTTGCCAGAATACATGACGGACATTTTGGAACAAGTGGCAGCTGGCAACACATACAAGACCGTGTTGCTCAACCAGATGTCAAGTTATTCATACGAATATCGCAGTGCAGCATGCGACATTATCCGTAGCATTCTAGCCGACTCCATTGTCAACACCACAGAATTACGTGGTTGGTTGGGCAACTTGAACGAATTGGAAGCCGATCGCGAGATTATCGCTTCGTATATGGCCGAAGACGACTACGACAACGCCTTTGCCTTGGCAAACATGTTGCCCTCGCTTTATGAATTCAGTAATGAGGAGATGGATGAACATGCCGACTACCTATCGATGCTCAACCTCTATCGCAGTCTTCACCAAACTGGACGCAACACGCGCCAGTTGAGCGAACAAGAGTTTGCCGATGTCGAAGAGATTGCTGAAAATAGCACCGGGGTTCCGCAACGCATGGCTCAAAACATTCTTGAAGCTACTGCCCAACGCCGTTTTGCGGATTGTCCGACAGTACCTCAACCTGTTCCTGAAGGCGGTAGAGGTTTCACTACAGGGGAGATTAATCCAGAACTGTATGGACAAGCTATGGGTTTAAGAGTTGAAGTCAAGCCTAACCCTGCAACCACTTGGGTGGCTATCAACTTCACTTTGCCTGGTAATGCCAAAAAAGCTACTTTAATACTTACAAATTCACTTGGAGTGAAAGTGGCTTCTTATAGCCTCAACGAACACGAAGGCCAGAAAGTACTAGACCTCCGTGATTTTGACAGTGGAGTTTACACTTGCACCGTTGTATGTGATGAATATTACCAAACCCAAAAAATCGTGATTACTCAATAAATGTATAATCTTGCAGAAACCATCTTAATTCAAGGTGGTTTCTGCCAAAACTTGTTTATTATGAAAAAAATGTTGTTTTCTTTTGTATTAGCTTTAACTGCTGTATGTGCTTATTCGCAAATCCGCATAGATTGGCAACAATGCTATGGGAGTATGGGTAATGACAGGGCTACCCGCATAGTAAAAAAGCCCAATGGTTATTGGGTAGCAGGACGTGTTACTGAACAAAGTGGCATGGTGACAATTCCCGTGTTAAACCGTTCGTGGGTCATTGGAATTGACGAGACGGGCGGTCTCGTGGATGAAATCAGCTTGGGGCCTTACGCCGTCCAAATAGATGAAGATATGTTTGGAGGAATAAACGAAGGCGTTTTTTATGCGCTTGGGCACCCAAAAAATGAATTGGAGAACGAACAATTGGGGATAAAGAAGTTGGATGCCAATGGTCATGTCGTGTGGGAGACCATGGTTGGATGCATGAACGAGTCTTTTGTGAATAGCATGAGGTGTGGCACCTCTGCTCCTGACGGAGGCGTGATAGCCTCGGCATGCGTCCAATCGGCAGGAGGTGACGTCACCAACCATTATGGATTGGATGATGTTTGGGTGGTGAAAACCGACAGCCTTGGCCGACTTGAATGGGAAACCACTTTAGGTACGGAAAACAGGGAATGGCCGAGTTGCATCGTCAATGCTTCTGACGGAGGTTATTATGTGGCAATGGTCGGCAACCCTGGCTATGTGGGATCTATACCAGTTTGCCAAGTGCCTTCAACGGATGTGAGTGATGTTCTTTTCGCCAAACTGAACAATGCTGGCCAGTTGCTTTGGTTTCATTGCTTCGGTGGGTCTAAGCTTGATATCGTTGACCATGTAATAGAACTTGAAGATGGTTTCCTCTTGGTTTGCGACACACAATCAGATGACAGAGATGCCGAAGGTGCTGGGTATCATGTGGGAAACGGACCAAACCGACCTTATGACGTCTGGCTCATTCGCACCGATTATGACGGCAACATCGTCTGGAGCCGATGCTATGGCGGTACTTGTACCGATTTCCCCATCAAAGCTTTCCAGAATGAGGACGGCGGATTCACGGTTTTCTGCCATACCCTCTCTATTGATGGCGATGTGCAAAGCGCACAAAACCTGCAGATTCCAGAGGATTATCATTATTATTCACGCTTGTGGGTGTTTCGCATCGATGCCGATGGAAACTTGCTTTGGGAGAGGGCAATTGGGACGAGATTTAGTGAAGTCGAGCCAAAGGATGTCATAAAGCTCAGCGACACGGAATACACCATCCTCGCCACCGTCGAATTGCTGCCAGGGGAAGGCTTTGAGGGCGATTTCAGCTGCACCAACTGGGACGACCGTTTCTGCGATTGTGAATCCTATTGGGTCCTCCACATTACCGACATCTTCGACTATAACAGTGTGGAAGAAGGAATGGTTGAGGGGACCAACGTCAGCATCTATCCCAACCCAACGCAGGGTCTGTTCACCGTGTCGGGCAATGGGCTGAAGCAGGTGCGTTTATACGATTTGTTAGGTCAGCAAGTGGCCCTCACTCCTTCCTACAACGGCATCAATGCTGTGGTGGACACAAGCGATCTTGCCGCAGGCATCTATTTGGTGCGAGTGTTGTCAGAGAATGGCGCTTGTGTGAAGCGGATGGTGGTGACGAAGTGAGAATAAACTGACGCTATTTCTCGGGTCATCGTTCTTGGTTTCGCATTATTTGTTATCTTTGCGGCATGAATCTAGTGATGTAACATTAACAAGATGTCAAAAAAGAATAAACTAGAACGATTCGCCGAGAACAAGACCTTCCCGAACTTGTTCGAATATAGTTATGAACGTATCATGGGGGAGGGGTTCCCACTGCAAGGCAAGTGGCACGAGGAGTTTTTCCATAATGATAATCCTATCGTGTTGGAACTTGGCTGTGGCAAGGGTGAGTATACCGTGGGCTTGGCTCGGGCGCATCGCGACATCAACTATATCGGTGTCGACATCAAAGGCGCGCGTATTTGGCGTGGCTTGAAGCAGAGCAACGAGGAAGGCTTGAAGAATGTGGCATTCCTGCGTGCCCGCATCGACCAAATCGAGCATTTCTTTGCCAAGGACGAGGTCTCCGAGATTTGGGTCACCTTCCCCGACCCGCATCCCGGCGAAGGTGCGCGCAATGCGCGTCATCGACTTACATCGCCCGAGTTCCTTGACCGTTACCGCAAGATCGTTCGCCCCGACGGCATCCTCAACCTCAAGACCGACAGCCCCATCATGTATGAGTTCACTCTCCACGAAGTGGTGGAGCCCCAAGGCCTGCCGTTGCTCTATGCCACCGACGACCTCTATGGCAATGATGACCCGTTGGAGGTGAAGACCATCCGCACCTTCTATGAGCAGATGTGGCTCGACCAAGGATTGACAATCAAATATATACGATTCAAAATCAATGCTGAATGAGGGATGCTAAATGCGGAATGAGTCCCGCGTCTCGCGTCCTATAGTCCCGCATCAATAGAAAACAACAATTGACTACGTCGAATTATCATTTCAACGATTAAACAATCAACACTTCAACAATATGTATACCGACGACAAACAACTCTACATCGCGCATTGCGATAACGGCCCCATCTACATGGTGGGCAAGATGGCCAACCGCCACGGCATGATTGCGGGCGCCACGGGTACGGGTAAGACCGTCACCCTTCAGGTGCTTGCCGAATCCTTCTGCGAGGCAGGCGTACCTTGCTTCATGGCCGACATGAAAGGCGACCTCTCGGGCATCAGCCAGCCTGGAATGATGAGCAGCTTCATCGAGAAACGCTGCCCCGAGTTCGGCATCGAGAACCCCAACTTCCATGGATGCCCTACACGCTTTTTCGACGTGTATGGCGAACAAGGACACCCTTTGAGAGCCACCATCTCGGATATGGGCCCCCAACTGCTGGCTCGTCTTCTCGACCTTAACGAGACCCAAACGGGCATCCTCAACATCGTCTTCAAGATTGCCGACGACCAAGGTCTCATGCTCATCGACATGAAGGACCTTCGCATGATGCTCGACTATGTGGCGAAAAACGCCAGGGAGTATACCACGACCTACGGCACGGTGTCGTCGGTGAGCGTGGGTGCCATCCAACGTGCCTTGTTGGCACTTGAGGCCGAAGGCGGAGAGATCTTTTTCGGTGAGCCTTCGTTCAATGTCTTGGACTTCCTCCAAACCGAAGGAGGTCGCGGCGTGATGAACGTGTTGGCTGCCGACAAGCTGATGCTTAACCCAAAACTCTATTCCACCTTCCTGCTCTGGTTGCTGAGCGAACTCTACGAACAGTTGCCTGAAGTCGGTGACCTCGAATTGCCTAAGTTGGTGTTCTTCTTCGACGAGGCCCACATGTTGTTCAAGGACACTTCCAAGGCCTTGATTGACAAGATTGAACAGGTCATCCGACTGGTGCGTTCCAAGGGCGTGGGCGTCTATTTCATTACGCAAAGCCCGAGCGACATTCCAGAAGTAATCGCCGGACAACTGGGCAACCGTGTGCTCCATGGACTGAGAGCGTATACGCCCAAAGACCAGAAGACCGTCAAGGCGGCGGCCCAGACCTTCCGCACCAATCCCAACTTCAACACCGAAGCAGCCATTCTGGAACTGGGCACGGGCGAGGCTTTGGTTTCCTTCCTCGACGCGAAAGGTGCCCCTTGCATTGTCGAACGCGCCAAAATCCTCTTCCCGCTCAGCCAAATCGGACCCATCACCGAGGGACAGCGTGCTGCCTTGATCCGCAACTCGCGCCTCTATGGCATCTACGACAAGAGCTTCGACCGTGAAAGCGCCTACGAGCTGCTTCTTGAACAGCAGAAGCAGGAGGAGAAACGCCAGCAACGGGAAGCCGAAGAAGAAGAAAAACGCAAGGCACAGGAAGCCAAGGAAAAGGAACGCTCGAGAAGCACCAGCTCCAGAAGCACGACCACCAGAAAGAAGAAATCGACGGCAGGCAAGGCACTGGAAAAGACCATCAATACGACGGCGACGACCTTCGGACGCCAACTCGGGAAGTCGATTTTCAGAGGAATTCTTGGAGGCATCTTCAAGAAATGATTGGAAAGGGAAGCCAATTGGCTTCCCTTTTCAATCATTACCTATCTCTTTCAGCATCGGCACAAACTTGAAGTCGCCGAACGACTCTTTTTTCAGTGTGCCGTCCTCCATCTTGGTGACCCTCAGCATGGTCTGCCCATCGCCTTCGGCGTTGTCCATCGGGATGACCATGATGCCGTTGGGTTTCAATTGCTCAATGAGCGTTGGGGGAAGGGTGGGGGCACCTGCCGTGATGATAATGCGGTCGAAGGGCTGGTAGGTAGGCAAGCCTTCGTAGCCGTCTCCTAGAAAAGTCTTCACGCGGAAAGGAAGTTGTTCGAGGATTTCCTTGGTTTTGAAAAAGAGGTTGCGCTGCCGTTCGATGCTGAACACTTTGGCGCCCATGGCGGCCAATACGCAAGCCTGATAGCCTGAGCCAGTGCCGATTTCAAGCACTTTCATGCCTTGCTCGATACCCAATAGTTGGGTCTGGAAGGCCACTGTGGAAGGCTGCGAGATGGTCTGCCCCGAACCGATGGGAAAGGCCTGGTCCTGATAGGCAAGTTCAACGAAAGAGGAATCGAGAAACACATGGCGCGGCACCTCGTTGATGGCCGATAGCACGGACTCGTCGGTGATGCCTTTGGTGCGCAATGCGTCGACGAGTTGCTTGCGCAGGCCTTTGTGTCGGTAGTTGTCTTCTAAGTTGGTGTTCATAGTTACTTGTGTCGGCCCTTCGATAGGCTCAGGGGCCTGAGGGCTTTGGCATTCATGCCGCGAAAATACGCTAAAAAACCGAAGGTGTGGAACGATAAAAAGACTATTTTTGCCGAAATTTTGAACTATGCTGAAAATCGGAGTTTTAGGTGCAGGGCATTTGGGCAAGATCCATATCAACTGCATTAAACAGATTGAACAATATGAGTTGGTGGGTTTCTTTGATCCCGCTGCTGACACGGCAAAGCAAGTGGAGACCGAGATGGGCGTGAAGTGTTTTGAGTCCATCGACGCACTGATGGATGCCGTCGATGTGGTGGATATCGTCACCCCCACGATCCGCCATTTCGAGTGCGCTTCCAAGGCCCTCAAAAAGCGTCGTCACGTCTTCATCGAGAAGCCTATCGTAGCCACTCCCGACGAGGCCAACGCACTCAAGGGACTGGCCGAAAAAGCGGGAGCGAAGGTGCAGGTGGGTCATGTCGAGCGTTTCAACCCGGCCTTCATCGCCGCCGAGCCTTTCATCGGTGAACCTCTCTTCATCGAGGCACACCGCTTGGCACAGTTCAATCCACGCGGCACCGACGTACCTGTGGTCCTCGACCTGATGGTGCACGACCTCGACATCCTACTGACTATCGTCAAGTCACCCATCCTCCATATCAGTGCCAGCGGTGTCAGCATCGTCAGCCCCACGCCCGATATCGCTAATGTTCGGATTGAGTTCGAGAACGGCACGGTGGCCAACCTCACCGCTTCACGTCTGTCGATGAAATACATGCGCAAGACCCGCATCTTCCAAAAAGATGCCTACATCACCGTCGATTTCCTCGACAAGAAGACCGAGATCTTCCGCATCAACGATGAGGTGGACAAGCAAAATCCCTTGTCGACCACGTTGACCCTCGCTGATGGTACGGAAAAACAAATCACATTCCAAATGCCTGAAGTACGGCCCATCAACGCAATCAAGACCGAGTTAGAAAGCTTCTATGATGCCATTGTCCACAATACCACGCCTGTCGTTAGCATCGACGATGGCATCAATGTGTTGAAACTGGCCTATCAAATCCTGGAGGCTGTCGATGCGTCCATCGCCAAAGTGAAGAAATAAAAACAGGCTGGTTGCAATAATCAAGTGTTTATTCCGTTTCCTTATAAAAATAGTATATTCATGAATCGAAGTTTTACCCTTTTCCTGCTGGGCTGCGTGTTTCTGGCTTCGACCATTGCTTCGTGCAAGAAATTCGAAGGTTCACAGACGGTTCCCGCCTATATCCATATCGACTCCATTGCGTTGGAATGCGACTACTCTGTTTATGGCGCTAACACCCATAAAATCACGGATGCTTGGGTGTATGTGGATGACCAAATCATCGGGTGTTACGAGCTTCCGGCAACATTTCCCGTCTTGAAGAAAGGCCCTCATAAAGTGACCGTCTTTGGCGGTATCTGCAGCAATGGCATCGCAGCCTCGCGATCCACCTATCCTTTCTACAAGCGTGTGGAGTACGTCGGCCTTAATCTCGTGGAAGACAGTATCGTTAACCTGAATCCTGTCGTTAACTACTATCCTATCGGTGACGGCTGCGAGGTGGCTTGGATGGAGGATTTTGAGACGACCAACACGGTGCTCCCCGAGCCTGAAAGCGACACTTCGATGGTGCGCGTCAGCGGGAGCGAGGCTTGGCACTCCGTCAATTCATTCTATTCCGGCAAGGTGGAACTGCCGCCCGATTCGCTCGACTTCACACTGGCTTCCGCCAACGAGTTCTCCTTCTATAAGGACATGGGTGGAGTGTATTGCTTGTTGGAGATGGACTACAATTGTAACGACACCTTCTTCGTTGGCGTGCAATATTTCAAAGACTATAAGCTAGAGACTTTGCCCCTCATTAAGGTGACACCTACAGATAAGACCCACGACAAACCGCAGCGTTGGAACAAAATCTATATCAACATCGGACCCACGATGAATAGGAATGTCGATGCCTCTTATTTTAAGGTGTATCTCACTTCCAACTTGACCACCGGCGAGGACCTTGCCTTTGGCTATCAATACCATCCCATCGACGAACGTCGCTATTACTATTTCGACAACTTGAAATTGCTCTATCGTAAGCTATGAACAAGAAACGACTGGCCTGCCTCTATTTTTTCGTTGATTGGGTCGCCTCCATTTTGGCGTGGACGCTATTCTATTTCTTTCGCAAAGCGCACGAAGACCTTTACATCAACTATTGGGACCGCATCACGAATTCGTTCAACACGCCAAGTTTCTGGCTGGGTGTGATCATCATCCCTATTTGTTGGCTCATCCTTCATGCTGTCACGGGTGCTTACGAGAAGGTGTACTTCAAATCACGACTGAAGGAACTCGGACAGACATTCTTCGTCACCCTTTTAGGTGTGGTTGTGCTGTTTTTTGTGGTGATTCTTGATGATGAAGTGGCCTCATATAAGTCTTATTACCAGTCGTTTATTGCGTTGTTTACACTTCAGTTTGTCATCACCTATATCCCGCGTGTCATCATCACTACCTCGGTGATATCGAGGATACGAAACAAGAAGATCGGGTTCAACACGCTTATCGTGGGCAGCAACGACAATGCATGCGCCATCTTCAAGGAGATCGAAGAGGAAGTGAAACCCTCGGGCCGTCGCCTGATAGGTTTCCTCAACGTGTACGACAAGAAGGAATACAAACTGGCGGAATATCTTCCTCGCTTGGGCTCTTACCACGAGATTGAACAGATTGTAAAGGAACAAAACGTGGAGGAGGTCATTATTGCCATCGAGCGTTCCGAGGTGGAGACGATGAAGGTGCTGCTCTCTGTGGTCGACACGACCAACGCCAACGTGAAGATTATCCCCGCCATGCAGGACCTGGTCTTTGGCACGGTAAAGCAGTCGGCCATTTGGCAGGCGCCTTTGGTGCAGGTCACTCCCGAGCTGATGCCCATCTGGCAAAGAGTGGTCAAAAGGGTCTTCGACATTGTCGCCTCAGCCTTGGCTCTCATCATCTTGTCGCCGGTGTTCTTGACCTGCGCCATCATCGTGAAAGCCACCTCCAAGGGTCCGGTCTTCTATTCACAGGAACGTATAGGGAAAGGAGGCAAGCCCTTCAAAATGTCGAAGTTCCGCAGTATGAGAGTCGATGCCGAGGCAAGTGGCACGCCACAATTGTCGAGCGACGACGACCCGCGTATCACCAAGTTCGGTAAGTTCATGCGCAAGGTGCGCTTGGATGAGATTCCTCAGTTTTGGACGGTGCTGAAAGGCGACATGTCGCTGGTGGGTTATCGCCCTGAGCGTCAGTATTTCATCGATAAGATCATGGAAAAGGCGCCTTATTACCGTTTGCTGCTCAAGGTGAAGCCTGGCATCACCAGCTGGGGCGAGGTGAAATACGGTTATGCCGAGAATGTCGATGAGATGGTCGAGCGCCTGAAATACGATGTGCTCTACATCGAGAACGTGAGTCTTGCTCTCGATATAAAAATCTTGATTTACACGGTTTTAATCGTTGTCCAGGGCCGTGGCAAGTAGAGATGCAATGCTTGCGTCTCGATAACCGGCAATGCCTGTGTCTTAACGGTTATTTCCCTTTTTCCTCTCTAGCTTTCAGATAGCAAGCCCTGCACAACGGCTCGTAACTCTCCGTTTCACCCAAAACCACCAATTTGTCGCCCGCAATGGTGCGGTGGGAGAACTGTGCCGGACTGCCGCAACGTACGCAGATGGCGTGTACCTTGGTGACGTCTTCGGCGATGGCCATCAGTTTGGGCATAGGCCCGAAGGGATTGCCCATGAAGTCCATGTCCAAACCTGCTATGATGACGCGTACGCCTTGGTTGGCCAGCTGCTCGCACACGTTAGGCAGCTCATCGTCAAGGAATTGTGCTTCGTCAATACCGATGACATCTACGTCGTTGGCATAGAAAAGGATCTCACTGGCGCTCTCCACGGGAATGGAGTGCAAGGCCGTGGCATTGTGCGAAACCACATCTTCTTCACTGTAGCGTGTGTCGACGCCCGGCTTGAAAATCTCCACCTTCAGCTTGGCAATCTTGGCGCGTTTCAAACGACGGATCAGTTCTTCCGTCTTGCCCGAAAACATGGAGCCACAGATGACTTCGATCCAGCCTTGTGACCTGTTGTGAGAATCTTTTTCCAGAAACATGACAATGGTTTTAAGATAATTTGTATTTTAGCACCTTCTTTGAGAGCAAAAATAAAGATTATTCCAATATGAATGACAAATTCGAGAACCAAAAAGAAAGATTGCTTGCTATTAAGCAGGAAATCAGTTTGTTATACCAACAAGTCAACTACCTGTTAAGAAACGAGAAACCCCTCGAACTCCTCGACTTGGATGTGCTGATGAACCGCACGCACACCCTTTACGACCAGCTCTGTGCCATCAATGTTGGCGACGAGAGCCTCAGTGAGGATCTTCCTTTCGATGCCGATGACCTTGTTGGGTTGTTTGGCGGCATGACGCCGGAAGAACCTGCCCATGCCTCCAAAGAAGAAGGCAACGTCGTGGAGGAACAACCTGCCGCTGAAGCCCCTGTCGTAGAAACGCCCCAACCCGAGCCAGTACCTGAGCCAGTGGCGGAAACCCCGCCCGTGGTTGAGTTCCACCCCGATCCAGTCGTGACGGTGGAGCCTGAACCCGAACCCGAACCGATGTCAACAGTGGAAGAGGTGCAACCCGAACCCAAGGCTGAACCCGAACCCAAGCCTCTTGGCGATGAGTTTGGTTTCTTCTTCCGTTTTGAAGATATCCCTGAAGAAGAGAAAGCTCCTGAGACCAAGGCGGAAGAAACCAGTAAAGTGGTGCATGTGATGGAGCCTGTTCCAGAGGACGAGATTCCAGAGCGTGACCGTGTGCATGGCGACGACTTGGTACACGACAATCCTTTGGTGATGCCACAACTTGACGAGGAGAGAACAGCAGAGAAGGATGAGATTGAACGGCAGTCAACGGAAGGCGTTTCTGGCTTCTTCGGCCAAGATGATGCCGGGTTCGAACTGTCGACTCCCGAAGTGTTGGGCGAGAAAATGATGGGTGCAGACAATTCGTTGGCCGCCAAGCTGCAACAAAATCCCATCCGCGACTTGAAGTCGGTGATTGGAATCAACGACAAGTTCTTGTTCGTCAACGAGTTGTTTGGCGGTAGCATGGAAAAGTACAACAAGTCCATAGAGAACCTCAACGACTTGAAAACCTTGAATGGTGCTTTGATCTACCTCAACGAGCTGAAGATTGAGTTGCAGTGGAACAGTAGCAATGAGGCCTACAAGAAACTCAAGGAATTGGTTTCACGTAAGTTTGAATAAACATCGCCATGTCGAAGCTTTATCTTGTGCCCACGCCTATTGGTAACCTTGAGGACATCACCCTGCGTGCCATCCGCATCCTGAGGGAGGCTGACGGTATCCTGGCTGAGGACACTCGTACTTCGGGCAACCTGTTGCGCCATCTCGACATTAGCAAGCCGATGACGGCCTTCCACATCCGCAACGAGCATCAGGTGGTGGAACGCATCGCTGAACGCATCGAAGCAGGCGAGACCTTGGCTTTGGTGACTGATGCAGGAACGCCAGCCATCTCCGACCCAGGCTTCTTGCTGGTGCGCGAGTGCGTCAGGCGTGGCATCGAGGTGGAGTGTCTGCCTGGCCCTACGGCCTTTGTGCCTGCTTTGGTCAACTCGGGATTGCCTGCTGAGAAATTTATTTTCGAGGGCTTCCTGCCCCATAAGAAAGGCCGTCAAACCAAGCTGAAGGAAGTGGCCGAATATCCTTACACGACCATTCTCTATGAGTCTCCGTTTCGCTTGCTAAAGACCTTGCAACAACTGGCCGAGGTGTGTGGAAGCGAAAGAAAAGTGAGTGTCTCGCGTGAGTTGACCAAGATTCACGAAGAAAATGCCCGCGGCACATTGGCTGAGGTAATCGAACATTTTTCCAAAAAGGAAATCAAAGGCGAAATTGTCATTATCCTAGAAGGTAGAGACGGTGCATGTGCCGTCTCTGAAGACGACGATTCCGACGAATAAAAACAAGTAGAGACGGTGCATGCACCGTCTCTACACATTATATTCCACCAAATTGTTTTCCAGTCAAAACGCGAACGACAGCCTCACGTAGTAGTCGGTAATGACGTCCATCTTCGGCCCGATGAGGCCTTGGTCGGCATCCACCACGTCGATGGTCGACATGCCAAGGCTAAGGTAGGTGCGGTAGATTTTGAGACCTATGGCGCCACCCGTGTACAATCCCATGGATTGGTAGTGATAAATGCCTTCAGCGTCGTTGCAGGTCACCCTGCCTAAAGGCAGCGAATAGCCGATGCGTCCTTCGATGAAGGGGCTGATGGGCGAGTTGGGCAGCTGGAGTTTCAAGTTGGCATAGATGGGCAGTGTTTGGAGGTAGGTTTCCTGCATGTTGTAGAACAGGTCGCAGTGCTCGCCGTATGTGGCATAGTATTCTGCGCCTACTCCAATACTTGTGATGTAACCTAATTGGTATTCGGCCATCCCGCCTACGCTGAAGTGGTAGGGTATTTCGTGCATGATGATAGCGCCTAAGTCGTCGTCGCCAAGTTCGCCATACACATGGAAACGGAACTCTCCAACGGGATTATAGAGGCGAGGTGCACGGGTGTCGCGAGGTTGTACCATCATTCTTCTGGGATGGTGGCGATAGCGGTGATGAGGTGGATGGACTTGTGCCTCGACCGTCACCGACAGCACGAAGAGAAGGCACAGAGCTAACAAGGTCTTTTTCATAGTCAAGATCATTTTGATGTTGACCTATGAATCACAAATACCATACCAAAACCGTAGAGACGGTGTGCACACCGTCTCTACAATTATCATTTCACCTGTTTCTGGTAGGCTTGCAGTCTTGCGACAAGGCTTTTTTTCACACCAGTGGAGGTGTAGGTGGCACCGCTGACGGCATCGACCTCTTTGTTGAGGGCTTCGTCGGGCGTGAGGCCGTTCCAAGCTTCATAAAGACCGCCGTCTACGACGCGTTGCGCGAAGTTGGGCGTTTCCTGGTTGTCCAAGAGGACGACATTCTTGATGCGGCCTTCAGCATCCAAGGCGATCAACAAAGGCGTGGGGCCGTTGAAGCCTTTCACGTTGTCGGAATAAGGCGAGGAATACAACACCGTGCCCAGTTTGGCACCTTTGGCGTCTTTGACTTCATAGAAAGCCGTGTCGATGGCCTTGGTCTTGGCGGCATCGGCGAAATAAGGTTTGACGTTTTCAACGGGGAGTTCGGGTAGCTTGGGACCACAACTGTACAGCCCTAACATCCCAGCAAGCAGGAAAACGCTTGCGAATTTGTGAATGGTTCTCATAGTTCTGTTTCTGAAATTTTTGGCAAAATTACGGAAAACAATCAACAATTCAACAAAACCACTATCTTTGTAACCTCAAAACTTCTAAATTATGTTAGTCATTGGAATCGCAGGCGGCTCGGGCTCAGGGAAGACCACCGTCGTAAGGGAACTGGTCAGTCAGCTGCCAGAGAACTCAGTATCAGTTATTTCGCAAGATGCTTACTATTTCGACAACGGCGACAAAACGCCCGAACAGAAGAAGCAAATCAACTTCGACCATCCCGATGCCATCGAATGGGACTTGCTTATTGACCATCTCGACCGCCTCAAAAACGGTGAGACCATCCCGATGCCCATCTATACCTATGTCACTTGTGCCCGCTCGCAGGAGGTCATCTATGTGCATCCCACCGAGGTTATCATCGTTGAGGGTATCATGGTACTGGTCAACGAAGAGCTGCGCAAACGCATGGATATAAAGGTGTTTGTGGATACCGATGGCGATGAGCGCCTGATGCGTATCATTCGCCGCGACATCGCCGAACGTGGCCGCACCTGGGAGGACGTGTTGCGTCATTACCAAACCTTCGTCAAACCCATGCACCAGCAGTTCATCGAGCCTACCAAACGTACCGCCGACATCATCCTGCCGCGCGGTTCCAGTCCCGTGGTGGTCGACATCCTTGCCTCAAGAATCCGTATGCAGTTAGGTATTTGAATCGCTGGTTTTCAATTGAATAATCATCAAAATCAAAATTGTCATGAATAGATACTTCTACCTTCTTTGCATGATGACGGCGATGGCTGTCGCCAGTTGCAACAACACTCCGAAGCAAGCCAATGAAACAAAAGCTTCGCAGCCTGTGGCTTCTGAAGAGAATACGCCCAAAGTCATAGAAGTCGTCGAGCAACCCGTTGCCGATTTCTCGGAATGCGACATGGTGATGCTCGACGAGGGAAAAATGTTTTTCTACAACACCAAGGCCTCCTACATAATGCCTTATGAGGCTGAAACCGACAGCGTGGTGAACTGCGTTTTCACCAGCTACGACAAAGTGTATTATTGCGTAGCCTTGGGAGAGAAGATTCTGCTGCGCTGCATCGATGTGGACCAAGCTAATCCGCAACCCCAACAGCTTGCCGACTGGGGCGTTCCCTACGAAAAGTGTGTGACTGAGACTTATGGCACCGTTTCGCCCCTGGAGTATTATCCTGGCCGCAACATGTTGGGCTTGTACCACGAATTCAGTTGGGATTCCTATTCGCTGAACGAGCAGAAACTCTACAACATCGAAACGGGTGAGGTGACCGACTGGGACTATGAGACCTGGCAGCAAAGCGAGCCCATCATGATCTCCGATGATGAGGAGCAAACCGCAGAGAACTATGTGTATGTGAGCACTGCCGACGAATTCAAGGAGTATCTTCATGAAAGCGATGGGCAATATTGGTTTGAGGATGGCGAGGCCGTGTGCTTGACCGACAAAATCAACCTCAAGTCATACATTTCCGACCCCGACTATTACAGTGGCCCGGAATTTGAATATATCTCGTCATCGCCCGACAACTCGAAGGTGCTCTTTATGGCCATCCTGGAGTGGGGCGACTATCCGCATGGCATTTTGGTCGTTTCGAGCTACGACGGCGAGGTCCAGATACCGCTTGAAGACACCGATTGCACAGGCTACACTGCAGATTGGCTCGACGACGGTTCGTTGGTCTATGTAGGTGAGGCGCCGCTTTCGCCCGACGATCCCAACAACGATGCCAGCTGGCACTATCGCGGACATTGCATCAAACGCATCTATCCCGATGGTCATGTGGAGATTATCGCCAATTGCGGCGACTTCCAAATGAAACCCTCCGTGTTAAGTAGATGAACAAATTGGGTTTACATGAATATTTGACTATCAGCCGGGTGCTATCAAGTTGATAGCTGACGGCTGAAAGGGAAGAAGTATAAAACACCTTATTATAAACGATTACTTATCATGAAAAATAGCATTATCTTTACTTGTCTCCTGTCACTTGCCCTCTGGAGCTGTGGCGGAGCCAAACAGAACGCTAATGAAAACCCCTCTCAAGAGACCACTCAGGCTGTCGAACAGGAGATGGCGGCTAAAACAATGGAGCCAGTATATGTGCTCTCCGATCAGTTTGGAGAGAAGTTCTTGTTGCAGACTGACTTCGAAGGAAACGTGGCTCCTGCCACTCCTGAAGACTTGACCCGCTACACATACATCATTTACAACGATTGCTATTATCCTGTCCAATTGAAGGGCGCCCAATTGGAAAACGAAGCGGAGAACAACTATCGCGACACGTACTACAATTTCGACAACCTCTCCGGATGGCTGTATGTGATGCAGGGCGGGAGACTCTTGGAACATCCTCTGAATGAATATGACGCCATTTGGGATGCCGCCTTGCTGGTGGATGAGAGTTACAAGAACTCAGCCAAAATCCTGGAGCTGAAGAACCGCGAGGACGGCAGGATCAATATAGTGACTGTTTCTGATGACGTCCAAAATAAGCTGAAAGAAAAATACGGGAGGAATATCCTAACAGTGTGTGCCTCGGCTGTTTTCGGCGACAATAGTGAATTCCAGCTTGTCAACGTCCAGTTTGAGAACAAAGGCACTGAGGCCTTGGGCGTTACCGCCTTAGTCGAAAACGGTGAAATCAAAGCCGTTAAGGAGTTTCCAGCCACTTATGATGAGATGTCCACCTGGCGCGTGGATGATGAGGGCGAGTTTAATGGTCTTTGGGCCGACTTGGTCGTTTTGGAAAACGGTGTCTTGACGCTGTACACGGCTGACAGTGGAGCAGAAGGCTGTAACTATCAGAACTATGTAGTCAAAGGCGACACTCTGTGCGAGGGCAGTGTTTCGACCAGCCTCTATCAGGCTCCGATGTAATAACGGACTTCGGCCATACAAAACGAAAACCGCTGCAACTCTGTTGCAGCGGTTTCTTTTTTGTTGTCCAACCAGGATTCGAACCTAGACTAACTGATCCAGAGTCAGTTGTGCTGCCATTACACCATTGGACATCCAAATCGGCTGCAAAAATACGCTTTTTTTAAATGCTGCGAATAAAAAAAGAGAAAAATTTTTCGGTTTTTTTTCAAGCCTCAAGGAGAAGTTGCCGTAACTGATTATTTATCAGTAGTTATTGAATCGTGAGCCCCAGTTGTAGGAGAGCATAAAGGTGACGAAGACTTTTTTGTTGCGTTCCGAGTCCATGATGGAGACGCCCAATGGGAAGTATTCTGCCTTCACGTCGACGTTGATGGCCTGAACTCTGGTGCGCGACTTGCCGATGTCGAAGCTGAGTCCCAGGGAGGCATGCACACCTGGCGAGGGCTTTGTTTCGCCTATACCTTTTATGAATGAGGCCTTGCCGAGAATGTCGACGCCCTGCTCAAAGGTCTGTTCCTCGATGGTTTCGATGTAGCCATCTCCCGTGCTGCTGGGTTGGTAACTGACCACATAGTAGTAATAGGGTTTGGCCAAAGCCAACGACGCACCTGCCTCATAGGTCCACCGTGTCTCGATGCCGCCCCAATAAGGTTTGCCGAAGATGCGTCGCTCCTCGCCATAGCCGAAGCGTATCACAAAGACGCTATTGAGTTTGCCGTAGACAAAGGGACGGCTGTTGTATTGGGAGAGGTTCACAGTCTTGATTTCTTTGAGTGAATGCAGCGAGACCATCCCTGCTTCCCAATTGCGCGTGATGTTGATGCTCTTGATCTTCCCTATCTTGAAACCAGCTCCGAAACCTTGAGAGTGAATGGCTGCGTTAAGGGTGTTCTGGCGGGTATAGACCAAACGTTCTTCCAGAGGCTTGTCGTAGTCGCTTTGGATGTCAATGTTCTGAGCAGGCAACAAAAAAGCGCACGCTCCGAAAAGCGTGAGCATGAGGATGCGCAGTAGGCGTTGTTTGAGGGCAGTCATGGCAATGCCTCCCAACACCTAAATTAATATCGCGTCTCCTTGATGTATTTTTGCGATTCGCCGTAAGCGGGGCAGCTCTTGTTTGACCCACAAGAAGTCAGGATAATGCCTGAGACAAAGGCGATTAGCAACGCGATGGCAATTCTTCTCTTCATCTTGATGAAATTTGGTTTGCAAAGAAACGCATTTTTCTCCGAAAAATTGCCATCTTTGCAGAAATTTTATCCATCTTTATAGCCCCGTAGGGGCGACATATCAGTAAGCAGGTGACGTGTGTCCCTGCGTAAAACAAACGAATCCATGGAAATAAAAAAGCCAAACATCGACGAAAGCTGGTATCAAGTGCTGCGGCCTCAGTTCGAGGCACCTTATTTCGCCAACCTCAAGTCGTTCCTCGTGAGCGAAAAACACCAATATGCGGTCTATCCTCCCGGACCGCTGATTTTCAACGCTTTCAATCTCACGCCTTTCGACAAGGTGAAGGTGGTCATCTTGGGTCAGGACCCGTATCACGGCCCTGGTCAGGCCCATGGACTCTCGTTCTCGGTGCCCGATGGAGTGCCGTTTCCGCCCAGCTTGCAGAACATCTTCAAGGAGTTGCACGATGACCTGGGAGTGCCCATGGCGCGTTCGGGCAACCTTGAGAAGTGGGCTAGGGAAGGAGTGCTGCTGCTCAATGCCTCGCTGACGGTGAGGGCAGGTCAAGCCGCCTCGCACTCGCGCCACGGCTGGGAACAGTTCACCGATGCGGCCATCCGCGCCCTGTCGGAGAAAAGGGAACACCTCGTCTTCATCCTCTGGGGCAACTATGCCATCGCCAAACAGGCCTTGATCGACCCGACCAAGCACCTGATCCTGAAGTCGGTGCATCCGTCGCCGCTGTCGGCCAGCCGCGGCTTCTTCGGGTGTCATCACTTCTCGCAAACGAACAATTACTTGACACAACACGGAATAGAACCTATTGACTGGAGTTTAAATTAAAAGAAACTACGAATTGAACGAATTTTGCGAATTATTAGAAAATTAGGCAGCCAAGGCCGCAAATGAATACGAATTGTGTGGGTGACAATTCGTTTTCATTCGGACGATTGCATCCAAAATTCTGAGACCTTATTCGTATTATTCGTGTAATTCGTAGTTATCATCGCCGTTATAAACATCGCCTATGAAACAAATTGTATTTGCCACCAACAACAAGAACAAACTGCGCGAGATGCGCGAAATCATGGACGGCCTCTATGAGGTCATGAGCCTTGAGGAAATCGGCTGCCATGAGGAAATCGTCGAAGATGCCGACACCATCGAAGGCAACGCCAAGATCAAGGCCGATTTCGTCACCAATAAGTTCCACGTGGACTGCTTTGCCGACGACACGGGCCTCGAGGTGGAGGCTTTGGGAGGCGCCCCGGGCGTGTATTCGGCACGTTATGCGGGCGAGCATTGCAGCTATCAGGACAACGTCGATAAGATGCTCAACGCCATGCGTGGCCAAACCAACCGTAAGGCGGCCTTCCGTACCTGCATTGCGCTGAACCTTGACGGTAAATCCTATCTTTTCGAAGGCCGTTGCGACGGACAAATCACCGAAGAGCAGCGTGGCACCGAGGGCTTTGGCTACGACCCCATCTTCCAACCCGATGGCTACGAGCAGACCTTCGCCGAGCTTGGCCATGAGGTGAAGAACGCCATCAGCCACCGTGGCCGTGCCACGCAGAAATTGATTGCATTTTTGAAGGGATTAGACTGAGACGTTTTCAGGGGTTGAAATCGATTGATGCCTCTTTTCGCATACGCTAAGCATAGTGTTCGCATACTCTTGGCATACTCTACGCATAGTGTTGGCATACTCAATCCTGCCCTTTGAGTATGGCAACAGTATGGGGAAGGCCTGGGAAGTTGTTGACATTAAGAAGAAAGAAGAAGAATACGTGAAAGAAGGTGGTATACGAGAGAGGATGACAGCAGCAAGGCAGGGTTATCGTAATGGACAAAAAGAGGCTCTTTCTTCGGCACGCCAGGGAATAGAAAACCTACTAAAAGAAAAAGTTGAGTTGATGATTCTCGTTGACCAGCTTAAAGAAGATGTTGCACAACTCAAGAGAGACAACCACTAAAAGAACTAACTATGAATACAGACTTGCAAAGCAAATTGGAACAAGAGGTCTGCTTTCTTCAGATTTCAATCCCCGCAACCCAGCGTCAGCCTAAGTCCCTAGGGGACGACAGCCTTCCCCCTTCGTAAGGGGGTAGGGGGATAGGCAGGCGGTGTGAACCCCTGCCGACAAAAATAGTGGGGTCACCACGAAGTGGCAACCCCACGCATTATTTATGAAAGATTTGTGTCAGATTTGTTTCCAAAAACAAAACATTATTTGTTCCCTCAAATCCTCTCCCGCAGCATCTGCATAGCCTTCGGCAACCCATCAGCATTGCGGCCACCGGCCACGCAGAGGGTCTTCTGTCCGCCTCCGCCGCCTTGGATCTCCTTGGCCACCTCGCGGATGAGCTTGGTGGCATCCAAGCCTTTCTGGTCGGCAAACGATTCGGGCAACAACAGGCAGAGCGAGGGCTTGCCTTCGGCCACCGAGCCGAGGATGGCGATGGTGCTCTCGTTCATCTGCTTGAGCATCAAGGCAATGTTGCGCAGCTGGTCGCCACCGCAAGGCAGCGTGTCCACGATGAGCTTGTAGCCTTCATGGTCGACGGCTTTCTCATGCAGCCGTTCAGCCATGCCTTGGGCTTTCTCTTGCATCAGGTGCTCCACTTCTTTCTTCAGGGCGGAGTTCTGCTCGCTGAGCGAGGTGACGGCCTTCACCAGGTCGGGACTCTTGACGCACTCGCGCAGGCGACCGATGAGGTCCAATTGCTCGTCTAAGTATTGTTCCACGGCCTCGCCCGTGATGGCCTCGATGCGGCGGATGCCGGCAGCAATGGCGCCTTCACTGACGATTTTGAACATGCCGATGTTGCCCGTGGCTGAGGTGTGGCAGCCGCCACAAAGCTCCATCGAGTAGTCCTTGTCGAAGACCACCACGCGCACCTTGTCGCCGTATTTCTCGCCAAACAACGCAGTGGCACCCATGGCCTTGGCCTCTTCAATGGGCATCTCGGCGTAGGTCACGTTGGGGATGTTCTCGCGGATCTTCTGGTTCACAAGTTTTTCCACCTGTCGGATTTCCTCAGGGGTCATCTTGGCGAAGTGGCTGAAGTCGAAGCGCAGACGCTGGTCATCGACCAACGATCCCTTTTGCTCGACATGGCTACCCAGCACCTGCCTTAAGGCGGCGTGCATCAGGTGGGTTGCGCTGTGATTGTTGGCGATGCGCTGACGGCGTTGGGCATCCACCGTAGCAGTGAAGGCCACCTCAGGGTTCTGGGGCAGCTGCTCGGTGATGTGGATGACGAGGTTGTTTTCCTTTACGGTATTGATGATTTTAATCGTCTCGTTTTC
>Ga0310697_10000927_pt1 | contig 36752 bp, 31 predicted proteins | sample 172DNAGHGlowgp2_FD_203883 | JGI IMG/M metagenome (GOLD analysis project Ga0310697, IMG submission 203883) | Sheep rumen microbial communities from Palmerston North, Manawatu-Wanganui, New Zealand - 1728 DNA GHGlow gp2 (v2) (version 2) | ecosystem: Host-associated > Mammals > Digestive system >... | reverse complement strand
GGCGGCGTCTGATTGTACTCGAGGCGGGTCTTGCCCCCTCGAGCTCCCCCGCGGCTCTGTTTTCCAAAGCGATCGCGGTAGTTTTTTGACAGTCTCACCAATGCCCGCGTGTTCGCCTGAACACGCGGGCATTGGTCTGTTTTTACCATTTTATCAGATGCAGCAAGCGCTGCTGGCCCGGATCCCGGGCTGTTATCCCATGAGCACCCGGATCTCCGCGGTGCTGCCCGCGGGCTGCACCGGGATCACCTGACCCTCGACGGGGACGCCGTTCACTTCCAGGCGCTCAACGCCTTTCTGCACGCCGTCCGGGTTTTCCACCCGGATGCGGTATTCGGCCCCGCGGTAGCGGCGGCAGACCGTGAAACCCTTGACCCTTGCCGGGATGCAGGGATCGACCGCGAGTCCGTCCAGCGTGGGCTTGACGCCCAGGATGGTCTGGCTCACGCTCAGGAAGGTCCAGGCCGCCGTGCCGGTGAGCCAGCTGTTCTTCCCCTCGCCGAAGCTGGGGGCGTCGATGCCGGCCACCATCTGGCTGTAGACATAGGGCTCGGTGCGGTGGATCTCGCTGATGTCCTCGATATAGGCCGGGCAGGTGCGGCGATAGACCTCAAAGGCTCTGTCGCCGTGGCCCAGCTCCGTCTCCGCGCAGACGATCCAGGGATTGTTGTGGCAGAAGATGCCGGCGTTTTCCTTGTATCCGGGGGGATAGCTGGAGATCTCGCCCAGCTCCAGATGATAGCGGGTATAGGCGGGCTGCAGCAGTACGATGCCGTACTTGGTATCCAGCCGCTCCTCCACGCTCTTCAGGGCGCGGGCGGCCTCGCCGCTCTCCCTGCCGATGCCGGCCATGACGCACATGCCCTGGGGCTCGATAAAGATCTGTCCTTCCTCGCATTCTTTTCCGCCGACCACATGGCCGAAGGCGTCATAGGCCCGGCGGAACCACTCCCCGTCCCAGCCAGCGTCCAGCACGGTCTTCTCCATGGCAGCAACGGCTTCCTCCGCCTCTGCGGCTTCGTCTTCCAAGTCCAGATGGCGGCAGATCTCCGCCCAGGCGCGCCCGTATTTGACAAACATGCCCGCGATGAACACGCTCTCGGCCACGGGGCCTTCGCTGGGGCCGGTGATTTGGAAGCTCTCGCCCGGGTGGGCGGAGAAGCAGTTGAGGTTCAGGCAGTCGTTCCAGTCGGCCCGGCCGATCAGCGGCAGGCCATGGGGGCCGAGATGGGTGCAGGTATAGCGGAAGCTGCGGCGCAGATGCTCAAGCAAGGGTTGGGCAAGGGTCGGATCGTTATCAAAATCGCAGCTCTCGTCCAGGATGCTCCAGTCCCCGGTCTCACGCAGATAGGCGTCGGTGCCCGCGATGAGCCAGAGCGGATCGTCGTTGAAGCCGCTGCCCACGGCGAGATTTCCTTTCTTGGTCAGGGGCTGATACTGGTGGTAGGCGCTGCCGTCGGGAAACTGGGTGGCCGCGATGTCCAGGATGCGCTGCCGCGCCCGTTCCGGGATCATGTGCACAAAGCCCAGCAGATCCTGGCAGGAATCGCGGAAGCCCATGCCGCGGCCCATGCCGCTCTCAAAATAGCTGGCCGAGCGGCTCATGTTGAAGGTGACCATGCACTGGTACTGGTTCCAGATGTTCACCATCCGGTCCAGTTTCTCGTCCCCGGTCTCCGCCTGATAGCATCCGAGCAGCCCGTCCCAGTGCTCCCGGAGCTGTGCGAGCGCGGTGTCAAAGGCCGCAGCGTCCGCATAGCGGGCCATCATGGCCTCGGCGCGTTTTTTATTGATGACGCCGGGGGCGGAGAACTTCTCTTCCTCCGGGTTTTCGATGTAGCCCAGGCCGAAGAGGACGCTCTGCTCCTCCCCGGGCTGCAGCGTGAGATCAAACTGCTGGGCGGCGATGGGCTGCCAGCCGTGGGCGACGCTGCCCGTGCAGCCCGCGCCCAGCACGGTCTCGGGCTTTGCCGGGCTGCCGTAGACGCCGAGGAAGGCGTCCCGCGAGGTGTCAAAGCCGTCCGGCTCCCGGTCGGACCAGAAGACGGCATAGTGATCCCGGCGCTCCCGGTACTCGGTCTTATGATAGATGGCGGCACCGACCACCTCCACCTCGCCGGTGGAGAAGTTGCGCTGGAAGTTGGAGGAATCGTCCATGGCGTCCCAGAGGCAGAACTCCACATAGGGGAAGACGCGCAGCGCCTTTTCTGCGCCGCTCTCGTTCTTCAGCGTCAAGCGCATCAGCAGGCAGTTGTCCCCCTGGGGGACGAAAAACTCCTGCCGGGCAGACACGCCGTTTTTCCGGCCTTCGATGGCTGTGTAGCCCAGGCCGTGGCGGCACTCATAGGAATCCAGCTCCGTCTGCATCGGCTGCCAGCCGGGATTCCATACCGTCTCCCCATCTTTAATATAGATGCGGAAGCCCTCAGAATCCAGGGGGCTGTTGTTGTAGCGGTAGCGGGTCAGGCGGCGCAGGCGGGCGTCGCGATAAAAGCTGTAGCCGCCGGCGGTATTGGAAAGCAGCGTAAAGAAGTCCTCGCTGCCCAGGTAGTTGATCCAGGGCAGGGGCGTGCGGGGTGTCTGAATCACGTACTCCCGCCGCGCGTCGTCAAAATGGCCGTATTTCATCGTGTCTCGTTCTCCTTTTTGACAGGTAAACGTTTTCGTGTCCGGTTTTTTGTCTATAGCTTAGTTGTTTTTTACAGAAAAATCAAGCATTATTTTAAAAAAGTATGAAAAAACACGATTCCTTTGGGCGCGTCTCTTGTTTTAGTGGCTGGCACTATGCAAAGAGCACAAAACGCGAGCGAAAAACTGTGCGCTTCTCACAAATTTTAGAAACTACCGTCATTTTCTTCAAATAATCTCTTGCTTTTTTCTGCAAGTTGGGCTATTTTGGAGCTGCGAAAACGTTTTCTTTCTGAGGTGATCACTGTGGTATCTATGAAAGATATTGCCGCAAAATGCAATGTTTCTGTAGCCACAGTGAGCAAGGCCCTCAACGGGCAGCATGGCATCGGAGAGGCGACGCGTCAGCAGATTCTGGCCGCTGCAAAAGAGCTGGGCTATACGGCCAACTCCGCGGCCCGGGCGCTGAAGACCAACCGAACCTACAACCTCGGCATCGTTTTCGTCGATCTGCAGAACAGCGGCTTCATGCACGAGTACTTTGCCTCCATGCTCAACTACTTCCGCATTGAGTCGGAGAGCAGGGGCTATGATCTCTGCTTCATCAACAGCAACGTGGGATTCCGGGGGCACAGCTATCTGCAGCACGCGCTCTACCGCGGGGTGGACGGCGTGGCGATCATCTGCGCGGACTTCCAGGATCCGCTGGTGCAGGAGCTGGCGCTCTCGAACGTGCCGGTGGTAACGCTGGATCACATCTTTCACAATCGCACCGCTGTTCTGTCCGACAACGCAGACGGCATGATGAACCTGGTGCGCCATGTCTATGCTAAAGGGCACCGGCGCATTGCCTACATCCACGGCAACAAGACCGCCGTTACGGAAAACCGCCTGACCGGCTTTTACCGGGCCTGCGAGCAGCTGGGTATCCAGGTGCCGGACGCCTATATCGCGGCCTGCGAGTACCACGAGCCCCAGGGCTGCTACGAGGCGACAAAGAAGATCCTGGCCCTGGAAGAACGGCCGACCTGCATCTTCTTCTCCGACGACTATTCCTATGTGGGCGGCGCCGCCGCCATCGCAGAGGCGGGCCTCCGGGTGCCGGAGGACATCTCCGTCGTCGGTTACGACGGCATCCATCTGGCCAAGGTCGTCAGCCCCCGGCTCACCACCTGGGAGCAGAACACCGAGGAACTGGGGCGCATCGCCGCCGACAAGCTCATTGAACGGATCGAGCATCCGCGCACCGCGCTCCCGGAGCACATTGTAGTGCACGGCCGGCTGCTGGAGGGCGAGACCGTCAAGGATCTGAGCGGACGGACCCCTTGAAAACGAGGAACTGTGCATGACACGAGAGCAAGCAAGAGAACTGGCAGAGGATCTGGTCTCCCGGATGACCGTCGAGGAGCGTGCGGGCCAGCTTCGCTTCGACGCCCCCGCCATTGAGCGTCTGGGCATCCAGGCATACAACTGGTGGAACGAGGCGCTGCACGGCGTTGCCCGCGGCGGGACCGCCACGGTTTTCCCCCAGGCGATCGGCATGGCGGCCATGTTTGATGATGCGCTGCTCCAGGAGATCGGCGATGTGATCTCCACCGAAGCCAGAGCCAAGTACAACGCTCTCTCGGCTGAAGGCGACAGAGACATTTACCATGGGCTGACCATGTGGTCGCCCAACATCAATATCTTCCGTGACCCCCGCTGGGGCCGCGGCCACGAGACCTATGGGGAGGATCCCTATCTGACCGCCCGGCTGGGCAAGGCTTTCGTGCGCGGGCTGCAGGGGCAGGGCGATACGCTGAAGGTCGCCGCCTGCGCCAAGCACTTTGCCGTTCACAGCGGGCCGGAGGCGCTGCGCCACAGCTTCAACGCCCTCGCCTCCGAAAAGGATCTGGAGGAGACCTATCTGCCCGCCTTCCGCGCGCTGGTGCGGGAGGCCAAGGTGGAGGCGGTCATGGGCGCCTACAACCGCACAAACGGCGAGCCCTGCTGCGCAAGCTCCTATCTGATGCAGAAGCTGCGCGGCGAGTGGGGCTTTGAAGGCCACTTTGTCTCCGACTGCTGGGCGATCCGTGATTTCCACGAGAACCACAAGGTCACCTCCCGGCCCACCGAATCCGTCACCAAGGCGCTGAAGGCAGGCTGCGACTTAAACTGCGGCTGCACCTATCAGCACATCATGAACGCCTATGCGCAGGGCATGGTCACCGAGGAGGACATCACCCGCTGCGCCGTCCGCCTCTTCACCACACGCTTCTTGCTGGGCCAGCTTGGCGCAGGCAGCGAATATGACAGCATTCCATACAGCGTTGTGGACTGCGAGGCCCACCGGGAGCTGAATCACCGGGCGGCCCTCCGATCCTGCGTGCTGCTGAAGAACCGGGGGCTCTTGCCCCTGAATCCCGCCAAAGCCGGAACGATAGGCGTCATCGGGCCCAACGCGGACAGCCGCAGCGCTCTGATCGGCAACTATCACGGCACCGCTTCCCGCTACATTACGGTCCTGGAGGGTATTCAGGATCTGTGCGCCGGGGCGAGCCGGGTGCTCTACGCTCAGGGCTGCGACCTGAGCCGCGACCGGGTGGAGCCGCTGGCACTGGCCGGCGACCGTCTCGCCGAAGCCGCAGCAACCGCGAAGGCCAGCGACACCGTGATCCTCGTCCTGGGCCTGGACGAGACACTGGAGGGCGAAGAGGGCGACACCGGCAACAGCTATTTCTCCGGCGACAAGGAGGATCTGTTCCTGCCGGAGTCCCAGCGCATCCTGATGGAGCGCGTGCTGGCAGTCGGCAAGCCCACCGTGATCGTCCTGATGGCGGGCAGCGCCATCGACCTGGGCAGCGCCCAGGAGCAGGCCGACGCCATTCTGCTTTCCTGGTATCCCGGCGCTCTCGGCGGCAAAGCCGTCGCGGAGCTCCTGTTCGGCAAAGCCTCCCCCTCCGGGAAGCTGCCGCTCACCTTCTACCGCAACAAAGCCCTGGCCGATCTGCCGGATTTCACCGATTACAGCATGCAGAACCGCACTTATCGCTATTACCGCGGCGAGCCGCTCTATCCCTTCGGCTACGGTCTGAGCTACGGTGACTGTGTGATCACAGCCTGTGAAGCCACGCGGGACTGCGTGGAGCTGCGGGTAAAGAATATCGGCCGCCTCGATACCGACGAGGTTCTGGAGCTCTATCTCAAAGATAACGGCTCCCCGTTCGCCCCGCCGAATCCGATCCTCTGCGGCTTTCAGCGCATCCATCTGGCCGCCGGTGAGGAGGCCGGCTTCACGCTCATCCCCGACCCGGCCGCGTTCACCGTGGTGGACGAAGCGGGCCGCCGCATCCCCGGCAGCGGGAGCTGGACGCTCTATGCGGGCTTCGGCGGGCCGGACAAACGCACAGAGGAGCTGACCGGCAAAAAGGCCGTCACCAGTGATATCGCATAACCCCCATCCCATCGGAAGAACTTGGCCCAACGCAGCTCCGTCCAGCTGGGCAGAGAACGGAGCCGCGCAGCCCGGATCTTATACAAAACGTCATTTTAACAAGGAGGAGCATCATGAAAAAAATTCTGTCTCTCGCCCTCGCACTGTGCATGATCGTTGCACTGTTTACCGCCGCCCCCGTGAAGGCCTACGCGGATGATGAAGTCACCCTGACGCTGTGGTCCATCGCCACCGAGAGTGACTCCAGCCACCAGGCTTTCGTTGACGCCATCGCCGCTTTCGAAGCCGAGCACCCCGGCGTCAAGATTGAGCATGTCACCACCGAAAACGAGGCCTACAAGACCAAGATCAAGGCCGCTATGTCCTCCGGCGAAGGTCTGCCCGACATTTTCTTCACCTGGGGCATGGGCTTCCTGGGTGAGTTTGTCAATGCCGGCCGTGTCTACTGCGTTGACAACGAGTACGAAAGCTACAAGGACGAACTGCCCGAGGCCATGACCGTCAACGTCCGCTACGGCGACAACAACAGCATGTACGGCGTTCCCTACACCATGTCCCTGATCACCCTGTATGCCAACATGGATCTGCTGGCCGAAGTCGGCTACGACGAGATCCCCGCCACCTATGAAGACATGATGGCCTGCTGCGACGCGCTGGTTGCCAAGGGCATTATCCCCTTCGGCGTTGCCGGCAAGGAGAAGTGGTGCCTGTCCGAGTACGTTGAGCCCCTGGTGATCAAGTCCGTCGGCGGCCAGGCCCTGCGCGACATGTACAACGGTGAGGCTTCCTGGAACAACGAAGGCGTTGTCAAGGCCATCGAGGCTTTCCAGGGCATGGTCGACAAGGGATACTTCGATCCCAGCGCCAACGCTCTGAGCAATGATGAAGTGAAGAACAACTTCATCGCCGGCAAGACCGCTTTCTACCAGAACGGTTCCTGGAACAACAAGGACATCGGCGAGCAGGCCCAGTTCAATGTCAAGGCCGGCACCTTCCCCGTGCTTGACGATTCCATTCCTCTCTACTCCATGATCGGCGGCCCCAACAACACCCTGGCTGTCACCGAGTCTTCCGAGCACAAGGATCTGGCTGTCGAAGCCGCCTTCTTCCTCGCCCGCTACATGTCCGACGCCGACTACAAGAGCGGCGCGAACCTGCCCTGCTGGGCTGCTGATCCCAACGCGGAAGTCAACGAGCTGATCCAGGTCGCGGCCGACATGGCCTCCAAGGCTGAGGATATGGTCCTCTTCGGCGACAACTTCCTGAGCGCCGACGCCGCCAACACCTACCTCGATTACATCGAGATGGCCTGGGCCGGCGAAGTCACCCCGCAGGAGTATGTCGATGGTCTCGACGCTGACCTCGGCTGAGCCCAGACTCTCCACGCATCTGACTGACTGATACAGGAACGGGGACGGTTCCCGGCATCGGGAGCCGCCCCTGTTTCCTACATGGTATCGCAAAGGAGAGAGACGATGAATAAATCGTTCCGATACAAGCTCAACATCTTTCTGTTCCTGCTGCCGGCGCTGGCCCTGTTCGTGACCATTCTGATTGCCCCGATCGTCATGTCCCTCATGTACAGCCTGACGAAATGGAACGGCTTTACCACGCCGGAGTTCATAGGCTTTAAAAACTACGTTGAGCTCTTCACCAGCAAATCCATCAATATATCCAGAGCGCTGAAAAACGCCTTTTTGCTGGCGCTGCTCTCCTGCTGCATCCAGCTTCCCTTCGCGCTGTGGCTGGCGCTGCGTCTGGCCAGGCCCATCAAGGGAAAGACGGCGCTGCTGTCCATCTATTTCATGCCCGTGCTGATCTCTACGGTGGTCATCGGCCAGCTGTGGCTGAAAATCTACAACCCCGACTACGGCGTGCTGAACGTTCTGCTTCGCGCCGTCGGGCTGGAAAAGTGGACGCAGATCTGGCTGGGCGACAAGAAATACGCCCTTGGCGCCGCCTTCGTGCCGATCCTGTGGCAGTATGTGGGCTATCACATGCTGCTGATGTACGCGGGCATCAAGGGCGTGCCGACAGAGCTGACCGAGGCCGCCCTGCTGGACGGCTGCACGCCGTCGCAGGTCAACCGCTACATCATCATTCCCTACATCCGCCCGATCCTGCGCGTCAGCGTCATCTTCGCGGTGACGGGCTCTCTGAAATCCTTCGACCTGATCTACGTTCTGACAAACGGCGGTCCGAGCCATACAACGGAAGTGCCGAGCACGCTGATGATCAGCATGCTGTTCCTGCGCAACCGCTACGGCATGGGCTCCACCATCGCCGTCATGCTGATCATCCTGTGCTTCTTCTTCGCGCTGGTGATCAACGCGGTTTTCAAGGAGGAAAAGTGAGATGAACAGCCTGTATGAGAGCAAACCGAAACGGATTTTGATCTATTGCCTTCTGATCCTCTGGGCGCTGATCAGCATTTTCCCGGTCTACTGGATGCTGACCTTCTCTCTGAAAACCAACGCCGAGATCTTCGGTGAGAACGTCGCCGGCCTCCCGCGGGAATGGGTATGGAGCAACTACACCCGTGCGCTTCACACGGGCAACATGCCCCGCTATTTTCTCAACAGCCTGATCGTCGCGATCGCAACGATCTTTATCACGCTGGCGGCCTCCGTCATGGCCACCTACGCGATCACGCGGCTGCGCTGGAAGGGGCGCAAACGTATGAACAGCTTCTTCATGCTGGGCCTGACCATCCCCATCCACGCCTCCATCGTGCCGCTGTACACGACCCTGGCCAAGATCAAGCTGCTGGATACCCTCTGGGCACTGATCATCCCCTACTCCGCCTTCTCCCTGGCGATGGGCATCCTGGTCTGCACCGGCTTCATGGGCGATATCCCCTATGATCTGGACGAGGCGGCCATGCTGGACGGCTGCGGCACCTGGGGCACCTTCTTCCGCGTCATCGTGCCGCTGATGAAGCCCGCCGTCGCCACGGTCGGCATCTACACCTTCCTGCAGTGCTGGAATGAGCTGATGTTCGCCAACATCTTCATCAACTCGGACAAGTGGCGGACGCTGCCTGTCGGCGTGCAGTCCCTCTCCGGTCAGTATACGACGGACTGGGGACCCATCGGCGCGGCCCTGTCCATCGCGACGATACCGACCCTGATCTTCTACATCTTCATGAGCAAGAAGATCCAGGACAGCTTTATCGCAGGCGCCGTCAAGGGTTGATGCTTTCATCGGATAAAAGGAAAAAGCGCGTCGTGTCGACGCGCTTTTTCCTTGTCCGAAGGGACGCGAGCGGATATAATAACGGAGAAATCCATCCAACGGAGGCGGCATATGCGGAGACTCGGCGAGGTGCTGCGGGAGCAGTACGGCGAAAAAGTGTATAAGCTCAGCCTCTCCTCCGGCTGCAGCTGCCCCAACCGGGACGGCACGCTGGGTTTCGGCGGCTGCAGCTTCTGCAGTGCGGGCGGCTCCGGCGATTTTGCCGCCGCTGCGGCGCCCCTCGAGATGCAGATTGAAGAGGCCAAAGCCCGCATCGCCGCGAAGACCGACGCGAAGAAATTCATCGCCTACTATCAGGCCTACACCAATACCTACGGCGATCTGCAGCGGCTGGAAGCGCTCTACAGCGAGGCCGCTGCCCGGGAGGATGTTGCGATTCTCTCCCTCGCCACCCGGCCGGACTGCCTCGGTGACGAGGTCATGGCCATGCTCTGCCGCCTGCAGAAGCGAAAACCCGTCTGGATCGAGCTGGGCCTGCAGACCATACACGAGCGGACAGCAGAGGCCTTTCACCGGGGCTATGCCCTCCCCTGCTTTGCGGAAGCGTACCGGCGGCTCAAGGCGGCGGGGATTCCCGTGATCGTCCATGTAATTTTCGGTCTGCCCGGAGAGTCGCGGGAGGACATGCTGGACACCGTGCGCTATCTGGCCGCGCTGCAGCCCCCGCCGGACGGCGTCAAGCTGCAGATGCTCCACATCCTGCGCGGCACAGAGCTGGGGCGGGAATATGAACGCGCGCCCTTCCCGCTGCTGACAATGGAGGAATACGCCGATCTCGTGGCCGAGAGCGTCCGCATTCTGCCGGAGGAGACGGTGCTGCACCGCATGACCGGCGACGGGCCCGGGAAGCTCCTCATCGCGCCGGAGTGGACGCGAAACAAAAAGCGCGTCCTGAACGCGATCAACGCCCGGCTAAGCGCAGAATAGCGGAAGACGGCCCCCGCCGTAAGGCGGGGGCCATTTGGAGACTGTCAAAAAACTACCGCGATCGCGATGGAAAACAGAGCCGCGGGGGAGCTCGAGGGGGCAAGACCCGCCTCGAGTACAATCAGACGCCGCCCCAAAAGCTTTTTACGCTTTTGGGATATAGCATTTTGTCTTCTGACAAAATGCCCGGCGGCAGAAGCGCAGTCAAAAAAGTCCATTACGGACTTTTTTGACAAGCGGAAAACGGCCCCCGCCGTAAGGCGGGGGCCATTTGGTTTCGTATCGGTTTTACAGGCACTTGAGCTCGCCGATCTCCGGGCTCACAGGGCGGGGCAGCGTTGCCGCGGCGACGTCCGGATTCTCCTTGCCCAGCAGTGTCTGAGCGTTCGCAGCGCTGTTTCTCTTCAGCAGATCGCGAAGCAGCTCGCCGAGCCAGCCGTTGAGGTTGAAAGGGCGGATGCTCTCGTCCCCCTGCAGGGACTTGCCGCCTGCCACATGGCCGAGTTCGTCATCCCCCAGGGCCTCCACAGCCTCACCATGGGAAACGCCGTGGAGCTTGACGCCCATCGCCTCTGCGCCGCGGCGCAGAAGCTCGCCCTCATCCTGTACGCCGTTGCGGATCAGGCCTTCCACCACGGAGCTGAAGCTCGCCTGCAGCGCCTGATCGCCCTGCAGCGCCTGTTCAAAATCCATCCAGGTTCCCATATCAAACATAGAAGCGCCTCCTTCTCTCAGTCCGCCAGGATCCCATGCAGCGCATCCAGCGCCGCCTTATGCTGCCGCTTGGTGACGCCGTAGGAGAGGTCCATCATCTCGGCGATCTCCTGCAGGGTCTTGTTCTTGTAGTAGCGCAGCACAATGAGCTCCCGCTGCTGTTCCGGCAGGGCCCTGAGCGCCGCGGCCAGACGGGAGAGCGTCTCCTCCTGCAGGAGATTCTCGCCCATGTCGTCCTCGATGGCCATGGTCTCCGGAATGGGGGCAAACTGGCGGTGGGTACGAAAATAGTCAAAAACGGTATTGCGGGTCACAGTATAAAGGAAAGAGGAAAAGCCGGAGCGGTTCTGCGTATCGATATGCTCCCACGCTTTGCGGAACACCTCGCTGCACAGATCCTCGGCATCCTCCGGATTGTTCACATGATTATGGATATAGCCGGAAATTTTCGGTTGATACTCCCGATATATTTCCTCAAAGAAGGCTGTGTCCGTCATGCTCTGTGTCCTTCTTCCCTTCCTCAGCATTCCTGACGCCGCCGGCGGCCAGCTCCAGGTCCTCATCCGTCAGGGAGAGGATCAGGCCGTCCGGGTATTTTTCTTCTACTGCCTCGATCACCGAGCGCAGCTGCTGATTGTTCTCAAAACGCTGAAAATCAAAAAGCGTTCTCAAGGCGTTTTCCAGCATTCGATCTCCTCCTCCAGGCGAATCGCCAATGGATAAGGTTCCGCCACGCCGCAGGATAGGATCACATCCTGCAGCCTGCACAGAACAGAATAATCTTTTTTTGCAGCAAGGTCAAGGGTTTTCTGTCTCTCTTCCCCCGCTTCCGACACGTAATTTTCCAGCCGTCCGCCGGTATAGCCGTCCCGGCTGACGCCGAGAAACAGCGCGGCGGTCTCCGCCTCATAGCGGCCGAAAGCGGCGAAAAGTCCCACCGCGTCCGCCACGATTTCATCCCAGACCGCGTCGATCTTCTCGGGAAACAGGCGGCGGCAGATAAAATGAGTGCACTCATGGGCCTTGCGGATCTCGTGAGAATACGCAAGCCATTCCTGCTCCCCCAGGCCCATTCTCTCAGCGCCGACAGCGCTGTACGGCCCGTCGGACAGGACGATCAGCGCGTCCGTATAGTTGCGCTTGTCCGCGGTGAAGCGACGAAACTCCGCCGGCCAGTCGTCCCCGCTGCCGCCGGCGGCCAGAAAGCTCTCTTTGTATGCCCGGATCTTCGTCCAGTTGATGACGCCGTCCAGGATGGATGCGCCCTGGGTCGCCGGAATCTCCTTCTCCCTGCAGCGAAAGGCCATGATCTGCAGGAAGCGCTCAAAGTCCGGCCGCTGATGCAGAGTAATCACCTGCACTGCTCCGGCCGGGGTCTCCTCGATGGCGCAGGAATCCCGCTCATCCCCCAGGAAAGGACGCAGATCGCGCACAGGTGCCGCCTCGCCGTACTGGACAATGCGCTTGTAGGCCTCGGCGCTCTCCTCCCCGGGGCAGAGATAGAGCTGAGGATAAATCGCCGCCAGCAGAGGGAGGACGTCCTTTCCCCGGGCTGTCGGCATGGCTGCGTATTTGCTTTTCTGCTCGTCTTCCATTGTTGTTTCCTGCTGCAGTGTTGTTGAGGGAAGCTTATGCAGCTTCCCTCAGACATTCAAAATGATCAGTCTCAGTACAGCTGGTGATCCAGGAGGATGTTGTTGACCAGATCCTGCACCGCATAGGGATTGTAGCCGGCTGCACGCAGGTTGTTGATGCGGGCGTCGCCGTTGCCGTACTTGCCGGCGATCACATCCTTGGCAACGCTCTCATACTTCACCAGCTCGTTCACGAGATTCTGCACACGCGCCGGATCATAACCGGCAGCGCGCAGTCTGCGCACGCGCTCGTCACCGTTGCCGAACTCGCCGTAGATGCAGGAATACGCGGCTCTCAGCTCCGGCGTAACGCCGCCTGCGATCTGCTGCAGGGATTCCTCGGACAGCTTCTCAAAAACCAGTTCACTCATTGTTGTTCTCCTTCCGCCTTTGGCGATGTCGGTTCCTGTTTCGAATCAGTACAGCTGATGATCCAGGACCATGTTGTTGACCAGATCCTGCACGACGTAGGGGTTGTAGCCGGCGGCGCGCAGATTGTTGATGCGGGCCTGATCGTTGCCGTACTTGCCGGCGATGACGTCCTTCGCCACGTCCTCGTACTTGAGCAGGGAGTTGACCAGATTCTGGACTCGCTTGGCGTCGTAGCCGGCCCAGGTCAGGCGATCCATACGCTCCTGGCCGTTGCCGAACTCACCGCGGATAACGGCGTAGGCAGCGCGCAGCTCGGGGGTGGTGCCGCCGGCGATTTCAGCCAGGGACTCATCAGACAGCTTCTCAAAAACCAGTTCGCTCATTGTTCATTTCTCCTTTTTTATCTTTGTTTTTTTGGATTTTTCATTCAATTCTCCCTGCGGCCTGCGCCGCGGGGTCAGGGCTCTCTTGGCCTTCCATTTCTTTATACGATACTTTTCCGGATTTGTCTACCTGCTCAGAAATATTTTCTCAGGTATCCAGTCTCTGGCGGGCGACAAGCTCCGCGAAGAGGCCGTTTTTCTCGATCAGCTCGTCGTAATTGCCGTCCTCCACGATGTGGCCCTTGTCCAGCACCAGGATACGGTCGCAGTGGCGGATGGTGGAGAGGCGGTGGGCGATGACGATGCGGGTGCACTTGAGCCGGTCCAGCGACTCGGAGACCTTCTTCTGCGTCCGGTTATCCAGGGCGGAGGTGGCCTCGTCGAAAATCAGGATCTTCGGCTTTGGCGCGATGGCGCGGGCAATCATAAGCCGCTGCTTCTGGCCGCCGGAGATGCCGCCCTGACCCTCGGAGATGATGGTCTGCATGCCCATGGGCATGGCGCGGATATCGTCGGCGATGTCGGCGATCTCTGCCGCCTCCCAGGCCTCATCCAGCGTCAGCTGCGGGGCGGAGATGACGATATTGGAGTAAATATCGCCCTGGAAGAGACTGCCGTCCTGGGTCACGGTGCCGATGCGGCAGCGCAGGGAGCGCAGATCCAGCTTGGACAGATCCTTCCCGTCGAAGTAGACGGCGCCCTTTTCCGGCGTCTCAAAGCCCAGCATCAGGCGCACCAGCGTGGACTTGCCGCAGCCGGTGGTGCCGACGATGGCGATGTACTCCCCTGCCCGGATCTTCAGGCTCATGCCGTCCACCACATAGGGCATGGAGTCGGTATAGCGGAAGTAGACGTTCGAGAGCTCAATGCTGCCGGAGAGGGAGGTAACCATACTCTTATTCTCGCTGGACTCCGGCTCCGCCTGCAGGATCGGCTCCGCCATCTCCAGCACGGGCTTGATATTCGCCACGGACAGCGCGACGCCCGTCAGCGCGCCGAAGGCGCCGGACACCACGCCGAAGGCGGTGTTGAAGGCGATATAATCCGAGGGGCTGACGCGGGTCTTCACCGCGAGATAGTACAATACGATCGTGCCCGCAAGGGATACCGCGGTCTGGATCACGTTGTTGACCTTGATCCACAGCGGCGGATTGTAGGACAGCTCCGCCACCTGGGCGTAGGATCTGGCCCAGCGGGCGAAGGCGCGCTTTTCGGCGCCGGCGAGCTTGATCTTCTGCACGCCGGTGATCAGCGCGTAGCTGAGACCGGCTTCCTCCGCCTGGGTCTCCATGATGCGCTTGCCGATCTTCATCTGCGTGAGCGAGGCAGCGAGGCCCACCGCCAGAGAGGTCACGATGATCAACAGCGCCGGGGCCACCAGGGCCGGGGCAAAGCGGAAGATCTGCGTCACATACAGCAGGGACAGCACCGAACTCAGGCCCGTGGAGAAGACCGTGTTGAGCAGCATGCTGCACAGCTGTGTCACCGCGCCGAAGCGGCTGGAGAGTTCACCGGAGGAGTACTTCCGGAAGAAGTTTGCCGGCAGGTTCATCACGCGCATCATCAGCGCCGCCTCCACCGAAAGGGAGGTCTTGATCTCGATGCGGTTCATGGCGAGATCCCGCACGGTGCCGATCATCTGATTGGAGATCACGCAGCAGACCATGAAGACCGCCGTGCCCGCCAGCAGCGGAATGCTGCCGCTCTTGAGCACGAAGCCGGTCAGGGACTTGGTCACCGGCGTGAGCAGCATGCCCACCAGCACCACCAGCAGCGACAGCGCGCCGATGAGCACCGCGTCGCTCAGGTCCAGGCAGTCTTTCAGATACACGATCAGATCGGGGATGCCGATCTTCCGCAGCGGCAGCGGACGGTAGAAGCAGATGGCCTCCGCGTCCAGCAGCGCCGCGGTCTGTTTGTTCACGGTAATGAGTTTCCCGCTCTCCGGGTCGCGGAAGGCGTAGCCGTGGAAGGTCTTCGGCAGCAGCGCCACCGGGCGGCCGCTTTCCTTAATGGTGCCCAGCATGGGCCCGAAAGCGTCGCGGTACCAGCCCTCCTCCAGCTTCACGTTCCGGCGCATCAGGCCGTGGGGCCGCAGGCAGTATTCCAGCTGCTCATCCGGATCCGTGATGGTGTCGGGGATCTCCGTGGGCTTGATGCGGTAGTATTTCAGGATATCGTCAATAGCCGCCTTGGTCAGCACCCGCGCGTCGGCGGCGGCGCTGACCGCGGAGTGGCCCAGCACGACCGAGGCCATGCGGAACATGGAGTCTTCAAAGATCTCCTGGTCGCTCTGTTTTCTCTGTCGGATCTGTTCGTCAAACCAACCCATCATCCCACCTCCTCAGTCGCTGGCGATCAGGTCGGCGTAGAAGCCGCCATTCGCGTAGAGTTCATCGTGGGTGCCGCGCTCGATCACCTTGCCCTTGTCCATGACGATGATCTCATCGCAGTCGCGGATGGTGGAGAGGCGGTGCGCGATCACGATGCAGGTGATGCCGCGGTCCTTGACCGCCTTCACCAGCTCGTACTCGGTCTTGGCGTCCAGAGCGGAAGTGGCCTCGTCCATGATGATGATGGAGGGGTCCTGCGCCAGGACGCGGGCAATCTCCAGCCGCTGCCGCTGGCCGCCGGACAGGTCCTTGCCGCCTTCGGTGAGCTTGCCGTAGAAGCCGCCCTCACGGGCCATGATATCGTCGTAAATCTGGGCGTCCCGGGCCGCGAGGATCATCTCAAAGTCCTCGATCGACTCGTCCCACATTTTAATGCTGTTGGCAATGGTGTCCTCAAAGAGGACGATTTCCTGATCCACCACGGCCACAGAGCCGGTGAAGACGCTGCGGTCGATGTCCCTGATGGGCTTGCCGTCAAAGAGGATCTCCCCGCTCCATGGCACATACAGGCCGGAAATGAGCTTGGAGAGCGTGGACTTGCCGCAGCCGGAGGTGCCGACGAAGGCCACACGGCTGCCGGGCTGCATGGACATGGAGAAGTTCTCGATGAGGGGCTTTCCCAGGCGGGAGTAGCCGAAGGTCACGTTCTTGAGCTCCACCCGGCCGGTGAGCTTGGAGTAGTCCTTGTCATCCTGCAGAGGCTCATCGGAGTAGTTCGGGTCCGTGGGGTACTCCATCACGTCCTCCACGCGCTCCATCTCGGTGCGCATCTCCTGGATGGTCTGCCCGGCGCTGACAAGCGTCATCGCGGGCGACATGAAGGAGGACAGAAAGCCCTGGAAGAGCAGGATCTGGCCCAGGGAGAACTTGCCCTGCATCGCGAGCAGCACGCCCAGGATCAGCACCGCCGAATTGGCCAGAGTCCCCAGGAGAGAGGGGATCGTGCCCAGATAGGCGTTGAGCTTTGCGTATTTGACGCCGGCCGCGTTGACGGAGGCCTGGTAACCGGCCCACTTCTGGAAGTAGCCGTTCTCCGCGCCGCTGGCCTTGATGGTCTCCACCATCTGGATGCCGGAGATCGTGGCGGCGGACAGCTTGCCCGCGTCGCGCATCTGCACGCGGGTGATGTTCACGCGCTTGCGGGAGATGATGCGGGACACCACCAGGTTCAGCACGATGGTGCCGATGCCGATCATGGTCAGCATCACGCTGTAGCGCAGCATGAAGACCAGGTACACGAACATCATGATCGTGTTGAGCAGCAGCGGCGTGAAGGTGTTGACCAGGGTGGAGGCGATGGCCGCGTTGGTGCCGGAACGCTGTAGAATGTCGCCGGACATGCGCTGGGAGAAAAACTCCATCGGCATACGCAGCACCTTCCACATGAAGCTGCTGCTGCCGTAAAGCGTCATCTTGCCGTTGATCTTCAGGGCGTAAATGGCGCGCACCCAGTCGATGACGATCTGGCAGAAGCCGAGGGCGATCATCAGCCCCAGGAAGGGCATCAGCAGCTCCCGGTTTTCCCCGGTGAGCAGCCGGTCCATAAAGAAGCGGGACAGCACCGGATTGATGATGCCGAAGAGATAGCCGATCACAGTGGACAGCAGCACGAAAGCCACGGCCGCTCCGGCGCCGTGGAGTCGCTTGCGCGCGAAGTCCAGCGTGCTCTTGCGCTTGCCGCCGGGCTGGAAGCCCTCCCCCGGCTCAATCTGCAGAACGATGCCGGTAAAGGACTGGTCAAACTCCTCCAGCGGGACCTTGACCTCGCCGCGGGCGGGATCGTTTATGTAGGCATACTTGCCCTTGAAGCCGTCCAGCACCACGAAGTGGTTGAAGTTCCAGTGGATGATGCAGGGGAAAGACATGCTGGTCTTCAGCGCGTCCACCTCGCAGCGGAAGCCCTGGGCGGTAAAGCCGTAGCTTCTGGCCGCCATCAGCACGTTCTTGGCATTGGACCCGTCGCGGGAGACGCCGCAGTCCAGCCGGACCTGCTCCAGCGGGACCCATTTGTCATAATAGGCCATCACCATAGCCAGCGACGCGGCGCCGCACTCCAGCGCCTCCATCTGCATGACCACGGGGACTTTGGCAACGCCGTTTCTCACGGGCTGCCGGATCTTTTTCTCTGCCATCTGCACAGCCCTCAGTTAAACAGCAGGCGCCGGACCTGCGTGGTCTTGTACACCACATGGACAGGGTAGCTTCCGTCGGCAAGCGTGGTCCGGGCCAGGGCAAAAAGGCTCCCGTCTTCGGCGACGCCCACATTGCTGATCGTGGCGCTGTCATTTCCGATGGCGACAGTCATGCCCGCCTCCACACTGCGTGCGATCTCTCTGTCGTCAAAGCGGATGGTCATGGTGCCGTCCTGCACCGTGCCGGTGCCGGTGGCAAAGCTCTCCAGCGTGGCTGTCGAACCCCAGATGATCACACCCGCCAGCAGCAGGATCACCGCCGCCAGCACCACCCACACCGCGGGGCTCGTGACGCGCAGATAATCGTTGAGCTGTTCGGGTGAGGAAATGCGGTCCAGACTTTTCTGACGAAAGATCGAGCTTTTTTCTTCCATTGCTTCTGTCTCCTCCGTATTTTGGCGCTCCGGACAGGTCCGGAGAGGAATCTACATATAACTTAACTATTATAGTTTACATAAACTCTCCCCCGAAATCAAGTCCCCCGGCACATTTTGAAGCGGTTTTCCCGCTTTTTTTCTCGCTGTCTTTCTCCTCCGCCTTGCATTATGGCCGGATTTCGGGTATACTCCTCCTGTATGCAGCCGCGTCAGGCGGGACTGCATATCAGATCGGCCGTCTGCCGATCCCTGATTTGGAGGATAATTTATGAAAAAAGTACTCGTAACCGGCGGCGCCGGTTTTATCGGCTCCAATTTTGTGCAGTATCTGCTGAAGGAACGGCAGGATCTGGAGCTTGTATGCAATCTGGATCTGCTGACCTATGCCGGCAATCTGGAGAACCTGCTCCCGGTGCAGGATGACCGGCGCTATGTCTTCGTCCATGGGGACATCCGGGATCGGAAACTGGTCTCCGAGCTCTTTGATAAATATGATTTTGACACGGTGGTGCACTTTGCCGCCGAGAGCCATGTGGACCGCAGCATCACCGAGCCCGAGGTTTTTCTGACCACCAATGTGGTCGGCACCCAGAGCCTGCTGGACGCAGCCAAGCGCCACTGGAATCTGGAGCCGGACAATAAATACTGCCGGGAGTACAAGCCGGGCGTCCGCTATCTGCAGGTTTCCACCGACGAGGTCTACGGCGCGCTGGGCAGGACCGGCATGTTCACGGAGACGACGCCCATCTCCCCCAACTCCCCCTATTCGGCCTCCAAGGCCGGAGCGGACATGGTGGTGCGCGCCTACCATCAGACTTTCGGTCTTCCGGTGAACATCACCCGCTGCTCCAACAACTACGGCCCCTATCAGTTCCCGGAGAAGCTGATCCCCCTGATGCTGCACAATGCACAGAACAACAAAGCCCTTCCCGTATACGGGGACGGCATGCAGATCCGCGACTGGCTGCATGTGAAGGACCACTGCTCCGCCATCCTGACGGTGCTGGAAAAGGGTCAGACGGGCGAAGTATATAACGTGGGCGGCAACAACGAGCGGGCCAACATTGAGATCGTTCGCCTCATTCTCGATGAACTGGGCAAGCCCGAAAGCCTGATCACCCATGTGCAGGACCGCCCGGGTCATGACCGGCGCTATGCCATCGACAACACCAAAATCACCAGCACCCTGGGCTGGGCCCCGGTCTACACCTTCCAGCAGGGCATGCACGAGACCATCGACTGGTATCTGCACAACCAGGGCTGGGTGGACCGTGTGGTCTCCGGCGATTACCTGGATTACTACAGCAGAATGTACGGCGGCGTGTGAGCGCCGGGAAAAGCGTTCACCAAAACGAAAAGGCTGTGAAAGCGATGCTTTCACAGCCTTTTCGTTTTGCTCTTGCTTATTTCGCCAGATAGGTCCGCAGCAGCTCCTGCAGCAGCTCGTCCCGGTCGATGCGGGTGATGAGCGTGCGGGCGTTGTTGTAATTGGTGATGTAGGTGGGATCCTCCGACAGAATATAGCCCACGATCTGGTTGATGGGGTTGTAGCCCTTCACCATGAGGGAGTTATACACGGACGATAGAATTTCCTTCATCTCGGCCTTGCTGTCCAATGCGGTGAATTTTCTGGTTGCGTCCTCCATGCCTTTCCCTCCTTTTGTTTCTCTCACTCCGTATTATACCAGATAAAAGCCACAAGTAAAGTCGAAAATGGGGGAAAAAGGATTCTTTTTCCTGAAAATTTTCCAGCAAATGGTGAGAGCTGCCCAAAATCTGACCACTGTCGGCTCAGCGCATTACGGCGCCGAAGCTCTGCTCCAGCGCGGCGAGGACCTTCTTCACGGTCTCCTCGGCGTGCTCGTCGGTCAGGGTCTGATCCTCGGCGCGCATGGTCAGGGAGAAGGCCACAGACTTTTTGCCCTCGGCGATGTGATGGCCGGTGTACACGTCAAAGAGCGCGCACTCCTTGAGGTACTTGCCGCCGCTCGCGAGGATGGTCTCGATCATGCGCCCCACAGGGATGGCGCTGTCGCAGACCACGGCGATGTCGCGGCTGACGGAGGGGAAGCGGGGCAGCGGCTGGTAGACCGGCGTGCCGCCCTGGAGGGCGAAGAGCGCCTCAAAGCTCAGCTCAGCGCAGTAGATCTCCGCGTCCACGCCGTAGTTCTTCGCGACGGCGGGATGGATCTGGCCCAGCACGCCCAGCTCCACATCGCCCACGCTCAGGCGGGCGCAGCGGCCGGGATGGTAGGAGGGATTCTCCCGCTCCTGCTCGTAGTGGGCGGCGGGTGCGCCCAGCGCCTTCAGGATCGCGTCCACCCAGCCCTTGAGCACGAAGAAGTTCATCTTCTCGCCGTAGGCGCCGATGGAGAGGATCTTCGGCTCGTCGGCCAGCCCGTCCCCGCGCTTTTTGTAGATGCGGCCGATCTCATACAGGGCCGCCGACTTGTTGCGGTAGTTATAGTTGCGGCTCACGATCTCCAGCATGGAGGGCAGGATCGTGGTGCGCATAATGGAGGTGTCCTCGCCCAGGGGATTGAGGATGCGCAGGCTGTCGCGGCGCGGATCGTCCTTCGGCCAGCGGATCTTGTCATAGTAGCTGGGGCTGATGAAGGAGTAGGTGATGATCTCGTCCAGGCCGAAGCCGCGGCAGAGCTCGCCCAGCTTCCGCTCGCACTGCTGCACGGGGCTGAAGCCGCCGACGGTGGTGCCGGTGCTGGTGAAGGCCGTGGGGATCTCGTTGTAGCCGTAGATGCGGGCCACTTCCTCGGCGATGTCGGAGTAGTGCTCCACGTCGCCGCGCCAGGAGGGCACAATGATCGTGTCGCCCTCGAGCTGGAAGCCCAGGCGCAGGAGAATAACGCGCATGGTCTGCTCGTCGATGTCGGTCCCCAGGAGGGCGTTGATCTTCGCAGGCTCCAGCTTCACGGTCTTGGGCTCCTGCTTCCCGGGATAGACGTCGATGACGCCCTCCACCACTTCGCCGCAGCCCAGCAGCTCCACCAGCTCGCAGGCGCGCTGCACGGCCAGATAGGTGTTCTCGGGGTCCAGGCCCTTTTCGTAGCGGGAGGAGGCGTCGGTGCGCATGCCCAGCGCGGTGGCGGTGCGGCGCACGGAGGGGCCGTTGAAGTTGGCGGATTCGAAGAGCACCATCGCGGTGTCGCCCACGATCTCGCTGTTCTCGCCGCCCATCACGCCTGCCACAGCCACGGGCTTGTCGGTGTCACAGATGCAGAGCATGTTGGGCATGAGCTTGCGCTCGGTGCCGTCCAGGGTGCGGATGCTCTCGCCCTCGCGGGCCAGGCGCACGTGGATCTCGCCGTTTTTGACACAGCTGAAGTCAAAGGCGTGCATGGGCTGACCGTACTCCAGCATGACGTAGTTGGTGATGTCCACCAGGTTGTTGATGGGGCGCATGCCCGCGTTGCGGATGCGCTCACGCATCCAGGCGGGAGAGGGCCCGATCTTCACGTTTCTGACCATGCGGCCGATGTAGCGCGGGCAGAGCGCGGGCTCCTCGATGATGATCTTCGCCATATCGGCGATATTGCCGCCGGCTTTGGCCTTCACCACGGGGGTGTGCAGCTTGAGCTCCTTGTTGAAGGTGACGGCCGCCTCGCGGGCAAGGCCGATCATGCACAGGCAGTCGGGGCGGTTCGGGGTGATCTCGAACTCCACCACGTGGTCATCCAGACCCAGGAGGGCGCCCATGTCGTCGCCGGGCTTGCAGTTTTCATGCAGGATGAAGATGCCGTCCTCGATGCAGTGGGGGAATTCTTTCTGCTCGGCGTGCAGGTCGGCGAGGGTGCAGACCCTGTCCTTACCGGTGTCATAGGCCACCAGGTCGCCCTCGTGCACGTTCTGGCAGGCCGTCACGGTTTCCGCCGTGCCGCTGCCGGTGCTGAGCGTCAGCTTCCACTGGTTCACGCCCGCGTTCTCGACCTTCTCGGCTTTCGCGGCGACGACCTTGCCATAGATCCTGTCGCCCGCCTGAATATCGGCGGCGATGGAGGGCTTTGCAGGATCAATGGGGTGATAGTCGCCCAGGATGGCGGCCGCCTCGATCTTCGCGTAGGCGTAGTCGTGCTCGGTCAGATTCAGCTCTTTGAGGGAGCAGAGCATGCCGTAGGAGGCGACGCCCCGGAGCTTGCCCTTCTCGATCTTCGCCCCGCTGGGGAGCAGGGACTTGTGCAGCGCCGCGGGCACCAGATCGCCCACGTGGACGTTCCAGGCGCCGGTGACGATCTGGACGGGCTCCGCTTCGCCCACGTCCAGGGTGCAGACATACATATGGTCGGAGTTGGGGTGCTTCTCCATGGCAAGCACGCGCCCGACCTTCACGTTATGGATGGAGGCGGACAGGTCCTCGGTCACTTCGACCTTGGAGCCGGAGATGGTCATCGCCTCGTCAAAATCGCGGTCGCCCACTTCACTCAGGGGCAGGTCCACGAACTCATTGAGCCATTTTCTCGATAGTTTCATCTCGGCACCTCCTTAAAACTGTTCGAGGAATCTGACGTCGTTCTCGAAGATCAGACGCAGGTCCGTGATCTTGTATTCGCCCATGGCGAGACGCTCCAGGCCCATGCCGAAGGCCCAGCCGGAGTACACCTCCGGGTCGATGCCGCAGCCGGCCAGCACCTTGGGGTGCACCATGCCGGCGCCCAGCACCTCGATCCAGCCCTGCCACTTGCAGGTGGGGCAGCCCTTGCCGCCGCACTTGTGGCACTGGATGTCCATCTCGCAGCTCGGCTCGGTGAAGGGGAAGTGGTGCGGGCGGAAGCGGGTGACCGTGCCCTCGCCGTAAATCTTCTCCACCACCAGGTTCAGCGTGGCCTTCAGATCGGCCATGGTCACACCCTTGTCGATGACCATGCCCTCGATCTGGTGGAACATCGGGGAGTGGGTGGCGTCCACCTCGTCCTTGCGGTAGACGCGGCCCGGGGCGATCATGCGGATGGGCAGGGGCCGGGTCTCCATGGCGTGGACCTGCATGGGAGAGGTCTGGGTGCGCAGGAGGATGCTGCTGTCATCCTTGAAGTAGAAGGTATCCGTCCACTCGCGGGAGGGATGGGTGTCCTCAATGTTGAGCTTGGTGAAGTTATAGTCGGCCAGCTCCACCTCGGGGCCGTCCACGATTTCAAAGCCCATGCCGATGAAGATGTCCTTGATCTGGTCGAGCACGTTGTACATCGGGTGCTTGTGCCCGACGCGCACATCCTCGGCGGGCAAGGTCACGTCGATGGCCTCCAGCTCCAGCTTCTTCTCCATCATCGCGCTCTGCAGCTCACTGCGGCGCGCGTCGATGGCGCTTTCAATGTCGGCGCGCAGCTGGTTTGCCAGCTGGCCCATGGCCGGGCGCTCCTCGGCGGAGAGCTTGCCCATCTGGCGCAGGATGCCGGTCAGCTCGCCCTTTTTGCCCAGGTACTTGACGCGCAGGGCCTCCAGGCTCTCCACGTTCTCGCTCTGCAGAATGGCCTGGATCGAGGCATCCCGCAGCTTCTGCATCATTTCTCTCATTCTGATCTCTCCTTAAGATAAATCAATATAACAGCTTTTGAAAAAGATCGGCATTCTTCCCGAAGAGGATTTGATCCTGTTTTTGAGGCGGCTCCGCTGTCTCAAAAACACTCTGAGCCGAACTATGTGAGGCCTCGCTTCGACCAAACGCGGCATGTCTCCCGCAGGCCGCGTGCGATAAAAGCGAGGATTCCAAAGCGAAACGCAGGTTTCGCTTTGGAGATAAAAAAATGCCTTCATCCCAACCAAATGGGACGAAAGCAGAACTTCCGCGGTACCACCCACGTTCGGCAACATGCCGCTCTTTGACAGACTCTAACGCATCTGACGCGCCGGGGATTGGCCGGAGCTCCCGGGCGAACCAAGCGCGGACGAGCCAGGGGGCTTGCAGCCGGTGACCCCCACTCTCTGTTGCTCGCAGAACGCACTATTTTCCCGTTCACAGCAACAGATAGAGTACCATATTCCATAGAATTTCGCAAGAGAAAAATTGACGAATCCGTGAATAATCAGTATAATGGTGCATCATGCGGAGACAGCGGGCATATGCTTGGGTAACTCATCCAAGGAGGCGCCCATGAAAAAAGCCCTGCTCTCTGTTCTGATCCTGTTTTCCCTGCTGCTCTGCGGCTGCGGCGGCCGCGCCGCGGTCAGCCGTTTTGAAGCCTTTTCTGACGGTCTTGCCGCGGCGGAGGATCTGTCCTACACCGCGAAGCTGCGCGCCGAATACCCGGACCGCAGTGTGGACTTCACCCTCGCGTACCGGCGGGATGCCGCAGGGGAAGAGGTCGCCGTCCTCGCGCCGGAGCGCATCGCCGGCATCCGTGCCCGCGTGCAGCCCGGCAGTTCCTCCCTTGTTTACGAGGGCCTGATCCTGGACGTGGGGCCGCTGGACGCCTACGGGCTCACACCCATGAGCGCGCTGCCCCGCCTGACGGAGACGCTGCTGCGCGGCGCGGTGGACTCCCACTGGGAGGAGGACGGCCTGCGCGTCTACCGCCTGATTCTGGACGATCACCTTTCGGCCACGGTCTGGTTTTCCGAGGCCATGATCCCCGTCCGCGCGGAGCTTGCCAGCGACGACAACGTGTGCATATTCTGTGAATTGAGCGATTGGAGCCAATAACATGAACGATCTGCAAAAGAGAACCTGGGCGGAGATCTCCCTGCCCAACATCCGTCACAATTATGAGGCCATCCGGGCGCGTCTGCCCGAGGGCTGCCGCTTCCTCGGCGTGGTGAAGGCCGACGCCTACGGCCACGGCGCGGTGCAGGTCTCCCGCCTGCTGGAGAGCGCCGGGGCGGACTATCTGGCCGTCTCCTGTCTGGACGAGGCGCTGGAGCTGCGGGAGCACGGCATTACCATGCCGATCCTGATCCTGGGCCACACCCCGCCCGAATATACCGAGACGCTGATCGACAACCACATCACCCAGACCGTCAGCGCCCTCGCCAAGGCGAAGGCCTATTCCGAGGCCGCCGGGAACCTGGGGAAAACGCTGAAAACCCACATCAAGCTGGATACCGGCATGTCCCGCCTGGGCTTTCTCTGCAGCGGGGACTATTTTGAGACCGGCGTGGAGAATCTCTGCCGCAGCGTTTCCCTGCCCAACCTGGAGATGGAGGGCATCTACACCCACTTCGCCGTGTCCGACGAGCCGGGCGAGGACTGCGAGGCCTACACCCGCGCCCAGTTCAAGCTCTTCACCGACGTGATCGACGCGGTGGAGGCACGCAGCGGCTGTCACTTTGCCATCCGGCACTGCGCCAACACCGGCGCAGTCGTGAGCTACCCCGAGATGATGCTGGACATGGTGCGCCCGGGCCTGCTGCTCTACGGCTACGGGGACGTAAGCGGCGAGCTGGGCCTGCGGCCCTGCATGCGCCTGGTGACCACGATCAGCACCATCAAATACTACGAGCCGGGCACCACGGTCAGCTACGGCCGCCGCTTCACCACCCAGCGGCGCACCCGCATGGGCGTTCTGGCCGCGGGCTATGCCGACGGTCTGCCCCGCCTCTGCTCCAACAAGGTGAGCTTTGCCGCCAAGGGCGGCTTTGCCCCCCAGCGCGGCAGCATCTGCATGGACATGTGCATGGTGGATCTGACCGATCTGCCGGAGGCCAGCGTGGGCAGCGAGGTGGAGCTCTTCGGCCCCGTGAATGACATCAACAAGCTCTCCGACGCGGCCCAGACTATCCCTTATGAACTCCTGTGCGCGGTGTCCAAGCGCGTACCGAGAGTATACGCGGAGTAAAACGGGCATAAAAGTGCTGTCTCAAAACGCCGTGTCATTCTGAGCGAAGCGAAGAATCTCTTTCATCCGGCAACAGAAATCTGTAAAAAGAGATCCTTCGTCACTTCGCTCCTCAGGATGACAACACGGTAAGCGTTTTGAGACAGCATTTTTTTATTCTTCTATGACCCAGGGAAGCTCCACATAGGTCGGCTCCCGGTTCAGTGCAGGGAGGATCGTGTCAAACAGGTCCTTCGTCGCAAAGCGGAGGCTGGAGGTGTTGATGCAGGGGTGGCAGCCGAAGTTCTCCTCCGCGAGGAGATCCCGGTCCACCAGCAGACGCACGGCGCGGTCTTTGTCGTTCATAAGCCCTAATACGCTGACGGAGCCGGGCGTAATGTCCAGCAGCCGCTCCATGTGCTCCGGAGAGGCAAAGCTCAGCCGGGCCGAGCCGATCTGCCTGGAGAGGAGCTTGGTCTTGAAGGGCTTCTCCCCCGGCATGATCAGGAGATAAAAATCCGTCTGCTGCCGGTTCGTGAGAAAGAGGTTTTTACAGATCTTGCAGCCCAGCAGCGCCTCCACTTCCTCGCATGCCTCGATGGTGTCGGCGTGCTCATGGTCCACGCGGTAATACGCGATCCCGAGACGATCCAGCAGATCGTAGCAGCGCTCCTCCTTGGGGATGCGCTTCTCCTGCGGGCGGCCGCGGTATAAGGTATTGTCAATTCTCATAGCTTTTCAGAAAAAGGACGCTGCGGATGCAGCGTCCTTTTGGATTATGTTTTGCGAATGGCTTACGCCTTCTTGGACTTGGCCTGAGCGGACAGGGTCTTGAAGGACATGACAGCCAGGACAACAGCCAGGACGACCAGAGCGATGCTCCAGATAACCTGGAAGTAGGTGCCCCACTGAGCGCCGGCAGCGATGGTGCCGAAGCCCTTGACGATGGTCCAGCAGAGAGCGGTGATGGTCGCGCAGAGCATGAAGATCATCGGGAAGAAGAACATCTTGTTGTTGCGGCCGATCTTGCCGAGCCAGGTGCAGACAGCGAGCATAGCCACGCCGGCGAGCAGCTGGTTGGCGGCGCCGAACACGCTCCAGATCTGGGACAGGCCCATGAAGCCCATGCCGCAGCCGATGATGACCATGATCAGGGTGGACACGATCGGGGTGGAGAAGAACTTGGCAGCGCCGGTCAGATCGTCATGGGTCTTTCCTTCCGGAGTGAGCAGCTCGGCGAACAGGTAACGGCACAGACGAGTTGCGGAGTCCAGAGAGGTCAGAGCGAAGACGGAGACAGCCAGGGTGAACAGGTTGTAGATGGTGCTGTAGGAGCCATGGACGAAGGAATCGAACATGGTGGCAATACCACCGGCGAAGATGGTGGGAGGAGCGGACATCTGGTACTTGTCGCCGACCTGGGTCCACACCACGCCGACAGCGATCAGGGCGATGACGCCCAGAGCGGACTCGATGACCATGGAGCCGTAGCCGATGATCTGGGCATCCTTCTCATTGTTGATCTGCTTGGAGGAAGTACCGGAGGAGATCAGAGAGTGGAAGCCGGAGCAGGCGCCGCAGGCGACGGTGATGAACAGGAAGGGGAAGATGGGCTGGCCGGAAGCATTGACCAGACCGGTGAAAGCGGGAACCTGAACAACAGCGGAGCCGGTGAAGGAGCCGCCGATGATGGCGATGAGGGCCAGACCCATCATGCCGTAGAGCAGGAAGGAGCTCAGGTAGTCACGGGGCTGCAGCAGGATCCAAACAGGCAGCAGGGAAGCCACGGTGACGTACACGGCGATGAAGAGGACCCAGAAGGTGCGGCTGAAGTGCAGGCCGACTTCCTGGCCGATAAAGACGATGGCGATGATGCCGATGATGCCGATGATGGTCGCAGGGCCGATCTTGGCGTTCTTGCGGTACACGAAGAAGCCGAAGATAGCAGCGATGACGATGAAGAGGATGGAGGTCATGGCCGTGGCGCCGTTGGCGGCATAGGTGGGGGCGGAGGGATCCACCGACACGAAGGTACCGGCAACAACAGCGGTGAAGGAGGCGATGACCAGGATCAGAACGGCGAGGGCGAAGACGATGAACAGACGCTGGGCCTTGATGCCCATGGAGTCCTTCATGATCTGGCCGATGGAGCCGCCGTTGTGACGGATGGAGGCGAACAGGGCGCCAAAGTCATGCATGGCACCGAAGAAGATGCCGCCGAACACACACCACAGGAAAACGGGAACCCAGCCGAACACGGCGGCCTGGATCGGTCCGTTGATGGGGCCTGCACCGGCGATCGAAGAGAAGTGGTGGCCCATCAGAACGGCGGGGTTGGCAGGAACGAAGTCCATTCCGTCGTAGCTGGTGTGGGCCGGGGTCTCACGGTTGGGGTCAACGCCCCACTGCTTGGCCAGCCAGCTGCCATAGAAGACATAGCCCAGAGCAAGCAGAACGACCGCGACTAAGAGGATCAATAATGCGCTCACACTTTTCACTCCTTAATGAAAAAGTTTTTTTGTGGGCAACTCCGAATCATCCGCCTTCGGCGTCTTCCGGACAAATCGTGCCCTGATTTCACCGATTTTTCTTGCAATACACAAAGTATTGCTGCGAAAAAGCGATTTCATCGGGACCCGATTTCTCTCGAAATCCGCTCTCGTCGGATCGTTCGGCCTTGCCCAACTAATTGTCGCCATCGCCGTGTTACGCGCGGACGGCAAATAGTTTCTTAAAAAATGTTACCAGCTCATGCCCGGGGGCGTTGGTGACGGTTTTCTGCTCCGCCAGATCCGTGATGCCCGCCAGCAGATTGGTGTAGCCCCAGAGGCCGAACTTGTAGTTCTTCGTAAAGCTCAGCTTCTTCACGGCCTTTCGCGTTGCCTCATCCGCCGTGTCCGCCAGGAACACCACCTTGATGTTGGTGCACTGGTGATCCTTGTGGGGTCTGACGCGGGGCAGCCCGTCCGCCAGCGCGTAGTCCACACAGGCCTTGACGGTGTCCGCATCAAAGGAAGGGGCGGAGAAGATGTACGCGTGTTCATTTTTCTCGTTGACCCAGACCTGAGCGCTCTTGACGAACCAGTAGTGCTCATCCCGGTCCTTATACTCGGCCCGGAACGCCAAGGGCAGCTCGGTCTCTGCGTCTTCGTGCAGATCATAATAGGCACTGTAGGCGTCTTTCAGCACTTCCACAAACTGTGTGCGCTCGATCTGCATGGGGCCAGCTCCTCCGAAAAAATGAACAAATTGTGACCAGTACTTACTATACCGCTATCGTTCAAAAATTTCAATAGTTTTTTTCAGCTTTTTCCGCTTTCTCAGCCCTTCTTTTATGCATAATACTCAAAATGCCTGTATAATTTCATTTCCAAGATGGTTGTTTACAAGGTTTCAGAATTGTTGTAAGATAAAAGAGAAAGCTTCTTGCGAAATAAAAGGATGTTAAGTATGAATCTGCGTTTTATTGTTCCCTGCCTCTTCGGGCTGGAGGGTCTCGCGGCGGACGAACTGCGCCGCCTCGGCATGGGCGATGTGGCCGCTGACAACGGCCGGGTCTCCTTCTCCGGCGACGAGAGCGCTATCGCCACAGCAAACCTGAACCTGCGCACCGGCGAGCGCGTGCTGATCGAGCTGGGCTCCTTTGAGGCGCCGACCTTTGACGCCCTCTTTGAGGGCACGAAAGCCCTGCCCTGGGAGCGTTTTCTCCCGAAGGACGCCGCTTTCCCCGTCACCGGCTACAGCCTCAACTCCAAACTGGCCTCGGTCCCCGACTGCCAGAAGATTATCAAGAAGGCCGTGGTGGAGCGGCTCAAGGGCAAATACCGTCTGCAGTGGTTCCCCGAGACGGGCGAGACCGTGCAGATCCGCTTTTCCCTCATGAAGGATCACGCCTCCCTCTGTCTGGACACCAGCGGCGAGGGTCTGCACAAGCGGGGCTACCGCCCGGCGCACAACGCCGCCCCCCTGCGGGAGACGCTGGCCGCCGCCATGGTGAACCTGGCCCGCTATCGGGGCAGGGGCGATTTCGTCGACCCCTTCTGCGGCAGCGGCACCATCCCCATTGAGGCCGCCCTGATCGCAAAGAACCGGGCGCCCGGCATGGACCGGCACTTCGCCGCCATGGACTGGAGCGTGCTGGACCCGAAGATCTGGGAGCAGGCGAAGGAAGCTGCCCGGGCGAAGGAATTTCACGGTGCATACAGCATCCTCGGCACAGACAACGACCCGAAGGCCGTCGCCATCGCGCGCAGGAACGCCGAGCGCGCCGGGGTGGACGACATTGTGCGCTTCGAAGTTGCTGACGCCATGGGTTTTGACCGTGAAACTGAGCGTGGCATCATCGTCACGAATCCGCCCTACGGTGAGCGCATCCTGGAAAAGCAGGAGGCGGAGGCCCTCTATGCCGGCTTCGGTCAAGCGCTGGCGCGCTGCCCCGGCTGGCAATTGTATCTGCTCTCCTCTCACACCGAGTTTGAGCGCAGCTTCGGCCGCAAGGCGGACAAAAAGCGCAAGCTCTACAATGGCATGATCAAGTGCGATTTGTTCATGTTTCTCAATCGTGAAAACAAGTTTCACGATTGAATTGCTCGCGCTTATCGCGCTCGGCTTCCGTGGGACAAGCCTCGTTTGATCGGCGCGAGGGCTCGCCTGCTCGCCTCAGGGTGTTTCCGGGGCGGCAAAGCTGCCCCGGAAACGATTTTTATTTTTTGATTCACTGTCATGGGTTTTGCCTGTCTTTCTAATACGCAGAGGAGAGAAGAGAAATGAAGCATTTATTCGTCGTCAATCCCGTTGCCGGCGGGGCGGATAAGACCGCGGAGGTCCGCGCGAAGGTGGAGAAGGCCTTTCAGAACCGGGAGGACCATTTTGAGATCTATGTGACCCGCGGCCCCATGGACGCCGCGCGCAAGATCATGACCGAGGCCGGTCTCGGCGAAGAGCTGCGCGTCTACGCCTGCGGGGGCGACGGCACCTTCAACGAATGCGTCTGCGGCGCGGCCGAGCAGCCCAATGTGGCGGTCTGCCCCTTCCCCACCGGTACCGGCAACGACTTCTGCCGCATGTTCGGCGAGGAGAAGGACATGTTCCGGGATCTGGACGCGCTGCTGGACGGCGAAGTGCACCCCATCGACCTCATCGACTGCAACGGCCGCTGGAGCGTGAACATCTGCTCCGTGGGCATCGACGCCCGCGTGGGCACCTCGGTACATAAATACGGCAGCATCCCCCTGCTCGGCAAATCCTCGGCCTATGTGGTCTCCGCGGTGGCGAACGTGTTCAAGGGCATTTCCAGCGAGATGTCCATCTCCTGCGGCGATTTCCAGCGCAGCGGGCTGACCACGCTGGCCTGCGCCTGCAACGGCCGCTTCTACGGCGGCGGCTTCAACCCCAGCCTGAAGGCCCGGCCCGACGACGGTGTAATGGATATTTACATTGTGAAGAAAGTCAATCTCCTGGAGTTTGCCGTGCTGATCGGCCAGTACGCCGCCGGCAAGGCGGACAAGCTGCCGAAGTATGTGACCCATCTGCGTTCTTCCGGCTCGCTGGAGATGACCTTCGGCCACACCGAGGTCATCAATGTGGACGGTGAGGCCATTGAGGCCGACCATGTGGTCATGCGCATGGTGCCGAAGGCGCTGAAACTCATCGTCCCGAAGGGCATGCGCTTCTTTGAGGACAAGACGCTGTAAGCTGTCCCCTTCTCCTTTAACAAATTGTTCAGAACTTTTTTCTCCCGGGGACTTGCAAAAACAGAAAAGTGTGGTATGATATGCACTGTTAGCACTCAGGGTTTTCGAGTGCTAACAGTGCTGATTTTTGTCGGCAGTTACCTTTTGTAAGAAAAATTTATGGAGGGATAGATTATGAAACTCAAACCCCTGGCTGACAGAGTCGTTCTCAAGCAGAACGCCGCGGAGGAGAAGACCGCTTCCGGTATTTTCCTGACCGCCTCTGCACAGGAAAAGCCCGAGATCTATGAGGTCGTCGAGGTCGGCCCCGGCGGTCTGGTGGACGGCAACGAGGTCAAGATGATCGTTTCCGCCGGTCAGAACGTGCTGGTCGGCAAGTACAGCGGCAGCAAGGTCAAGCTGGACGATCAGGAGTACACCATTGTGCGCCAGTCCGATATCCTCGCTATCATTGAATAATCATTGCAGGAGGCATTTTGAATTATGGCAAAGCAGATCATTTACGGCGAAGAAGCAAGAAAAGCCATTGAGCGCGGCGTCAACCAGCTGGCCGACACCGTGAAGATCACCCTCGGCCCCAAGGGCCGCAACGTGGTGCTGGATAAGAAGTACGGCACTCCCCTGATCACCAACGACGGCGTGACCATCGCCAAGGAGATCGAGCTGGAGGACGCTTTTGAGAACATGGGCGCCCAGCTCATCAAGGAAGTCTCCACCAAGACTAACGACGTGGCCGGCGACGGCACCACCTCCGCCACGGTCCTGGCCCAGGCCATGATCAACGAAGGCCTGAAGAACCTGGCCGCCGGCGCCAACCCCATGACCATGAAGCGCGGCATCCAGAAGGCCACCGTCGAGGCTGTCAAGGCTGTCAAGGCCGTGTCCCAGCCCGTGAACGGTTCCAACGACATCGCCCGCGTCGGCACCATCTCCTCCGGCGACGAAGTCATCGGCACCCTGATCGCCGAGGCCATGGAGAAGGTCAGCCAGAACGGCGTCATCACCATCGAAGAGTCCAAGACCGCCGAGACCTACAGCGACGTGGTCGAGGGCATGCAGTTTGACCGCGGCTACCTCTCCCCCTACATGGTCACCGATACCGACAAGATGGAGGCCGTCATCGACGACGCCTGCATCCTGCTGACCGATAAGAAGATCTCCAACATCCAGGAGATCCTGCCCCTGCTGGAGCAGATCGTCAAGGCCGGCCGCAAGCTCCTCATCATCGCTGAGGACGTGGAGGGCGAGGCCCTGGCCACCATCGTGCTCAACAAGCTGCGCGGCACCTTCACCTGCGTGTGCGTCAAGGCCCCCGGCTTCGGCGATCGCCGCAAGGAAATGCTGCAGGATATCGCCATCCTGACCGGCGGTCAGGTCGTGTCCAGCGAGCTCGGCATGGAGCTCAAGGACGCCGGTATGGAAGTTCTGGGTCAGGCCCACCAGGTCAAGGTCACCAAGGAGAACACCGTCATCGTCGACGGTGCCGGCGATCCTCAGGAGATCCGCGCCCGCGCCGCGCAGATCGAGCGCCAGATCGAGACCACGACCTCCGATTATGACCGTGAGAAGCTGCAGGAGCGTCTGGCCAAGCTCTCCGGCGGTGTTGCCGTCATTAAGGTCGGCGCCGCCACTGAGACCGAGATGAAGGAGAAGAAGCTCCGCATCGAGGACGCGCTGAACGCCACCCGCGCTGCTGTGGCCGAGGGTATCGTCCCCGGCGGCGGCACTGCTTACGTGCTGGCTGCCAAGGCCGCCGAGAAGCTGCTGGGCGAGCTGGAGGGCGATGAGAAGACCGGCGCCGCCATCGTGGCCAAGGCCCTGAAGGCCCCCATCATGCAGATCGCCGCGAACGCCGGCGTGGAGGGCGCTGTGATCCTGAACAAGGTCGCGGAGTCCGACAACGCCAACTTCGGTTACGACGCCGCCAACGACACCTATGGCGATATGATCGCCCTGGGCATCGTGGACCCGACCAAGGTCTGCCGCAGCGCGCTGGAGAATGCCGCGTCCGTCGCCGGCATGGTGCTGACCACCGAGAGCCTGGTGGCCGACATCCCCGAGAAGAATCCTCCCATGCCCGCAGCCCCCGACATGGGCGGCATGTACTAAGCCGTAACAATTGATAAAAAGCCTCTGAATCATACGATTCAGAGGCTTTTTTGCGTCTTTTTATGCGTCGATCAGGCCGAGGTAGAGATCGTTTACGTTGGTGCCCGTGGGGCCGGTGACGATCAGGCCGTCCACCGCCCGGAGCGCGTGATAAGCGTCGTTATTCCGAAGCGTCTCGTGCAAGGAGATTCCTTTTTCTTTCATCTCGTCAAAGGTATCACCGTCCACATAGCCGCCCGCCGCGTCGGTGGGGCCGTCCGTCCCGTCGGAGCCCACGCAGATCACGCAGGCATTACGGAGACCACGCAGTCCCTCCGAGGCAGCGAGCGCCAGCTCCTGATTCCGGCCGCCGAGGCCTTCTCCGGTCAGATGGACGACGGTCTCACCGCCACAAAGGAAGGCCAGCTTCTTTCCCTCTTTGGCGTTGGTGCGCAGTACCGCGCTGAGAAACCGCCCCGCCTCCCGCGCCTCGCAATCGAGCCGGTCGGTGAGAAATACGGTTTCGTAGCCCAGGCGCTCGCAGGCCTCACCGGCTGCATGGCAGAGTTCACGGACGCTCCCCACCACCTGCGCATGGACGTTGGACAGCTCTTTGGGCGTTTCTCCATGCAGGCAGGCTTCCGCCTCCGGGCTGAGACGCAGACCGTACTTTGCAGCGATAGACAGGGCGTCGGCGCATGTTGCCGTGTCGGGGCTCACGGGGCCGGAGGCGATCATATCCAGCGGATCGCCCAGAATATCCGAGAGGATCACGGCCTCCACCCGGGAGGGGGCGCAATGGGCCGCGAACTTTCCGCCCTTGAGGGCGGAAAGCCGCTTGCGGATGATGTTGATCTCCACGATGTCCGCTCCGCAGGCCAGGAGCTGACTGGTGATATCCTGCAATTCGGCAAGCGGGATCAGAGGCTTTTCAAACAGCGCACTTCCTCCGCCGGAAAGCAGGAACAGCACCGTGTCATCCTCCCGCAGATCCTCCGTCAGCTGCAGCGCCGCCTCTCCGGCGAGGACGCTGTTTTCATCCGGGACGGGATGCCCCGCCTCAAAGCAGCGCAAAGACCCGATCGGCTCGTCAAAGTGGCCGTATTTGCTGATGACGAGCCCGTCTGTCACCGGCACCGTGAGAACAGACAGAGCCGCCCGGGCCATGCGGGGCGCCGCCTTGCCCGCCGCGATCAGAAACACGCGGCCCGGAAACTGTTTTCCCAGCAGCGCACGGCGCACCGCGCCCTCCGGCATCACGGCGTTGATGGCGGTACAGGCGGCTTTTTCCGCGTCGATGCGAAGTTTATGATTCATAACGCACCCCCCTGCGTTGTTAGGCGTACTGTTTTCTTTATGATAGCGCAATTACCGAGTCTTTACAAGCATCCCTGCGCTGTGATAAACTGCCTCACACAGGATTGGAAAGGGGGAGGCACATGAAAAGCTTTTACAGATTGATCCCCACACTGCTGCTTTTTGCGCTCTGCCTGTCCCTCTGCGGCGGGATCGCCGGGGCGGAAGAGGCGGAAGAGTCTCTCTTTGTCTATGATCTGCCTGCGGGGATCACGGAGCCCTGCGATCGCGCCGGCACCGTGACGGAGGAGCACTACGCCACCTGGCGCTATGACTTGGAGGGCAATCGGCTTTCCCCGGCAATCGGCACCCTGTACGTCTACACGCCCTATGGCTATGATCCGGAGAAGCAGTACGACATCCTCTATCTGATGCACGGCGGGGGTGAGACCGCCGCCTACTGGTTCGGCGTCGACATCTATGCCCCGGGCGGGCCGCGCTACGAGCCGCAGCACGCCGGCGCCGCCGTGAATCTGCTGGATCGGCGTATCGCCGCGGGCGAATGCCCGGAAATGATCGTTGTCACGCCCAGCTACGTCAACCAGTTTGAGGAGGACCACTACTGGTTCGCCCCCGGCACAGACGCCTGGCTGGAGACCTTCGCCTACGAATTCCGCAATGATATCCTCCCCTTTGTGGAGGCGAAATACGCCAGCTTCGCCGAGGGCTTCCCGATTGGGGAGAAGCTGATCGAAAGCCGGGCCCACCGGGCCTTTGCGGGCTTTTCCATGGGCTCGTTCACCGCTTTTCAGGCCATCTGGATGCACAATCTCCCCTATGTGGGCTACATCGGCAACTTCTCTGGCTGCGACCTGCAGGAGACCGGCATCGCCTATCGGGTGGCGCAATTCCTGCAGCAGGAGGGCGAGGCCTGGCCGGTGTACTACTGGTACAACGGCAGCGGAACCAAGGACAGTCTGCACAATGAGCACCTGGCCGCCTACCGGATGATCCTCAGCGCCTGCCCCGGGCTGTTCACCGAGGGCAGCGACCTCGCCGCCGGGCAGAACGCCTGCTTTGTGGACAAGCCCGGAAAGTTCCACAACTTTGAAAACTGGATCGTCGATCTCTACAACGTCACCAGCGTCTTCTTCCGGACGGCATAACTCCGAGCATAAAAAGCAAAAAACGTCACGACTCTTGCGTCGTGACGTTTTTGCTTTTTTCAACATTCCAGAAAGAAATTCTGCTCTACCAGGCTGATCTCCTTCTCGCTGCGGCCCGCCTCCAGTGTCAGGATCAGCTCCGCCTCCTCGGGATCGGAAACCAGCTGCACATCCTGGGCGGCGAACAGGCAGTCCAGATAATCCTGCAGGGAGTAGGACACATCCGAAAGGCCGGCCGGAGGCTCGCTAGACCAGTACTGGGGATTGGGCTTGCCCACATAGCGCAGGAAGCGGCGGCGCACATCCACGAAGCCGTAGAAAAGCGAGCTCTCCTCCTGCATGATCTCGTGGGAGAAGAAGCAGTTGCGGCGATCATAGAGCTCCACATGCTTGCCGAGATCGCTCACCGCCATCATGCCCACATAGCAGGTATCGATCTCC
>Ga0310697_10000926_pt1 | contig 36762 bp, 41 predicted proteins | sample 172DNAGHGlowgp2_FD_203883 | JGI IMG/M metagenome (GOLD analysis project Ga0310697, IMG submission 203883) | Sheep rumen microbial communities from Palmerston North, Manawatu-Wanganui, New Zealand - 1728 DNA GHGlow gp2 (v2) (version 2) | ecosystem: Host-associated > Mammals > Digestive system >... | reverse complement strand
ATTCAGTTCCTGATAGACCACTAAAGTTGGAATTAAATTCACTATATGCGTCTTCTGAATCTTTTTTTAGAGTGTTCAAATTGGTTTTTTTATTATTTAGTGTATTTAAATCAATCTCGTAGTCCATAGTAACCTCCTATCTATGTATCATATCTTTCTAAATTATACTTTTTAATTATGTCACGATATTTTTCTGTTGTACTAGAATTTGGATTTGGTGTGTAGTGTTCAAGAAAACTAGAATAATCATCTAAATTGTTGCTTCCTACACACTCAGGATGATATAGAGATACAACATTAGCATAGTCTTCTATGCACTCTTCAATACTATCATAATGTCTCATATCTTCATTACTTGGTACGACTTGTGTGCCACTGGAATTCCACTGAGTAACAGTATTAACACCAGATGTCCTTTTTTTAGACCAAGTTGAATCTTGCATATCAGGTGTTATTCTACCCATATCAGTATTAATTCCTAAGATATTATTATAATCTGATAACGAAGAAGCATGTCTGCTCATCCATCCACTTTCATTAATAATCTGAGCAATTATTAATGATTTTTTCATACCATATGTATTGGTATTCTTTACTATTTCCCCCACTTTTCTTATCCACTCTCCACGAGCAGAATCTTCTGTATATTCTTGCCACTCGTTATATGCTTGATCTCCAAGTTCATAAAATGAACTTGCTTGAGTATTACCAAGTGGCCCATAATTTTCTCCAATTAATGATGCGTTGGTGTGAATATCGCCACCAGTTTTTAGAACTGGCATTGTTACACGACCAAACATATCTTCAAATTTACCTTTAAACTCATTTATTTCGGTTAGATTAGCATTTTCTAACGCTGCTAATTCTTCTTCTAAACTTGTTATAGCTGTTATGTATTCGTTATACCAAGTGTTTGAATTAGCTCCACCAGTTTTTAGTCTTTGTACTGATGACTCTAAACTAGTATAAAGACTAGCTATTTCGGTTCCTGATAGACTACTAAAGTTAGAATTGAATTCACTATATGCGTCTTCAGAATCTTTTTTCAAAGTACTTAAATTGGTTTTTTTATTATTTAATGTACTTAAATCAATCTCGTAGTCCATAGTAGCCTCCTATATATTAAGCTTTGTACTTATCCCAGTAACCGCTCATGGCAGTATTTCCTCTATCTTTACCTCGTTCATATCTATTAGCTGGAACTTCAAAATCAGTTGTCCATACATAAGCTGCATCATATGCACCTTGTCTAGTATTAGGAACGTTTTTAATTGAGTTATAAACACTAGGATAATGATTTTGTAATTCCCAAACTAGATAAGATACTTGTCCTTCTAATGAGTGCCAATCTAAGTTGTTATTATTACAATAATTTTTTAATCTATCCCAACGACTATTATGCCATTGACAAATACCATAAGAAGTTCCACCATCGCCTAAGGCGTCAGTTCTAAATCCTGACTCATGTTCGACATTGGCCAGAATTCCACAAATAGCAGCATCATTGAATCCTTGTTCTGAAAGATAGTTGTAAATCTTAGATTGATTATCGTTTCCTGTTAAACGAAGACCTCTTTCACCAAGTTTTTTATTAGCGTGAATATCGCCGCCAGTTTTTAATACTGGCATTGTTACACGTCCAAACATGTCTTCGAATTTTCCTTTGAATTCATTTATTTCTGCTAAGTTTGCACTATCCATTGCTGCTAATTCTTCTTCTAAACTTGTTATAGCTGTTATGTATTCGTTATACCAAGTGTTTGAATTAGCTCCACCAGTTTTTAGTCGTTGTACTGACGCTTCTAAACTGGTATACATAGCACCTAATTCAGTCCCTGATAGACCACTAAAGTTGGAATTAAATTCACTATATGCGTCTTCTGAATCTTTTTTTAGAGTGTTCAAATTTGTTTTTTTACTATTTAGTGTACTTAAATCAATCTCGTAATCCATAATAGTTACCTATGCTTTCAATAAGGAATTGATTGAACTCTCAGCAGCATCCATTAAGCCTTCTTGAATTCGAAGTGATGCTTCTAAAGTGCTATTTTGTGTTGCAGTATTACTAGGTTTTATTTGATCGGCTATACCTTTAGCATCTGATTCTGCTGTTTTATAAGCAGCAATAAAGCCTGCAATAGAATCTAAAGCGTCTAGTTTATTTGAAATATCTTCACATACTTCAGTGTCTATTGTTGTAAAAGCTTTTAATAAAGTGCCTTTGGCAGTACATTTCCATACATCATCTGTTAATTCTTCAGTTGTAGTAGAAATATTATCTCTTACAGCTGTTATTTTTTTTCTTAATGATTCAGTATGTTTTGTAATTGAACCTTCTTTTATATCTGCATATAAACCATAATGTGCCATATTATCACCCTCCTATACTGCTACCGTTTTTGTTTCTTCAGTAGTTGTTGTTGAATCTGCTTTTACTAGTTTTGAATAATCTGGAGTACCAAAACCATAAATACTACTTGATCCAAGATCATAAGTACTTCTAGCAACTTTGTCTCCTTTATTACCATCTATTGTTTGAATCTTTCCATCTTTAACACCTGTTACTAATGCAGTGTGAGATGGTTCATTACCTCCAACAAAGATTATATCTCCAGGTTTTGGTGTATAACTTCTTTCTTGGAATTGATTGTTTTCTTTAAACCATTTAACTCCACTTGGAGCATCTGCGAATTTAGGAATGATTCCTTCAGCTGTATAACCACTCTTGGTAGCACACCATGAAACGAATTCACTACACCATGGTGTTCCTTCAGATTCACCAAACATTTTTACATATTCAGCTTCGTTAGTATTATTTAATTGAGATTCTGCAACATTAATTATTGCTTCTCTTGCTTCTGTTACAGTAGATGGCTCAGCTGTTATACCACTCATTGCTACAGATTTTTCTGTCATCTTAGCACCAATAATACTTCCTTGGTTTTTCATGCTAACAACGTCTTTAGAACTATCCCAAGGTAATCCCCATTTTTCAGTTGTTGGGTTACCTGATTGTAAATATTTAGATCTTTGAACTTCAAATTCTAGAACATTAATTGAGCCATCCCCAAGAACGTGTCCATCAATATGACCTGCATCTGATCCTTTTGAATCACCAATAATACATGGTATTACTGTACCGTCTTCTAAAACTACATCTATGCAATCGCCAACTTTACCATACTTGGTTGTTACCGCTACTAAGTAACGATCAACACCATCAACATTTATAACAGCGATTCCATTTTTAAATACAGATCCTTGTTTACGCCATATTTCAGCAACTTTACTTTGATTTGTTCCGTCAGCCCAAGTCATGGCTTTTCCACTATCTATCCAATAATCATATCCTGTAACAGTATATGGTCCTTGTTTAATACCTTCTGTTGGTTTAATTTCTTTACCTACTAAATCATCGGTCTTAACAAGATCAGTAATTGTTCCAGCAGTTTCAGTAGCACTTACAAGTGCTGTTGTAGTTACTGCTGTAGTTGTTCCATTACTGTCAGTAGAATATGTAATTCTTGAAGGTCCACTTCCACATCCTCCGGATGGTGAACTACCGCATCCAGATGGTGAACTGCTACATCCAGATGATTGTACACTGCTTTTATCAACTGGAGTTTCTTCTTCTGAAATATTAGATTCTTCATTTTGACCATATCTTGAATTTAAATCAACTGTAGGAGCGGAATCAACATTATAGTTATCAATATATTCTTGGCCACCGATTAAAGCTTTTAATTTTGCCAAGCTATCTTTATCTACTTCTTCATAAGCATCAGCACAACTTGCTAAGAAAACTACTGCTAAAGCCATTTGTCTTTTAGCATCAACAAGGTTTTCTACTAGAGTTGTTATATGTTCTCTAAAACTATCTGAAGCTTTACCTTTCCATGAATCAGATATAGTTCCAATGGTTGTTTCAGCACCTGTTTCAGTATCTTCAACATTACCAGCTAGAGTTGTTAGATTCTTACAAGAATCTTTAATATCTGCATATTGTATTTGTGTTGCCATATCTACACCCCGATTTCCTTCGCAGCTTGTTCGTCGTCTACTCTTTTGTATTCACCAAATACGCCACCTAAGAAATCAATGTAACTTTGGAAGCTCTCATTAAATTCTTTAAGCAAAACTGCATAATCATCTTTCATTTTTGCTGTATATTTTGTTGCATCGGTTCCTGTCCATTTTTCGTTAATAAATTCCAACTCTTTATTTAGAGTTGTTGAATAGCCATCAATATCTCCGTGATCAGAATTTAGTTCACTTACTATTGAATCGATTCCAGCTTTTGTAATTCCAATTTTATCAGCCATAGTCATCCATCCTATCATAAAAAAATTATATCATATTGCTAGGAAAAATAAAATTAAATAAAGAGACTTTTTTGTAAAGTCTCATTTTTAAAAACTTCTAGATGCTCCACCACCTGATGACGAGCCACCACCACCAGAGAATCCACCACCTGAATAGCCTCCTGATGACCAGCCGCCTCCTCGGCCGCTGTAACCAAGTTTATCACCAAAGCGAGCTGCTAAGAATACTATATCCCATATAACTCCGAGTACTGCAACAATGCCAGCAATTTCTGGTTTGCCTATTACTCTTAAAATAAACGCTGGAACAAAAGCAAGAATTAGGATTACGATATCTGTAATGCCAAAACTATAACGACTTCTTATAACACCAATTACTAGTGGTCCAAAGAAGATAATACAAATAGCAAATATAATACGAGAAGATAGTTTATCTCCTTCTTGAGCATGTACTTTTGGTAAAGTTGCTGTTTCTAAATCTAAATTATATTCTTTTACTATTTCATTAAAGAAAGCATCATAACCATTTTTAATTGCTTGTTCCCAATCATTGTTACGTAAATAACCAATCATGTATTGATCTTCGTATCTTCCAACTTTTCCATCATTTAAGAAACCTTCGATACCAGATCCTGTTGCAACTCTTAGTTTTCGATCACCGGTTACAAGTAGAATTAATAAACCATTATCTTTGTCTTTATCCCCTATACCAACGTGATTAAATAAGTCAGTAGCAAAAGATTCTAAGTCTCTTCCTTCTAGTGATGGAATTGTTACAACAACAATTTGAGCACCAGAAGCATCTTCTAATTGTTTACCTTTCGAATTAATGTATTCTTCTAATTCTGAAGATAAAACATCAGAATAATCATTAGCATAGTTTTTTACTTTTACATCTTCTACTTTTAAGGCTTTAACCAAAGTAAGAGATGTTAATAACATAATAATTATAAACAGTATTTTCTTTTTCATATTCGATACCTTCCAATTGTATTATACCATAAAAAAACTCTAGTTTTATCTAGAGTATTTATTAAGATTGAAAATCTACGTTTGGTACTTCTTTAGCAGCATCTTGTGATTCAAAGTATCCTTGTTCTTTGAAGCCAAACATACTAGCAATAACTACTGTTGGGAATTTTTTAATTGTTTTATTATATGTTTCTACTGCTTCGTTATAGTTCTTTCTAGCATATGCTATTCTGTTTTCTGTACCAGCTAATTCGTCTTGTAATTGAGTAAAGTTTTCACTAGCTTTTAAATCTGGATAGTTTTCTACTATTACAAATAAAGCATTTAAAGCATTTGTTAATTCAGTATTAGCTTTAGATTTAGCTTCGATTGTTTTAGCACCAAGTAAGTTTTCTCTAGCACTTGTAACACTATCAATTACTGATTGTTCATGTTTCATATAACCTTTTACAGTGTTTACTAGATTTGGAATTAAATCTGCTCTTCTTTGTAATTGAACATCAATTTCTGCTTCTTTAGATGTAACTTGTTCTTTTAAATCAACTAATGAATTATATGAACTAATACAAGATATTGCTAGTAATAATATTATTACTGCTACAACGATTAATATAATACTTCCTTTTTTCATTTTTTAGTCCTCCTATTGTCTAAATTATATCATAAGTCAATAAATATTTTTATAAGTTTTTGTAATAATATTCTACTTCTGTTTTTGTTCCATCCGGATATTCTTCAATTCCTGTTTTTATAAGGTTAGTAAAGCCATACTTTTGATAAATTGCTTTATTCTTTATTTCTGCTGGTTCTACTCCAATAGTTACTTTAGTATATCCTTTACTCTTTAAATCAGTAATCATGTATTTAAATAGTTTAGAAAAATAACCTTGTCCTTGGTATTCTTTAATAGTTCTAAATGCTGTTAAGTAAGCTGTGTTATCATCTACTAAACCTTCACCATTCTGAACAATATCTGGAGTTAAAGATGCCGTTGCTTCACAGATTATTTTTCCATCTAGAATTCCATAGTATGGAATTTGTGCTCCATACTTAAAACATTTAATAGCTTTTTCTTTCCAAATTATCCAGTTATCTTTATCTTCATGATTAGCTATCTCGTAATCCCATTTTCTATTCATTTCTTCTTCGTTTGCTATTTTACATTTATACATAAATATCCTTCTCTCAAAAACATTCTAACATAAAAAAAGACTAGTTTGACTAGTCTATTTCAATAAGTTCATATTCTCTTGATCCAAATCCTAAATCAGCGGCTGCTTCAATAGTATGGACACCATTTCTTGAATTAACTCTTTCTAGGAAGTGTTCTTTACCAGGATCATCAGATGCAATTACTAAATCAATACATGCTTGATCGATAGCAATTGGATCTAAACTAGCTAGAATACCAATGTCTTCCATACATGGATCTTCTGCTACGCCACAACAATCACAATCAACACTCATGTTAGCCATTACATTAATAAAGGCCATATTACCATTGAAGTATTTAACTACTGCTGATGCAGCATCAGCCATACTTTCTAAGAAACCATTATGATCATCGTAATCCCAACATTTAATACGATCATCAGATGCACCTGCTGAGTGAATTAAGGCTTTACCACGACTTGATGCACAACCAATTGATAGTTGTTTTAAAGCTCCACCATAGCCACCAGCTGGATGTCCTTTAAAGTGAGATAAGATTAACATTGAATCATAGTTTTTAATGTTTTTACCTAATAAGTCTTTTTTTAGTACTTTTCCATTAGGAATTTCTATTTCAATATCTGGTCCTTCAGCATCCATTAAGTCAACGTCATAGTATTTATTCCAGCCATGGTTTTCGATTACTTTTAAGTGTTTATCAGTAGTATCTCTTTCTCCACCAAAACGATCACCATAAGCAGTATTACATTCAACAATAGTACCATTAACATATTCAACCATAGGTTTCATAAATTCTGGTCTTAAATAGTTTTGATTTCCTTCTTCGCCAGAATGAACTTTTACTGCTACTTTACCAGGTAGTTCTTTTTCTAGTTTTTTAAATATTTTAACAACATTCTCTGGTGTAATTTCTTTTATAAAGTATACTTTTGCTTTTTCCATAGTTATCCTCCTTATTACATTTATATTATAACACGAAAAAAAGAGTTTTTTTGAACTCTATTATTTTAGTTTCTCTTTTTTTATGTAATCAATTTTTATATTAAGCTTGTCTAAACTAGTTTTTAACAATTCTATTTTATCTTCTACTTCTTTATATTGATCTTCTAGTATTCGTAATCTTTCTTTTTCAGTATTTGGTTTTTCATATAATTCCATATACTTTTTTAGTCTTTCAATACTCATGCCAGATGAACGCATAAAAATAAGGAATTCTATTACTCTAATGTTTTCTTCTGTATAATGTCTGATACCATTTTTTCTTGGTACATTAATAATTAAACCTTCTTGTTCATAATATCTTAATGTTGCTTCTGACAAATCATATTTTTGTGCTACATCTTTAATAGTCATAAACATCACTTCCGTGCCATTAATATACCATTTAAAGTTAACTTTAAGTCAAGGGGTTTATGGCTATTTTATGCTAGTTTAAGTACTACTTGTAGTTTTTCTTAAACAGATGACCTTTATCTGTTAGATATGAAACAGTTAAGAACACTACAATTAGTGATAAACAAATTACAGCAATTAAACTGTTAGAGCTTGTATTTGGGTTTTCTATATGAGAAGAATTAAGACTATCTTCATCATTAGTTGATTCTTCTGGAATTGGATCTTGAGGTGTTGGATCAGAACCACCTTGTGGTTCATCTATAGGTTGCCAGAAGTTTGTATCTATTTTTAAGTTAGAATATACTCCTCCTCTTTCTAAGTAGAAAATATCAAATTGATGTTCGGAATTTTTAGTTCTATCAAATTGTTGATTAACAGAAGTAAAGATTTCGTCAAGACCTAGTCTTAATTCATGTCCCCCTTCTGGGCTATCGTCATATACCTTTCCAACATATACTTCACCAGTAGTTAGATTAATTGTTCCGGTTGCTGGAAGATGAAGTCCTCCTAAATCTAGTACTAGAACACCATCTAGGAAAATCCAAATATCGTCGTCTCCAGAGAAGTTAAATTCCATATCCTTACCATCTATTTTTAGATCTTCTGGTAGATATATTTTAGATTTAATATGCATACCAAAATGATGATTATAACCACCATAAATATTAGCTGGCCATGTTAAATCCATTGATGGACTTACATCGTTTTTGTTTGGATTATATGTATCAAATGGAAAGAACCCCGTATATAGTATTTCATCTGCTGCTTGTTGTAATGAATTCTTTAATTTAAATGTTGGTGTAATTAATCTCATATCATTAGTTTGTGGATTAAATTCGGCATAGAATTCATTACTATCAAAATAATAGAAACCTTCACTCTTTTTAACAAATAAACTTTTAACATTTGGATATACACGTTTAAATTGATTCATTGCATGATTAAAAACGATATCTAAACTATCATGACTTTCATTTCTTAATACTGGAAAACCATCATCATTTAGTAAAGTTTCTACCATTCCTTGTCTAACGGCTTCACTATCTGTAAAACGATCGGGATTTGGAGTTTGAGTTGTTGGAACAAAATTATCGTTTCTACCGACACCATAGAATTTAAGTGGTGAATATATATTAAATTTTGTATTCATTACACGATCCGGATGATTATCTATGGTATCATCAATATCATAATCAAACAAATCTAATTCAACAAATATATCTTCGTTAGGTACTGTTTCTACAGTTTCTACAGCTAAAACAAAAGGCATAAACAAAAAGAAGGAAATGATAAATAGGACCTTTTTCATTGTTAACACCACCTTATATTATATATACTACTTAAAGTATACTATAGATAACGCTTGGTTTTAAGTCTTTTGATTATCTTTTCCTTTATTTTACACTGTTAATTCATAACTAGTATTTATTAGATTAGTTATTATTTTTAAATCTACTGATCCATCTAAAAGAATGGAAATCCAGTATTTTTTATTCATATGATAAGCTGGTACAATACCAGATATCTTTAAGAGATTGGGTATTTCTTCTGTTGGTACTTTAACATTTAAAACATAAACTATTTCTTTAGAATCAATACCTATTTTGTTATAAGGTATATCCATAACGATACCAAACCATTTAGCTTCTTTATGTTTAAAAACAAAAGTATTTGGTGAATCTCCCCATAAGTATTCTGGTTTAACTTCATATTCTTCTTTTACATATTTTATTAGTTGATGAACTGTATCATTTTTATAATCTTTTTCATAGCATGTTGATAAGATAGATTTTATTAACAATTCAAACTCATCTCTAATGGATCCAACATATTCACCATTAATTGTTTCAATATAGAATGGCATATATTCTTCATTAGTAGAATTATCAATAACTGAAGATACTACTTTTTTATCATTTATTTCTAGATGGAATGTAAATTCTTTATTAGTAGATAGTTGATCTAAGATATATTTGTCTTTTTCTTTTTTAAAACCAAATTTAATTAGTTTATCTTCTTTATATTTAAATCTATTAAATTGTTTAGATATATCATGCATAGGTATCACCGGTAATTATTATAACAAAAAAGATAAAGAGTTTTAATCTTTATCCATATACTTCTTGTGTAAGTTTAATAATTTTATCTCTAGTCTCATATATTTGTTTAGTTAGTTCTATGTTGCGTTGTTTTTCAAACTCAATTTGTTTATCTAAACGTTCATTTAATGCATTTACTACTAATCTTCTTTTTAGAGGTGTGAATTCATTGAGATCAATATTTAGTTTATCTTTAATAATACTAATAGCTTTAGCTCTTCTATCTTCCATGAGTAACACCTTCTACTTCTGGACTGGTGGTTTTAGGACCTCTAATTAAGTTTTCTAATTCAGCTATCATTTCATCTAGTTGGTTATTAAGTTTTTCATTTTCGTTATGTGCTTTTTCAGCAGTATCTATTTTTTCTACTACGCTTTCTAATTCTTCTACTGATACATCTTTATCCATAATAAAACCTCCTATTGTTAGTTTAATTATAACATAGGAGGTTTTAATATATTATTTTTTAGAAAGCTTCTTTACATTCTTATGTTCTTTATACCACTTTAAGAATTCTTTAGTTCCTGAAGTATGTAATTCGTTTCTGTTTTGTCTTTGTTCATCTGTCATTTCCGAAAGTGTTATGTCATAACCATCAGGTATGAAAACATGCCATAGTTTTGACCATTGTGCATCTTTATCTAAGCCGTGTTGTTCATAAGTTATAGTACCTGGACTTTTACCATAGAAGGTATGAAATTCTTTTCCATCATAGTAAGTAGTACAATCCATAAAGTAGGCATGACGATCTTTTACATCTTTCATTTCACTTAATAGTTTTGGTATATCATTTGCTATACCACTACGTTTGACAAATGCTCCTGGATAACCAGGATTGTTTGGATAGTTTTCAATATAGAAACCAGCATCTGTTACAAAGACTTCAGTATGTAACATGTTATAAGCATTTAATGCTTTAGCTCTAGAGATAAAAGTTATATCATTTACTTCTGGTTCTTCGAAATCATAATCATAGAAATCAACATCAATTCCTTCACTCTCAAATCTTTCTTTGACTGATAAGTATTTACCATGATTACCTGTTACATATGTTAACATTATAATTCCCCCTTGTAACGATAAGCTTTTTTTACAACACTAGGATCATATTCTACTTGTGATAAACCAAGTCCTTTAATTCTAGATATATAATTACATAGAATATATGCTTTTAATGCTAAGATATATTCTCCTACTATTCGATCTTTGGTATTAGATCTTAATACGATAACATTTTTATAGTTATGAACAATGATATCTAATAAGAATCGATCTAATTCTGTTTCTTGATTAATTAAATAGATTAATGTATGTTCGTCTCTATTAGTACTGGATGTTACTGATCTACCATGACAGTATTCATATTTTTCGTGAAGTAATGGTACTCCTATGCCAGATTCTGACATAGCAGATTCTAGAATATGTGATGAAGTATTAGTATCATCACCACTCATTATTTCATATACTTTAGTGTCTACATCATAGTTCATCATAGTATTTTTAAATGTATCTTTAATAATACTATTTAAGTATTCTTCTTCATTGATACCTTTATTATGTAAATAGTATTTTAATAACTCTCCCATCGGTATTAAAGTAGTAGCTTCAGAGATGAATGAATGTTCTTTATCCATTCCATCATAATGTAATCTTACTTCTTGTTCATGTAATTCTTTTTCATTACCATGAACAACAATAGATTTAGGATAATGATCCATGGCTTTTATAATACCATAAGAAGAACCACTCCATGAATAGCAAATTAGATTGTTAATACCTTTTAAGTTATAAATAGCATCTCTAGGAGTCATGTTTATAGATATTATTCCTTTGTTTGTTAATACTTTGGAACCAAAGATAGCTGCTGGATAGGATCCACCACTACCAATTGATACATTAGGTTCATTAATTGTATCTAAAACAGTATAATTTCTTTTACTATCAATTCTATTATTAGCATCTAGTAATCTCTGTTCTAATCGACCATATGTTACATTATCTGTATCTGATGAATGTGCCATAATATCACCTCTTCAAGTTCATAATATCACTTATATAGGTAATATATGGTCAATATAAAAAACAGCATATTATTTGCTGTTTTTTTATTGAAAATAGTACATTTGTTTGCTATAATATACAACCAGGAACATTCAATAGTTGGGTGCTGCCTCCATCAAGAATGGAGGTGATGCTAATGAGTAAGAAGGATTTGTTAATCTCTTCGTTACTAATTGTCATTTTTTTACTTATAGCATTACTATTTGTAATACTAAAATAAAAAGGCACCTAACTAATAGTTAGGTGCTGCAAATACCAAGGTAACACCCAACTAGAGAGATTGAATGTTCCTTTTTCATGGATTAATTATAACAAATATTTGCTTGATAAACAAGTTACTAAAAGTGTTCTTCTAATAGTTCTATTTCTTTAATATCTTTTAAACCAAATTGACGCATATCTTCACGTAGTTCACAATAAGCTACACAATACCAACCATCTTGGAATAAGAACATTTCTGCCGGATGAATTACTCTTTCTTTTAAACCAGATGATTTAGATATGTATTTAATTCTTACTTTTCTATTTTCTTTGATTCCTCTGGTGAGAATATTGTATTTATTAAGATCTTCATTAGATAATTTTACTTTGTATTTTTCAGTATTAATCTTTATTTCTTGGTTTAGTACATATCCACCATAAGGACCCATTATGGTATCAATATAGATACCTGCTTTTTCTAAGTCTTCTTTATATACTCTAATCATTCTTGGAGTAACTTCTAAAATTTTAGATAATTCTTGGATACTATATTTTCTACCAGTAGATAATAATTGTAACATTGTAAGTGTATTTGATAGTTTAGACATAGTATCACCTTCATAAGGTGTATTATAACAAATTTTGACCAATAAGAAACAATATGTTAGTATACAACATAGTTTTAGGGGGGTGAAACTATGAGTAAGTATTATTTGCATTCTGTAGGAGTTACAGGTGATATTAAAGATATAAATCATTCTATATATGATTTAGAGGGAATTCTAAAAACTGGTGCTATTCTAACTAGACATCGTCGTAATTTAATTGGGTTTGGTTTTAATGGTACTAAGTATATTTCTTTATCTGATTATGATAAGAGATTTGATAATATTTATAAAGATGATCCTAAATTCTTTGATTATACTGCTTATGCAATGTATTCAACTAAAGCTGTATCTATTTTAATAGATAAAAGTAAAGTAAATGCAATTAAACCTACTCTAGTAGAACCTTTAGATAATTCATGGTCTTCTCTATTTAGAATGTTTGGTGCAGCTTATGATTTAATAAGTAAAAGAATGAGTGATTTACCAGACGAAGTACAAGTATTTGGTGATATAGATGAAGATGCTTTTTGTGGTATTACTATTCCTATTAAGGATATTAATGAACAATTTAATATTGAAAAAGTTAAACAAGTTTATCGTAGAATAAAAGAATTATTAAAACGTTATGAATACCATATGGGTATTTATGATGTTGAAGATTTACAACATGAAATTGTATCAACAAAACAAATTGATAACATAGTAAAAAGAAGTCATTAAATTACTTCTTTTATTTTTTCTAGATTATTCATTTCTATTTCGTATTCTTCTCTAGTGAACATGTTTTTTAGTTTAAACTTTTTATTAGTTATTTCATCTTCACCAAGAATTATGACATATGGTATTTGTTCTTTATTGCAATAATCTAATGATTTTTTAAGTTTCTTTTGTTCCATTTCTAAATCTATTTTATACCCTAAGTTTCTTAGTTCATTAGCTAGTTTTAAAGATTCAATTTGAGTATTCATTGGAATAATGAAGATATCTAGATTAGTTTCTTTGTTTAAATCTTCACGATCTTTAAGTAATGCAAAGATTGATGTTAAACCAAATGAGATGCCTACTGCTGGATAGATATTGCCATCATCAATAAATTCAGTAACCATTTTATCGTAACGACCACCGCCACCAATAGCACCAGTTAGTTTACCAGTTGTTTCGTATACTTCAAAGACATTACCGGTATAGTAATCTTGTCCTCTAGCTAAAGATGGTGTGAATGTTGTATATTTTAAGATTTTTAATTCTTTTAGATATTTAGTTAAACTGTTAAGTTCTTCTAAACCTTCTTTAAGAATTGTGTTTTCAGTTTTTTTGAATTTTTTGGTTAATTCTTTTAAATCTAGTTTAAAGTATTCTAATAGTTTAGTTATTTGGTCGTTGTTTAAACCAATATTGGTAAATTCATTAGTTAATTCAAATTCAGTTAGTTTATCAATTTTATCAACAATAGTAATTGTTGGTGATATTAAATCTTCTTCTATACCAGCTTCAATAATTAATCCTGACATTAATTTACGTGAATTGTATTTGATATTAATTGGGATTTGTAATTTATTAAAAGCATCTACGTAAAGAGATACTAATTCAGCATCAATCATTTCGCCTGATAAACCTACTACATCAACATCACATTGAGTAAATTCTCTATCTCTACCAACTTTAACTGGTCCATCTCTAAATACTTTATTGATTTCATATCTTTTAAATGGAAGTCTTATTTCATTTTTATTTAAAGCAATGAATTTAGCGAATGGTACTGTTAGGTCATAACGTAATCCTAGTTGTCTATTACCTTGATCTTTAAGTTTATATATTTCGTTTAAGATATCATTTGTTTCATCATATTTACCTGCTAACATATCAAAGTAACATAGGATTGGTGTTTCAATTGGTTGGTAACCAAAACGTTCAAACACTTCTTTTAAAACACCATTAATATAGTTTCTTATTCTTTGTTCTTTTGGGAGAAAGTCATATCCTCCTTTAACATTTTGTATTATCATTTTTATTCCTTCTTTCTAATTCTTTTATAGTTATGTCTAGTGCTTCACTTGGTGTTGATGCACTTAGACATTTTAATCTTTTTCTATTATCAAAATATTTATTTGCTAGTTTTTTAGCCCAACCATTAAATTTATCAACTGTAATGATTGGAATGTTTGCTTGGTAAGCTATAGCCATTTCTGTTAAGGTTCCTGAACCTCCTGAGATAGCGATGATGGCATCACAAGAGTTTACTAGTACATATTCTCTACCACCACCCATACCAAGTCCACATGGTATTAAAACTGTTGGTCTAAAGTCACCATAAACATTTTTTCCTTTATCTGGTGTAATACCAACTGTTAAACCATTATTTTTAGATGCTTCAATTGCAGCTTCGGTTGATAAAGATGAGTATTCCTTCTCTGCCCCATAAACTAAGATATTTCCTGACTTAGCAATTAGTTTTCCTAATTCTTTAGCAAAGTTTATTAATTCTTCATTATAGTTAAGGTCTGCTGCTGACCCCATTATTCCTATTTGATACATAATTTATTCATTCCTTTCTTGAGTGTTTTTACGACACTATCATTTTCATTTGTATTAATTATTTTTTCTGGTAGTTCAGAAATAAGTATTTCTCTTTTGTTTAATCTTTCTATTTCTTGCCATAGTTCTATTGACCTTTTTAAGCAAGTAAGTGAAAATTTTATTTCATCTCTTGTTGGTACTGACGATCTTTCTACTGGTTTACCAAATGGTTTAAAGTATGGGGATTTAAATACTTCTCCATCTTTTAAGACCGATATACCAGAACCTGCTATACCAAAGTAAAAGTCTCTTTCACAGATTTGATCAATTACATCTTTACTCATAAGATATCCACATTTTAAACCTAATGGTAAATTGTAATTAAAGTAATCATATGAATCTCTTGTTGAGATAGCAGATCTAATACCTATAACTTTAATGTTACATGCATTGAATTCATTTATTATTTTTTTAAGTACGGAACCAGTAAATACGACATCATCTAGAAGTACTATTTCTTTTATGTTTAGTTTTCTAAAGAGAAAACATAAACGATGAATCTGACTAATTACCGAATACTTATCATTTGGTAATCTTCTGGATACTAATTCTTTTGATCCATCCATTCTTGTACAATCAAGAAAGTAAATGTTTTTGTTATCTATCGATGTATATATTTTATCTAGAGATACAATGGGGATAGATACCTAGTACATCCCGTATAGCATTAGACATACTAGATATCATGTCCTCTTCACTTATTATTGTTGTAGTAGTAAAGATACTATCTACTGTTTTTTTAAAGTCTTTTCTTAAGGCTTCTACACTTGGAATAAGCATTCTATTATAGTTATAATCCAAGTTATTATAACCATTTAGTATTAAATTTATATCGTTTGAATAAACGATTCCTTCTTCTATTTCTTTCATAATAATCCTCTTTCTAATTTATATATAAAAAAGCTATACAAGTGGTACCTGTATAGCTTTTAATTTCTATATTAATTAACTAAATACAAGCACCACAAATAGCACTTGTACCTACGATTATTAGTGTCGTATTAACAAGTGCAGATTATTATGATGATGTAATTTAGAAATTAAATTAAACATAAATAATCTCCCTTTCATGTTTTAAATAATAATACATATATTTTTATTTGTCAAAAATTATTTAATATCTACGCCACCGAAGATGCATACTGCTTCGATATAAATAGTATGTTTTCCTTCGTTGTCATTATTTCTTTTATCTTCTACGCCACCAAAGATGGAACTAGAAGTTATTTTAACTTTTACATTATCTGGCAAGAAGATATCTGCTCCACCAAAGATGCATACTGGTTTGATTACTAGGTCTTCTGTTATTTTAGCTTTTCTTAAATCAAGATCAACGCCACCAAAGATTGCTGTTACATTACTTCCTTTGTAGTCGTCAGTTATTTTGTGTTCTTGACCAGCAAAAATTGCTGTATAGTGAGTTCTTCCTTCCTTATCTGTTTCTTCAATACTCTTCATTGCTTTTGGTTTAAAGAAACTAGTAAAGATTAATGATAAACCAATAATGATAATGATTATTGGAAGTATTAATTTTCCAATCATTTTGTAACTAACAATATCTCTAGCTCCTAATAATAGTAATACACCTACTATTAACGCTATTAGATCTGTTGTTTTGTCTTTATCTGTAATAAAACCTATCATAGCTGGAACAATAATAAATAATGTCCACCAGCCATCAAAGAAGATATTAAAACTATCAATTACTCCTAAACTTTTTAGTAGTAATAATACTCCTAATAGTAATACTACAACACCAATAATTACTTCTTTTACTCTTTTCATTTTTATTTGCTTCCTCTCTTTAAAAATTTAAAAAGTTCTAAATCAGCATCCATTTTCTTTTCAACATCATTGTTTTTCTTTTTTTCAATGTATGCAGTAATATCTGATTCAGAAGGATTACTTTCAACAAAAGTTATTTCATCCTTGGAAAGTCTTAAATCTTCATATACTTTATTGATTAGTTTTTCTCTTAGTTCATTTACTTTTAATCCAGTATATTTTAAATTAAGTTCTTTACAATCATTTATTAAATCAGCTTTAAGTTCTTTTTTAAGTTCTTTATTTCTGTTTACTGCTTTGGTTATTTCTATTCCTGTCCAATCATTTGTCATGTATATCACCTAATTTATTATAACATAAAAAGAGAGACCAATTCATAAGAATTGGTCTTTCATAGGAGATTATATATTATTTTAATATGAATAACACTTTAATAAGTTTATACTTTTCGTAGGGTTTAATTATGTATATATAAATTTGTTATTATTGTGTTTAAAGTTTTTTTATTCTCTTTATCACTTCCTTTGTGATTTAATAATAACGTACAAAGATTAAATGAACCTTAAATAATAATAAAAATGTAAAAAAAATTAACTTTTATGGTATAATCTATTTATGCAAGCCTCAGTGGCGGAATTGGTAGACGCGCTGGACTCAAAATCCAGTGGTAGCAATATCGTGTGGGTCCGAGTCCCACCTGAGGCACCAAATAAAAAATAAACCTATTACTTCGGTAATAGGTTTTTATATTTATTTTTTTATAATATCTTAATCTTACGATAGAGCTATGGGTTAAGATTATAATCCCATTCTTTTATTTTTAAGTTCTCCTGATTCAATAGTTCCTCTAGTCTTAACTAATAGTTTTATATCTCTTCCATTTCCTTTAACTCTTATAGGGATTCTTTTACCGTCTTTTAAAAGTTTTACTTTTTCTTCATTTGTTAAATAAAATCTTCTTTGTTTATTCTTTTTTAATAATATCGATAATTTTTTTAATTTATATTTAAATTCATATAATTTATTTAAATTCATAGAATTCACCTCTACTTGCGATATTATAAACTATTATAATTGTATAAACAATATAAATTATTTTAAAGAAATGTACTTATCAGATATTGAAAAGAAATGGAACCTTGACCTGTCAGCTATGTCTGGGAACAATACATCTACAAAAAGATTTGATTTTGTAATTAAAACTGATAATCAAGTTTATAATGTTTCTCAAAATCCAGTGGTAGCAATATCGTGTGGGTCCGAGTCCCACCTGAGGCACCATAAAAAAAATAACGACGTTAAGTCGTTTTTTTATTTGATATCAGCTAAAAAATGACAAATCATCTTTTTTGAGTATAATACTTTATGCGAGGTGATACGGATGGCAAATTTAAAAATTGAAGAATTAGTTATGGAAGTAACTAGATACTGTAATTTTGATTGTAAACATTGTTTTAGAGGTGAATCGCAAAACGCATTTATGAGTACTGAAACAATTTATAATCTTATTAGTAATCTAAGTGAAATAGAAAAATTAGTACTATCCGGAGGAGAGCCATTTATGGCAGTTAAGCAATTAAATGATGTTGCTGAAGCTATAAGAAGAAATGGTGTTATAGTTAATCAAATTTCTATTATTACTAATGGTACAATTTTAAATACTGAGGTAATTAGAGCATTAGAAAAACTACAAATGGTTTGTAGAAATCTAAGTATTAAGGTATCTAACGATAAATTCCATCAAATGGAATTAGAAAGAAAAGGATTAAAGAACAGAAGACTTGTTAACTTTGATTTATTAAGTAAAATGTTTGGAGCTGAATTATATGGTACTCCACGTAGAGAACAAGTATTATCTTTAATTGAATATGTTGGTAAAGCCAAAAGATTAACTCAAGATGATATGGATAGAATTAATGAATGGGGAGAATATCCTACTCTATATGCTTTAACTAATGCTAATATATTTAATGGAGCTGATTTAACTGTTAAGCATGAACTTCCATATTGTGATACAGAAACAATGACTATAAAGAATTTAACTAATATCGATGTTGAAGGTTATTTATCTGATAGTTATGCTTCTTATGAAGATGCTGATAGTCATAGAGATCTAGCATGTAATATTAATTATGTTGGTTTGTTATTAGCTGTTGGTAATAATCTTGATAGAATACAAGAAGGCACAAAAAAAGGACTTAAATAAGTCTTTTTTTTATAGTCCAACTTTTTTGAAAGCTTCTTCTATAGTTGCTTTTTCAACATAGCCAATTATTCCATATACAATCTTGTTATTTTTAATGAAGAATGTTCCTGGAGTTCCTTCGATTGCTTCTTTAGCAAAATCTTTAAATTCACCAGTTCCTTCAAGATTTTCTAGAATACTATATTCTTTTTCGTTTGATGGATTCCAAGTTGCCATATCAACAATTGATTCCATGTTAATGTATCTTAGTGTTACATTATGTTCTTTAGCTACTTCTGTGATAATTGGTGCATAAGCTACACAATATCCACAGCTTTGTCTTGCCCATAGTACAACGATCGTTTCATTTTTAGATTCTTTTTTAATGTCTGATGGCATGATTGTTTTGAATGATGAAGTATCATAAGATGAAGCTTGTTCTGCTGGTTCTCCACTATTGTTTCCACCACCATTAGTATTTGTACCATATGTACTTGTTTCTATTTTTTCTACTCTTTCTGTTAACTTATCTACTGCTTTAATGTTTATTACTGTATAAACTACTAAAATAATAGATACGACAATACTAATAATGAATAATAACATTATTACTTGATTAGTTTGTTCTAGTTTTTTCATTTCTTCTTTCATATTATCACCTATTCTACAATTTCTATTTCTAGTATTTTTGCTAAATCTAATGCTTGAAGTGTATTAACTTTCATACCTTTTATGCAATCTGGAGTTATTTTGATTCCATCAATTATCGAACTGGAAAAGTCGATATTTTTTAATGATGTTTTATAAAACTCAGTTGAGGTGAAATCTACTTTGTTGAGTTTTACTTTTTGTAATTCAACATTATAGAAGTTACTTTCACTCAAGTTAGATTCTTCAATTTCTAATTCTTTTATTTTAGTATCTATGATATTGAGATACTTACTTAATGAATTGCTTATTATTATATTATTAATTCGATTATTAGTAAAGTAAGTTCCTAGTAGTTTACAATTATCAAATTTGATATTTCTAAAACTACAATCGATAAACTTAATATTTGATAGATCCGATTTTGTGAATTCTACATTTTCAAAGTGAACGTTTTCATATGTAGAATCCGTTAAATTAGAATCTTTTATCTTAGTATTAGTTATTGATTTATTTTTAATTGTTTTTTTACTAAAGTCTTCTTTTTTGTATTCTTCACTAATAATATCTATTTCATCTATTATATAATTATTCATTTTCTTCTGGCTCTTTATAAATAGATGCAAATAGTTCTGTTTCATCTTGTGGAGTTTCTTCTTCTTTAGTGATTGTTGGTAAATCACTTATTGAAGATAAACCAAAGTAATCTAAAAATTCACTTGTCGTTGCATAAAGGTTAGGCCTTCCTGGCATTGTTGATTTACCAGCTTCTTTTACTAAACCTTTTGCTACTAGTTTTCTTACCATGTGAACACAGTTAACTCCTCTTAGTTCATCTATTTCTACTCTAGTAATTGGTTGATTATAAGCTATAATTGCTAAAGTCTCAAGAGCAGCTTGTGATAAAGTATTGCTCTCGGGATTTTCTATTAATTTTTTGTAATACTCTTTATGTTCTTTTTTCGTAGTTAGTTTAAAAGCATCTCCTAGATAACTAATGCGGATTCCACGATTTTCATCATCGTAACTTTTCTTTAATTCCATTAGTAATTCTTTGGCTTTATCCATATCGACATCCATGATATCACAGATTTGGTTTAAAGTTATGCCTTCATCACCAACAACAAACAGTATTCCTTCCAAAACTCCTAATAAATTCATTATTTCACTTTCTCTCTATCATGATGGGTGAAAAGTTATCTTCTTGAGAAATTGTTATTTCATCGTTTTTAGTCATTTCTAAAATAGATAGGAATGTGACAACAATGTTTTCTTTACTTAGTTCAGTAAATAGTTCTAAGAAGTTAACTCTTTTTCTTTTTTTCAAAATTACTCTAATATCTTTTATTTTTTCTTCGACATTAATTTCTCTTTTAGTGATCTTAGTATTTAATGGTCTTGATAGTTTCTCTCTTTCTAAGAAAGATTTATAGGCATTAAATAATTCACTAATGTCGAATTCCCCTTTTTCAACTGTATTATCTAAGTATTCATTTAAAGATTCAGGAAGTTTAGTGTATACTTCACTTCTTTTTTCTTCTAATTCTTTAAAATTTTCTGTTATTTTTTTATATTTTTCATATTCAATTAATTTGTTTCGTAAATCTTCTTCAGAATTAATTGTATATTCTTCTGTTTCCTCTTCGTCATCTTTACGGTTTACTAATAACTTACTTTTTAAATGGATTAATTCAGCAGCCATTACCAGATATTCACTAGCGACATCAATATTATCATCTTCTAAGCTATGAATGAAATCTAAGTATTGATTAATTATTTGAGATATATTTATTTCGTAGATATCCATTTTAGATTCTTTTACTAAATGTAGTAAAAGATCTAATGGGCCTTCAAAATCATTTATGCAAAAATTGTAAGTCATAATAAACTCCTAACTACATGTATATCCTTGGGCTTGTAATTCGAAAACAACGGTATTTTTATCAGTATTATATCTAAAGAAACGATATGTTTTTAGAGATATTATTGTGTTATCACTAATTTTAGATAAATCAATATTGTTTACTTGAGTAAATCTATCTTCAGCTTCAACAAATACTGTTTCAAAGTTTTCAATTTTTTTGTATTTTTCTGATAAGTCTTTGTATTTATTTAGATTAGCACTGAAGTATTCATTGTTTAGTGATGATTCTTCATATTTTTCGTTAATCTTTTCTAACTTATTTTCTTTAAAATAATACTTCATTGTATCGTTAAGGTACTTACATGTTATTACTCCATATTCCCCTTCTGTTTCACTAATTTTAACATTGTTATATTTAGTTTCAGGGATTTCTACTATTTGAAATCTTGATGCTCTTTCAAATGCTCTTTTGTTAATGATTACATCACTTTCAAGAGCGTTTTTAGCTGCTAATCCATTGTATGAATGAATTAAAGCATAGTAAATAGGATATTCTAAGTCTTTTTCTTCATATAGAACAAAGTAATATTTTTTATCGAATTGGAACATCTTATCGCCATTGTTTTGAACAGTAAATGAAAGTTTATATTCATTCTTTTCATATGACTTTGTGAAGTTGATGAAGTTTAAATCACCAATTTTAACACTTGTTGCAGCTGATTCAATACGATAGAATTCTTCCTTTTCTTCTTCTTCTTTCTTTTGTTTAGTTGAAGATGTTGTTTTGAATAATGAATCTAAATCAACTTTTTTACCTATTTGTGGTAAGAATAAGATGAATACAATTAAAGCAATGAAGAATAGTAATACAATAATTGGATTTCCGGTTTTATCTGGTTCTATTTGGTAAACCAGTTTTTCTTCACTGTTGAAGTTTTTTAGATGATTAGCTTTTTTTTCTTCTTCGCTAATAACAATTTTTTGCTCACGGTCTTCTTCTTTTACTTCAAGTACTCTTGGAATATCAATTGTTTTTTTAGCAAGTTCTTTTTCCTCTTGAGTTTCTTCTGATTGCACACCAAACATTTGGGTAAAATCAGCTTTTTCTTGTGTAGCCCCTTGAACATGAGATTCTTCTTCTCTTGTTTCAGAATTAGCTATTGAGTTAACAATAGCATCAGAACTGTTTTCTACATTTTGGATATTTTTTTCTTCTTCGTTCATGTATATCCCCTCATTCTTCATTATTTATTATAACAAATTATCAGCAAATAAAAAAGAGCATAAAGCTCTCTATTATTTATTATTTTAAATTAATTATATATGGATTGTTTTGAGTTCCAGATCCATCATAAGTTAATTCTCCAGAAATGTTAATTACTGGTCTCATACCATTGACTGAATCTGTTTTAACTTTATCCAAACTACCAGTATTAGTAACAGCAAATACATAAGCATTATTTGAAGTAAAATCAGATGGTGTTGAAGTAAAGAATGTAGTGCCATTAAACAAGTAATAATTGTAATTATTTGTTTCATATGATCCACCAGCTAGTACTACTTCATCAGCTGTGATAAGTCCAACTTTTTGATTGTATACACCACCAAAGTCTCCACTTTTAGCAGGACAAGACATAATTGGTTTTACTTCATCAGTCAAACGATTTTCTGCACTAAATGAAGCGTTTTTACCACTCATTTTATAACTTGCATCGTTGCAGAAATTATAAGATACTACTTGGCTATCAAATGCTGTGTTAGCAATGTTGTTTTTATACCAAGTAATTAAGTGATTATTAATGTCATTGTTTACTTGAACTTTATTATAATCATAAGTAAATCCTACATAATCCATGTATTTATGATCTTTACCATATTTAATGTTTCCTATTGAATCATTTAGGATTAATTTAATTGTATTGTTTGGATTGATACCAACTATACGCCAAGTTTTATTAGCAAAAATAACATAGTTATTGTTTACAACACCACGATAGTAATAGTATTTACCACCTGGAGCGTTGATAGCATATAAACCTTCTTCGTTATATGATGCACCTTCAAAAGATGGAGCTTTCTTTTTATCGATTGTATCTTTATTAGCTAATATTGTTTCAAGAAATGTTGGTTTAATTGCTTTTTCACTATCAATTATTTCAATATGTCCTTTAAAGTAATTGTTTTTATCATTAACACTTGGTGCTTTCTTTTCGTCAAACCAAATTCTAATGTTTGTTCTTACTGTTTCATTAGGAGCTATTTTTATCTTTCCTAGTAATCTACTAGTTTTAATTCCTTCTTCTTCAGTTTTTGTACCTTCTAAGTTTTTATATAGAGTAACACCCTTTTCGATATTACCAGTTATTTTTAACGTTAAGGCATTAACATCAATTGTAGTAGTTTCAACTGTGTTAAGACGAATTTGCGCTTCCTTTTCAACAGGACATGTATTTGTGACTGTAACAGTGTAAGGACTTACTGACTCGCCATCACTATTTACTACTGGTTTAATTTTTGAATATTCAATAATACCGTCATTGTCATAGTAGATTTTGAAACAATCAACATTTCTAATATTGTTTTCAATAGGTGTTTTTTCTGATAACCACACACCATAACCAGTTCCAACAAATAATGTTGCAACTAGTAGAGTTAATATTACAGCTAGTGTAATTATATATTTCTTTTGCATGTGATCACCATCTTTTCTTCATGTATTAATATTATGTTTCAACAGATCCTCCAGCTGTTTTAACAGCTGTTCTAACAATGTTTATTCCTTCTGTTAGAATGTTATAATCGAATTTATTATTTGATACGTTGTAAGCTGCTATAACAAAGATTTCTCCTTGGGCAGCATCTGTAATTCCCATTATTAGGTTTTGATTATTTTTTGTTAACTCAACACATATGACCTCAGAGCCAGAGATGTTTTTAATAACAACATCATTGATTGTAGCTCCAGCATCAATATACATTTGTCTTAAGGCTGGTAGTGAATTTTTTAATTTAGCAACCGAACCTATATTGACGCTAATAATCATTTCTTTTGTTTTACGATAGTCTAGAATATCAAATCCTTTAACTCCGTAATCTTTATCAATGTATTCGTTTGGTACTGCATATGAGTATCCATTATTTTTAACTAAATGTTCATTTTCACCAACTTGAACACTTCCCTGACTTCCTTTATCTGGATTAGCAGGATCTACTCCTGTAGGATCTTCTGGTTTAGTTGGTTCTTCAGGTTGTGTTGGTTGTGTTGGTTGAGTAGGTTGTGTAGGATTAACCTCTTTTTGTTCTTCATCAGGTTTTAAAACTACAGCTGGTTCTTCTTTAGAAGGTCCATCACCTTCAGCTTTGCTGTTTTTACCAACGAAAATGAGAACACCAGCTACAGCAACTAATAATACTATTACTCCAGCAACTATATATAAACTTTTTCCATCCGATTCGCCCGGATTAGCTTTTTGAATTAGTTTTTGTTTTGGTTGTTGTTTCATGTTAGGGTTTATCATTGGTTGTTGCATTTGTTGTGGTGGTGGCACCATGCCCGGATTAGGTTTTTGAATTTGAGATAATTGCATTCCACATTTGAAACAAATTGTGTCTTTTTCACTCAACATATGACCACAGTTTGGACATGTTCTCATTTGCGTCACCTACTCTCTTATTAATTATAGCATATTTCATAAAAAAAATGATTAAATAAATCATTTTTTAGTCTTTTATTCCAAGAATTTGAATATCTTTAATAATGTATTTTACAGAATTGGCTATGTAGATTTCTATATCGTTCATATCAAACAAGAAATTCTTTTCTTTTTTAGCTTCTTCAATGATAATTCCCATCTTATCGATTAGAATATCTAGCTTATCAACAGGTATCTCTCTAATAGCTGTTGTTGGTTCTCTAAATTCTTCATAAAATATCTCTAATGGTAATTCATATTTATCGATTAAATCACCATTGATATTCGTATAGTCGTTATAGATTAAGTCTCTCAAAGCTGTGTATGTTACTTTCTGTTTTACGTTTTCTCTAGTATATCTTTCTATGAATTGATAAACATAATCTCTAAACCAATATTTATCAGATAATAGATGAATCAAATAACCCATTGTGAATGGATTGTGTAAGTCATTACGATATTTTTGTAAGAAACGATCAATATTAGGAATATCATCTTCGTTAGAATGGTCTAAGAAATGAGATATTTCTTTAGTTTCACCAATTTGTTTAGAAATATCTGGTGCTATTGATCCTAACAACAAATCGTATTCGTTCATTTTTAAATATTTATTTACTTCTCTTGCAATACATAAATGAATAACTGCTGATGCCATACTATCACCTATTATTAATTATAGCATAAAAAAAAGAAGATTAAATCCTCTTTTTATTGGTTTACTTTCCTTTTGTTAATTCTTTTCGAAGATTAATATTGAAGGTTACAGATAGATAGAATAATACTTTTAAATAAGCTGCTTTTTCTGGATCAGTCATATTCTTTTTCTTAGATAAGTAATCTTCAATCATTTTAGGTACTTCTTCTGGTGTTGGTTGGAATCCTAATTTTTCAGCAGAAAATTTTATTTCTTCTGTTAACATTAATGAATTTTTGTTAATCTCACCAAAATCTAATTCGTTCTTTTCAGCGAATTCTTTTAATGAATTATATTCTTCTACATCACTATCTATACGAAGATTATAGATACACATTTTTTGAAATAATTCATTTTCTTTGTTTTCTTTTGGTTCTTTAACAGTTACATATTTTTCTAATTCTTCACGAAGATTTATCTCATAAATTTGGGATAATTCAACTAGATTTCTTAAATATATTTTCTTTTCATCATCTGTTAAATCATCTTTAATAGTTATATATTTTTCAAGTAATGCACAGAATGATTCAAAATCAATTCCGTAACCTAATTTAGCTGTTTTTTTCTTAAGATTTTTAACAAATTTTGTAGTTTTCTTTTTGTATTCATCAAAGTTCTTGCCAGCTAGTTTTTGTAAATCTTCGAGGCCTCCAACAGAGTTATCTGTTATATAATAATTACAAAATTTACGAAATAATTCTTCCATACTCTCACCTATTATAAGTATAACAAAAAAGATAACTTATTTTAAGTTATCTTTTACATATGTTGTTACTTTATTTACAACTTCATCGATGTCTAGATTGAAGCCTTCACCAGTTCTTCTTTCTTTCCATTCAACTTGGCCATCAGCAACTTTTTTACCTACAGTTATACGTAATGGAATTCCAATAAGTTCCATATCATTGAATTTTACTCCTGGTCTTTCATCTCTATTATCATAAATAACTTCAATACCAGCTGCAGTTAGTTCATCATATAATTTCTCAGCTACTTTAGTTTGTTCTTCGTTCTTCATATCAATTTGAACTAATGCTACATGATATGGTGCAATATTCATTGGTAGTATCATACCTTTGTCATCATTGTTTTGTTCAATAATTGCAGCTAGGATACGACCTGGTCCAATACCATATGACCCCATTATTGGGTATTGTTCTTGATTGTTTTCATCTAGGTAAGTAATACCTAAATCACGGCAGTAATGATCACCTAGTTTGAATAAGTTACCAATTTCAATACCATGTTTGAAGTAAATCTTACCTCCACAGTTAGGACATACGTCGCCTTCTATTACATTAGCAATATCACCAACTACATCATAATTAATATCTTTTACATTAGCATTAATAATGTGGTAGTCTTCTTTATTGGCACCAACACAGAAGTTTTTCATATGTAGTACTTCTTCATCTACAACAATCTTACAGCCTTCTAATCCTACTGGTCCAGTAAATCCTGGGAAAGCATTAGATTCTGCTATTTGATCATCGTTAGCGAATGCTAATTCTTTTCCACCAGTAACTTTTAGAGCTTTTTCTTCGTTTAGTTCTCTATCTCCTCTTACGAAGAAGATTGTTAATTTACCATCAACAGTCATTAATAAAGCTTTAACTGTATGTTTAATATCTATTTTTAAGAAATTACATACGTCTTCAATTGTATGAGCATTTGGCGTATGAACTTCTTCCATTTCTTTTTCTTCTTCTTTAACGTCTTCAATTTTATGAGATGCTACTTCCATATTAGAAGAATAATCACATTTATCACACAAAACTAAAACATCTTCACCAATATCAGTAATTGCTTGATATTCTTCAGATAATGTTCCACCCATAGCACCAACTGATGCTCTAACTATTTTATAATCAATATCCATACGATTAAAGATATTACAGTAAGCATCATACATTTTTTGATATGAACCATTTTGCATTTCTTCATCTCTATCGAAAGTATAAGCATCTTTCATGATGAATTCTTTAACTCTGATTAGGCCATAACGAGGACGTACTTCATCTCTAAACTTATCTGCTTGTTGATAAATATTAAATGGTAGATCTTTGTAACTCTTTAAATTCATAGATGCTGCTATAGCAAATAATTCTTCATGAGTAGGTCCTAAAACCATGTGAGCATTTTTACGATCATGTAGATTAAACATACTACTACCAAATGCTTCTACACGGCCACATTTTTCGTAATATTCACTAGGTATTAATGAAGGCATAAGAACTTCTTGAGCTCCTGTTGCATCCATTTCTTCTTTGATTATTTTTTTAATTTTGTCTAATACTCTTAATCCCATAGGCATGTACATGTAAATACCTGCACCTACTTTTTTAATCATTCCACTTCTAACTAGTAGGTTTCCACTTCTACTTTCTTCGTCTTTAGCGTCTTCTCTAAGAGTATAGAAAAAACTTTTGTCTAGTTTCATAATTTTCCCTCCTTATTTTTAAAATAAAAAAACCACAAAATTGCAAGGAGCAATTCTGCGGTACCATCCTTTATTTTACTTAATTTAGATAACGGCTATTAACCGGAAATATTTTCATATTTCGCTCATGGGTAGGAATATTTTATTATTATTGTTTAGTTCACACTTACCTAAACTCACTGGAAATAAGGGAATAAAACACTATGTCCCAATCAACACATTGCAAATAATATAAAACAATTACCATTGTTTGTCAAATGGTAATTGTTATATTTACATATATTAAGCTGCTGGATTTTGTGGTGCAGTGCTTTCAGCTACTATTTCTTTTAGTTTAATCTTGAAAGCTTTTTCTTCATCATCATCTAATCCAAGATGGTCAACTCTTACTATTTGTTCATGGTCAAATAATAATGTTTGATCAGAACTTAGTGAACCTTCAGGGAATAATACTCCTGAATAGTCATAAACCTTTTCAGGTTTGCTAGCATCCATTGTGCAGAATCCATTAATCATAACTCTTTTTGTACCATTTCTTAATAATACAACTGTACCAACTGGTAGATATTTTTCTCTTATTTGTTCGTTCATTAAATATCATTCCTTTACTATTCTAAAATTATTATACAACAGAGATTTTTAATTGTCCATACTAAATCTCTGAACTTTATTTGTGTATGTTTACAGCTTGTAAATCAACTAAAATTCGTAATCGTCGTAATCAGTTGAGTAATCATTATCATTACCCCATGCGTCTTCAGTATCATAACGATCGCACTCTGGGCATGTATTATTACCATTTAAAGAGTTGAAATAGTTTTTAAACATATCTAGCATTCCTGATAGTGTTTCATCTTTGGAAATTACAGCTTCTAAATCTTTGCTGAATTTTTCCATGTCAACATCTTTTTCTTCTATTGCATCTTTTACATTTAAACCATCTAGTTTGTCTTTAGATTCTAAACTATATGTTCCAGAAACTTGAGCGTATTCTCCATCGTATTCTACCTTGAATTTGTAGTCTCCACTAATACTGCTCTTTGTTTCTTTTGAAGTATAGTATACAGTTCCTTTAATTGGTTTTGCACCAGGGCTTATTGCATCTAATTTAACTTCAAAATCTAAATCTACTTTTTCGTTATCAAATTCTCTTACAGTAGCTTCAAATATTGTTTTATCCATATAGCTTAATTCAGCTTTTGAATCTTTTTTACCTTTTTCAACTGTAAATTTAATTTGTCCTGCAAGATTGACTTCTACATTACCATCAATTGCATAGCAAGTCATTGTTGTTTCTTTATCTACTTTATAATCGAATCCAACTATTTCAGTTTTAATAAATCCTTTTGAATATAGATTAATTGTAACTGTTGAAGAAACAGTCATTTTTTCAGCTTCATCTTTGGCTTCTTCTAGAGCTTTCTTAATATTTTCTTCGTCTTCACCAGTTGCTTTAGCTAAATTCTTAACAAAGTCTTTATCTTTTAATAGATTAGAAAGCATTCCTTTAACTAATTTTCTAAGTTGTTTTTCTCCTAATTTATAAGAGTTTTTAGTTACTTTGTATTTCTTGCCATTAATCTTAATTGTGTCAGATTCTTTTTCCATAGCATCTTTATCTAATGAATCAGATAAAGAGTTTTTGAATGATTCTAAAATACTGTCATATAATTTTGGATCTACTTCTGTTTTATCTATTTCGTCAAATATTTCTTTTAATTCATCGAAATCGATATCAGCCATTTCTTCTAATTTAATTATTTTGTCATAGAATGAAGTTTGTAAATAAGCATATCCTTCTTTAACGAATGCTGTTGCATTTACTTTCTCGCTTGATCCTTTAACTCCGCCTTCCATTAAGGCTTCTTTGTTCTTTACATCTACACCCATGCGAGCGTTAAACTCAATTTTATCAAGTTTAGACTCTTTTAAGGCATCCATGTTGCTTTCAATTTTTGTTGTAAAGCCAAATTCTACTGCTTTTTCACCAATATTAAATTTTTCATCAACAGTATCAAGTACGTTACTCATTTCTTTGTAAACGTTATCGATTGCAGCTGAGAAAACTGCTTTTGGTGATGATAGTATTGCTTTAGCTATAAATAGTCCAGCAATTACTACTGCTACTACTACAACTGCAATAATTGGTCCTAGTAGTTTTTTCCCTGCCTTTGGAGCTGCTGCAGGTACAGCTTCTGGTTGCATCATCATTGGCTCTTGTACTGGTTGTTGTACTGGTACAGGTTGTACTTGAGGTCCATTTGATGGTGCGAATGTTTGATTTTCACCGTTCATATTATTTATTCCCTTCTATCTTTTTTACAATATTAATTATATCAACATTTTTATTCTTTTTAAATATCTTTTTTCATTATTTTTAAATTATTATGTTATAATATAAAAGATAATAGAATATTAGAGTAGAAAGTGTGATATCTATGGAAGAAAAAAATGAAGTAAAGACAACTGCTGCTACTGCTCAGCCAGTTCAAGCGGTGCAACCAGCACCACAAGCTGAACCTGTGAAAGCTCCAGAAGCTAAAGTAGAAGCAAAGCCTGAAGAAGCCAAACCAGTTGTTCAACCTGCAGCGGAACCTGCTCCGAAACCTGAAGTTGTACCTCAACCTGCACAAGAGCCTGCTCCAAAGCCTCAACCATTACCTCAACCAGCAGAATCACAACCTACTACACCTGTTCAAACGGCTCAAGTTGTAGAACAAGCTCCTGCTGCTCCTGCTCAACCAGCAGCACCAGTTGCTGAAAAGCCTGCTGAACCAGTTGCTGCTACTACTCAAGAGGTTGCTCCACAAGCGGTTGCTCCTACTCCACCAGTTGGTGAAACAATAAAAGAAGCTCCTGCTTTGGATCCTATCGCTAACAATCCTCAACCTGCTGCACAACCTGATCAACCAGCTCCAACTACCGAAGCTAGTACAACAGGAAATATTGCACCAGCAGCTCCACTTGAAACATCAATGGATACTAATATTGGTTTTGTTGCTGTTAGTGATAATTTAAAGAAGAAAAAAAATAAACCTTTAATAGCAACAATTGTAATTGTTCTATTGATTGGTTTAGGTGCACTTGGTTATTTTGTTGTATATCCTTATATAGTTAAGACTTATATAGCAAAGCCAAAGAATGTATATAATTATGTAATTGATAATGCTTTTAAGAGTATTAATTCTACAGTTGATACAGTAGCTCATAGTAGAGTTATTTATGATATTGAAGCTCAAATAGATACTAATATAGAAGAAATAAAAGATTTAAATGGTTATACATATGCCGCTAATTTTGGAATTGATCCTGAAGGAAAGAATCTTCAAGGTGGATTAAGAATTAAAGATTCTTCAAGTCAAGAACACAGTGCTTCTATTTATGTTAAAGGAGATAGACAATATTTAAGATTATCTAGTTATAGAGAATTAATCTTTATGGGTACTACTGAAAAATATGAGCAACTTTGGAATGATTTATATCAAAGATTTAATAATGTAAATGATGAAGAATATGAATATTTAATTAATAAGTTATCTACTCTATTTAAGGATAGTATTGTTGAATCAAAATTAACTAAAGAAGATGCAAGTATTACTATTAATAATAAGAAGTATAAAGTTTTAAATCATAAGTATACTATTAATAATGAAACAATGAATTCAATGATTAAGAGCATTCTTAATGGTCTAGCAAAAGATGATAAAGCATTATCTATTATTGCTAAGAATTTCCAATTAAATGCTGATGATTTAAAGAAAGATTTTGATTCTTATGATGATAGTAAGAAAGTATTAGAAGACGATAAAGTAATAGTTGTTAATATTTATACGTATCCAACTAAAACTCAAGCATTAGGATTTAAGATTGAGAATGGTGATAATAATATACTTTATTATTCAGTAGATGGATATTTTGAATTTAAAGCTCATTCATTAAGTAATAATGAAGTTACTGGTAAAGAAGAAGAAACTAATTTTGTTGTTATCGGTGAAAAGAATGATGGTAAAACAAATGTTAGTATTACTCTTAACGAAAAAGAAATCGCTAAGTTAGTAGTTAGTGCTTGGGATGATAAAACAATTGATTTCAAATATGAAATTAATTCTGATGAACAAAAAGTAACAGGTGCTATTAAGATTAATATTGATACATCTGATACTAAATCAAAAGTTACATTCAGTGGCTCATTAAATTCTGGAAGTGATTATTTAAAATTATCATTAACAATTAATAATGACTGGTCTTCTGATGTAGCTAATATTAATGTTGCTACTGCTAAAGATAATTTGTCTGAAGCTGAAATTGAAATGAAGATTAATGAGTTTATTGGATCATTGAAAGAAACTCCATTATTTAAGATATTTAGTACAGTTTCCGGTGATTATTTACCTCCTGATTTACAAACTGCTAAACCAATAGAGGCTCCTACTAACACAACATATAATTATAGTAACAATAATAATTTATCTGGTAATGAAGCATAAAAAAAAGACTCAATCGAGTCTTTTTATTTTGAACTATTTTTTACCAACTAGTTTAGCTAAAGCTGCTTTTAAACCTTTTTTAGGTTTTTCTTCTTTTTTTGGTTCTGCTTTTTTAGCAGGAGCTTTTTTAGTTGCTGGTTTTTTTGTTTCAGTTCTCTTTACAGGTCTTTCACCTGGTTTATATTCTTTCTTTGGTGCTTTTTCTTCTTTTTCATCGTCTTTACGTTCTGGTTTTGGTAAAGCTGCTTTACGAGAAAGATTTAATCTATTCTTATTATCGTATCCTTCAGCTTTAACAGTGATTTCATCACCAACCTTGAATAAGTCAGAAGGTTTGTCTACTCTTTCCCAAGCAAGTTGAGAAACGTGTACTAAGCCTTCACAACCAGGCCATAATTCTACGAAGCAACCAAAGTCTTCTACTTTAACTACTTTTCCTTTGTATACTTCACCAGGAACTACTTCTCTTGCTACTGATTCAATCATTTCTTTACATTTAGCAATAATATCTTTGTCTTGGTGATAGATTAATACAGTACCATCATCTTGAAGATCAACTTTAACAGCGTTAACATCGTTAACTGCAGTTACGTTAGATGATTCAAGGATAATCTTAGTAATCATTTCGCCGCCCTTACCAATAACTTCTTTAATCTTATCTGGATTAATATGAAGTATTTCAATCTTAGGAGCGTATTTAGATAATTCTTTACGTGGTTCAGGAAGAACTTCTTCCATAACATCTAAGATTTGGAAACGAGCTTTTTTAGCTTGTTCTAAAGCTTCTTTTAAGATTTGTTCTGTAACACCTTTAATCTTAATATCCATTTGTAATGCTGTAATACCTTCTCTTGTACCAGCAACTTTGAAGTCCATGTCTCCCATGTGATCTTCTAATCCTTGGATATCAGTTAAGATTGTGTATTTGCTTCCATCTTCTGATGTAATAAGTCCCATAGCAATACCAGCTACTGGAGCTTTAATTGGAACACCTGCTGCCATTAATGATAAACAACCAGCACAAATAGTAGCTTGTGATGATGAACCATTTGATTCAAGAATTTCTGATACAACACGTACTGTGTATGGGAATTCTTTTTCATCTGGCATTACTTGTAATAATGCTCTTTCACCTAAAGCACCATGTCCAATTTCACGACGTCCTGGAGAACCATAACGTCCTACTTCACCAACTGAGAATTGTGGGAAGTTGTAATGTAGCATGAATCTCTTGTTTGCTTCAATTCCAAGTCCATCTAAAATTTGGTTTTCTTCTAATGAACCTAATGTTGTTGTAGCAAGTGATTGAGTTTCACCTCTTGTAAATACTGCTGAACCATGAGTTCTAGGTAGTAAATCAACCATAGCTGATAGTGGACGAATTTCATCCATTTTTCTACCATCACTACGTTTTTTATCTTCAGTAATCATACGACGTACGCATTTACCTTCGATACCATCTACTACTTTCTTAACTTGAGCTAGTTTTTCTTCAACATCTTCATCTTCACCATATACTTCAGCGAAGTTTTCCATTGTAGCTTCTTTAACTGCATCAATGTCAGCATATTTTTCAAGTTTAGTTTTGCTTGAAGATAATGCTTCATACATTCTATCAGTAGCAAATTCATTAACTTCTTTTTCTAGTTCAGGATCAATTGAAGCTAATTCAACTTCAACTTTTTCTTTACCAATTTCTTTAATGATTTCATCTTGGAATTCACACAACATTTTGATATGTTCATGTCCAAACATTAAAGCTTCTAACATTTCTTTTTCAGTTACTTGTTTAGCACCAGCTTCTACCATACAGATAGCATCTTTAGTACCAGCAACAGTTAAGTTTAATGTTGATTTTTCTGATTGTTCTACTGATGGATTAATTACATATTCTCCATCTACTTTTCCAACGATAACACCTGATACAGGTCCATCAAATGGAATGTCTGAAATTCCTAATGCTAATGATGATCCAAGTAATGCTGTCATTACTGGTGAGTTATCTTGATCTACAGATAATACTGTATTGATAACTTGAACTTCATTACGGAAGTTTTCATCAAACATAGGTCTAATAGGACGGTCAATAATACGAGCTGCTAATGTAGCTTCGTCAGTAGGACGTCCTTCTCTTTTAATAAATCCACCAGGGATTTTACCTACTGAATAAAGTTTTTCTTGATATAAAACTGTTAAAGGAAAGAAATCTTGAGTTATTGGAGTATGTCCCATAACTGTAGCAGTTAAAATTACTGTATCTCCGTATCTTACTAGTACTGATCCGTTAGCTTGTTTTGCTAATTCACCAGTTTCAACTACTAATTTTTTTCCTAAAAAGTCTTTTTCAAATACTTTTTTAGCCATTTTTTTACCTCTCTCTCCTAAAAAAAGACACTAAAAAATTTAGTGCCTACTTTTTTTACTATTTTCTTAAGCCAAGGGCTTCGATAGTTTTTCTATAACTTACTACATCATTCTTCTTTAAATAATCTAGTAAACTTCTTCTTTTACCAACCATCATTTGAAGACCTCTTTTTGAATGGAAATCATGAATGTGAGTCTTTAAATGTTCAGTTAGATTATTAATTTCTTCAGTAAGGATAGCGATTTGAACTTCAGTTGATCCTGAGTCTTGTTCGTTTTTACCAAACTTCTTAATTAATTCAGCTTTCTTTTCTTTTGAAACTGCCATATTTTTTCCTCCTTTATATATAAACGGTTTAAACCTAGAAAAGATTCGGAGATTTCTAATCCAAGATTAAACTTACCTAGATAGTATAACTAAAATAAAAGAAAATAGCAAGTTTTTTTTGCTATTTTCCAAACATTATATACGGTTTAGCTTTACTACTATCTTTTTCGTATGTTTTATAGATTGCAATTATTTTATTATTATGTCTTAAACAAGCAATGTCATTATTAAATATCTTGTTAATAACTGCACCGTTATTAACAGGTTTTAATAATTCATCATCTATATCTATTGTTTCTATATTAGATAGTACTTCTTCATTAGTTAGTAGTTTGTATTTATTGTTTTCTACTTCTTCTAATGTATAACAATTATCTATACTAAATTCACCTTGTTTAGTTCTTATTAAACTAGACATAGTACCTATTGTATTTAGTTTAGTACAGATATCATTTATTAAGGCTCTAATATAAGTACCTTTAGATACAGTAGTTTTAAAAGTAATTTCATTATCTTTATAATCTAGTAATTCAATAGACTTAATATCTATTTCTCTTTTAGGTAGTTCAACACTCTTTCCTTCTCTAGCATATTCATATAGTTTTTTACCATTTACTTTTACTGCAGAATAGATAGGTGTTTCTTGAATAGATTTACCTAAAAAAGAATTTAAAACTTTAGTTATTTCTTCTTGGGTATATGTTTTTATTTCTTGTTCTTCTAATATATTACCAGTTATATCTAAAGTATCTGTTTTAGTACCTAACTTTATTGTAGCTATATATTCTTTATATTTAGATGTTAATAAATCACATAGTTTAGTTGATTTACCAATACAAATTACTAATACTCCAGTAGCTATTGGA
>Ga0310697_10000925_pt1 | contig 36777 bp, 37 predicted proteins | sample 172DNAGHGlowgp2_FD_203883 | JGI IMG/M metagenome (GOLD analysis project Ga0310697, IMG submission 203883) | Sheep rumen microbial communities from Palmerston North, Manawatu-Wanganui, New Zealand - 1728 DNA GHGlow gp2 (v2) (version 2) | ecosystem: Host-associated > Mammals > Digestive system >... | reverse complement strand
AACTTGTCCTGTTCCTGGTCGAAGATGCAGGCGGCATTGGTCACACCATCTATGGCATTCACCGCCACCTCTATCTCGCCCAATTCGATGCGGTTGCCTTTGTGCTTCACTTGGAAGTCCTTGCGTGAGACGAAGACCAGATTGCCATCGGCATCGGGCTTCACCAAGTCACCTGTACGGTAGATGATGTCGTTGAATAGTGGATTGATCGGGTTCTGCACAAATACCTCATCAGTCTTTGTGCGATTGCCGTAGTAACCTAAGGCCACACCTGTTCCACGAACACAAAGCTCACCCACCTCGCCCACGGCAGCTTCGGTGTCATCATCCTTCAACACCAGCACCTGCATATTGCGACAAGCCTTGCCAATGGGTATATACTCATCATCGGCATACTGGCGGGTCACATCGAAATAAGTGCAGTCCACTGTGATTTCCGTAGGACCATAAAGGTTCACAAAGCGCACGTTGGGTAGTTTCTCCTGCCAGGTGCGGAGTTGCTTGGCTGGCATGGCCTCACCTGCAAAGGTTACAAGACGTAAATGCTCAGGCAATGCCACACTGAGAATATCGCTGTTGCCCACCAGCACGATGGCAGAGGTAGCCCATAGGATGGCTGTGATATGGCGGTCGTTCAAGAACGGCATCAACTGCTTGGTGAAGGTGAAATATTTCTTGCCAATCACATTCAGCGTGGTACCGCTCTTCAGGCAGATGCAAATATCCTTGACCGAGCCATCGAAGTAGAACGGGGTTTGGTTGCCCAAGGCATCGACTTCGGTGAACTGGAAGGTCTCCACCAACCAATCTGCCAAGTCAATCATACCACGGTGACTAATGACCACACCCTTCGGCACACCAGTGGAACCACTGGTGAAAATGCTATACACGGGGTCGAGGTCGATCATCTGTTCACGGATTGTTGCCAGCAACTGCTTGTCGGCAGGATGCTCTTTCACCTCGTTGTAGATGAATCTCGGACCAGCAAACTCAATTTGGTCAAGTGTCTTCAGGTCAGCCTCGGTGGTAGCCACCGCAGCGATAGGTTTGCACACGTCTGCAATGAGGCGCACACGCTCGAAAGGCATCTTACAGTCGATAGGCACATAGAAACTGCCGCTCTCTACAGCCCCCATAGCTCCCACAAGACCCTCGATGCGACGGTCAACAAACACCAGCACCGCACGACGGATAGTGCCGTTGGTGGCTTGGGTGATGGCCGTTCCGATGCTTTCTGCCTGCTGCAACCACTGGCCGAAGCTGAGGCTCAGCTTATCGTCGGCCAGAGCCGTCTTGTCTGGGAAACGCTGTGTGGTCTGTTCTAAGTATTCAAGGATATTTGTTATCATTATTTCTTCTCGTATAATTGGTTAGGGTCGGTAATCAGGCCGTCTTCAAAGATGGCGTCATCCTCAAGGATAGGCAGAATATCAGCCGTATTGATTTCAAAAGAGGTTGCACCCAGCGATATGCCAATGCCGAAGCCGCAAGCCATTACCTTGATGGTCTTGTTTTCGCTGGAGCTGCCATATTTGTCGCACAGCGACACGATGGCCGAGGCACCAGAAGTGTTGCCATAGCGGTCAAGTGTGATGGGCATCCGATCAAAGTCAATCTTCGTTTTTTTTGCGATTTGCTTAAGGATATAGAGATTGGCCTGATGGAAAGCGAAACAGTCGTACTGGTCGGGCGTGGTCTCGGTCTGGGCAAAGAAGTCCTTAATCAGACGCGGCACATCGAAGATGGTGAAAGTGAACACCGAAGTGCCTTGGATGAAGCTGTTCATCAAGGTGCGTGGGTTGCCGTCCTCACACATCACCACTTCTTCGCTTGCATGAAGGTTGCGATAACCACCGCCTGGCACAATCATATAGCGATAGCCGCTGCCGTCGCTGCGAACCAGAGCGTTAATCTCATCCTTCGGGTCATCTGTCTTCTCCAGCAGCATCACTGCCCCAGCCTCGCCAAAAAGCATAGCCGAACTGCGGTCTTCGGGATAGACCGATTTGCCCGCTGTATCGCCCACAAAGAGCAAAGCCTTCTGTATGTCGCCCGTATTCATGATGGAAGCCACCGTCTGCATACCCACCACAAGTGAGGAGCAACCCAGGCTGATGTCGTAGCACACCGCCTCCTTGGGGATGCCCAAACGGTATTGCAGAACAAAGGCGGTGGCTGGACGACGATAGTCAGGGCTATGGGAAGAAAAGATAACCGCTCCAATCTCTTCGGGCTTCACCCCTTTGTGCGCCAGAAGTTCCTGAGCGGCGCGGAAGCCGAGGTCGCTGCAAGTTTGATGCTCCAGTGTACGATGCGAACTACGCACACCGGTCATCTCCATGAATTTTTCCACCTCCTCGTCGCCAAACAGCGACTTGTAGGTTTCTGTCTTTACTTCATTCTTGGGCACTGCGCAAGCCACGCCAGCCACCCTGATATTATTGAATTTGAAAAATGCCATACGAGAAGTTTAGTAATTACATCTTACTCTTTGCTTTCTCAAATAAATCCTGAATGGTCTCACATTCGCGAATATCATGACCCATCATCGGCACATCATACTCGTCGCCAATCATTGCAATCACCGAAAGTACAGTCATGGAAGACCATTCTTCTAATTCACGAAACTTTGTTTCAGGAGTGAAAACACTGGCATCAGTGTCATCGAAACAATCTGCAAACTTCTCAATAAATTCTTTGATTTCCATTTTCTTTGATTTTAAATTAAACAATAAAACTGATTAATTTTTTTCGACTAGAACAATATTGAATTGCAACAGCCATAGCGAAGTCTCCATAAATCAGGATTAGTGGCTTCAGTTTGTTTGCCACCTTTTTCCCTATAACTCATTTGGTGAGTCCCATGGGGCCTGAATCCCATTTTCTTCAACTCCTTGCCTGTTGCTTCTGAAATAGAAACAGTGGTAACATGAAATACTTTGGGTGTAAAGGAATAGATTGCCATAAGGTTTAAATCCGCCTCACTCAAAATCTTTTCATCAGTTGTTCCCCATTCAACAATCACACCCCTGATGATATTTTTCCACTTACCAGCCTCCTCTTCAAAACGCTCTTTTGTCATAAAGAAGCCTTGAGGGTTCCCTTGCTTGTCATAAACAGCATAGAACGATTGTATGTCCTCTGGAAGACCATGTAAATTATGATCCAAGTTCCACTGAAACCACTTACGGTCATGAAGTTCACGGTATTTATGACCGTCGTTAACTGCTATATCTTCAACCCATTCGGGTATTGTAGTCACCTTCTTAATATCAAACTTCTTCCTTAGTTTCTTATATTTAACCTTATTCTTAATGTTAAATATTCTAAGCCCCATATTAGCAATAGATGAGCTACAGCGAAGCATGAAACCTTTCAAACCTAACGATTCAAGAATATAACGAGCATTGTTTAATTTTAGGTATTGCGGTATTTCAAAGATTGTAAATTTGAGTTTCTTCAGCATAGGAATCATCATACTTGAGAAAAATGAACCTAATTTCAACTCATATTCCTTACTCATTACATTTTCCATCATGATGTCCGCACCCAATCCTTCATCCCTGTAGGTTTCATAAACTTCTAACCCACCTCCTGATTGTGCATATTTCATTTCATCGCCAATCATCAGACGTGTACCATATCGTGTTTCCCGTCCAATGATAACATTGTCATCAAGCATTAAAACCATAGCGGTTTTTGTATCATCCAGGTTTCCTGGACAAGCCAACAAAGCCTCACGTGCACTTTCTGACAGATAAGAAGCTATTCCATATCTATCCTCGTATTGAGGATAAGAACGGTCTCTAAGCTCTTTATATGATATTTTTTTTAAAGTTATATTCATATCTCTTGATAGTATTATAGTACAAACTTTATCAATATAAAACGACTGTTTATTTATCAAACTAAACATTCATCAATAGTCTTAAACCCATACACTGTAGGTATGCCCGTTTTGAGAGGCACATTCAAATCTGGGCTATCCATTATGAGGTGGTCGTATTCATCAATAATGCGTTCAGCTCTTACGTTTTGAGCCCATCTTAAAATGTCATCAAGTGTAGGAGTTTGAATATTCAATTGTTCTGCCATCCATTTGGCAATGCAGTTGCCATAATAAATATCGTCAAGGAAGAAGCGGTGGTTTTTGTCAATTTCCCAAGAACCTTGCTCATTTTGGATAACAGGCGTTTTAATGGAATGTAGTGTTTGTGACGACAATATGGAATCCATCACATCCAAACTCCAATACTTATGCGAGAAGTACTCCAACGTCAAGTAATCAACCATGTGTTTGAACTTCTTTTCAGGATGCTGCAATTTGATGGTTTCCCTGATTTTGGAATATTCTCGATCGAGACCTTCCATTAGATTGGCAGAAATCTCGTCAAACGTTCTGTAAAACAGCGGCACGTCCTCCTTGTGCGCCCATGTACGTCCATATTTCTTATGCAATCCACAACAACGGGCAGTGTGAATGATTTGGTTGTCAACAGACAAGGCCAAAGAAATGAAGTTCTCGCTCAAATCAGCCTTACCTTTACCAAACCAACGGTAGCAGACTTGATTGAAAAACTCTTCGTTAATCCAATCATAATTCTTTATTGGGTCAACAGCAACATAGTTCTCTGTCATGCACCCGTAGGTGAGACCCTGATGGCCGTATTCCACCATACGGCTGACCCAAGGAATCAAACCAAATGAAAAGGCAATCAAGTTGTCAAACTTGTATTCCTTGCGGATTTCATCAACCATCCATTTGAAATTGCCCTGACCATAGATGGTGCCAATCACTACAGGCTTTTCACGGTTCAAATATGGGGCAATGTTATGAAGAGCAATCCTGTACTGATGCACCGGCATACAGAACACAATGTAGTCTGCCGTAGGAAACAACTCTTCAGGATTGTTAGAGGCCTTCTTCAGGTCACCAGAGTATTTACCCATCACCTCACCGGCAGGGTTGTGCCATTCCAGTTCGATGGTCTTCGCCCACTGTTCGGGCCTTGACGTATAGATAGATACGTCGAATATTGAATCCCTTAACAAGGGAATCAACGTGTGGGCACTATTACCCCCACCGCAGACTACTAATTGCTTCATAACTACACCTCTCTTACAATAATTCCGGATTAAACTTCTCTTTCAAAATTGACTTGCCTTCAGTGTTCACTACCCTAAACACAGAGTTCATGTAGTTCACATCGCGAACAAGCTGATTCATATCGTCAACTGCGAGATAGACCGAAAAAACAGGCCTGTCAACAGTACGGTCGTTTTTGTAATAGTCACCTTCAAACTGACGCTGCTCGCTTTCAACATACGAAGGCATCTTCTTTATTTCATCAATACCACTAATCTTGCCAATGGTCTCTTCTCCACCTATCAACAGATAGTTGACACAGACACCGATGTTTTTGTATTTACCCACACGAGTTGGAATGGCGTTGATGTTTTCTGTCATCTTTCCTGTCAAGGCGTATCTAATGGTCATATCGACTGGGTCAATGCCAATACACTTACGCTCCAAATCGTAATAAGAACCACCCAATCGGCAGCCCATTTCAAAGAATGTGATTTTGTTACCGTCGAAATAGCCTTGCAAGAAATACAAACCGTCTCTGAAGCCAAGTGACTTGAACATATTCACCACCTTGCCTTCAACCTCATCAAAATAGTAGTCAACGGCTTTTGAAGGTCCCATGCTCAAACTGGCATAGTTGATGGCACCTCCTCTGTCCGAACTGGCATAGCGGTCGAACATCGAAACCATACGGAACTCACCATCTTGTGCAATGTAGTTCATCAAAAACTCGCGCCCTGTGATGTAATCTTCTACGATAGCATTGTTTGTTCCTGAAAAGCCAGCAGCTATTGCCACCTGCTTGTCAAGTTCCTCCTGGTTGTGGCAAATACCTGCACCGCGCGAACCACTTGCATCCAAAGGCTTAACAAAAACAGGATAGTTTATCTTCTGATAAACCTCTTCGGGGATTTGCGAACCAATAAAATAGGTTTGTGGAACCGGCACACCATATTGGTTGCAAGTTTCCTTGAAATCGATCTTATTGGTTGACATGGTCAACATCTTGGGGGTAACATAATAAGGTAATCCCAAGCGCTGGCTTACCTTATAACAAGGCTCCAGAAGCAGATCGACAAACCCTGTGGTTATGCCGTCAATTCTCTCCTTTTTGCAAAGCTCAACCAAAGCTTCCACATCAGTGGCACTAACTAAAGCAAATTTGTCCGCAACGTCTTTCGCCATCGCATTCTCATTATAATCGGCCACAACAACGTATGCACCCAAAGCCTGGGCATGACGCACAATAACACAGGCCAAGTTAAACCCGCCTAATATCAATAGCCTCTTTCCTTCAAGTTCTTTCATGGCATTAGAATTTAGGTTGTTGTTCAAAAATCTCTTCGCTTTCCAGCACTATCGGCTCCACGTCCACGTCACGCAGGAAGATGTAGGGCTTCTCGTAGTGGTGGTATTGGTCGCGCACAATGCGGTCGGCATTTCCATCTTCCATAATGGTCATGGTGTCGCCAATCAGGTCGAAGCCCACACGGGTCATCACGCCAGTGTAGGCCATGTGGCGGATGTTCACCTCTGTCACTTTCAGGTTACCGTTTTTGTCCTCCTTCAGGTCGAAGCTCAGGATGCCATGGGCTGGTACGTTCAGCTTATTGCAGAGGTATTTGATGCAATCGTCGCAGAACTTGTTGATGTGATCTTCGTTCAAGAAGCGGGCAAAGTGGGTGTTGCCAGTGACGTGGCTGGGGGCTGTATTGGCCATCACATATTCGGCACACTCTAGAGCGGCACCTTTCACATACTCGTTGTTGTAGTAAAGCATCTGGTTGGCCAGGTGGCGACCGGTGAGGAACTCGCTCACGGTGAACTCCTCGATACGGCTGTTGATGAAGAGCCACGACTTGTAGCTGTCCAAGTTGTCCAAACGCAATGAACCCAGTCCGCCAGTGCCCTCTGTAGCGCGAATCCAGCAAGGGAAACCAATCACATTCTGAACTTCATCAAACTTCGGTTCCTTTTGCGTCACCTTGATGGTTTTGGGGATGAAGTCGGTGCCTTCGAGCAACGATGCCATAATGGCCTTGTCGCGCAAGGACTCCGACAAGAGTTTGCAGCCCATAAACACCTCGCAGGGGAACTTGCCGTGCATCTCGTAGTAGTCACCCCACTCCACAATTTCAGCCTCAGGTTGCACAAAGGCATAGTCGATGTGCTTCTCGGCCACAAGGCGTTCAATGAACGGGAAATAATCGGCACTGTCGCAACGTGGGCAGACGAAATATTCGTCAACCAACTTGCGACCTTTGGTGTACATGAAAAATCCCATGGCTTTCTTGTCGGCATCGATGCCGATAACGTGGTAGTGCGGGTACTTCTCGCGAATGACGGTGGCGATGCTTCTTGGAGTCAGGCCGCCAATACCGGTAATAAGAAGAGTCTTCATTTTATATTAGCTTAATTGTTATTATTTCTCGCTGATTATTTTTGTTTTTCTCGCAGAAAGCGCAGATATCGCAGAAATTTTTCTCGCATTAATATCCTACGGTTTCCGCGATTTCTGCGAGTGACTACAAACCGTTCGCTACTCGGAATATGGCATCGTCAAGAATGTCATCAACATTGAAGTTTACCAAAATGCCAAGTTTCTTGTTCAACAGTTTGCAGTAGGTTAAGGTCTGTTTGAAGAAAACATCTTTCATTTCTGAGACAGACTTCAATTCAACTATCACCTTATCCTCTACCAACACGTCCAAACGTAAATCTGACTTCAGCGTAACACCTTTATATACTACGGGCACTTGCTTTTGTCTTTCAACTATAAGCCCTCTCTGTTCCAATTCATAACACAGAGCTTCCTCATAGACCGACTCCAACAAGCCAGGTCCTAGAGTTTTATACACATCGTAGATGGCTCCTCTAATCTGATAAGAAATCTGATTCTCTGTCATTTTTCTGCGTTTTCAGCACTTTCTGCGAGACTATGATAATTGGTTTATCAGCGTGACAAGCCTGTCCATATCAGCGAGGTCATAGCGTTGGTCGCAGATGAGCGATAGTTCTGTGTCGTATATTTTATTTACAGCGAAGTCGGCAGGTATCTGTGCGGGTTTAGGCCAGTGGATGGGGCAATAGATTTGTGCCTCTATCAATTTTTTGCGGACGGCGTTGCGTTGCTCGGTGGTGTCGAAAAAGACAGGCACGAAAAGTGGCACTGCATTGTCTGTCATTTCACCCAAGAACCGCACACCTTTCAAGTTCTCATGCAGGTATTTGGCGTTCTCTCTACGTTTATGACGCATGGCAGCGAAGTCCTCGGTTCCATACAAGGCATACGACAAATCATCCATCTCATAGTTCTGGTAATCCTCTGCTAAATGATGTCCAAACTCACCATAAAGGTTTAAGAAAGTCTGCTTGTCTATGCTCGTGTCTCCTTCAATGAAAGCCTTTTTCATTCGCATAGCCTGTTCCTTACAATCAAGATAAGGGCAAGTCTTCAACTGGCAATCTTTCACACCATATACCACGGCACCACCAATCACCCCCATCCACTTGCGGATACTGGCAAAACTATAATCAGCCAATTCCAAATAAGGGTCATTCTCCATCAAGAACGAATGAGTGCGGTCATAAAGAATGATAGCCCCCTTTTCTTTGATCTTCTTGACTATCTCTATTGGCAACGTATTCTCATACCCAAAGTAATTGGTCACATAGAACACATCCGTTTCATCAGTGCAATCCGTGTTCGTTTTATAATTGACCACGGATTTACCTGATTTAACGGATTTATCATTATCAGCGTTCTGCTCAACATCATAGAATCTCACATCTATGCCGCGTTCCTGAAACGGGGCTATCATGGAGTCGCAGCCCCAAGCAGGCATATACACCGAGCGCACAGCCCTCCTCTTGGCAATATCCTGAATAATCAAGTCAATCGCCGTCCTGCCCGAAAGCACATAGCAACCATCCCTTTGTGAGACAGCCGCAGGCTCCCGTTCCAACCAAAACTCACTGCCTATCTCTCTCATTTCTGCAAATATTGCGGACGTTGCACACCACGAGTATCATAAAGGCTCACCACCCCACTACTTTCCACCCCCACGCCTTCACGCTTGAACACGTTCATCACCGTCATAAAGAAAATTTTTATGTCGAGCCACATCGTGAGGTGCTGCACATAATACACATCACATTCCAATTTGTGCTGCCAAGTAATGTTTTTGCGGCCATTCACTTGAGCCCAACCTGAAATGCCAGGTCGCACATCGTGACGGTGGGCTTCTTCATCGGTATAGTACGGTAGATAAACAGGTGGCAATGGTCGCGGCCCAATAAACGCCATATCACCCTTCAAGATATTGAACAACTGCGGCAATTCGTCAATCGATGTGCTACGCACAAACTTACCAGCCTTGGTCAAACGTTGCGCATCAGGCAACAACTCTCCATTCTCATCCTTTTCGTCCGTCATGCTTTTGAACTTCATCACCTTGAAGAGTTTTTCACCCCTACCCACACGTTCTTGGGAAAAGAATGCACCAGCACCTTTATTGGCAAAGTGTAGCCAGATGATTACGAAGATAAAAAGAGGAGACAGCAGAATGACTGCCACCAAAGCTCCAAGGAAGCCGATTAAGCGTTTAAGGAAATGTTTATACATGATTTCTATAAAGTTTATAGTTTAATGTTTATAGTTTATAGTCAGTTTTCAAGTTTATAGTTTTGAAGTGACCGATTGTTTCTTTTATAAGTAACTCGGTCGCACTAATGTTTGAATATTCTTTGAATTTCCAGTTGTTTTTCAACATCCGTTTGGCAATGTATATGCGACGGAAGTTTGAAGACTTACTTTTGGGTGTGCGAGGTGAGTTGATAATATCATTCCAAACAAGATTTTCTTGTTCAATAGATCTTGGCTCTACTTTGGAAAACCACTCTTGCGGCAAAGCCAACTGATGAATGGCCATTGCAGTCAGAGTATCACAAAACTCACCCCAGCCTGTATTGCCCTTTATTTCATTCAGCAATACCGCTTCTTGCTCCGATAACTGATGCAAGGCCAATGCCCAATCAATCAAATGTCGTAGCTCTATTTTTTCTTGCAAAAAATGCCCGTAAGCGTGCCTGCCCACAAACAGAGCTGTAAAAACAGGACAAGGGAAGTTGATTCCAGGAATTGTTGTTGACTGTTGTTCTTGTACGATTAATTTTTGCAATTCTTCTTCCGGGCTTTCTAACCCCCCTTTTACTTTTGTGTTATGAAAAGCAAAATGGTGTTCTAACGAAACGCCATCCACTTTCAGATAAGCGTGATGACCATCCACACTATCTACCTTCACCCCATGCTTGGCAAAACAGGCGTTGACTGCTTCATAACTATCGCCAGAGAAGATGTCAATATCGCTAAACTCACGTAGGTTTGGATTTAGGTAAAGAACTGACAAGGAGAATCCTTTCAAGATTGTTGTAGTCAACCCCTCCTCTACCAGCCATGCGCCCATCTTCTCAATCACCTGCCGTTTATATTGCGACTGTTCAGCAACGCTTTGAGTATATGCCATCCACTTTGACCACAGCGTGAACGAAGGCCTCAACTCTTTTGGCAGCGAAGACATGGCCGGGAAAGTCATAGCCAACACATTCTGCTGCAAAGCCAAGTCAAAGCACCGTTGCCAATCTGCTTCTGATGCTCCTTCAAACACCTTCTCATTCAAAGGCCGCTTACAAAGCGTAGCGTTTAAGAGTTCTAAAAGTAAATCGCTCACGGATTATTATTCTAACATTAATTCCCATAAATTGGCCGTTAATTTCTCGTTAATATCTTTCATGTTTCTCACAGATATCACAGATACCACAGATATTCTACCCAACTACTTTCATATAGATGACAGACCTGTTGGTCTGCTTTGCCTATTGCAAAGGTTTTGTTTGGCTGAAGTGCTTATGAAAGCTCGCTTTCAATGACACTTCCAATAAAACAAACTTATCATCTATATGAAATCTACCCATTCGCTCGATTCGTCAAATTTGTGTTCAAACCAGTAATCCGTCAAATCCGTTCAATCCGTGGTCAATAATTAATGGTCAAATTAATGGTAATTACACGTTCATTTCAGCGTTTTCTGCGATTTCTGTGTGACTATTTAAGAGACTCGATGATTTCGAGTTCACGTGCAGCCAATACTTTATAATCAAATCTCTTTGCCACTTCACGCACACATTCGCACATGGCATCGTATTCCCCTTTAGGTTGTTCTGCCAAACTACGTATTGCCATCGCAAAATCATCAGCGGTTTCCAAATCACGGCAAACTCCCAAGTCGTTATCCTTGATTACATTATCGTATGGGATGTCAATATTGCAAACAATGGGCTTTCCTGCTGCAAGGTATTGGAACAACTTACCAGAACTCACTCCAAATTGTCCAAAACCTTTTTCATAGTTCATCACGTTGACTGTAGCTTGACTCACAACCCACGCACATTCATCCAATGGGATTCTTGTTTCCTTGAACACAACATTGTCAATATGATTATCCTTAACGTATTGCTCAAGTTCAGGCCTATACTTGCCATCGCCATAGATAAAGAAACGATAACTGGGCTTATCAAGCATCTTTGCCGCTGCATCAACAAGAGTCTTCACATTATTGGCCTTGTTAATCGAACCCAAATAAACAATCTTGGTTATATTCGGGTCATTCATGTCTGGATCCAGTCTTCTATGAGCAAGCACATTATGATCAAACTCATCCAAATCAATACCATTGTTGATATAATGCAGATGTTCAGGGTCAATTTTACCGCCCTGGTCCTTCATCCAACCCTGACGTTTCAAATAATCAAACGATCCTAAGAAAGTGAAGATGATGTCGTCTGCTGCATAGTAATAACGTTTCTCTATGGCGTATGCCACTTTCATGGCGGGGTTGCTACGCTTTACAAGCCCCATTGTAACAAAGAATTCCGGCCACAAATCCCAAGCTTCTGCGATATACTTACATTTGAGTTTTTTAGCCAGTTTAACAATCGGATAGTCAAATGGTGGGTGTATATTCTGGAGGATTACATCAGGACGTTCAAACTGTTTGCGACCTTTTAAGATTGTTTGTGCAAACTTCCAAATGGAATACATCCTTTTAGGGCCATTGCCTTTGAAATCCGGCACACGAACATGCACAAAGCGGAAGCCATCATACTGGCGTTCCACAAAATTGCCACCTTTAAACTCACTGTCACTTATTTTGGCTGTACGGCCAGCATTGATGGTTATTACTTCATGACCGGCATCCATGAAATGCTTCGCCAGCTTCAGATAGCGAGGATTGCCTGCTGTGGCAGGGGTGCCTGCGTAATAATTAACTATCCAAATCTTCATTAGTTGAAAAATGATAATTGAAAGTTGATAATTACTTGAACTGGTTGATGAGACGTGCCACTTCGGCAACCTCATCCATGGTGATAGAAGGGCCAATTGGAAGACTGAGCTCCTCGTTAGCAATGCGTTCGGTGATGGGGAAACTCATGTTGTTCCAATCCTTGTAACACTCCTGCTTGTGTGGGGCAATGGGATAATGTATCACTGTACCCACACCATTCTGCTCCAGATAATCATGCAAGGCATCGCGTTTGCCTTCGCCCACAAGGATTGGGAACAGGTGGTAGGCATTCTGCTCATCAGGCAAGCGGTCGGGCAAGGTAATGAGCGGGTTGCTGATATGGTCATAATAATAGTTGGCCACCTGCTTGCGGTGGGCATTGTCCTCAACCAAATATTTCAACTTCACATCAAGCACCGCAGCCTGAATCTCGTCCAAGCGGCTATTGCGACCAGTGTATTTAAACACATACTTCTTCTGCGAGCCATAATTGGCCAACGTGCGCACAGCCTCAGCCAAAGCATCGTCGCTGGTAGTCACTGCTCCACCATCTCCCAAAGCACCAAGGTTCTTCCCAGGATAGAATGAGTGTCCTGCAGCATCCCCTATCGACCCTGTAACCTTGAACCTTGAACCTTGAACCCCTTGAACTGGTGCTTTGCACCCGTGTGCTTGGGCATTATCTTCAACAAGCTTCAAGCCATACTTCTTGCACAAGGCACCAATCTTGTCGGTGTAGGCATTGCGACCATAAAGGTGAACGATGCAGATGGCCTTGGTTTTGGAGGTGATGGCCTTTTCGATCAGATCATCATCAATCTCCAAAGTGTTCAACTTAGGCTCCACCAATACGGGCTTCAGGCCATTCTCTGTAATGGAGAGGATGGTGGCAATATAGGTGTTGGCCGGTACAATCACTTCATCGCCAGGCTGCATCACGCCCAGCTCGATATAGGCGCGGAAAATCCATATCAGGGCATCCAAGCCGTTGGCGCAGCCAATGGTATGCTTGGTGCCGATAAACTTGGAGTAGTTTTCTTCGAAGCGTTTGTTTTCCTCGCCCTGAAGGTACCAGCCGCCATTCACCACACGGGTGACGGCCTCGTTGATTTCTTCACCGTGCAATGCGGTGACATCTCTTAGACTCAAAAATGGAATCATATCCTTGTAAAGTTTATAGTTTATTGTCTGTTTCAAGTTTCAAGTTCCAAGGTTCCAAGTTTCAATACTTAAACTTCTTGAACCTTTTGAACCGTCGCTGAAAGCGACTTGGTATAATGTAGGCATAGTGTCGGCATACTCATCGCATAGTGTTGGCATAGTCATGGCATACTCAAACAGGGGTTTTGACTATGCGAACAGTATGCCAAGTGCTTTCCAACAATATCTCTGCACTATGTCTTCTGTATAGTATCACACCTTACGCACGAAATGCGCAGGGTTCCCAACCCAAATCTCACCAGCTGGAACATCTTTTGTCACCACTGAGCCAGCACCTATCAAAGCGTTCTCGCCAATAGTGATGCCTGGCAGCAGTGTGGAGCCTGCTCCTACCGAGGCTCCTTTGCATATCTTGGTGCGAAGCAACTTCCAGTCTTTATTCTTAGCTTTGGGGTACATGTCGTTGGTGAAGGTCACATTAGATCCAATCATCACATTGTCTTCCAACTCTATGCCGTCCCAAACTTGCACACCGCATTTGATGGTTACGTTGTTACCAATCTTCACATCGTTCTCAATGAAGCAGTGGGAGCATATATTTACGTTCTCACCTATTTGCGCCCCAGGCAGCACAACGCAATATTGCCACACATTGGTGCTTTCGGGGATATTCTTGTTCTGACAGTCTGAAAGTGGATGTATCATGCCGCAATCCTCCTTTCTGAAGCATAGCGGCCTCCAACTTTTAACTCTAAACTCTTAACTTTTAGCCGTTTGCGTCTGCCCCCCCCCTACTAACTCATTGTTATTCATTAACTTACACCACTCATCAAAATCCATTCCGTTCCACGGCATGTTTCTGCTGAAACGGTAAGGCCACGGGTAATGGGATTCGCCTGTTTCACGGTCTTTGATTTCACGCACATCTTTCAGCACCTTGGCAGGAACGCCAACCACCAACTGGTAGTCTGGCACATCTTTAGTGACAGAACTGCAAGCACCCACCAAGCAATGCCGACCAATCTTTACACCGGGCAGTAAGATGCTTCCCGTAGCCACCTGTGAAAAATCCCCCACAGTTGGGCCAACGCAAATATCAGACGGCGGTGTTGGGTCATTGGTGAACACCACGTAGGGATAAACAAACACGAAGTTGCCTAACGTGGAGTGCATGCCGATATGCACATTGCTGTGCAGGCGGCAATAGTTGCCAAACACCGAGTAACCTTGTACGTCGTCAAGAGTGCCGAGGCTGCAATGTGAACCGAACACTGTGTTTTCGCGAACCGTGACACGATGGCCTGTCTGGAAATGGTCGCCCATGGTGTTGCCAGCATAGATTATGGTGTGGCTACGAATAAGAGAATCCGCTCCAATTATTGTCTTAGGGTTTTCATATTTGTCACCCTCAAAATAGTAGGCATTGAGAGGTTCCCCTATCACGCAGTCATTGCAGATAATGGTGTTATCGCCAATCTCCACATTGTCGTAGATGATAGTACGATCTCCTATCTTAACATTATTTCCGATTTTGGCCAAAGGGCTAATATGTACACCCTCGCCTGTGAATTTTTCTAATTTCATTCTATGATTTGATTAATAACATTCAAATAAGAAGCAGCTTGCTTCTCCCAATTATATTCTTCAATTACCGCTCTTCTGCCATTCTGTCCCATCTCGTATGCCTCTTCCTTATGATTTACGAGATATTCAATTGCAGAACGAATACTTTCAACATCATTAGGATTGACACATAAGCCACAATGATATTTCGCATTGATTGAACGATACGGCTCCACATCAGCAAAAAGAACAGGCAATGCAGCCTCCATACTTTCAAATACCTTTATCACGCCCAATGAGCCAGGTCTATTTCGAAAATCCCTAAACACATTTGCTATAGTTGCCTTCGCAAATATTGCAGGCAAATCAGAGAGTTTAAACCCATCTATGAATTCAACTTTGTTCCAATATGGTAAATTCTTAATTCGAACATAACCTTCCTCAATTTTACCTGCTATAAGATACCTCACATTGGGTAACGTTTCTAAAGCCTTGAACACATTTTCCTGCCGACTTACTGCATAGACGCTACCCTCATAACAAACAGTATCAGGCCGAGACATATATTCTTCTTTACTGACCGAAAAATCAGAGTTAACAGAAGGGAAATTGGTCAAGAGATATGCTTTTTTTATTCCCAAATCATTTTTCAAGATGTCCAGAATCCAATCCGTCACAGTGAAAACAGCATCGTATTTCTTCAATTTTGACGACATCAATCGAGAATAATACTTCGAGGTTGACTTTCTTAATGATTTAGGAATATAGGATTTACACAGAAGCATATCAGGGTAATACTCCCGAAGATTAAAAACCACATACTTACCCCAACGTTTCAATCTCCCAACTACCCCAATTAGTTCAGGATCGCTAATCTGATAGATATCGGCATCCACTTGTTTGGCCAGTCGAAGAATCGCTTTTTTCGAATGTAGGAATCTATCTTTCCTACTCTTGGGAGTGAAACGTGTAGAAATGATGCTAATATTATCCCTTATCTCATCAGGGTTATCGTCACAAACAATATATGTTACCTTATAGCCTGCATCAACAAGAGCCTTTCCCTGACGTTCAAACATCAATGGGTCATAGCGATTATATAATCCAGTAAGAAAACAATAATGAGGCATAATCAGACATTTAGAAGTTTCTCCGCAAATGATTTGTAATTCACATCTGCATTGTAATTAGAATACCAATACTTACGAGGCGAGAGGTTTAAATTCAAGACCTTTACGACAGCATTCGTTATCTCATCAATAGAGGGATTGGCTGATACAAGCACCCCTGTATGTTCCGTCACAACCTCAGAAGTGCCTCCCACATTGGTTGCCACAACTGGTATATTGAACGATTCAGCTTCCATAATCGACACAGGAACCCCTTCGTTGGTACTCAAATTAACGAATACATCAAACTGGTGGCTCTTATAGTAAGCCATCACATCATCATGTTTCATATTACCCAAAAGATTAGCCTTGAGATGCGGTTTACTTTCGGTTGCCACTTTATTTTTCAACTCACCAAAATCCTTCCCGCCACCAATATGAGTCCATTCTATCTGGTGCGATATCATATTGTTCAAAGCATCAAAAATCAATGGGACCCGTTTCAATGGATATACAGTTGAGCAACTCACCACACGAACAACATTGTCATTCTTTTCAATATCACAAACTCCATAATCCAAAGAGCCCAAAGGAAAAACCGCTGTATTGCAATTAGGGTATCTGGACTTAAAATAAACTTCTCCTTTTTTCGATATAAATACCGCCAAATCCAATGACTCGGACAATTTTTTCCTTAAAGGCGCGTAACTGCCACTGCTTTCTTCCCACAAATCCCATTCGCCATGGAAGCGCGACACGAACTTGGCTTTGCCCCGATAAAAATACGACAAAAGGTTTGAACCTTTCCCCCAATAAAAATAGCATACATCATAGGGTTTTATCTTGGAGAATAAATCCTTTATTGATTGGTCTTTAAGAAGATTATTAACCAACACATAAGCCACGCCCCATGCCTGCAGCCTTCTTTTGTCACAGAAAACCTTTTTTATCAAAAAATCCTTCAAAAAAGGAAACAACGACTTGGCGCAAAATAATCCCTTTTTGTATTGTTTTTTTCTGTCATTAATAACAGGTTTCAACACCTCACAGTTGGAAGGCACCTTTCTCGAAGGAACTCCAACACCCGACAATGGCACAATGACAATCCTATCAAATAACTTGGCCAAGTATTGTATTTCATCTTCGAGAAATGATTCGGCTTTTCCATAGGGGTACCCTGCAGTAAATAAATAAAGGCTGGGATTAACTTTCATTTTAGCAGATCATCAATTTTTTTCAGTAGATTAATAGGCGATAACGCATCCTTTCTATTTTGGTCTATTGTCAATGGCTCATTTATCCATTGTTGAATATTTTCAATCTCTGCAAAATTATGCATAGAACCTGGGATATAATAAGGAGATTCTTTTAAAGCTACATTATTTGTCAACAAATGCCGGTCATAAATGATGCTTTCCCATAGGCGAGGTGTGAATCCATCTGCATTAACTTGCATTACTTCAAGAATGCATTTTGCTTTCTGAACATATTGCAAATTCTCCAAATATGTTAGCTGTTTGCCATAAACAATCTCATTGTCAACAGATCCTATCCTTTTATCTTTGGGTACCGCTGTAATAAAGAACTTACACGTCAATCCTTTTTCTTTGCATTTGCAATATACCTCGAATATTGTAGGATACCTTGACTTGGCATGACCACAATAATAAACGTCTATTGGTTTGATATTCGGATTATCTTCAACCGGGTAACATGAATAGGGCGTAGGATAGAATTCCAATCCATAACGCTCGCAATCTCCCTTGTCGTAACTTAAAATCAAGTCGAAATCGTCTCTAACTTTCTCAATATTCAAATCAGGATTGCGTGAAACCACATCCTGCATATATAACACCCGCTTGACACCGCGCCTTTTCAGATATTTCAGATAACTGGTCTGGTATAAGTATTGAGTTTGCCCGAAAAACAAATAAACTAAAGGCTTGTTGTTATTAAAATGGTGAGGGAAAAGCCTTGGGTAAATGTAAAAAGAAAAAGGGGTATGAATATACCGGTTTACTTGTTTTGAAAAGGTTAGACGAAGCAAGGAAAGATCTAATCGTGATGAAAAGCTATCTTTCATTGTTTTAAAATAGCGCACATCATCGCGTGTGATTACATCATAATAACCTACCTCGTAATATCCCTCGTCACCAGCAATAATATAATTATGATTCAAATCCATATAATAAAATCTTTCTTATTATTATTGGTATTATCATTGATTTTCCTTAACTCGTGAAATCAAGGAGAGCAATATAAGGAAGAAAACGATTGAAAACGTTCGGGTAGCAATTGCATAGTAATGGCCAAAAAGCCCTAACATAGTAACAGTAGCGAACAATATATATATGAAGCTTTTCGTCAAATTTGCAACTTGAGGTTTGTTTCTACGCAAAATAGCATTAGAGCCCCAGCCGATAATAAACGAGTATAGCACCATAACAATTTTACCCATTCCCAACATTATTGTTCCTAAGAAAGTATAGAACACGCCTATTTCATATCCTGATCTCCAAGAGACCATTCGTTGCCATTCGACAACACCTCCAAAACCACCAGGAATAAGCATTTCAAACAGGAATGGAAACATTACGCCAGGATAGAAAAAGGGTCGCTCAAAATTATTAAACATATAGCAGAACATCGGGAACGGCTGTGCAAGGTATCCTATGGCACTTGCTTGACTAGCAGTCAAATCACCTACAGCGTCACGCTCACCAAACCGAGAATCGGTTACCGCCGCCAGATATAGGACAAACACACCTACCAATAATGTTCCAATAACAAGACTCGCTTTTCTTGCTTTTTGTCCAATATAAGGCCTAAAGAACAAATAACAACCCACCAGCCCGAGAATCCAATAGGTGATACCACTGCGGTCAACATCAACAATAGATCCTATCGGGCCTATCAACGAACCAGCCAGCATCATATATCCATATTTCCGTGGCATCTTTTGAACAAAGATACAGAAGAAAAAGAGGAATTGCATTATCCACGGAGCACCCAGTATCATATTGAACAAAGATGCAGGAATACGCACAATTGGGTTCATTCTCGACATCCAGCTTTCTTGCTTAATTCCGCCATACATGTCATTACGCAGTTGTCCCATGTCTCCCGTCAACACATTCATCATTTCACCGTAAGACATGATTGCATAGAAAATAGAATACAACAAAGAAATCCAAGCTATTACCTTTAATACCTTTGTTGAATTAATCGGCTGAATACCCTTTGAGAAGTACCCGTGCCATTTATGGATAGGCAACAAACAAACCGTTATCAAAAAACAATACAAGAAAGTCGGCAAAAACGTAATGTTTGATAAGCCAACCCTCATACCCAAAATAACCGTCAGCACTGACAAACCCGAAGAAAAAGCATACAATAATGCGATAAATACGGCCAAGCCAACTTGTTTCTCAGCACGATAAAAATGCCAAGCCAACAAAAGGAAATATACAAATGGAACAACTAGCATTTGATAAATTGTTTCTTTAAAAAAGGATACCTTCTACTTTATAGATAATTTGTTTTTTACCATTTGGAGGACAGATTGTCGTTCAGCATGATTCATTATCACAAATAATGTCATTGAACCGACAAAAGCCATGGAAAAAACTGTTGAAACCAGCAGACAAGCCCATCCCTGCAACAAACGGCAAATAACAATCATAATTGGAACAGAAGTCAAAATAACCAAAGAAATGGGAAGCAAAACTTCTTTTACATACTTACGAACGCTAAACCCTGTTTCTTTTCTCACGAAATAGAGACCAATAAACATATTAATAATTCCTCTGGTAACAATTCGGCTCGCAAAAACCAATACTGCATTGATGTGAAGAGAGAACAGCACAAAAGCGCACACCAAATCCAACAAGAAGGAGATGGATATTCCAATCTGATACCCTCGTATTCTCCCCGTTGCCGTCATAGTTGTATTTAATACGCTTGTTGTGGCATCAATAATAGAACACATCAAAATGAGCTGGCAAAATTGCACAGCATATTGGGGGACGTCGCCCAACCACAAATCCATTACAAAATCAGTATTAAATATCAACGGCAATGCCATCACGTAGAACAAAGCGAAAGAAAACTTTGAAGCACGTTTCATCAGCAGGTGCATCAAAGCATACTCCTTCTGTGCGCACAATTTAATGATTTGCGGGTTAAATGATGTAGCAAAGTTGCGCACAAATCTTCCCACAGCATTATTTACTTGATTTGCAAAACCCAATGAAGCATTGGCAACAAGACCTACAAAGTTGTTAAACAACAGACTTACACCCTGTTGTGTGGCAACATCTGCCGATGCGCCTAACATCGTCCAGCCCGAAAACACCAATATGCGCTTACTATAATCGGAATCCCATGTAAGACCCATGAAGCGATATATAGGATACTTCAATCTTACATAAAACCAATAACAAAGAAACGAAACCAACGCAACAACTGACAGTAATGCTCCGTAAAGAATCAGACGATCACCCTCATATCTTAACAGGAAAAGAACAAGTCCCAATTGCAAAAGCACCTCTAAGATAGCCATGTAGGCATATACTTTCATGTTCTCATGGGCAATAATTACCGCATTGAAAGGTACAAGCAATACATTAATACAAAAAGTGGCCAATGAAAATTGGAACACCCAGAAAGCAGCATCTTGTCTTGCTTCCGGAACACTTATCCAATGATTCAATATCCAAATACCAGCAGTCTCACCCAATAATAGCAACAACAACATAATCATAATATGGATGGTGACAGAAGCAGAAAAAACTTTCTTAATGGTTTTCTCATCACTATTAAGCCCAAGCTCGTAGGTAATAAATCTGCTGGTTGCTTTTGCCAAAGATGATTTGAAAAAGGACATAAGGACAACCACACCGCCCACAACATTGTGTATTCCCAAATCCTCGGCACCAAGAGCCTTAAGGATTAGGCGGGATGTATAAAGAGATACAAACAAGACAATTATTGTACGGATGTACAACAACAACGTATTTTTTGCTATTCGAGTATTATTTAGTGCACTTGTTCCCATTTCAATCTATCTAATACACAGTATGCATTGTTCAATTGGCATAATCCCATTCAAAGATGCTTGTTATTTTATCATCAGATAGTCTAAACATATCTTCAAGGAATTAGTCCAGTATGGAACTTTTATGCTAAATGATTCCTTAATCTTAGTTTTATCAAGAACTGAAAAAGCTGGTCTTTTTACTTTGGAAGGAAACTCATTGCTATGACATGGCTGGATGTCACAACTCGTATTGCCTGCATATTCAGCTATTATCTTGGTGAAATCATACCAACTGCAAACACCCTCATTAGAAAAGTGATAAGTGCTACTTTTTTTATAGTTGAGAGTCTGTTTATAGTCTTCAAGTATTGAGTTTATTGCTTTTGCGAGGTCTCTGGCATAGGTTGGTGTCCCCACTTGGTCGAAAACCACTTTCAACTGGGGTTTAGTAGCGGTGAGGTTAAGCATGGTCTTAACAAAGTTCTTACCAAACTCGCTATACAGCCATGCGGTACGAATAATAACATGTTTGCAACCTATACGCTGTATCGCTTGTTCCCCATGAAGTTTGGTCAAGCCATACACACCTGTGGGCGTTCCCTTTTGGTCTTCCTTGCAAGGGGTGTTGTATGGGTCACCACCAAACACATAGTCGGTAGATATGTGAATCAATAGGCCTTTCACCTCTTGCATTGCAATGGCAAGGTTTTCAACAGCCTTTGCATTGAGAAGTTCTGCAAGGTTGTAGTTGTCCTCTGCAGCATCCACATTGGTGTATGCAGCGCAATTCACAATGGCACCAATTTTCTCACGTTTTACAATAGCTTCAATGTCATCAAGATTGGTTATGTCCAAATGTTCGGTTCCAAACTCAATGTCACTACCAGCCAACTTGCGCAGCATTGCAATGGATTCTTCCGAAGCATCCGTCACATCTGTAAAGATATATTGGTCAGCACTGTCTTTGGCGACAATGCGCATTTCGTTGCCAAGTTGACCATTGGCACCTGTTACAAGTATGTTCATATTTATGGGAATAGATGTTTAAGTTTAGCTGTTATAGACGAAAGGCGATTCGAAGTCTTTCAGGCAGACATGTTTGGTGTCCTTGTCGGACAAGATGGCTTTTTCCATCGGGATACCCCAATCAATGCCTAAAGAATCGTCAAGAATACTGATTCCACCATCAGCTTGCGGCGCATAAAAGTTGTCGCATTTATACTGGAAAACAGCATCATCACTCAACACACAGAAGCCGTGGGCAAAGCCTTTGGGGACAAAGAACTGGCGGTGGTTTTCCTCGGTAAGTTCACAACTGATGTGTTGACCGAATGTAGGACTGCCCCGACGAATGTCAACAGCCACATCCAAAACGCGACCACGGACAACGCGAACCAATTTGCTTTGAGTATAAGGTGGCAGTTGAAAATGCAGACCGCGCAACACACCATAATGGCTGCGACTTTCGTTATCCTGCACAAAGGTCACATCAATTCTTGTTTTCTCAGCAAACTCACGGGCATTGAAACTTTCAAGAAAATAGCCACGCTCATCACCAAAGACCTTAGGTTGGATAATCAAAACTCCTTCGATATTTGTTTTTATTACTTCTATCATTATACGTGTTTTAATGTGTTGGAGTTAACCTCTTCTTTCATCTCATCAATCACCTTCAGCAGGTACTGGCCGTACTGATTTTTCAGCATCGGCTTTGCCAATTCTCTCATCTTCTCTTCAGTAATCCAACCATTGCGATAGGCGATACCTTCAAGACAGGCCACCTTCAAGCCTTGGCGCTTTTCAATAACCTCAACGAAAGTGGATGCTTCGCTAAGGCTATCATGAGTACCAGTGTCAAGCCATGCGAAACCACGACCGAAGACTTGCACTTTCAGTTCACCATCCTTTAGGAACTCCTGGTTCACTGTGGTGATTTCCAGTTCGCCACGAGCAGAAGGCTTGATAGTCTTAGCCACATTAACGACCTTGTTGGGATAGAAATAGAGACCAACAACTGCATAGTTGCTCTTGGGTTCCTTCGGTTTCTCTTCAATGCTGAGGCAATTACCTTGCTTATCAAACTCGGCAACACCATAGCGTTCAGGGTCGCTAACCCAATAACCAAATACGGTGGCTTTCTTGTTCTCCTCTGCATCACGCACAGCATTACGGAGCAGGGTGGTGAAGCCCGCACCGTAGAAAATGTTATCACCAAGAACAAGGCATGCACTGTCGTTGCCAATGAATTTCTCTCCGATAATGAAAGCCTGTGCAAGACCATCGGGAGAAGGCTGTTCGGCATACTCAAAGTTTACGCCGTAGTCACTGCCGTCACCAAGCAAACGCTTGAAGCCTGGGAGGTCATAAGGGGTACTAATGATGAGGATGTCGCGAATTCCTGCAAGCATTAATGCACTGATGGGATAATAGACCATTGGCTTGTCGTAGATGGGAAGCAATTGTTTGCTCACACCCTTGGTGATAGGGTAAAGGCGGGTACCACTACCGCCAGCTAATACGATACCTTTCATATTTCTATAGTTTAATTGTTTATTTGCCTAATAGTATAGCGGTTGGCTATCTGTTGGCGTATATGTCTTGTTAATACTTCATGTATTTTTTATGCTCGAAGCTCGCAAACGAGCCTCGCCTCGAAGTCCACTGGACTTCTCGCATTATCCATCCATTACCTTTTGTCGTACATCTCGTGATAATAGTCTTGATATTTACCAGAGGTCACGTTGTTTAACCATTCTTCGTTGTCCAGATACCAGCGGACGGTCTTCTCGATGCCTTCCTCGAATTGGAGGCTCGGTTCCCAGCCCAGCTCGCGTTGCAGCTTGCTGCTGTCGATGGCATAGCGCATGTCGTGGCCGGCGCGGTCGGTGACATAGGTGATGAGGTCCATGTCCTGACCCTCGGGACGGCCAAGCAGACGATCGACGGTGTTGATGACCACCTTGATGATATCAATGTTTTTCCACTCGTTGAAACCACCGATATTGTAGGTCTCGGCCACCTTGCCCTCATGGAAGATGAGGTCGATGGCACGGACGTGGTCCTCCACATACAGCCAGTCTCTCACGTTCTCGCCCTTGCCGTAGACGGGCAGCGGCTTGCGGTGACGGATGTTGTTGATGAAGAGCGGTATCAGCTTCTCGGGGAATTGGTAGGGGCCGTAGTTGTTCGAGCAGTTGGTGACGATGGTGGGCAGGCCGTAGGTGTCGTGGAAGGCGCGCACGAAGTGGTCGCTCGAGGCCTTGGCGGCGCTGTAGGGACTGTGGGGCTGGTACTTCAGGTCCTCGGTGAAAAACTTTTCGCCATAGGCCAGATGATGTTGACCGCTGGAAGCCTTGGTGGTGAACGGCGGCTTAACGCCTTCGGGACGAGTCATTTCCAATGCGCCATACACCTCGTCGGTCGAGATATGGTAGAAGCGCTTGCCTTCGTACTTCTCTGGCAGGCTCTCCCAATAGAGCTTGGCGGCCTGCAGCAGGCTCAGGGTGCCCATCACGTTGGTCTGCGCGAAGGTGAAGGGGTCCTTGATGCTGCGGTCCACATGGCTCTCGGCGGCCAGGTGGATGATGCCATCGACGTGCTCGTCCTGCATCAACTTATAGACACCGTCGAAGTCGCAGATGTCCATCTTGACGAACTTGTAGTTGGGCTTGTCCTCGATGTCCTTGAGGTTGGCCAAGTTGCCCGCATAGGTGAGCTTGTCAAGGTTGATAATTTTATATTCGGGGTACTTGTTCACGAACAAACGTACCACATGGCTGCCAATGAAACCGGCTCCTCCGGTGATAATGATGTTCTTCATATTGCAAAAATTTTATATAATTCCTTAAAGCATTTATTCCCTGACCTTGATATATTTCGTATCATCAGAAAAAAAAAAATCAGATTCGCTCATAATTCTACCTTCCTTGACAATTTTTCCAAGAATACAACTTATTCTTTCGCAATCAGCAGAACTCAACTGATTGCTTTCATAAAGGCCTTTGTTTGCAGTTTTATCCTCTTCCATTGCGCGATAGAGAACATACGAGCAAAGGCTTTTGAAAGTGAAGCCATGCTTCTGCATGGTGATGTACTCTTCTACGAGAATGCGAAGCTTTTCGTTGGAATAAGTAACTGTTATAGCTTTGTTGTCGGTTGGCATATAAATATCGTTAATAAGTTTACGAATGATTAGTGTCAGAAAATATCGTATTGCATAGCCGTGGCTTTAATTGCGTTGGGTAACATTGATTTGTATCTCCAAAAACTCTATACTCTGAGGGTTACCTCCAACTGTGCTGGCAGTACGGGTGACATTGTAGGCCACTTCTATTTCAGGGTCAACACTGCTCAAATAAGAGCAAACCTCGTTGATAAGGTCTTGCGGCGTGCCTTGATAAGGCGTGATGCAATCTATCCTCAAAAGCGGGCTTTGCCCAATATTGCTCCGCAAGAAGGGCAAAAGCGTGTCAGGTCGGTTGAATTGATTTCTGATATAAACTAATGTGAACATATATGATTTTTGTTTTTTTATCGTGAGTAATTGCGTATGGCATCAACTATGCTATCGGCATTCCAGCGGACATCCACAGCCGAACGGTTGAACACCTCGTGCGAGATATGCTCCTGGCCTCGTGGGATGACACCAATCACTTTCAAGCCCAAGTCCTTTGCCTTATCCATCTCCCATTGCATCCATTCGCTGTAAGAGGCATAAACACCAGCTATTGCCAACACCACATCCGATTCTTGAAGACGCTTGGTGATATTCGCCTTAATCACCCATGCCTTATCCGAATCTATCGGGCAGTCTTTCTCAATTTGTGTGTAGGTGGCCGGGAAATAGCCTCGGCTATCTATGAGGTTCTTCAAATCCTGTAGCACATCGTCGTGATCCCAGCTGTGACTGATAAAAAGTTTGTATTCTTTTGCCATTGGTTTTGTTCAATAAATCTTGGTTGATAGGTAACAGAGGAACCCGTTGGGAATTGAACCATATTTTGAGAGACCAACGGGCCCTCGTTCCTTATATTTGGGGCTGTTCGGGCTGTGTGGATGACCCTCCTGCCCCATCAGCATCACTGGCTGCGCGTAAAGACCAGCGAATGCCATGTGTTATTCGTTTTTATATCTCTTAAAATCTCCTTTATCAATCACTTAAATTCAAACAATAGTTTGATGCATTCTTTTTTCATTTCAGCTATCGGATCTAATACATGCTCTTTATATACTTTTTCTTCGCTTAATCTGTATTCTTTCATATTGTTGACAATCAAATCGCGAGTGTCGTCACTCTTAGTAAGCAGATTGTTATAGAGTGTCTCATCAATGCCCTGTATTAGTTCCACGAATCCTTCATTTAGATTTTTAAATTTTTCTTGAACCTGTGGTTCAATAGCCTTTATATCGGCATTGTGGTCTTTCAATTGATCGGTCACTTCTATTATTTCTGAAAAAGATTTATAGAAGGTGTCCAAATTATGATCAAGTATCAGGGTTTTGAGCAGCATTACCTTATGGTCAGAATTTGACTTTTCTTCATCTTTTGCAGTCTGCTGCTTACGCAGTTTTTTGGCGAAGATAATGTTCATAATGGCTATTACCACCATACCAAGCTTATAGAAAACATCGAGAGCACCTTTCGTCACCTCCCAAATGATTCCCCATATTGTTACGTCCGGTTCCATGGCTATTTTATTTTTCTATGCTACTTTTCTTTGACAGTATTCTACCTATTGCCTCGTCCAACTGGCTGTCAATGCTATAGCCATTATTCTGTATCTTTATTTTTTCATCAAAAACACTTCGGCCATATTTCCTAACCACATTAAAAAACAGTTCCTCCAAAAAGGACGGTGTTATCGAAAACACATCTGGAGGTATGACAATTGTAAGATTTCCATATTGTTCTAACAATTCATCTATATGGCTTTCTTCACGCACTGCCTTACCACGAGGCCGGCCTGTATATACAAGGTTCACAATATTCATGTATCTTGTTGCATAATCAACAAGTTCAATCACATTGCCCTTACTTTTTTTCTTCATTGTTTATATTTTTTATATCGTTATCGTCAATTTTTAATTTCGCAAAGATTGCGGTACCCGGGAAATACGAATCCACGCATTTCACGTATTTGGAATCTGGTTTCTCCTCAAGGCTCCCACTGCAGTTGAATGATATTATCTCCCTCACATCGCCGTTGTTGTCAGTGTATGCAACCGGTTTGTATGTTCCATCGAAATCAATTCGGGTATTTCCCGATAGTAAGTAGAGATGTGATTCGTTGTCCACTTTTGAATCTCCCTTTACCCTGAAAAAGCTATCGAGGAACCGTATGGTGCCATCACCTCTCTTCTGGTTAGGAACACTGGTGACACCCCCTTGCAAGGCATATAGAGTCCATAACGATTCTTCAGTGAAATCATTTTTACGGAAGAAACCTTTTTTAATAAACAAAGAGGACAGGTCTTTCATGCTATTCTTGGCTGTTTCATTGATAGGAACCAATGGATTCTTAAACTTCTCGTAAATAGACTGACCAAAATTAAAAATCACAAGATTCAGCACACCATAATGATTGTCAGGTTGTTCGTCAGTTTCCTCAAAGTATCCCACCATATATCTGAACCGCAGTGTTGAATGTTCCTCTGCGTTAATAATCGTTTCGCCTATTATCGACCCCAACTCGCGTAGCGCATCCCTGTTCAACTCTTTATTCATCCTCTTCAGGCATTTGTTTACATACAGAAGAAGCGTCGTGGCATCGTATTCTTGCTGCGCATCCACTTTCTTTCTGCTTTGCAACCCGTCAAGGCATCTTAAATTATACGACAGGACATTGTTATAATCAATCTTCCTGTTTAGCAGTACGACAGGCGAACCCACTGAATTAATCATTTTTTTCAGTTTCTCCTTCCCTACATACTTGCCGCTTAACCTTGTCACATTCACAAGGTGGCTGATACCAAGCCGCGATAATGAATGTAAGAATAACGAAATGTCTTGGAGCAAAGAATCAAGAACTATCTGGGTAAGCAAATCTATCTTGTCACAGTCTTCGTATTCCAATTCAATTTCAAAGCAAGATTGATAGTAGAAACAAGATACCAACAATGTCAGTGTGTCATAGCTTTCTTTAGGGTTCTCGATTAAAGAAAACGTCTGCGGTATTCTGATGGTTTTCTTTTGTTCGTATTCTGTTGCTGTCAAGTTTGAAACACAAAACGGACTTTGGGGTTCTTCAAGAAGGTATCTCAGATTTCTTGGCAACAACTCCTGATATGCCTGTCCTAGGGTTGTAATTGCAGATCCTATCTGCCTAAGCTTTTTCTCCGCCTCTCTCTGTTTCTGCTTCGCTATGCGTTTCCGCTTCTGCTTCTCCTTGCTCTTCAGCCTGCGGCGGAAACGCTTGTCTTTTAACAGTTGCGATACCTCTTCTATCATTTCTTCTTCATCAAGTCGGTAACGGGTTTGAACTCGTACTCAATCTCGCTGACATAGCGGCGGTCGGCATCTTTGTCGTCGAAGGTGCTGCGGCTGCTGAGGCTCCGCAACACGCTGTCGGCAGTGAGGTAGGGAAACACGCTGGCCAGATGGTCGGCAAAGCCTTTCTTGGTGAAGTCGCGGCGGATGAAGCCCATCTTCACATAGGCATCCATCAGGTGACGCCACTTCCAACCCGAATATTGCTTGGCCTCTTTGTCGCGCTTCTCCTCGCGGATTAGGGTGCGCCCGATGTAGAAGCCGCAGTGATGCAGCAACTCATAGTATTTGTTGACGGCCTCCACATTGCTCACCATCTCGTCGGTGAAGATATAGGAGAGGCGCGGACGGCGGGGCTGCGCGGCCTTGCGCTTCTGGTAGATGGCCAGGGCATCCTTGGCTGCCACGGGTGGCTCCTCCGGCTTGGCTTCCTCGATAACGGCGGTCTCCTGCTGGTCGATGTCCTCGCGCAGATAATGGATGCGGAAAAGATACTCGATGAGGGTGGTAAGCTCCTCCTCGCCTATTTCCTTGCGGTAGGTGTTGAGGAAACGGCCAAAGCCAGCATAATGGTCCTTGATGATATAGTTGTGCCCCATGAAACGGAACAGCTTGCTGCCGTGTTTCATCTCGCTGATGAACTCACCCGTGACGTTGATCTCATCGTCACGGCGGCTGGGCCAATCGTCTTCGGGGGTGGTGTTTTTGAGGTTGTTCACATCACGCCGTGCCGCATTCTGCGCCTTCACGCCACCATACTCAGGCTCGTTTACCACTCGCTCGGCCAGGCGGGCGAACTGGTCTTTCTTGATTTCGCCATTGGGCATGTTGTGCAGCTCATTGAGCACCTTGGAGAGTTGCATCAGTATTTCGCTGCAGCTGCGGCTGATGGCATGGTTTTGCTTCACCAGCGGGCGCAGCATCTCGCCAATGGTTTGGTCTTCAAGCTCGTTGACCACCAATTCGGAGAATTTGGGCTTGTAGTCCTTCCAGTTGCGGGCCAACTGCTTGCGGTTACGCTCCTGTATGGCGATGAGTTTGGAGCTGTTGGTCTCGCGGTAGTAGGCCGGGCCGCCGGTAACATTCTTGTTCTCAGGCAGCTGGGTGTAGAGGTCGAGCAGGAAGTGCTTGGAGGGGCAGAACTCGGGCACGCCCTCGGCTTTGGCGGCATCTTCGTTGTCGTTGCCGGTCATCCAGAGGCTCACCTCCTCGAAACGCTTGCTCCAGTCGTAGAAATCCACACCGCTGGCCTCCTTGAAAGGCAGGTGGTAGTTCCAGCGGTCTTTCATCACCTGGAGTTTCATGAGAAGCATCTTGGCCTCGGTGGTGATGGCCAGCATAAGGGTGGTTTGGGTATAGGTGTTCAGGACGTGCTGACAAGCGTCGCACATTCCATCGATTGAGTTGAGCAAGGACAACACGTCTGACCTGTCCTGCTGACGTTCGGATGACAGTTTTTTAGTTGTCATGGACATATTGGGGAAACATTGTTAAATGGGTGAATACTGCAGGCGGGGCTTGGGCTTGTCACTACTATTGTCCCAAGAGCTGTCCCGCTCAGTGGTTAGGAAAACTATCGTGGTATTTTTGCAAATCGAAAGCGGACGGGAACCGTGAGTTCAAGGTTCAAAGTTCCAAGTTCCAGGTTCAAGGTCCGAATTCGAAGCGTTCTTTGACATGTTGAGTATAGGCTGAAACAAGTTGACTCTTTGTAATGGTTATTGTTTATAGGTTATTGGTTATTGAATTGTTTCTCAAGCGATGAGCGTAGTCCCAATAGCATTTTGGCTATGTCGGTGATTAGAGGTCGCAAGTTATTGAGTTGTTCTTCGGTCATATAATTAAGGTCGAAAGCTGTTTGAAGTTCACAAAAGACCTCCATCAATGATCCATAAGAAATCTCAATAAAATGAATCTTCTCTCTTATCGACTGCCTACCACTGCCTTCGGCAAGGTTTGCGGTGATAGACACGGCTGCACGTCTCAGTTGGTCGCACAGTCCGAACTTTTCCTCTTTAGGAAATCCGTTCTGGATGCGATAAACTTCCGACACTAAAGCGCGTGCCTTCTCATAAACCTCAAGCTTTTCAAAAGAAAACTTTCTCAATTCCATAATCAATAAACAATAATCAACACTCTAACAATCAACAATTTCAATAAACAATAACCCATAAACATTAAAAATCATGGCTCAAATCAAACAAATCGGTCCTGGTCGTAAGACGACCGGCACCATCGACGGTATCACTTACGTGGTACGCAACGGCAAGACTTTTGTCCGTTCTAACCCCATCATGCCTGCGAAGGCTTACACCACCCCTGCCGCGCTGAAGCGCCAGGCTATCTTCAAGATGATCCAGATGCACCTGAAGTACCATCTGCGCACCATCAAGCAGACTTTCACGCCCAAGGGCAACGGCAACGCCACCAACCGCTACTATGCGGTGAACGGCAAGGCACTCCGCGCCGCCCTCGACACGCTGGCCGATGTGATGGTGGCTGGCGAGATCGTCACCATCGACGATGTGGAAGAGGCCATCTGCGCCTACGCCGCCGCCAACCCCAAGTCCATCACCATTGGCCGCCTGGCGGGCTACGGCGAGGTGTATCTGGAAGGCGAATGGCCCTCGACCATCACCCTGCGCGCCGCTGCGGGCGCCAGCACCATCGTGGTCATCGTGGCTGAGAACGGCACCACTACCACATTCAACCCGGATGGCTCGACTGTGGTGGTTGAAAGCGGTTCAAGCGGTTCAAGCGGTTCAAGCTCGGGTTCAGGCTCGGGTTCCGAAACGCCCACTGTGGCTGCTCCAGTGATCAGCGGTACGACTCCGTTTGCTGAAAGCACTTCGGCAACCATCAGCTGCGCCACCGCAGGAGCCTCGATCTACTACACCGTTGACGGCTCCACACCTACCTCCGCAAGCACTGCCTACAGCGGGGCTATCGCTCTGACCGACACCACTACCGTGAAGGCCGTGGCCGTGAAGGACGGTGTTTCGAGCTCGGTGACCACCAAGGTCTTCACGAAGGGCTCTGGCGGTGGTTCTGGCGAGAATCCGGAGACGGAATAAGCTTAGTAGCTTAGTGGCTTAGTAGCTTATTAGTTCCAGGTTTCAGGTTTCAAGTTTCAGGTCGTCCACACTTGGATCTTGGATCTTGGAACTTGGAACTGGCTCTAACCGCTAACCTTTACAAATCCTCCTTTCTAATTTATTTATCAACAATCAAAATTTCAAAGCAATGAAAATCAAACTCACTAAAGCCCAGGTCGAAGAGATTCTGGCAAACCCTGAGAAGGCTCAAGAAGCCGGTATCAAAGCTAACGACCCCTGGTGGGTCATCGTATTGAAAGTGCTGGCCTACCTGATTGGCTTGCTGCTTGCCGGTGCTGCAACCACCAGCTGCGCTGCCGCTTGCGTGACGATGCTCTAACGCTGCGCTTGGTTCAAGGTTCAAGGTTCAAGGTTCAAGGTTTCAGGTCGTCCACAATTGGAACTTGAATCTTGGAACTTGGAACCATCTCTTAAACCTCTTAAACTTTTAAACCCCTTAAACTTAAAACATTATGAGAGTTATCACACTTATCATCATCCACTGCTCGGCAGTGCGTCCTTGGCAGCAAAGCTCTGTTGAGGACATCGACCGCTGGCATCGCGCCCACGGCTGGAAAGGTTGCGGCTATCACAAGGTGATTCGCCGCGACGGCACCATCGAAGACGGTCGCCCGCTCGAAATGATTGGTGCCCATTGCCAAAACCACAACCGCCACTCCATCGGCATCTGCTACGAAGGCGGGCTTGACGAACAAGGTCGCCCTGCCGACACCCGCACCGAGGCCCAGAAGCTTGCGATGCGCCAACTGCTCGAAGAGCTTCACGCTCAATTTCCCAAGGCCTTGATCATGGGTCACAACGTTTTCAACCCCATGAAGGCCTGCCCCTGCTTCGACGCTGCCGCGGAGTACCGCGACCTCCAGCCCTAACGGGCTTGCGGTCATAGTGTAGAGTTCATGGTTTAGAATTTAGAGTCAGTGGTTAGTGTAGAGTGGTAAGTTAACTTCGTGGAGGTTATCCACATACCGCAAAAAATCCATCAACTTACAACTATCAACTTTATAACTGACTATCAACTATAAACTATCAACTATAAACTCTCTCTAACCTTTAACCCTTAACCTTTAACCTTTACAAGAGCACCTGTTTCAGCCTTTAAGAACGCTTTTCAACTGAACACGGATTGCACGAATTGACACGAATTATTCGTTAGATTTGTGTGATTCGTGTTCGTTTTGTTTCAGGTTTCAAGTTCCAAGTTCCACGAAGCCGCATCCGATAATTCCAACGTTAATCATTGTTGTAATTGTTTATTTGTTTATTTCTAATTTGGTTTATCTGCTTATTCGTTTAATAGCTTAGGTGCTTAGATGCTTAGGTGCTTCTTCGCTACATTAAATTTGATTCATCGGTGTTATTCGCTTCATTATTCTTATTTCCAAGGTGCTCATGGGCATACCACAGTTCCCCTTACGTGGTGTCCGGCTTACAGCTTACTGCTTACCGTTGATTATTTGCTTAAGTGTTTTTTTTAACATTTGCGCCGCCCTGTTTCGGCCCTTCGCGGGATAGGATTTCGATAAGAGTACGATAAAGGTAGGATAAAGGTAACGTTCGCTTCGCTCAAGTTAAAAGTGAAGAGTGAAGAGTTGGCTTAGGTGCTTAGGTGCTTATATGGTTTAAGGGGTTCAAGAGTTTAAGAGTTTAAGAGTTCAAGAACGCCGCAGACGATAATTCCAATGTTAATCATTTGTATTCAGTTTAATTGCTTAATTGATTCGCTTAGTAGCTTAATTGCTTAGTAGCTTAATTGCTTAGTAGCTTAATAGCTTAATGGCTTAGAAGCTTAATGGCTTAATAGCTTAAGATGGCTGAAGTCTGATGTATGAGGGCTGAAGTTATTCGGCACCGTCAAGTTTCTTACACCTTGCGACTAAGATTTTCACCAATTCTTCGTTAAGAGGTCTGAGTTTTTTCACTAGAACTTTCTGCTATCTCTGCTATTTCTGCGGGGAATAGTAACAGCGTGGAGGCGGGCTGATGGCGGGTTAATTAATCAATTTCTTTAGTGTTAGAATGTAGTGTTATAGTCATCAAGCCAGTCGGTCTCTACTTGAAAGGAGCCGTTGCTGCCGGAGGAATAAAGTGAACCGGTAAGTACTGTCATACGGTTGCGCTGGAACGGTACATTGTTGACCACCTTGTGGGAAATTGAGTTGCCGTTTGCGTCAAGCACGTCGATGGTGACGTTCACCGTCTGCTCATCGGTGGCGAGGAAGAGGTAGGTGATTGAGTTGGTGCTGTTTCCCACGGTGCTCTGGATAGGAAGTGTATTGACGAAACCGGTGTTGCTGGTAGCCAAACCTGTGGTGGGGTTGAAGGCCTTGCCGGCAGCGGAGAGTGTGGTCCGCACACTGACCGCGTTCTCGGTGCATCCATCGGTGGAGTGTATCTTGAGTTTGGAGACGATGCGGCTGAGGGTGGCGCTGAAGGTGACGGCATCGGTATTGGTGATATTCACCGTCTGGGTGTAAGCAAAGGTCTCGCGGGCAGGGTTGTCGCCAAAGGTGGCCGAGGTGGGACTGGTGAGCGTGATGGCGGGTTCGCCGTCGTTGAGGCCGTAACCGAGAACCACCATCGTGTAACTGCCCATAGGGAGGGAGAGGTCGAACTCACCGAAGGTGGTGTAGGTGGTGGCGTCGGCACGCATCTGAGTCACTTTGCACTGTTCATCGCCGTTGGAGGTGTAGAAAGCCAGAGTGATGGCTTTGACGCCTGAGTAGTCGGCCACGTCGGTGGAGGACTTGGTCCCGATTTCCTCCTGACTGATGGTGAAGTCATTGACGCGGACGTGGACTTTGGCGGTGCCGTTGTCCTTGCAGCAGGAGGCGGCAAGGAGGCAGGAGATTGCTATGATTACAGCGTTTGAGATTTTGAATATTTTGTTCATTGTCTTTAGATTTTGGGCCATCCGCCCGCAATCCACGCTGTGTTTTTCAAATTGAAAAAGAGGGAAGAGTTATTTTTTCTCATTCATTAGTTCAAGGATCAAAGTTCAAGGTTGACTCACTTCATTTATTTTATTCAGCGGTGTTCGCAGCCTACGGCACAAGGTTCAAGGTTCAAGGATCAAAGTTCAAGGGTCAAAGTTCAAAGTTTGCTCATCAAGCTCGCAGGCCGTGACCGGAGGTCAGGCAGCAAAGATCAAAGTTCAAGGTTCAAAGTTTAAGGTTCAAAGTTCATAGTTCAAGGTTCAAAGATCAAGGATCAAGGGGTGGGTGGGCGGGGTTATAGGTTAAAGATATCAATCGCGGCGGAAGATGTCGCGGGTGTAAACTTTCTGCTGGACGTCGTCAAGGCAGGAGTCATACCTATTTGCAATGATGGCTTGGGACATTTCCTTGAATTTCTTCAGGTCGTTTACCACAAGGCTGCCGAAGAAGGTGGTGCCGTCTTCGAGGGTGGGCTCGTAGATAATGACCTTGGCCCCCTTGGCCTTGATGCGCTTCATCACACCCTGGATGGCGGATTGACGGAAGTTGTCGGAGTTGGATTTCATCGTGAGGCGGTAGACGCCGATGGTAGGGGTCTTTTGCTCGGTACCATAGACATTGTTTTCGGTGTAGGCGTAGTAGCCGGCCATTTTGAGGACCTGGTCGGCGATGAAATCTTTTCGGGTGCGGTTGCTCTCCACAATGGCGGTCATCATGTTCTGCGGCACATTCTCGTAGTTGGCGAGGAGCTGCTTGGTGTCTTTCGGCAAGCAGTAGCCGCCATAGCCAAAACTGGGGTTGTTGTAGTGTGTGCCAATGCGAGGATCAAGACCGATGCCGTTGATGATGGCTTGGGTATCGAGACCTTTCATCTCGGCGTATGTGTCCAGTTCGTTGAAATAGCTGACACGCAGGGCGAGATAGGTGTTGGCAAAGAGCTTCACTGCTTCCGCTTCTTTCATTCCGATAAAGAGGGTCGGTACATCCTCCTTGATGGCGGCCTCCTGAAGCAAGCTAGCGAAAACATGAGCCTTCTCGGTAAGCCAGTCAACATCGGTCAGAGCTTTGATCGCCTCGTTTTCCTCCTCGTATTCCTTGCCGGTCATCATTTTGGGCACGCCAACAATGATGCGAGAGGGGTAGAGATTGTCGTAGAGGGCTTTGCTCTCTCGAAGAAACTCGGGGCTAAACAGCAGATTGAAACGCTTCACCCCTTTGGCGGCGTATTTCACGTAAAGGCTGCGCGTATAACCTACGGGAATGGTACTCTTGATTACCATCACCGTCTGGGGGTTCACGGCTAAAACTGCATCAATTACTGACTCAACAGCACTGGTGTCGAAGAAATTCTTCTGGCTGTCGTAATTGGTGGGGGCAGCGATGACGACAAACTCGGCATCGCGGTAGCCGGCCTCCTGGTCAAGGGTGGCCTTGAGCGAGAGGGGCTTGTTGGCGAGGTAGTCTTCAATATAGTCGTCCTGAATGGGCGATTTCTTATTGTTGACAAGGTCGACGCGTTCTTTGACCACGTCGACAGCAGTGACATCGTTATGTTGTGCCAACAGGGTGGCGATACTTAGACCGACATAGCCGGTACCTGCTACGGATATTTTCATTTTTTTAATAAATTTCATTGATATCTAGTACGGCGAAGGCCTGCCCCGATTATCGGAAGACTGCCTGTAAATTATTTATAACAAACAATTTACAAAAGCCAAAGTCTTTCCCTGCGAGACAAACTGCACGTTTCCTTTCGAAATGCAAAGATAAGAATTTAATATCAATTGACAAAATATTTATAAATATTATATTATATCTTAGGTTCAACATGTGAATGCAACACGTCAATGCAAATATACAAAAAATTTATTTTTAGGGGCATCGAAGTTCAATTTTTCACGAGGACGGCTGTTGAGTTTGAGTTGTACGGAGTAGATGAAGT
>Ga0310697_10000924_pt1 | contig 36809 bp, 32 predicted proteins | sample 172DNAGHGlowgp2_FD_203883 | JGI IMG/M metagenome (GOLD analysis project Ga0310697, IMG submission 203883) | Sheep rumen microbial communities from Palmerston North, Manawatu-Wanganui, New Zealand - 1728 DNA GHGlow gp2 (v2) (version 2) | ecosystem: Host-associated > Mammals > Digestive system >... | reverse complement strand
CCAAAAGCTTGAATAATCAAGCTTTTGGGGCGGCGTCTGATTGTACTCGAGGCGGGTCTTGCCCCCTCGAGCTCCCCCGCGGCTCTGTTTTCCAAAGCGATCGCGGTAGTTTTTTGACAGTCTCAAAGGAGCACATCGGAAACGATGTGCTCCTTTTCCTATGCTTTTGTGCCGGAGATGGCAGGGTCGGTATCAGGCGCGGATGCCGCCGCGCTCGTAGAAACGCCGCACGGCCAGCAGACTTGCCGCCTTGTTCTCCAACTTCAGGTTGTAGCGGCTGCGCTCAATGACCGCGGCATGGCGCGTGTCCACGCCCTCGCGCATCTCGCTCAAGAGCCGCAGCAGATAATAGGGATCCTCGAACATGTGGCCGTAGAGGACGATCTTGCCCGGGTCCAGCAGATAGATGACGGACTTGAGCGCCGTGCCCAAGGCGGAAACCGCCCGGTCCACGATGGCAGAGGCACCCTTGTCGCCGCCGGCCGCAGCGTTCATCACATCGTAGATGTTCAGCAGTTTTCCACCCTTCTCCCGCCAAATCTTCCACAGTACCGGGGTTTCCTCCTCCGAGAGGATGGCTGTCGCGTCCTCGACGATGGCAGCCGGGGAGGCGATGGTCTCCAGACAGCCGCTTTTGCCGCAGGAGCAGGGTTTGCCGCCGCGGGGGATCACGGGGATATGCCCGATTTCGGCGCACTGCTCGGTCACGCCGCTCCAGATCTGCCCGTCTACGGACAGGGAGGCGCCGATGCCGTACTCACAGCGAAGGAAAAACTGTGCGCCTTCTGCCCGGTCGCGGGAGAGGTACATCTGCGCGGCAAAGAGCGCGCGCACGTTGTTGCTCATCACGGCCGGGAAACCGGTCAGCTCCTCAAAGCGCTGGCAGAGCGGGTAATTCTCTTCCGCCAGAGCGCCGAAGCTGTCGCAGACCGTGCGCCCGTCTGCCGAGCAGATGCCGCGCACCGCGATGCCGAGGCCAATCACGCGCTCACGCGAGAGCTGATGCTCCTCCATAAGCGTGAGAAGCCGCCCGGCCAGCATGCCGGCCGTGGGCTCCGCCGGGGCCTTCGGCTGCAGCGTGAACTCCTCCGAGAAGATCACCGTGCCGTCCAGCCAGACGGCGGACACGATGGCCTGCCGCAGATTGATCAGCACGCCCAGTGCCGCGCCGTAATGGGGATTGAGCTCCAGCAGGATCTCCCGCCGTCCGGCGCTGCTGCTCAGAACGGCACTGCCCTCGCTCAGGAGCTTTTCATTCAGCATCTCGCCGACGATCTTGGTGATCGCCGCCGGCGTCAGGCCCAGCGTCTCAGCCAGACGCTTGCGGGACACGCTGCCCTCCTCATGCAGGATGCGCAGCGCGGCGGCGCGGTTGTTGCGCTTGACGCCCATCATATTGTCACCCGCAGAGGGCATGGTCGGTTCCCATCCTTTCCGGACCGGCAGCGCCGGCTTCAGCTTCTTTGGACACGGCCCGCGCGGTTGATGCGCCCGCGCAGGAGAATGATGGCGGCGCCGGTGAGCACCACCAGAATGCCGAGCAGCTTTGTGGCGGTGAGGGTTTCGCCGAGAAACCACACCCCGATGAAGCAGCTCAGTACCGGCATCAGCAGCAGGTAAAGCTTCACCAGCCACACTTCAAAGTGGCGGAGATTGCGGTAATAAAAGAAGTAGATCCCGGTCTGAGCAAGGCCGCCCAGCACGACCAGCAGCCAGAAGGACGGGCTGCGCTCGAGAGCAACGGCGCCGATCTGCCCCGCCGCGGCGGCGGAGCTGCCGAAGAGCAGCAGCACGACGGCGTTGTTGTAGTAGGAGATCATGTCCGCGTCCTCGTGGTACTTCTCCTGCGCGGTCTTGATGATGAAGGCATTGGCGGTCACACAGAGGGCGCTGAGGAGGAAGAAGAGATCCGTGGGATGAAACTGCATCCCGCCGAAGTCCACCCCCAGCACCAGCAGGACGCCGCCCAGCATGACCAGCGTGCCCAGCCAGTCGGAGAGATAGAGCTTCTTGTGGTAGAGGATCACGGTGACCAGGTTCACCATCAGCACGTCGGTCTTCAAAAGAGCCGTGCCGGTGCTCAGAGAGCCGCCCGCGTAGCCGAGATTGGCAAAGAGATCCAGCAGAAAACCGAAGACGCCGATGACGACCAGGATCAGCACCGCCTTGCCTTGGTGAAAGAGGCGGGAGAAGTTTTTATCCAGCAGCAGTTGCAGCGTCAGGAATACCAGCGCCGCCGTCCGCAGCAGGAAGCCCGCGAGCAGTGCGGAGCCCGTGGCGTCGACAATGATCTTGCTGACCGCGTAGTAGATCGACCAGGAGAGGACCATGCCGATGACCATCAGCGTGTATTTGAGATCGTCCCTCATTGCAGCGCTTTAAACATCTCCCGGAGTCTGGCCTCGTCCAGCTTGACGGGGTTGTTGTTCATCAGCGGATGGGCCGCGCAGTCACGGCAGAGCTTGTCAAGATCCACCTCGCCCAGCTCGCTCAGGCGGGTGCGCAGACCGGCCAGCTTCTTGAGCGCGGCGATGCGCTCCGCCAGCTCTTCGGTGTCCTTCAGGCCGACGGCCTGGGCCAGATGCTCCAGCCGCTCGTCGGCATTGATGCGCACCAGGCTGTCCAGCGTGAAGGCACAGGCCTCGCCGTGGGGCAGGTGGTAGTCCTCAGACAGGGGATAGGAGCAGGCGTGGCTCGCCGCCGTCTTGGGCAGAGCAAAGCTGAGCCCGCCCAGGAGAGAGGCGTAGGACATGGCGGCGCGGGCCTCCCGGTCCGAGCCGTCGCGCCAGGCGCGCTCCAGGTTGTTCAGAATGAGACGCACCGCCTCGATCGCCATCAGGTCGGGGATCGGCTGGTGATTGCGGCTCCAGTAGCCCTCCAGGGCATGGGCCATGGCGTCAAGCCCGGTGTTCATCGTGGTGCGGGGCGGGACGCCGGCGCTCATCAGCGGGTCGACGATGGCGGCGCGGGGCATGAAGACCGGGTTGTTGATGGTCTTCTTCTCCTTGCCGAAGCTCACGACGGAGACCTGGGTCACCTCGCTGCCGGTGCCGGCGGTGGTGGGCACAGCCACGATGGTGAGCCGCTCGGCGGGGAAGGGGCGGGTGCCGCGGAAATATTCCTCCGCCTCGCCCTCGCCGAGGGCGATGGCCGCGGCAAACTTCGCCGTGTCGATGGAACTGCCGCCGCCGATGCCGATCACGGTGTCGGCCCCGTGCTCACGGGCGAGCCGGACGGTCTCCTCAATGCCGGAGAGCTGCGGGTTCTGCTCCACGGCGCCGAAGACGGCCTTGATGCGGGGCTCTCTGACCATAAGCGCTTCAGCCTCAGGCGCGAAGTGACGGCCGCAGGCGATGACACAGGACTGGCTGCCAAGCTCGCTCAGAATCTCGCCCAGACGGGCAAACTGGCCCTCGCCGAACCAGATCTTGACCGGCTGGCTATACACGAAATCAGCGATCATAGATGCTGTCCTCAATCGCGGAGACCTGGCGGGCAAACTTGTGCATGTTCGCGGCGCGCCAATCCTCCAGATCCTGGCACCAGTCGGTGGCGAGGAAGGTCTTGGTCATCTCAACGGCCATCTCGGGGCCGACGATCCAGCCGCCCATGCAGAGAATGTTGGCGTTGTTGATGGCGCGGGCCATCTTGGCGGAGTACACGCCCTCGCAGGCCACGGCGTAAACGCCCTTGTACTTGTTGGCGACCACGGACATGCCGGCACCGGTGCCGCAGATCAAGATGGCGCGGTCAAACTTGCCGCTCTGCACCAGGGGCGCGACTTCGGAGGCCACCTGGTAGTAGGGGTGGACGGCGTTGAGGTCGGTGGTGCCGAGATCTTCAAAATCGGCGCCGCACTCGAGCAGATAGGCCTTGATGGCTTCCTTGGCGGAAAAGCCGGACTTGTCGCTTCCAATAGCAATCTTCATTGCGTTTGTTCTCCTTTGAATGATCATCATGTTCCAGAAAACGCCCGGTTTCCGGGCGTTTTCTGGCTTTGTGTTAAATTATTTGAGGCTGACGGCCTTCTTCGCGGCGGCGACGATGTCTTCCTTCGTCATGCCGAGCACCTTTTCCAGGTAGGGCATCTTGCCCACTTCGCCGAAGCGGTCGGGCACGCCGACGGCGACGGCGGGGATCTTCTCCTCGGCCAGGGCCTCGAGCACGGCGGAGTGCAGACCGCCGATGACGTTGTGGTTCTCCACGGTCAGCACAGCACCGGTCTTGCGGGCGGAAGCGATGACGCTCTCCCGGTCGATGGGCTTGATGGTGTGGATGTTGATGACCTCGGCGTCGATGCCGGCTTCCTGAAGCTCGGGCACCACGTCCAGCACGTGTTTGGTCTGGAAGCCGCTGACGAAGATCGTCAGATCCCTGCCTTCCTTCAGCATGTCGGCCTTGAAGAGATCAAACTTGTAGCCTTCCTCAAACACGTCGGGCAGCTCCTTGCGGAACAGGCGCACGTACACGGGTCCGTCGTACTCGTTCAGCACGGGCATGGCGGCGCGCAGCTGCACCGCGTCCACCGGCTCAAAGATCACGACGCCGGGGATGGAGCGGAGAACGCCGATGTCCTCCATGCTCATGTGGGTGCCGCCGTTGAGCTCGGCGGAGATGCCGGGGTCGGTGCCGACGATCTTCACGTTGCGCTTGGCGTAGGAGATGGAGATGGCGATCTGGTCGCAGATGCGGCGGGAGGCGAAGGGTGTGAAGCTCTCAATCCAGGGCTTGAAGCCATAGCTGGAGAGACCGGCGGCGATGGAGGCCATGTCCTGCTCGGCCACGCCGCAGTCAAACATCTGCTTCGGGAAACGCTCATACAGGCCGCGGGTGCCGCTGGCCTTGGCCAGGTCCGCGTCCAGGACGCAGACGTGCCGGTCCTTCTCCATCAGTTCGGCCAGGCAGCTCGCGTAAACTTGTCTCATTTCCATGGCTCAGTTCTCCTCTCTGATCACGCGGATGGCCTCCTCGGCCTGCTCCTCGGTGATCTTGCAGTTGTGATTGCCCGCGCCCAGATCCACGATCCACTGGACGCCGCAGCCCTTGACGGTGTTGAGGATGACCATGGTGGGCTTCTCGCTGCCGCGGCCGAGCTTTGCGTGCTTCACGGCCTCGGAGACCTGCTCCACATCGTTGCCGTCCTCCACCTCGATCACGTTCCAGCCGAAGGCGGCCCACTTCTCCGCGAGCGGCGCGATGTCGTTGACCTTCGCGACGCAGTCGTCGATCTGGAACTTGTTGTAGTCGGTAAAGGCGATCAGGTTATCCAGCTTCTTCGCGGCGGCGAACATGGCGGCCTCCCAGATCTGGCCCTCCTGGCTCTCGCCGTCGCCGATCAGGGTGTAGACGGTCGCGCCGTCCTCTTCCAGTTTGCTGCCCAGCGCCACGCCCACGGCGCAGGAGAAGCCCTGGCCCAGGGAGCCGGTGGTCATGTCGATGCCAATGGTGCGGTTCATATCGCAGTGGGAGGGGAGATTGGTGCCGCCCTGGTTCAGGGTGAGCAGCTCCTTCTTGTCAAAGTAGCCGCGGTTGGCCAGCGCAGCGTAGACCGCGGGGCCCGCGTGACCCTTGGAGCAGACGAAGCGGTCGCGGCCTTCCATCTTGGGATTGGCGGGGTCGATGTTCATCGCCTCAAAGTACAGCACAGCCAGCAGCTCCGCCACCGAAAGGCAGCCGCCGATGTGGCCGACGCCGAGATGCCCGATGCAGCGGAGAATATCGCAGCGGATATCCTTGCTGACTTCCTTCAGATTGTAGCTCAATTCTGGTTCCCCCTTATGATTGATTAAAAGATTTAACCAAAAAGAAGTGTACCTCTTGCGGGCCGCTTTGTCAACAGCAAGATCACAGAAAGGGACAATCATACGGGATATTGAAGATTCTTTGCCCAGCGGGAGCTTTTCTGCGTCGACTCCTTGACAGAACAGACAAGTCGGTCTATGATGTTTCATAGCGTTAACTAATTATTTTACGGGAGGATTCTGTTATGAGCTTTTGCCCTGTCTATATTCCGGTGGGGGTGCCCACCTTCCATCTGGAGAGCGCGCAGGATCAGTTTGAGCGCAGCATCCGGCTGCTCCGCGGCCTGGACGAGCACTTTGTCGTGCCCGAGAAGATGCTGCTGAACCTGGACGATCTGCGCGCTTATCTGGCCCCCCTGCAGCCGGATCTGATCGTCTTCCAGAACCTGACCTTTGCCAACGCCGCCTACATGTCCGAGGTGCTGCGCCGCTTTGACTGCCCGGTGCTGCTCTGGACCCTGCGGGAGCCGGTGATCGACGGCGGCCGCCTGCGCCTTAACTCCCTGACCGGCGCCTACTCGGCGGCCAACACCTTGCGCGCCTTTGACGACCGCGCTTTTTCCTACACCTTCGGCGCCCCGGAGGAGGAGCCTGTCATCCGCGCCGCGAAGGCCGCGGTGGAGGCGGCCCGGGTCAAGAAGGCGATGCGCTCCCTGCGCATGTCCGCCGTGGGCCATACGCCCCAGGGCTTCGGCTTCGGCCGCGCTCTGGACAGCGAGATCATGAATACCTTCGGCGTGGAGCTGGAAGCCATCGAGGCCCGTGAGCTCATCGACATGGCCAAGGGCTATACGGACGAGGAGTGCGCCGAGTATCTGCAGCGCACGGACGCAGCCACCTGTGGTCTGGAGCATACCCCGGAGAAAAACCGCCTGGATCACGCCAGACTCTACAAGGCCTATACCGACTATGTCCGCGGCCACAAGATCGGCGCCCTGGCCTCCCGCTGCTGGCCCGATTTCTTCACCGCCTTCGGCACTCCCGTCTGCACGGTGCTGAGCCTGCTGAACGACGAGGGCGTGGCCGCCGCCTGCGAGGCCGATATTTACGGCGCGCTGTCCATGTGGATCGGCATGCAGCTCTCCGGCGAGCCGGTCTTCTTCGGCGACCCGGTCTCTCTCAACGAGGGGGAGAACACCATCACCTTCTGGCACTGCGGCGCGGCGGCCTGCTCCCTGGCCCGGCACGACACCGGCGCGGTGGTGGGTGTGCACCCCAACCGCAAGATCGGCCCGGCCATGGACTTCGGCTGCGAGGCCTTCCCCGAAGCCACGGTCTTCCGCATCGGCCGCGAGCCGGACGGCAGCTTCCGCTTCTTCATAACGGAGGGCGAGGCGCTGGACAAGCCCAAGCAGTTCATAGGCACCTCCATCGTCGTGCGCACCGACAACAACAGCCGCGCCATCGTGGAGCAGAGCGTGCGCGACGGCTTTGAACCCCACTTTGTGGTGCTCAAGGGCCGCCACGGCGAGACGCTGAGCGCCCTGGCCGAGATGCTCGGCTTCCCCGTGTACCGCTACTGATGAAGCAGTCCCGCTTCCATGCGGTGGTAGCCGCGCTGTCGGATGTGATCTGGGCGGGCGTGCTGTGGCTTCTCTGCTCGCTGCCGCTCGTTACCGTCGGCGCTGCCAGCACGGCCCTCTACTATGTGACCGCCAAGTGCATCCGGCATGAGCGGGGCAGCCTGACAAAGAGCTTTTTCCGCGCCTTCCGCGAAAACTTCCGGCAGGGGACGCTCCTCTGGCTGCTGCTGGTGCTCTATGTCCTGATCGGGCTTGCCAACACCTATGCCCTTGGAAGCATGGGGATCGAGCGGGGGAGTGCGCTGTATTATCTGGTGCGGCTGCTGCTTCTGCTGCCGCTGCTGCTGTTTCCCTGGCTTTTCGCCTTTCTCTCGCGCTTTCAGAACAGCATCGGCGGGACGCTGAAGTTCTCGGCCTATCTCGCCCTGCGGCATTTCGGCGTCACGCTGCTGCTCGCGGCGGAGCTTGCGCTCTTCGGGCTGATCGTGTGGCTGATCCCGCCGCTTCTTCCGCTGCTGCCCGGCGTTCTCTGCCTGCTGATGAGCCTGAGCATCGAGCCGGTGTTCCGCCCTCTCACGGCCGACCAGACCGAGGGCGATGCCTGGTACAATGAATAAAGAATAGAATCCCAGGAGGATAGCATGTACGCATTGGAGATCCGCCCCGGCGAGGGCTTTGCGCTTCGGCTGGACGGGAAACTGCTGATCCAGGATACCCCGGATTCCCCCGCGCTGTTTCTCGGCCGGGGAAAAGAGAATATCCGCATGTTCCGCGGCAATTTTGACATCCGCGACCGGGTGGACGAGCGCGCGGCACTGCGCCCGATCGGTTTTGCGGACGGCGTGCTGCGGCTGGGAAGCCCCGTCCTCACAGGCGAATACCGCCTGCGCTTTGCGGAGCGGGAGGGCCGTCTGACAATCACGGGCGAATGTGACGACCCGGCCTGGAACCGGCTCTGGCTGCGCCTGTACGCCGAGAAGGGCGAGCACCTCTGCGGCGGGGGCGAGCAGTTTTCCGCCCTGGACCTGCGCGGCAGGCTCTGGCCCATCTGGACGCGGGAGCAGGGTGTGGGCCGCAACAAGCTGACCGAGGTCACCCGTCTCGCCGACGCATTGGACGGCAGCGGCGGCGACTACCACACCACCTTCTTCCCCCAGCCGACTCTGCTGTCCTCACGGCTGTATTTCGCGCATCTGCACAATTATGAATACGCGGAGCTGGACCTGCGGGAGAGAGACTTCCATGAGATAGGACTCTGGACGACCCGCGTGCACATGAGCCTTGCCGCGGCGGAGAGCTTTCCCGCCCTGCTCGAAAAGCTCACGGCTCTGCTGGGCCGTCAGCCCGCTCTACCCGACTGGGCGATGCGGGGCCTCTGGCTCGGCGTACAGGGCGGCACCGAGCGCGTGACCGCGCTGCAGAAACGCTGCCTGGACGCGGGGCTGGACGTCTCCGCCGTCTGGATCCAGGACTGGGAGGGCAAGCGCGTCACCTCTTTCGGCAAGCGCCTGCAGTGGGACTGGCGCTGGAACCGGGAGATGTATCCCGGCCTGGATGAGATCATCAAGCAGGATACCGGCACGGCATGGATGGGCTACATCAACCCCTACCTTGTGGAGGGCGGCGTCCTGTTCCGGGAGGCGGCCGAAAAGGGCTATTTCGTCAAAAACACCGCCGGGGAGGATTATCTCTTCGACTTCGGTGAGTTCAACTGCGGCGTTGTGGATCTGACCGATCCCGCCGCCTTCGCCTGGTACAAGGAAGTCATCAGGCACAATCTGATCGGCCTGGGCTTCAAGGGCTGGATGGCCGACTTCGGCGAATATCTCCCGGCGGACGCGGTCTGCCGCGGCGGGAGCGGCTTGCAGATGCACAACGCCTGGCCCATGCTCTGGGCCAAATGCAACCGCGAGGCCGTGGAGGAAGCCGGCATGCTGGGGGACTGTGTGTTCTTCATGCGCTCCGGCGCGGCCGGGAGCCAGCGCTATTCCACGCTCCTGTGGGCGGGCGATCAGTGTGTGGACTGGTCGGAGGACGACGGCCTGCCATCGGTAATCACCGCGGCCCTCAGCGCGGGTCTCAGCGGCTATGGCCTGCACACATGCGACATCGGCGGCTACACCACGCTCTTCCACCTGCACCGGGACGAGGAGTTGATGCAGCGCTGGCTGGAGTTTGCGGCCTTCACGCCGGTTATGCGCACCCATGAGGGCAACCGCCCCGACTCCAACGTCCAGCTCTACGACACGCCGGCGCTGCTGTCCTTTGCCGCGCGGATGACATCGCTGCACAACGCGCTGCTGCCCTATCTGAAGCGCTGCGTGGAGGAAAACGCGGCCGCCGGCCTGCCGGTCATGCGCCCGCTGTTTTTCCTGCAGCCGGAGGCGGCGGAGGCCTGGGATCACCGCCTCTACAGCTATCTGCTGGGGAGTGACCTGCTGGTGGCCCCGGTGGTGGAGCCGGGCACCGAAAGACGGCGCGTTTGGCTCCCGGCAGGGGAATGGGTGCATCTCTGGAGCGGGGAAAAGTATGCGGGCGGCTGGACGGAGGTCGCGGCCCCCATCGGGCAGCCCCCGGCCTTTTATCGCCGCGGCGCGGACGATGCTGCGCTGTTTGAGAGTCTCAAAAACTGACAGAATTCTCCAGCGGCGGCGTCAAAATGCATGAAAACGGGAGCCTCAAAATGGGCTCTCGTTTTTCTTTTTCGTGAATATCAACAAAAATAAAGGGAGAGAATCTACGAATTCGTGCAGGCCAAAAAGCTTTACAAAAAATGAAAGTATCTCTATAATAGAAATACAAACCGCCGGGGTTCTTTTTTTCGGCGAATTACTTAAAGAAGTTAATCAAAGGAGAACGTGTATGAAAAAAGTATTTGCACTGCTGCTTGCACTGGTCATGGTGTTCACCCTGGCCCCGATCGCCCAGCCTGCCCATGCAGACGGTGAGATCGTCATCAACTTCCCCAGCATCTGGGTCGGCACCGACTCCAAGGCAGCTTACATGTCTGAGCTGATCGAGAAGTTCAACGAAGAGAACGCCGGCTCCATCAAGGTCGTCGTCGAAGAGCAGACCGACTACCAGGCCTACCGTGACAAGATTCGCACCACTGTCACCACCGGCAACACCCCCGACATCTGCATCCTTGACACCACCTTCGATATCAAGGCCTATGCCGAGTCCGGCAAGTTCATGGATCTGACCCCGTACCTGGAAGAGGGCTGGGGCGACGATTTTGCCGACGGTGCTTTCGACGCCTGGAGCGTTGACGGCAAGGTCAGCATCCTGCCCTTTGAGGCTGCTGTCTTCACCCCGATCTACAACAAGGACATCTTCGAGGCTGCCGGCTGGGATCACTTCCCTGCCACTTATGAGGAGTTCTTCCAGATGGCCGAGGACGTGAAGGCCGCCGGCTACAACGTCATGGGCCAGATGGCCGGTGAGAACGGCTGGTCCTCCATGCTTTGGTACTCCCTGATCGTTGAGGCCATCGGCGGCAAGGACGTCTACGCCGACGGTCTGGAGAACCCCGCTTTCGTGCAGGCTGCCGAGGTTCTCAAGAAGATGTATGACTACACCTTCGACGGCGCTGTCTCCGCCGGTGCTGCCGACGTGAACGGCCACTTTATCGCCCGCGACACCGCCATCTACCTCAACGGCCCCTGGTGGATCGCCAACTTCTACAAAGAGGACAACGCTGTTGACGGCAAGCTCCTGGCTGACTCTGTCGAAGTCGCCACCAACCCCGTCTACGAGGGCGGCCTTGGCGAAGGCGGTCTCGTGACCACCGTCCAGGGCTTCCTGGCTGCCGGCAAGCAGGACGATCCTGCGAAGGAAGCCGCTGTTGTGAAGTTCCTCAAGTACCTCACCGATCCTGAGCACGTCTCCGAGCTGGCCCTGTCCTCCGGCGCCATGTTCTTCGTCAAGTACACGCCCGCCGAGGAGACCCGTCCCATCTCCCAGAAGGTCACTGAGGTTGCCAACAACGCCGCCTTCACCATCCTGCATGTGAACGGCGCCTTCCCCACCGCCTTCTCCACCGAGTTCCCCTCCGCTCTGGCCGCTCTCATCAACGGCGACGTTGACGCCCAGGGCTTCGTCGATCAGCTCCAGGAAGCCATTGACATGGCCTGAGCCTGACCGAGCCGAACCGTAGTTAGTTGAATCCGCTGTACAGGCTGCGGTGCTGAGCCGCAGCCTGTACCATTACGTATCAGTTGCAAATTGCGTCAATCCCCACAGGAAACGTTTTGTTCCGAAGGAATATACAATCGTTTTTGGCGGAGCTTCGCTTCGGCAAAAACTCCCTGAGCCGAACACAGTGAGGCCTCGCGCCGACCAAACGCGGCGTGTTACGCACCGCCGCGTGCGATAAGCGCGAGTCCTCACATGCGAAACAAGTTTCGCATGTGAATTGAAAAGGAGGCGGTCCTTTGAAACCCACATCATCTGACAGAAGAGCGCTGGCGGCTTTCATGGCCCCTGCGATCGCGGTCATGGTGATCTTTTTCATCATTCCCATCCTCTACGTTCTCGTGGTCAGCTGCCTGAAATGGAACGGCATCTCCGCACCCCAGGTGGTGGGCCTTGAGAACTTCATCAAGCTCCTGAAGAACTCCACCTTCCAGCGCTCCCTGAAGAACAACATCATCTGGGCGCTGGTGGCGGGCTTCATCCAGGTGCCGCTGGCCATGGTCATGGCGATCATCCTCTCTCGCAAGCCCAAGGGCTGGAAGTTCTTCCGCACGGTGTACTTCTTCCCCCAGGTCATCTCCGGTATCGCGCTCGCCACGCTGTGGCGCGCGATCTACAACGCCGAACACGGCATGCTCAACGGTCTGCTGAGCGCCGTCGGCCTCGGCAGCCTCACCACCGACTGGCTCGGCAACAGCGGTACGGCCTTCCCGGCGGTGCTGATCTACTGGGTCTTCTACGTGGGCTATTACATGGTCATCATGATGGCCGACATCACCACAATCGACACCTCTTACTATGAGGCGGCGACCATCGACGGCGCGACGGACTTCCAGCAGGCGATCTATATCACGATCCCGCTGATTAAGAAGACCTCGCTGCTGACCTGCGTGACGCTGGCCAGCGTCATGGGTCTGCGGCAGTTCGAGCAGGTCTATATGCTCACAAACGGCGGCCCGAACCACCGCACCTCGACCATGGTGCTGTACATGTACGAGCGCCTGCAGAGCGAGAGCTACGGTCTTGCCAGCGCCACGGCCGTCATCCTGATCATCGTGGGCGTGATCTTCATCATCACGATCCGCACGCTCTTCAACGGGCGCGGCGAAACGGTCAAGCCCAAGAAGACAAGGAGGGCTGTGAAATGAGTGAAACCCGTCTCCGTCCTCCCATGCGGGGAAAAGAACTGGTGCTGGCGATCCTGCGCTGGATCCTGATCATCTTCTTCGCGGTCTACACCCTGTTCCCGCTGCTGTGGCTGCTCTCCTCCTCGCTGAAGACAAACTTTGAGTTTCTGACCAAGTCGCCCTTCGCGCTGCCTGCCGTCCCCCAGTGGCAGAACTATACCAACGCCCTGTCCGTGGCGGGGCTCGGCCGCATGCTGCTCAACTCCGTCATCGTGGGTCTGGTTGCCACGCTTGTGAACGTGATCATCGCCAGCATGGGCGCATATTGTATCTCCCGGTTCCGCTTCCGCGGGCGCGAGAGCATCTACACGCTCTTCACCGCCGGCATCCTGGTGCCGCTGAGCGCCCTGATGGTGCCCTACTTCGTCATCATCAACAAACTGGGCCTCTACAACACCTACGGCGGCATGATCCTGCTCTACAGCGCCATCGGCATCCCCATGTCCACCTTCCTGATCCGCGGCCTGATGGACTCCATCCCCATGGATCTGGAGGAGGCCGCCTACATCGACGGCTGCGGCTTCTACGGGCGCTTCTTCCACATTATCCTGCCGCTGAGCCGCACCGGCATCGTCACCGCGGCCACCTTCCAGTTCCTCACCTGCTGGAACGAATTCATCTTCGCCAACCTGATCGTCTCCTCCGAGAAGCTGCGCACCATCCAGGTCGGCATCCGCTACTTCACCAACCAGTTCTCCACCGACTACGTGTCCATGTACGCGGCCATCGTGATCTCCATCGTCCCGTCCATCATCGGCTATGTGCTCTTCCAGGAGCAGATCATCGCCGGTATGACCAGCGGCGCGGTGAAAGGATAAGACAAGCCAACGCAAAAACGGCGTCCCGAACGGGACGCCGTTTTTGCGTTTCTGAGAAAAAAGATCACTCGATCACTGCACTGGAGATGGAGCGGGGGATGAGCAGCAGGGACGCCTCCTGATCGTGCAGACGGACGACCACAGGCGCTTCCTCTTCGCCCTTGTTGAGCAGCACTAGGGCGAGGCTCCTGTCCGGCCGTTTCCAGGCCGTGACTTCCACACCCTCGGCATAGCGGCTCATCCCGATGCGGACGGAGCCGGGCGTGAGCGTGCGGGAGAAATGCTCCATATACTGCTGCAGAAGCTGGGGCTGCAGCTGCTTTATCTTTGTGTCAAACAGGAAAGGTGCCAGGCAGTAGTTGCCCACGTAGTTGGGGCCGCCCTCCTCGTCCAGCAGCAGGTTCCAGTCGCCGAAGAAGCAGATGCCGTGGTTCAGATCGCCCAGCATCTCATGGGCGAAGATCGAGGCTGCGCCGAAGTGATCATCGGCGTCAAACTTGGAAAACTCAATGCAGCTCTCGGAGAGGATCAGCTTCTTGTCCGGGAAGCGCAGCCGGCAGAGATCCAGGGCCTCGAAATGGTCGCCGCTGTACCAGTGGAAGGCGGCGCCGGTGACAATGGCATCGGTGTCATCGTCGATGATGTCCCGCATCCACTCATAGACCCGCTCCTTGTTGTGGTCCCAGAGATAGATCTCCAGCCCCGTCAGCCCGTGCTTTTCCAGGGCTGGCCGGAGGAAATCACGCAGGAAAGCCTTTTCTTCCGCGGCGGTGTAGACGCAGGAATCCCAGGTCTGCACAGCCTTCGGCTCGTTCTGGAGACTCAGCGCCCGCACCAGAAAGCCCCGCTTCTGATACTCCTCAATGTAGCGGCAGAGGTACTCGGCATAGTGCGCCCGGTACTCCGGCAGGAGTTTGCCGCCCTGATGGCGCTGCCCGTTCGTCTTCATATGCGCCGGCGGGGACCAGGGCGCCAGCAGCAGCGGGAGCTTCCGCCCGGCGGCAGATTCCGCGTCCCGCAGCATGGGGAGAATGTACTTTTCCACCCGGTCAAAGTTCAGCGCGCCGCTCTCCGTCCAGGCCTCGTACTGCTCCACGGAGAAATCGCAGCTGTCGATGGGGATGCGGACCATCTGATAGTTCATGCGATCGGGGGAGAAGTAGGTCTCCATCAGCTTCCGCTTCTGGGCGTCGTTCATGAGAGAATAGATATAGGCGGCCGAATCGGTGATGGCGCCGCCGAAACCCTCCAGCGTCTGGAATTCGATCTCGGGGTAGAGGTTGACGACGCGGTTTTCCGTCTCGCCGGGGGTGAATAAAACGGTCTGCGTGAACTGTTCATCCCAGTTCCTGCCGCCGTAGGTGGTATGCAGCTGCAGCTTCATGGCATGCTCCTTGTCGTTTTGTCGGTTTCTCTATCTTACTATGTTCTTTCCGATTCCGCAAGTACCGCGGGCACAGTCTTTCTCTTGCCAGAAGGGCGGGATTAGATATATAATACAAAATAATACAAATGACAGATTTCCCCGCGCTTTGGAAGCGGGGAAAAGAGAGACAGGGAGGAACGCGCCGTGGATTCCTTTTCTTTCATGTTTGACGTCCGCTTAAACATACTCATCTGGTTGGCCACATCCATAGGCTTCCTGCTGCTGGGTCGCAAGCTCGGCTGGCAGAAGCGCTGGCAGCTCTGGATCCCGGGCGTCGGCTATCTGCGCCTTGGGCAGGAGCTGGACGCGGAGCGGGACGGCTGGGGCTACTTTATCACCTATCTGCTGACGGTGGTGCTTCCCTTTTTCCCGTGGGAGAAGGCGCCGGACAAAGTGTTCCTTGGCATTTTGTTGGTGCTGCTGATTCTGACGGTGTTTTGCCTGATCTACCGCATCCGTCTGGGGCTGACGCTGCTGCGCAGCTATCACGCGAAGAAGACTTGGCTCATCCTGTGGATCTTCTTGTCCCCGGTCATGCTGTTCATTCTGGCCCTGTCCGACCGTTTTCAGCCGGACTCCGGCGAACTGGATGACGAGGTGAAGGCGGGGACCGCCCCGGCCGAGATCGAAGGCGCGGAAGAGCACAAGGGTTTCGCCATGACGGATACCGGCCTGAGCATCGACCTGCGGGAGCGCTCCGTGCGCGATCTTTCCAAGAAGCGCTACCTGCTCAAGGACATTCGGCTCAATATCCCGAACGGCTCTCTGGTGCTGCTGCTGGGCGGCTCCGGCGCGGGCAAGACCACCTTCATCAACGCCGTCATCGGCTACGAAAAGGCGGACGCCACGATCCTGCTCAACGGCTCGGATGTTTACAAGGACTACGACCGCATGAAGTACCGCATCGGCTTCGTACAGCAGCAGAACCTGATCCGCGGCAGCGATACGGTCCTGCATACCATCGACGACGCGGCCCGGCTCCGCATCCCCCGGGAGGTACCGGCGGAGGAGCGGAAGAAGAGGCAGGAGGCCGCCATGGCCCTGATGGGCCTGACGGCCGGCAGCCAGGGCCTGGTTGGCAAGAAGTCCGGCGGCATGCTGCGCCGCATCTCCATCGCGATGGAGCTCGTGTCCGACCCCGAGCTCTTCGTGCTGGACGAGCCGGACTCCGGCCTCGACGGCGTCATCGCCCGGGAGCTTTTCACCCAGCTGCGCGCCATCGCGGATACCGGCAAGATCGTTCTGGTCATCACCCACACGCCGGACCGCGTCATCGACCTCTTTGACAAGGTCATCGTTCTGGCCCGCGACTCCGGCCGCTGCGGACGTCTCGGATTCTACGGCAGCCCGGAGGAGGCAAAGGCCTTCTTTGAGCGGGACTCCATGGAGGGCGTGGTGCTGCGCGTCAACAGCAAGGACGCCGGCGGCGAGGGGCTGGCCGACGAATACATCGAGCGCTATGCCCGGCTCGCGGCCGGGAAAGAGGAGGCGGCGGTGCAATGAATACGAAACAGACTTATCGGGGCCGCGTGCCCCAGACTTTCCTGTACCTGGGCAAATTCCTGCGCATGTTTGTCTACCAGAACGACTGGAAGGTGCTGCCCATGGCCGCCATCATCGCGGCCGCCGTGGTCTTCGTGGTGGGGGGCAACCTCTTCGTCACCCAGGAGGGCACGATGATGGGCTCCTTCGCGCTGGTGTGCGTCTGCCTCTGGAACGGCTTTTTCAACTCCATCCAGGTGGTCTGCCGTGAGCGCGCCATCGTCAAGCGGGAGCACCGGGCCGGCCTGCACATGTCCTCCTATGTGGCGGCACAGGTGATCTACCAGTTCCTGCTCTGCGTGGCCCAGACCGTGATCCTGCTGCTGGTCTGCCGCGCGGCCAAGGTGGCTCTGCCCGCGCAAGGGACGATCACGCCTTGGGGCGTGCTGGACCTGGGCCTCTCGCTGCTGCTGGTCACCTTCGCCTCGGACATGATGGCCCTCGCCGTCTCCTGCATGATGAAAAACACCACCGCCGCCATGACGGTCATGCCCTTCATGCTGATCTTCCAGCTGCTGCTCTCGGGCGGCTTCTTCCAGCTCTCCGGCTTTGCGGCAAAGCTGCGTGTGGTCTCCGCCTCCTATTGGGGGCTCAACAGCGTCTGCGCCATCGGCCGCTATAACGAGCAGGGCATGGTCACGCTGTGGAACACGGTCTTCAAATTTCGAAACATTGAGTTCATGGGCGAAAAGCCCCTGCTGGAGATCATCCGGACGATTGAGAAGGAGGGCAAGGTCAACGACTTTCTGCTCTGGTCCGGCTCCTACAATCAAAACGAGCTTTTTGTCAGCACCACGGAAAACGTGCTTCACTGCTGGGCACTGCTGGGCGTGATCGCCCTGGTGTCCATTGTGGTTGCCATCATCGCCCTGGAGTTCATCGACCGCGACCGCCGCTAAGGCATATCTGAAATAAAAAGCATCCGCCCGCGGGGCGGATGCTTTTTGTGTAAATACTGTTTACAAACAGCGGAACAGGCCATGCTCCGTGGGGAAATATCCATTATCCGACACGGTCAGATCCCCGGCCTCCGCCTGCCGCTCCAGTTCCTCCCGGAGGGAGGACGGGACGGCGCAGCCGAAGCGGGCCTGAAAAGCCGCGTTTGAGAGACCCTCCGCCGCCTGCAGGCGCTGACGGACATATTCCCGCATGAGGTACGCCGCATCGGCGCTGTAGGCCTCCGCTGTGGTCTTCTCAAAATCGCCCGCGTGGGCCAGGTAGATGGCGGGATTGTTGGTATTGCGCGTCAGGTAGCCGTCCAGCAGCGTGACGGCGCCGAGCCCCATGCCGAGATGCGCGGCCCCCTCCAGCAGGGAGAGCGTATGGCGGCACGCATGCTCGGGCAGGCAGAAGTCCGCCGCCGCATACTGCCGGTATCCCTCCGCCGCGAGAAAGGCGCAGCCCTCCCGGTAGAGGGAGAAGCGGGTCTCCTCGTCCGGCATGCCCTCCGCGTCCCGCTCGTCCGGCGTCTGCAGATGGATGTGGGCCGGGCGGATGATGGTGCAGGCGTGCAGCGTGTTGTGAAAGCTCTGCGCTGTCTGGCCGGGCGCGCCGAGATCGACGGTCAGGCCGAAGTTGTTCACATGGAAGCGGTTGAAGAACAGCACCGCGTTTTTCAGCTGCTGCATCGTGTGCACGCAGCCCAGCGCCCGCAGCTCCTCGTCGCTGCCGGAGCGCATCATCAGCTCCATCCGGTTGGGTCGGCCGGCGGCAAGGCCGGTCAGCGAGGGCGTGCCGACGGTGACGGGGTGGGTGTCCACGCTGACTTCCGCGCCGTGGGCCATGGGCAGGATCTCCCGCGCCGTTTTCAGCAGATCACCCAGCAGGTCGGGGCTCATGACCGTGGCGCTGGGGCCGAGAAGCCGCAGCGCGCTAACCTCATAGCCCTCCAGCTCCCCTTCCCAGGAGAGCAGCTCCCGCTTGAGCGCGGCCATATAGGCATTTTTCTCCCCGTTGCTGCCGGAAAGCTGGAGATGCCGGTAATACGGCTCTTTGCGGATACAGTAGGGGATGCGGAGATCGACGACCAAGGGCTGTACTTCTCTCACCATGACTGGACTCCTCCCGGATTGCAGAATGAAGCGGAATGAACGGATAATGACGGGGATGCCGCCGCTTACGCGGCGGCATCCCGCTTACAGTATACGGGAATGCGCTTTGCTTTGCAAGACGGCAATCAGCCGGGGCCGCCGGGGCCTCCCGGACCGCCGCCAGGGCCGCCGGGACCTCCAGGGCCGCCGGGACCTCCAGGGCCGCCGGGACCTCCCGGGCCGCCGGGGCCGAAGCCGCCCGCGGGGGCTTCCATGGGCTCGACGGGCGTGCCGAGGAAGGCCTTGTCGGAGCCGACCTGGTGACCCGCGATCCAGCCGTGGGTGATGGCCATGCCGACGGAGTTGCCGGCAAAGGGCGTGCTGTAGCCGAAGCCGTAGCGGCCGCCCAGGCAGTTGCCCGCGGCGTACAGGCCCTCGATGGGCTTCCAGTCGTGGTCGACCACGTTCTGGGTCTCATCGGTGACCAGGCCGGACATGGTGACCATCATGGGGTTGGCGCCGTGGGAGAAGGAGCCGGTGCCGCCGTAGAAGGGGGCCGTCTCCACCGGGATCATATACTTGGCATCCTTGCCGAAATCGCTGTCCACACCAGCCTTGCACAGCTCGTTGTAGTGGGCGATCTCCGCGAGGAAGTTCTCCTTGGCCGCATCCTTGTAGCCCAGAAGATCGGCCAGTTCCTCCAGGGTGTTGGCGCAGTAGATGCTGCCCGGCATCATGGTGCGCTCAGCCAGGTTTGCGATGGTGACGGTGTTCTGCTGACCGGGGACAGCGGCGTCCATGTCGGCCTCCATCTTGTCCCAGTAGTCCTTCATGCCGAAGTTCGGCGCGCCGTGATCCAGCGGGGCGGCCTTCAGCGTCTCGCGCCAGTTGGCGTCGGTGACGAAGCAGGCTAGGCCCGCGGGCTGACGCAGGCAGGTGGCCTGCACCTGGGACATGGCGGCCTCGTTCATGAAGCGCTTGCCGCGGCCGTTGAGCTGCAGCATGGGCGCGGAGCCCCAGGGGCCGGAAGCGCCGCCGCCGATGCCCATCCAGCCGCGCGGGGTGGGCTCGATCATGCCGCCGATCCAGCAGGCCATCTTGTGGCCCGCACCGTTGCGGCCACCGGCAGCGGTCCAGCTGTCCGCGGTGGCGCCGTTTCGCTCGGCCCATTCCATGCCCTCGTTCAGCAGGGCCCAGCACATCTCGGGGTTGCCGATGTAGTCGCCGGCGCAGAGGATGACACCCTTGTTGCAGTTGTAGCGATAGTAGGTGCCGTCACGTCCCTTGGCGTAGAGGCCGATGACCTTGCCGCTGTCGTCCTGGATGAGCTTGATGCCCTCGCGCTCGAAGTCCCAGGTGCAGCCTTCGCTCTCGGAGACGTACTTGACGATGTACTTGTGGATGTACTCGATGTTGTTGCCCTGATAGCCGTAGAACATGGCGTTGCAGGGCCAGGTCTTGTAGCCGCCGGCGTCGATGGGGTACTCGGCATTCTGCTGGCCGTAGGCGGCCTGGGTGTTGCAGAGGGGATAGGCGAACAAGTTGCTCATGTCGTAGTAGCCTTCGCCGCCCGCGGGCTCGCCGTCGACCCACTGGTCGCCGGTCTTCCCGTCGCCGGTCGCCTTGGGGACGATGACGGCAGTGCTGCTGAGATAGACGTTGCTGTCGTTTTCCTTGCGCTCGGCCTCATAGGAGTCGTAGATCTCGTGATAGCGGTCGAACATCTTGCCGGAATACTGCACGAAGTTCTTGATGATTTCGGGATTGACACGGCCCGCCGCGCGCTTGCAGAATTCGGAGACGATGGCGCCGGTGTCATAGGGGCCGTAGCCGCGGTCGATCAGGAACTGGGAGTTGACGTGGCCGATATCCTCGCCGTACCAGCCGCCCATGTTGGAGCCGGTGCCCTCCAGGTCCACAAAGTTGCTCCAGGCCTGCTTTTCCACGACGGCGACGGTCGCGCCCTCGTCCACAGCGCCGAAGGCCGCGCCGATGCCGGAGTGGCCGCCGCCCAGAACGATGACGTCATAGGTGCCGGCATCCTCGTACTGCTCGGGATCGGCGGGCGCCTCACCCAGCCAGTCGCCGGGGCCGCAGTAGCCGGGGACACGGCCGGTGACCGGGGTGGCCGCGGGTTCTTCGTACTCGCTGCCGCTGGCCTCTGCGATGATCTTGGCCACCGCCGTCTGGATCGCGCCGACAGAGCCCACCAGCGTGCAGCTGGTGACGGCGTCCACGTCTGCGTTCTGGCCCTCGACGATCGCCTTGGCCATGGCTTCCTTCTTGTCGGCGGGCAGCATGTCGTTGGGGCCGCCGTCCGATTCGATCACACAGTCCGTGATCGCGTCGGAGGAGAAAGTCATCGTAACGGTGATGGTGGAGTAGCCGGACTCCTCGGTGTCGGAATAGGTGCCGGGGGTGTACTTGTCCGTACCTTCCGCAAAGGCGGGGGTGTGAAACAGCCCCAGAGCCGCGGCGCTGGCGCCGGCGGCGACAGCTCCTCTGAGGAATTCCCGACGGGACAGGAATTTACCCATAATCGTACCTCCTTGTTGTTTTTAACCTATAAGGTTCGTATATACAGTTTACCATGGACTGTCTTGATTTCACCCACCGTTTTTGCTATCATAGTTATAAGGATGACCTTATAATCGCGGGACGTATGGAGGTGCTGTATGTACAACCGTCAGCTGAACACCTTTCTTAAAGTCGCCGAGTTCGGCAGCTTCAACCGGGCCGCCGAGACCTTATATGTCAGCGCTTCCGCTGTGATCCAGCAGATCAACAATCTGGAGCGGGAGCTTGGCGTTACGCTGTTTCAGCGCAGCCGCCGCGGGCTCCGGCTGACCGCCGCCGGGGAATATCTCGCTGCGGAGGCGCCGGAGTTTATTCAGCGCGGCGAACAGATCCGCACCTGCCTGCTGGAACTGGAGCACCAGAAGCCCTGCATCGTGGTCGGAACCAGCATGGAGGAGAAGTGCAGGCTGCTGTACGATCTTTGGATCCTGTTTACCCCGGGGAACACCCGCTATGATATCCGTCTGGAGGTCGCTTCCAGCCGCGCGGAGATGCCGCGGCAGGCGCAGCTGGTGGAGAGCGTCCGGGACGGCGCTGCCTGGCAGAAGGGATGGGTCTTTCTCGAATTCTTCCGCTCTCCACTCTGCTGCGCCGTCGTCCGAGACCATCCCCTGGCGAAGAAAACTCACATCACGCTGGACGATCTGCGGGAAAACGGTCTTGTTTATATCGACCGCAGCACGGAGGGGGAAAGCCAGCCGCTGCGTACAATGCTGCAGAAGGAGGGCGTCCCTTTTGAGAGCCGTCCGGAGTGGACGGGGTCTCTGATTTGGGAGTGCTCAATCCAGAAGCGCATCCTGCTCGTTCCCGAATGCTGGAACGACATCATCGTGGACCTGATCCTGATCCCCTGTGAACTGGACTTCCCCGTGCCCTACGGCTTCTTTTACCGGGATCCGCCTTCACCACCGCTGGCGGAGTTTCTGGACTTCGTCCGCGGCGTCTACAGCGGGGACGATCCGAACACCATCATCCCCACACTCTGAACGGTGCAAGGAAAAAGCTCTGTATCATCGATACAGAGCTTTTTTCGTGCTATTTGCTTTTCGTTCTGGCCATATTTAGGGCGCTTCGTCGAAGATCACGATGCGGCCCTGGCCGGTCAGCTCCTCATACTCGGGGCCGACAACGCCGCCGAGGGTATCAACGATGTAGTCGATCAGGACCTGGTTATCCAGCTTCACGCTGTTCTGCAGGATCTTGGCGCCGTCAAACATGGTGTAGCCGTCCCCGTGCTCCAGCAGCATGTAGTTGTGGCTGGCCAGGGTGTAGGTCTTGTCCATGTCCAGAGGCTCGCCGCCGACCATCACGTTCTTGACGCGGTACTCGCCCTCGACGCCGGCGAACATGTTGTTCTCATCGGTCACGCAGGAGCTCTCAATGTAGCTGTGGACCTCGTAGGTCAGACCCGCGACCTGCAGGAAGCCGCCGTTCTCGCTGGGGATCGCACGGGCGCCCCACTCCAGAGCGTCCTGGATCTGCTGGCCGGTGACCTCAATCACGCACATGGCGTTGCCGAAGGGGTGCACCTTGAGGATATCGTTGAGGGTAATGTCGCCCGCGTTGATGTTGACGCGGATGCCGCCGCCGTTGACGAAGGCGATATCGGCGCCGGACTGGTTCAGGTAGGCGTCGGCGCAGAGGTCGCCCAGGTTGGTCTCAGCCCGGCGGACCATGCGGATGGGACGGCCGTTGGCGTCCACTTCCACGGGGTCGCTGATGGTCAGATCCACCTGGGAGTTGGCGACCACTTCGCCCAGCTTCTCATTGAGTGTTTCAGTGGCCGCGGCGACCGCCTCGGCCATCTCATTCTGAATGCCCAGCATCTTGGGGGCGGAGTCCGGGTTGCTCCATGTGTAGAGACCGGTGGAAAGCTTGCCCTCTTTGTCGATCCGGCACCAGCCGATGCAGGCCAGCTTCGTGCCGCAGGCGGAGCGGAGCACGTCCTCGCCATCCTTGTTCTTCATGGTGACCTGGTTGGTGTCATGGCTGTGGCCGTCCAGGAACACGTCGATGCCGTTGGTGTGGGAGATCACGTCGTCATAGGTCCAGGGGCGGCAGGCTTCCTCGTTGCCCATGTGGCCCATGACCACCACGTAATCGGCGCCCTCGGCCCGGGCGTCGTCCACCGCGGCCTGTACCGCATTGTAGACGCCCTCGCCCGTCTCATCCTGGAAGAAGCCGTAAACGAACTCGCCGTTTTCATCCTGGAAGTAGCGCGGGGTGGAGGAGGTCAGTGTCTCGGGCGTAGTGACGCCCACGAAGGCGACCTTCAGACCATCCAGCTCGCGGATCACGTAGGGCTGGAACACCAGCTCGCCGCTCTTGTTGAAGTTGCAGCTGATGTAGTCGAAATCGGCCTTTTCGGTCAGAGCCAGGAACTGCTCCATGCCGTAGTCAAACTCGTGGTTGCCGGGGATGGCGACGCTGTAGCCCATCTTGTTCATCAGGTCCACGGACACTTCGCCCTTGGTCATGGTGCCGACAGGCTCACCCTGGATGTTGTCGCCGTCGTCAACGAGAATGACCTCGTTGCCCCCGGCAATCAGGTAATCGCGGATCTGCTGGAGGCCGGCGTAGCCGAAGCCCTGGTCAATGCCGCAGTGCACGTCGCTGGTGAAGAGAATCACCACGTCGGCGCTGCGCTCCGCACCTTCGGCGAATGCTGTGCCGCTGAGAAGACTCAGGCACAGAACCAGGATCAGAAGAAGAGATACTGCTTTTTTCATAGAATGCTCCTTTCCGTTTTTTTCTGGGGACTGTCCCCAATTTCTGATACCAGTCTATCATACCATCCATAAAACCGTCAAACAATAAATGCAAAAACCGAGGGGCTTTTTCTCCCCTCGGCTTTTGTCAGTCTTTGCAGAAGTCCAGAATCCTTTTTCGGTAGTCCGGCGCGGTGTCGAAGGCCGCGTGGCCAAAGCCGGTGTACAGATAGAGCCGGGAATCCGGCCGGAAGTCCAGCTTCTCCGCGATCTCCATGGTGGCATCCGCGTCCAGCACCTCGTCCCCGGCGTCGCCGATGGCCAGCACAGGGCAGCGGATCCGGTCCAGCCGGTCTACCACGGAGAAGCCCCGGATCGCCCGCGCGAGGATCACAAAGCGGCGCAGCTCCTCCTCGGTCGCGGCTTTTCCCGCGTCGGCCAGGGCCCCGCGCACCTGCTCGAATACGGCAGGGGGATAGATCCTGCGGCCGAAGTCCAGGCAGAGGCCCACCGCGTCCTTCGCTTCTGCGAGGCGGATCCACTCCTCAATGACCGCGTACTGCTCGGGCAGCACGTGGGAGGAGGTGGAGCCCAGCACCAGCCTGTGCACAAGCTCCGGGTACTCGATGGCGATGACCTGGGCCATCATGCCGCCCTGGGACGCGCCGAAAAGGGATACGTCCCGGAGCCCCAGCGCCTGCATGGCCTCCGCCGTGTCGCGGCCCATATCGTAGACCGTATAGTCCTCCGGCAGGTCCTCCCGCCGGTCGAAGAGATAGATCGTAAAGTCCTCGGTCAGACTCCGATAGCTCTCAGTCACCGCATCGGCGAGCTCCATCACGCTCTGCAGGCTCAGCCCGGGGAGAATGACCATGGTGCGCGCACCCGTGCCGAAATGGAAATAGCGCATGGAAAAGCGATCGGTTTTGACGGTTTTGATCTCTATGCTCACAGTGTCGCCTCCGGTATCACCGCTTCAGGCAGGAAGCCGAAACGGGAAAATCAAAATAGGTCTCGGGGTAGGGCTCATCCTTCAGCGTAAAGTGCCACCACTCGCAGTCGATGGGCAGAAAACCGTTTCGCAGCATGGCCTTCTGCAGCAGCATCCGGTTCTGATACTGCTCGGCGCTGACGCCCCGGTAATCCGGGTGGGAGACCTCGCTGAACAGGTCGAAGGGGCTGCCCATGTCCACTTCCTTGCCCGTGCGCATGTCCAGCAGCGTCAGATCCACGGTGCTGCCGCGGCTGTGGCTGGACTGGCTGGCGATATAGCCCTTGGCAAAGAGCGCCTGCTTTTCCAGCGCGGGGTAGAAGAAGGGCTTCATGCGCAGGTCCAGATCCTCAATGCCCCAGAGCACGAAATGCTTGACCGCCCGGGCCGGACGGTAGGCGTCAAAGATCTTGAGACGGTAGCCCTGCACGTTCAGCTCCTTGCTGACGGTTTTCAGCGCCCGGGCCGCCTCCAGCGTCAGGATGGCGACGGGCTCCTCATAGCCGTCGATGCGCTCCCCAACAAAATTATAGCTGGAGTAGTAGCGGATCTCCTGCACGATGTCGGGCACATAGTCCCCCAGCAGGACGAAATCGGATGAATCCATCGGGTCAGCGGGCAAACGGCGCATGGCGTTTTCTCCTTGTAAAGTATTCTTTCCTTATTTACTCATGCAGTTCCAGCGGCAGACCGTCCGGATCAAAGAAAAAGGTCATCTTTTTGTCGGTGAAGCTGTCCATCCGGATCGGCTCGCAGGGGATACCGATGCACTCCAGCTCGCGCACGGCCGCCTCCACATCCTCCACGTGAAAGGCAAGATGGCGCAGGCCGCAGGCCTCCGGCCGGGTCACCCGCTTCGGCGGATTCTCCGGCGCGAAGATCTCCAGCTCCGTCTCGTCGTTCAGCCGCAGATCCAGCTTCCAGTCCTTTTTCTCGGGCCGCCGGTTCTCGCGGATGACGGAAAAGCCCAGCTTGTTCACGTAGAAATCGCGGGAGACGGCGTAGTCGGATACGATGATTGCCACATGGTGGATGCTGTCAAGCTTCATCCATCTGCCCTCAGCGCTCAAAGAGCACGCAGCCGGCCTGGGTCGGATGGTCGTAGATCAGCTGCTCCTGCGCGTCGGAGCGGGCTTTCAGGATCTCCAGAACGATCAGCATGTCCCCGACGGCGGCGAGGATCATCACGAGGCTGATATACAGCAGCAGCGTGGAGCCCATGATCATGGACACGATCCAGGGCAGGATACCCAGAACGATCAGCGGCATCAGCGCCCCGGCGATATAGGCCCCCTTGGAAAGAGGCGTCGCGCAGGTGCAGTAGGGCGTCAGATACTGCTTCATGAAACCGAAGTCGATGTCCCGGAAGCCGTTGGGGGTAAAGCGGCTCCAGGTCAGGCCGTGGATGCCCTCATGCACCACGGTCAGGGCAAAAAACGAGACCAGCCAGATGATCATCTCCGTCAGGCTCAGCGAATGCAGACTGCCGGGGCTGACAGCCAGAAACAGCAGGATCGCGGCAACGCAGAGGGGAATGGCCAGCAGCATCGTGATCACGTTGGCCTTGACGATGCCGATCATGAGCTCCCGTTTCCGGTAGCCCTTCTGCTCCATCTCCGCGCAGACCGTCTCAAAGCGGGCGAGGCGCTGCTCCTCCCGGGGGCTGAGTTTTCTCTTCTTTTCCTGTTCGTAAGCTTTGTCTTTTTTCATCTATACGCCCTCCTCAAACTCAGTCGGTGATCACAACGCTCTCGATCACCGGCTGCTCGGCGGCCGGGATCGTGCCGTTGTTGTCCACGGGCTTTGCGTCCTTCGCGATCTGTTCCACGATCTCCATGCCCTCGGTCACACGGCCGAAGGCGGCGTAGCTGCCGTCGAGAAACGTGGCGTCGTCCACGGTGATGAAAAACTGGGAGCTGGCGCTGTCAAAGGGCTGGGCCCGCGCCATGGAGATCACGCCTTTTTCATGGCTGATGGGATTGTTCACGCCGTTCTGGCTGAATTCGCCCTTGATCGTCTCCCCGGAGCCGCCTGTGCCGTTGCCCGTCGGATCGCCGCCCTGGATCATGAAGCCGTCCATGATGCGGTGGAAGGTGAGGCCGTCATAGAAGCCCGCCTGGGCGAGTTTTACGAAATTAGCAACGGTGATGGGCGCGCAGCCCTCGTCCAGCTCCAGCTTGATGGTGCCGTAGTCCCGGATCGTGATCTCCGCGTGGCGCACGGACTGGAAGGGAACCGGCGCTTCCGCGCCGCCTGCCGCGGCTGGGGCGGAGGTGGAGGCGGTCTGCGTGCCGCCGCAGGCGCAGAGCGCCAGCACAAGCAGCAGGGAAAGACACAGGCAAAGCAGTTTTTTCATGGTGTTATTCTCCTTTTTGCGCGCGACGAAGCGCGGATTCGAACTGGCTCTCAAAGGCGGCAATGGCCTCGCGGCTGACGGGCAGCTCGGGATAGAGCATGTCAAAGGCGTGGACGTCGGTTTTGTACACATCCGCGGAGGCCTCCACGCCCGCACGGCGCAGATTCTCCACATACTGCAGCGTCTCGCAGTAAAAAGGCTCGCCCTCGCCCACAAAGGTGTAGCAGGGCGGGAGACCCCGATAATCCGTCTGCTGCGCCGGGGAGGCATAGGGGGAGACCTGCGCCTTCGCGTCCCCGCGCAGATAGAGCCGCCAGCCGAAATGATTGCGGCGTGTGTTCCAGATGCGGCCGTGATTGTCACGGGAGCTCGCGGTGTCGAGGTTGCTGAGCATCGGGTAGAGCGGCATTTGGAAGGCGACCGGGATGTCCCGGTCCCGCGCCATCATGCACAGCGCGGCGCAGAGGCCGCCGCCAGCGCTCTCGCCGCCCACCATGAGCGCGGAGCGGGGATAGCCCAGCGTGTCGCTGTGGCTGCCCATGTATTCGAGCACCGCAAAGCAGTCCTCCGCCGAGGCGGGGAAGGGCTTCTGCCAGGCGAGGCGGTAGCCCGGGGAGATGGCCAGGGCGTGGTACTTTTTGCAGAGGTCGGCGGCCCGGCTCATGTAGACCATTTCCTTCATGCCGGTGACGTAGCCGCCGCCGTGGATCCAGAGGACGGCGCAGGAGACGCGCCCTGTCCGGGGCCGCAGGATCAGCACGGGTACATGGCCGATCTTCGTTTTCTCCACCCGCAGACCGTCATCCGGCCGGAGCTGAATGCGCACGCCCTCACCCCCTTGCTTCTCTGCTGCATCATAGCATTTTTCCCGGGCTTTGTAAACGGCTCCCTTCATACAAAAACGCCCGGCTCTTCAGAGCCGGGCGTCAGTATTGTCTCAGCTGTCCGCGAAATGCTCGCGGGCGTGGAAGGCGCGGCAGATCGTGGCGTAGTCGCCGAAGACGGTCAGCTTGTCGCCGACCTGGAAGACCGTGTCCGCCTGGGCGGGGCGGGCCTTCTCGCCCGCGCGCTCCACCAGCATCACGAGGATGCCGGTCCCGGCCCGGAGACCGGTCTGCGCCAGCGTGAGGCCCTGATATTCCGCGGGGATGTACTTGAGCTGCACCTGGGCAATGGTGTCTGCGCCGATATAATCCAGCAGCAGCACCGTGTTGAAGGTCTCGCCCCGCACGAAGACGCGATCCAGGATCCGCTGCAGCAGCCCGTCGCCCCAGGAGCGGATGCCGGGCACACGCATGAAGATAAAGATGATGGCGATGGCCCCCAGCGGGATCAGCACGCCCAGATAGAAATGCTCCACCTGGCTCAGCTTGAGGGAGAGAAAGACGTTGATGAACGCGGACACGATCGTGATGTTGAACACATAGCCGAAGAGCATCGTGATCCTGGCAAGCCTCCTGCGCCTGCGGTTGGAGAGGATCATCTCACTCTCCTTGGTGGTGAAGCCGCAGCCGGTGAGCAGGGAAATCACCTGAAAGCGCGCCCGCTCATCGGGCAGGCCGGTGAAGCGGAAGAGAATGGTGAAGATCTCCGTAATCACCCAGTAGAGCAGGATGATCAGGGAGAAAAGCGACAAGGCAACGTAGATACTCATGCGGAAGCCCCCGTTTCCGTTGTTGAACTGCGTCCATTATACGGGTTCGTCCGCTTCCTGTAAAGGGCTTAACAACAACGATTTCCTTTTTCTGTCATGGCCGCGGCGCTCGCCCCGCATTCATCGGCACACCGAGGACGCCCGCGATCTGCTGCAGGGCGATGCGGGCACTGTCACGGAAGACCGGATTGTCGGTCTCCATGTCATAACAGTAGTTGCCGATGATCTCCGGCGCATAGCCGTACTGCTGCCGATAGAGCGCCCCCACCGCGTTGTAGAGCGCCTGTCCCCAGCGCTGGTGGTAGGAGGAGGTGACGATGGTCATGCTCGTGACGCCCCGCTCCTGCATGATGACATAGCTGTTGACCGCGTTGTCTGCGGTGGTCATGGCCCGCTCGTCAATGAAGATGCGCCCGGCGCCGATCCCGCAGACGTCTGCGAGATAGTCCTTCATCAGTCCCGCCTCGGTGTGGCTCTCGGGGTTGTTCGCCCCGGTGGCGCCGCCGGAGCAGATCAGGATCGCAGAGGGGCAGGCCCGGGCCAGTGCGGCCGCCGCCTCACAGCGGCCCACCAGTTCCGGCTGCATCTGCCCGTCCCGCAGCTCATAGCCCAGCACTGCGATGGCGTGGCGCGCGCTGTCCGGGATGCCTGCCTCGGCGCAGGCCGAGGATGCGTCGCCGGCATCCAGATACAGGCGGTACTCCGGATCCAGATAGACCCGCTGCCAGTGTCCGGCAATGGCGTTCGTAATCTCATAGTCAGAGCGGCTCTGGGCCCGGATGGCCGAGAGATCGGCCGCGATGGCCTGCGCATCGCTGCCGGACGGGCTTTCCGTCGCCGTCAGCAGATCGCCCAGCAGCTGCCCGACGAGAGGCTTGCCCGCCTCGCTGATCCCGGTGACAGGTTCCGTGGTGCCGCCCCGCATGCGCAGCAGCAGGAGCCGGCCGCAGAGCAGCAGAAGCAGACAGAATACGACGAGCAGCAGTCTTTTCCTTTTCATATCCTTCTCATCTCCGGCTTCTTTCCCTTTTATTGAAAATGTGCATCCGCCGCTCCGATTTCGGAGCGGCGGCGATGGGGTTCAGAGATAGCTGACCGTGTCGGTTAAAGCCTTGCGATTGCCGTGGTTCGGCAGGGGACCCGCGCCCTCGGCGGCGTAACCCAGATCCATCAGCATCAGGATTTCCTCGTTTTCCGGGAGACCCAGGGCCTCGGCCAGCTTGTCCGGGTCAAAGAAATTGAGCCAGCAGCTGTCCACGCCCTCGTCGGCTGCGGCGAGGATCATGTGGGTGGCCACAATGGCGGCGTCCTCCACGCCGGAATCCCGCTTCCCGCCGGGATAGGTGAAGACATTTTCCCGGTCAAAAGCCACGGCGAGCACCGTACCCGCGCCATAGCGGCAGGGCGTGGCCGCGTCCACCTTCGCAAGCGCTTCGGGGGACTGGAGCACATAGATGTGCTGCTCCTGCAGGTTCTTCGCCGTGGGGGCGAGGCGGCCCGCCTCCAGGATCGCCGCGAGTTTATCACTCTCCAGCGGGCGATCGCTGTACTTCTTGCAGGAATAGCGGTTTCTGACGACTTCCTTGAATTCCATATTGGTACCTCCTCATATAATGACTGAATGATTCAGGAAAACTGGCTGGCGTAGAGCTTATAGTAGAAGCCCTTCTGCGCCATCAGGCTCTCGTGGCTGCCCTGCTCCACCACGTCGCCGTGGTCGATGACCAGGATCCGGTCGGCGTTCTGGATCGTGGAGAGGCGGTGGGCGATCACAAAGCAGGTGCGGCCCTTCATCAGGGAGCGGATGGCCTTCTGCACCTGGCGCTCGGTGGCGGTGTCCACGTTGCTGGTGGCCTCATCCAGGATCAGCATATTGTTGTTGTAGAGCATGGCCCGGGCGATGGTCAGCAGCTGCTTCTGGCCCTTGGAGATGTTGCCGCCGTCCTCGCTGATGACGGTGTTGTAGCCCTCGGGCAGACGCATGATGTAGTTGTGGATGCGCGCGGCCTTGGCCGCGGCCACCACCTCGTCCATCGTGGCGTTTTCCTTGCCGTAGGCGATGTTTTCATAGATCGTACCGCGGAAGAGCCAGGTGTCCTGCAGCACCATGGCGTAGCTGCGGCGCAGGCTCTCCCGGGTGTATTCCCGGATGTCCCGCTCATCCACCAGCACGGCGCCCCGCTGGGGATCGTAGAAGCGCATAAGCAGATTGATGATCGTGGTCTTGCCCGCACCGGTGGGGCCGACGATGGCGATGGTCTCGCCGGGCTTTGCCTCCAGGTTCAGGTCGCGCAGCACGGTCTTGCCCGGGAGATAGCCAAAGTCCACGTCCTCGACCTGCACGTGCCCGCTGCAGTCCGTAAGCGTCTCGGCACCGTAGAGGTCGGCGATCTCCTCCGGCTGGTCCAGCAGCTGGAAGACGCGCTCGGCCGCGGCCAGGGCGGAGAAAATCTCGTTTACGATGTTGGAGATCTCGTTGATGGGGCCGGAGAACTTGCGGCTGTAGAGGATGAAGCTGGAGATCTGCTCCAGCCCCACGATGTTCAGCAGATACAGGGCGGCGCCGCCCATGCCGATGGCGGCCAGGCCGAAGTTGTTGATCATGCCGATGGTAGGCCCCATGGTCATGCCCAGCCCGTCCGCGTCCCGGTAGGCCTCGGCGGCAGCGCGGTTGATGGCGGAAAACTGCTCGCACACGGCGTCCTCGTGGGCGTAGGCCAGCACAGTCTTCTGCCCGGTGAACATCTCCTCGGCAAAGCCGTTCATCTCGCCGTAGGCGGCGCTGCGCCGGGCGTAGCGGGGCCGGGTCTTTTTGCTCATGTGGCGGGTAAAGAGGATAGAAGCGGGGATCGTGAAGAGCATACACAGCACCAGCGGCGGCGAGATGATGCACATCATCGCAAAGCTGCCCGCCACGGTCACGGTGCTGGTGAGGATCTGGATCACATCGCTGGAGAGGGAAGTGCTGACCACGTCGATGTCATAGGAGACGCGGCTGATGATGTCGCCCGCCTGGTTGCGGTCAAAGTAGCCCACCGGCAGCTTCATCAGCTTGTCAAACACGTCCCGCCGCATGTTCTGCGCCACCCGGCGGCCGACGCGCATCATGCCGAAGTTCACAAGGAAGTTCATGACGTTGCTGCCCACATAGGCGATGAGCATCAGCAGGGCGTATCGCCCCACCGCGGCAAAGTCCACCTTCCCGGCCCCGGCGGCGGCAGCGCCGATGGCCTTGCCCGCAAAGCGGGGGCCCATCAGGTTTCCGATGTTGCTCAGAAAAGCACAGACAAGGAAGAACAGCACCAGATAGCGGTAGGCCATCAGATAGCGGATGATGCGGCGCAGCGCGCCGCGGGTGTCTTTCGGTTTGGCTTTGACGCCGCCCCGGTCACCGGGTCCCGGCATAGGCTGTCCCTCCTCTCTATTCGGTCATTTCGCCCATCTGGATCCGGTAGATCTCCCGATAGGCTTCACAGCTCTGCAGCAGCTCCTCGTGGCTGCCGTAGCCGATTGTGCGGCCATTATCCATGACGAGGATTTTCGTCATGCCCATCACACTCGAGACGCGCTGGGCGATCATAATGAGCGTGGATTCCGGGTAGTGCTCCCGGATGGCGCGGCGCATGGCGGCGTCGGTCTTGTAGTCCAGGGCGCTGGAGCTGTCGTCCAGCACCAGGATCTCCGGCGCGGCGGCGAGGGCCCTCGCCACCAGGATGCGCTGGCGCTGACCGCCGGAGAGGTTTGCCCCCTTGATGGCGGCGGCGTAATCGAGCCCCTCGTCCAGACTGTCGATAAATTCGGCGGCCATGGCGTCCTCCACGGCCTGCCGCAGGGCGGCTTCGCTGAGATCGCGGCCGAAGTCGATGTTCTCCCGCAGGCTGTCCTTGAAGATCATGTCGTTCTGGAACACGGTGCCGAACCTGCGGCGCAGGCTGTCCCGGTCGCAGCAGCGAAGGTCCTTCCCGTCCACGAACACGGCGCCCTCTCTCGGGTCGTAAAAGCGCATGAGCAGATTGATGATCGTGGTTTTGCCGCAGCCGGTGGGGCCGATGATGCCCAGGCTCTCCCCGCGGCGGATGGCGAAGGAGATATCCTCCAGCGCCTGCTCCCGCTTGCCGCCGACAAAGCCGGAGTGGTCATGGCTCACGCTGTCCTCGCCGTAGCGGAAGCTCACATGCTCAAAGCGGATGAATTCGTCCCCCTGCGGCACCGCGGCCTCACGCTCCGGCAGCAGCGCCTGATCGGTATCCGCCTGCAGCACGGCGTCAATGCGGTCGGCGCTGGCGCTGGCGCGGCTCATGGTCATGAAGATGCGGTTCAGGCCCATGACGCCCATGGCGATCATATTGAAATAGGTCAGGAAAGCGAGAATCACGCCGGGCTGCGTCACGCCCGCGTCGACGCGCTTTGCACCGAAGAAGACCACCAGCGTAAGCCCCGTATTCAGGCAGAGCTGCATGAAGGGACCGGGGATGGCCATGACGGTGGAGGCGCGGATGTCCTGATCGGCCATGGCGGCATTGGCTGCGCCGAAGCGGCCGCGCTCGTAGTTCTCCTTGCTCAGGGCCTTGACCACCCGGATGCCGGTGATGTTCTCCCGCATGATGCGCACCACGGCGTCCAGCTTCTGCTGCACCCCGGCATAGAGCGGGATGCCGCGGGAGGAGACAAAGAGCACCACGCCCAGCAGGAAGGGGATCATCACCAGCAGGATCATTGCCAGATGCCAGTCCATCAGCAGTGCGACCAGCGTCCCGCCGAAGAGCATGATCGGCGCGCGCACGCACAGGGTCTGAAACTGCTGCACGGCGGACTGGACATTGTAGCTGTCGCTGGTCATGCGGGAAATGAGGCTCGGCAGGCCGAAGGCGTCAAACTGACTGCCGCTCAGATTTGCGGTCTTGCGAAAGAGAGCCTGCCGCACATCGTAGCTGATTTTGTGGGCGTTGCCGATGGCCATGCGGTTGGCCGTGACGTTGAGCTGCCGGCAGAGGATGGCCGCGGCGAACATGCCGAGGCCCCAGAGGATCACGCTGCGCATCTGCCCCAGGGGCACGATATCGTCGATGATGTGCTCCAGTATGTAGGGGAGCGTCAGCTCCGCCATGGTGCCGAGGAGCTTGACCAGGATGGACAGAGCCACTCCGCGCCGATACCGGCCAAGCTCACGAAAGATCAGTTTCATACAGGTCTCCGATTCAGTATGTTTATCGCGGCAAAACACCGCGGGAATCCGGAAAGCAGGGTGCGTTCCAAACAGAAAGCCGCCCATTCCATAACCTTATCATATTCCGCTTTCCCGGCGCAAGGGATTTTTCGGATTCGGACGAATTAACGTGTTTCATCCTGAAAATGCCCCTTCGCAGGGAGAGAGATCCGTGCTATACTTAAATCAACTTTCAAGTACAGTGACACCGACGATACGGATGTGATATACTGCTAGTAAACACAAAAAGGAGAATGATTCCGATGAAGAAAAAACAACTGTGGATTTCCCTGCTTCTGCTGGCGGCGCTGCTGCTCACGGCCTGCGGAGCGACCGGACCCGCGGCGGCGACGGAAGAAATCGCTGAGAATACCGCCGCCCCCACAGAGGAAACAGCTGCGCCGGCCGAGGAGTCCGTCCCTGCGCCTACAGAAGAACCTGCGCCTGCAGAGGAACCTGCACCCACAGAGGAACCTGCACCCACAGAGGAGCCTGTGCCTGCTGAGCCTGCGGCGGAGAGCGCCGCGGCCTGGGACGGCGTCGTGTTTGAGACCGTGGATCTGGAGGGCAATTCGGTCACGGCGGAGGAGCTCTTTTCCGCCCATACGGTGACGATGGTCAATGTCTGGGCCAGCTGGTGCCCGCCCTGTGTGCGGGAACTGCCGGAACTGCAGCGGCTGAACGGAGAATTCGGAGAGAAAAACTGCGCTATCGTGGGCCTCCTGCTGGACGGCGACGAGGAGCAGGGCCTGGCCGACGGCAAGGCAAGACTGCAGGAGGCCGGCGCGAGCTATACCATCCTGCTGCCCTGGGACGGGGTCTATGACCTCTTCCCGGTCTCGGCCATTCCCACCAGCTTTTTCATCGACAGCCACGGCCATGTGATCGGCGAGCCGATCGTCGGCGCCTATGTGGACGGCTATACGCCTGCCCTGGACGCCGCCATCGCGGAGACGCAGGACTGAGACAGAGGGCTGAACGCCCGGGAGAACGCTTATGAAGATCAAGACGAAAGCAATGCCCTATGAGCAGGTGATGGCGCTGCCGCGGCCGGAGCACCGGGACCCCGTCCGGCCGAACCTCTTCTTGCGCACCCTGGTGCGGGCCGCCGCAGCGGGCGACCTGAAGGACGCGGATTTCAGCTTTACGACCGAGCGCATGGAGGAGCTGGGGGAGGGGCCGTACCTCATCCTGATGAACCACTCCAGCTTCATCGATCTGGAGATCGTCTCCCGCGTGATGTACCCGAAGCCCTACTGCATCGTCTGCACCTCGGACGGCTTCGTGGGCAAGGAATGGCTGATGCGGCAGATCGGCTGCATCCCGACCAACAAGTTTGCCACGGACCTCTCCCTGGTGTCGGACATGGCCGCCGCGTTTGAGAAAAACTGCAGCGTGCTTCTCTACCCGGAGGCCAGCTACAGCTTTGACGGCACGGCGACGCCGCTGCCCCGCGGCATGGGCGTCATGCTCAAGCGGCTCAAGGTGCCCGTGGTGGGGATCTTTACCTGCGGCGCCTTCTCCCGCGACCCGCTCTATAACTGCCTGCAGAAGCGGAAGGTCAAGGTCAGCGCCGTGGTGCGGGGACTGCTGACGGCGGAGGAAATCAAAGCGCACACGAACGCCGAGCTGGACGCCATGCTCGACGAACTCTTTACCTTCGACGGCTTCCGCTGGCAGCAGGAAAACGGTGTCGTGATCGACGAGGAATTCCGAGCCGACGGTCTGGAGCGCATCCTCTACAAATGCCCCCACTGCGGCGCAGAAGGGGAGACCGAGGGCAAGGGGACAAAGCTTGTGTGCCATGCCTGCGGCCGCGGCTACGAACTGGACACGCACGGTTTCCTGCGCGCGCTGGAGGGGCAGCCTGCCTTCACCCATGTGCCGGACTGGTATGCCTGGGAGCGTTCGGAGGTGCGGAAGGAACTGGAGGAGGGGAGCTATCTGCTGGATACCCCGGTGGAGATCGGCATGCTGGTGGATTTCAAGGCCATCTACATGGTTGGCGAGGGCCGCCTGCGGCATGACAGCGGCGGCTTCACCCTCGACGGCTGTGACGGAAAGCTGCATTTTGAGCGCCCCGCGGCTCAGAACTACAGCCTCTATGCCGACTATTACTGGTATGAGCTGGGGGACATCATCTGCATCGGCGACCGGGAGACCCAGTACTACTGCTTCCCGAAGGGGAAGGTCCCGGTGGCGAAGGCCCGGCTTGCCACGGAGGAGCGCTTCAAGATGCTCCGTGCGCAGAAGAAGCGGCCGAATCTTAAAAAAGAATAATTTTAGATTTTTCCTCTTGCATTATGGTAACCGACATTTTATAATTATGTATACCAATATGCGCGAAGTGGGGAGAAGACTGTCACTTTTCCCGCTGCGATAGAATCCGGCCCGGATGGGCCGCATGGGAGGAACAATATGAAAAAACGAGTGCTTTCCGCTCTGCTGAGCCTGGTGCTGGTCCTGTCGCTGGCCGGCGGCCTGGGCGTCACCGCCTATGCGGACGACGCCACCATTACCTACACGCTCAAGTCGGGCGATACCGTGGCAAAGGTCTGCCAGGATCTGGGCATTGATTTCGTGAAGAACTACGCCTGGATCACCTCGATGAACAACATCACGAACTACTCCGCCCTGCCGGTCGGCAAGGTGCTGATTCTGCCCGCCCCGGGCACCATCGCCACCGCCGCGGCCGCTCCGGGCACGACGACGACCGTGGCTCCCGGGACGGTCGTCGCCGGCACCACCACGTCTCCGATCGTGGCCCCCGCTGCGGGTACCGCGACCACGGGCGAT